>Ga0335397_10010259_pt1 | contig 11595 bp, 11 predicted proteins | sample MAT04_FD_205740 | JGI IMG/M metagenome (GOLD analysis project Ga0335397, IMG submission 205740) | Freshwater microbial communities from Lake Fryxell liftoff mats and glacier meltwater in Antarctica - MAT-04 (spades assembly) (version 2) ...
GGTGCTGCGCGGACGCTCGATGTCGCTGCGCAGCGGCGGCATCATCGGCTGGTCCACCGGCGCGTCCTCCGGCCACTGCGCCAACACGCTGGCGCCCAGTTGCACGGCGGCGTGTTGTTCACCCAGGGCGTGCAGGCAGTGCAGCAGCAACACCCAGGCCTCAGGGCCCAGCGGTGCACCGCCGCCCAGAGCCACCATCAGGCTGTCGCGCGCGACGCGCACTGCCGCCAGACGTTCAGCGGCCGCCACGCCCAGGGCGCTGTGGGCCGTGGCCACGTGGCGCAAGGCATGGGCATAAACGCCGTCGGCTGCCAGCAAATTCAAGTCGCGCTGGGCTGGCCAGGCACACCAGGCACGCAGCGCCTCATCGGCGACGGGCGTTGAGGTGCTGGGCGTGGCCACGGCCGAAGCGGCTGCACTCACCAGCAAGCCCCGCTTGGCCAGCTCCTGCTGCTGCGCTGGCCGCACGGCCACCAGGTTCAGCGCAAAGGCGGCCTCGCCTGTGGCCACCTCGAACGGCAGCAGCAGCAACAGCTCCGCACTCCAACGGAACAAACCGTAACCCAATGCCGCCCAGGCATGCAACAACGCGGTGTTGACTGCACGCCCGTGTTTGTATTCAAACAGCACAACTGGCGACTGGGCGGCGAAGAACTGGCGTGCTCCGGCCAACACCCGGACTTCGTCGCCTTCAGCATCAAGCTTCATGAAAGCAATCGGGATGGACGCCAGCCCAGCCCCCCGGCTGTGCAGATAGCTGTCCAGCGCCAGCAACCGGACGGTTTCGCGCTCGGCACCAGCGCCTTCGCGCGAGTTGAGTTCGCTGTTGTCGTGCACGGCGAAGCTGGCCGTACCGTCACGGTCGGCGAGGCCAGCGTCGACCACCGTGATGCGTGCGTTCATGCCGGCATCCGCCACGCTTCGCAGCAAACGACTGCGGGGCAGTTGCGTGGGCTCGAAAGCAATGACCTGACCCGTACCGGTGCAGCGCGCCATTTCCAGCGTGTAGATGCCGTGGTTGGCACCGACGTCCAGGCAATTCATGCCGGGGGTCAGGAGCAGCGGCAGCAGGCTCATCTCGGGCTCGAACCAGCATTCCTGTTCCAGCATCACATAGGTGGTGAGGCTTCGCATGGACGGTGGCAGGCGCAAGCTCAGGCCGCTGGCTGTGGCCACCGTCCAGGCTTCGGTGTCGACGGCCTGGACTGCCGCACCGGCTGGCGGTGGGGTGCCGGCAGCGACTGCAAAGCTCGTGGATGCGGTCATGTTGTCAGTTCCTTGTGTTCGTTAGGTCTGGGTCGCTTCGGCCAACAGGTGTTCAGGCGCCAGGCCATCGCGCCAGCGTTGCACCATGCGTTGGAACAGACTTTGCAGTTCGCCGGCGTAGCGCGGCGCGTCAAACAAAGGCAGGCTTTGCCGCTGCTGGACGAGTTGTTGCCGGTACCCAGCCAGCAGCTCCGGGTTCTGCGCCAGGGCGAGGATGGCGAGGCGGTAGTCGGCCACCGTGGCCAACGCCAACTCGGCCATGCCAGCGGCGTTGAGGACACTGGCCGCCACGCGCGAGGCATAGCCGTTGCCGTACAACGTGACCACGGGTACGCCCGCCCACAGCGCGTCACTGGCGGTGGTGTGGGCGTTGTAGGGCCAGCTGTCGACAAACACATCGGCCAGGGCCAGGCGCGAGAAGTGGTTCTCATAGGACGTGGTTTTGGCAAACACCACGCGCTCGGCCGCGACGCCACGCACTGCACATTCGTGCCACACGTTGTGATGCAGTTGCTGGTTGGTTTCGCGCAGCCACAGAACGGCCTGCGGTATTTCGTGCATCAGGCCACACCAGGTGTCGAGCACCTCGGGCGTGATCTTGTAGGTGTTGTTGAAGCCGCACATCACGAAGGCGCCTTCGGGCAGGCCCGCCTGCGCACGCGTCATGGCCCCTGGCAGTGGGCGGCTGGCACCGTTGGGTTGGAAGGTCAACGGCAACTGCGCGATCTTTTCGCTGAACTGGTGGGCCAGCGCCAGCGGCGTGACCAGCGGGTCGCCCACCAGGTAGTCGATGAACTCAGCCCCCGTGCTGCCAGCAAACCCCAGGTAGCTGGCCTGCACCGGGGCGGGCCGGTGCGCAAAGATCGCCAGGCGCAGGCCGCGGGTGTGCCCCATCAGGTCCACCAGCAGGTCCACGCCGTCAGCGCGCACCCGCAGCGCAGCATCCTTGTCCGACAAACCGCGCAGGTCCACAAATTCGGCGACTGCGGCCCGCAGCCGCGCGCGCATCGGTGACGCGTCGTCAGGCCCGGCGGAATACAGGATCACTTCCAGCTGCTCTGGGTCCAGCGCTTCGAGCACGTCCACCAGCAGTTGCGATACCGGGTGCATGCGGAAGTCGAACGAAACAAAGCCGACGCGGATTTTCTGACCTCGAGGCGCCGGCAGCGGCAGCGGCATCTGCAATACCGCCGCCATGGGCTTGATGCCACGCGACCGCGCCAACGCGTCGGCCTTGGCCGCAGCCAGCAGCAGTTCCGGCGCCAGCGGCAGCGACAGCAAGGTGAACGACAGCGCCACGCGCGCCTGGCCAGGCACGGCGTTGGCCCAGGCCTGGCGCAGCGTGTCGATGTCAGCGTCCAGCCCTGACCAGTCGCAGAGGTGGCGCTTTTCGAACGACACACGGGCCAGCGCCTCCAGGTTGTCGGGCTGCAGCGCCAGCACGGTCTTCATGCATTCCAGGGCTTCGCGCTTCATGCCTTGTTCGCGGCAGGCTTCGGCCAGCATGGCGTGGCCCTGCGCCATGTCGGGTTGCAGCGCCAAAGCCCGCAGCAGCACCGCAGCAGCGGGTTTGGGCTGTTGCAGCGACAACAGCGCCGAACCATGCTGAACCATGATGTCGGGCGTACTGTGGCCGCTGGCTTCGAGCTCAGCCAGCACCTGCGCCGCTTCGGCGTAGCGGTGCATGTAGGCCAGGCACACACCCAGCACATGCAGTGCCAGAGGGTTACCGGGCGAGTGTTGCAGCGCCCGGCGAGCCGCAGCAATGGCGCGGTGCGGTTCGCCTGCCTGGCGCTGCGCGTTGGCCAGGTTCACCCACAAGAGCGCGTCGCCCGGCGCGGCGCGGGTAGCGCGGGCAAAGGCCCTGGCCGCCTCGGGCCAGGCCTGCCGCGCGGCCAGTTCAAGACCTTCCTGCCAATGCCCGCGCGCCGCTTGCCGCGCCGTGTGAGCCGACACCGAGGCAGACGCAGCCCCAGGCGCTTGCCCAGGACCCGTTTGGGGCGATCGCGCAAACCTTGGAACAAATGAAGGGTGTGAAACGGTTTGCAACGGGTAGTCCCTGCAGAAGAACGGGTGCAACAGCAAATGCTCATCGCCGGTGGGGCTGCCATGGCCACTTGACCGTCATGATGGCCAAGCCGCCTGCGCGCAATTGCACGAAATGAACGGTCAGGGCCTGCCAGTTCGTGCCGACGGCCGGGGTGCCCATCGCTCAGCTTTGAGCCGGGTGATCTGCAGAAAAGCCGTGCAAACGTCCAGCAAAGGGCTAAAGGTTTTTCACCACCCGACGAAAACGGCTTCAACGTGCTTGCAAATGCGAGTGCGGGGTCCGGACCACCAACGGGCTGAACGACAGCCGCCTGTCTACCAGGGGCAGCGGTCGTGTCGGCAGCGCGGGGCCCGGGCGAGTTCCGCAGCAGGCGGGCCTTGGCCCAAACACTGTGGATTTGCAAGCAAGCACCGTTTGTCAAGACCGACGTCATGAACGCGGCGCTTGCGAGGCATTTGCCTGTGGTCAGTTAACGTTTTGGAGAATTTTCATGGCTCAAACCATCAATACCAACCTGGTGTCGTTGAACGCTCAACGCAACGTAAGCACCAGCCAGATGTCTTTGGCAACTTCGATGCAGCGCCTGTCTTCAGGCCTGCGGGTGAACAGCGCCAAAGACGACGCGGCCGGCCTGGCCATCGCTGAACGCATGAACTCACAAGTTCGTGGCATGTCGGTGGCCATGCGCAACGCCAACGACGCGATCTCGTTGGCCCAGACGGCTGAAGGCGCTTTGGGCAAGGTCGGCGACATCTTTCAGCGCATGCGTGAACTGGCGGTGCAATCGGCCAACGGCACCAACACCACCCAGGACCGCGTCAGCTTGAACCAGGAATACGTGCAACTTGCCCAGGAAGCGACACGGACCCTGGGTGGCACCAAGTTCAACGGCACCAACATCCTGGCGACGGCAGCGGACTCGGTCTTCCAGATTGGCGCCAACAACACCAACAACATCGACCGGATCACGGTCGCGGCGTTCAGTTGGACGTCACCTGCCAGCTTCACCGCCGTGCTGGGCAGCGAGATTCTGTCTGGCACCGACGTGGGCAGCTACGACGCGACCACCAGCGCCTACACCAGCGGTGTGGCAGGCCCAGGCGCGCTCATCACGGATGCAACAACGGCGCAGTCCGCCATCACCAACATCGACGACGCCTTGAACACGCTGAACAACCAGCGGGCCACCTTCGGCGCGGTGCAGAACCGTTTCGACAACGTGGTCGCCACCTTGATGGTCGGCTCGGAGAACCAGGCCGCTGCGCGCGGGCGGATCATGGATGCGGACTACGCGTCAGAGACCTCCAACCTGTCGCGGGCCAATATCCTGCAGCAGGCCGGCAATGCGATGGTGGCCCAGGCCAACCAGTTGCCGCAGCAAGTGCTGGCGTTGCTGCGCTGACGCTCACGCCATTCGGTGCCGCCGGCACCGAATGGCCGACAACCTTTGGTACGAGGGCTCGCCGCAAACGGCGAGCCCTTTTTTTGCGTTGGTGCGGGCCTAAAGAAGGCCGCAAAAGGCGCTGCTTATCGCGGTTTCATGGGGCCCTTGGCGGCCGTAATCTCCCTACCAGCACTTCAGACAGACCCGGGCTTGCACACCGGTCAAGGTCGATCGGAAGTCGAGGCTTTTGTGCGATGGGGTTGGGCCCCAACGCAGCGTATTGCGCCGAACCGTACGGAGATCACCGAATGCCCCAGACCATCAACACCAACCTGGTGTCGCTGAACGCACAACGCAACCTCAGCACCAGCCAGATGTCCCTGGCCACGTCCATGCAGCGCCTGTCCTCGGGCCTGCGGGTCAACAGCGCGAAGGACGACGCCGCCGGCCTGGCCATTGCCGAGCGCATGAACACACAAGTGCGAGGCATGTCGGTGGCCATGCGCAATGCCAACGACGGCATCTCCTTGGCGCAAGTGGGTGAAGGGGCTTTGGGCAAGGTCAGCGACATCCTGCAGCGGATGCGGGAACTGGCGGTGCAATCGGCCAACGGCACCAACACCACCCAGGACCGTGTCAGCTTGAACCAGGAGTATGTGCAGCTGGCGCAAGAAGCCACCCGAACCCTGGGTGGCACGCAGTTCAACGGCCAGAACCTGCTGGCGTCCAGCGCCACGTCGCTCTTCCAGATCGGCGCCAACAGCAGCACCGACATCGACCAGATCAGGGTCCAGTCATTCGACTGGACGGCCAGCTCCGACATCGGCGCCCTGTTGGGGTCGGTCGTTCTGTCGGGCACCGACGTCGGCAGCTACGACGCCGCCACCAGTATCTTCACCAGTGGCGTGGCCGGGCCGATCAACCTGATCACCGACGCAATCACGGCCCAGGCCGCGCTGGGATTCATCGACACCGCGCTCAACACTTTCAACAGCCAGCGGGCCACCTTTGGCGCTGTGCAAAACCGGTTCGAAAACGTCATCTCGACGCTGATGGTGGGCTCAGAGAACCAGGCGGCTGCGCGCAGCCGCATCATGGACGCAGACTACGCCGCTGAGACCTCGAACCTGTCGCGCGCCAATATCCTGCAGCAGGCCGGCAATGCCATGGTGGCCCAAGCCAACCAACTGCCACAGCAGGTGCTGGCGCTGCTCAGAAGCTGATTTCAGACAAGCCGGTTCAAGACATTGCCGGCCTGGCCAAAGGCAGCCGAGACGGCGAGCGTTACGCCTCGCAACACACGGTCACAGAGTCGCACTCAAGCCACAGCGCAAAAGCGTCGAAAACGGGTCCAAGGGGGTGGCTGGCAGCCATCCACTGGACCTTTTGCTTTTCCTGCTTGCATAGGGACAAGGAATCACCATGGCCACCATCACCTCGCTGGGAGTCGGCAGCGGTCTGAACCTCAACAGCATCGTCGAACAACTGACCGCGCTGGAACGCCGACCGATCGCACAGATGCGCAGCGACGCCGCACGGCTGCAGACGCAGGTGTCGTCGTTCGGGCAGATCAAAAGCCTGTTCGGCAGTTTGCAAGACGCCAGCAACACCCTCAACCGCAGCACGCTGTGGAACGGCACCACGACCACGTCGGCTGACGACAAAAGCGTCGCCGCCAGCGGCAGCAGCGGCGCGGTCGCCGGGCGCTACGCCGTGCAGGTGGATCAACTGGCCAGAAGTCAAACGCTGGCCAGCACCACCGTTTTCGCCTCCACCAGCGCCAGGGTGGGCAGCGGCACGCTCAGCCTGGAAATCGGCGGCTGGAGCGCCGACCAAAGCACCTTCACGCCCAAGGAGGGCGGCACAGCATTGCAGATCGAGGTGAGCGACGCCGACACCGTGACGAGCCTGCGCGACAAGATCAACAGCGCCGGTGCCGGCGTGACGGCCTCGCTGGTGACCGACAGCACGGGCGTTCGCCTGTCGTTGCGCGCCAGCGCCACCGGCGCTGAAAACGCCTTCCGCGTGACCACCAGCGGGGCCAGCGGCGACCTGCAGGGGCTGGGCTACGACGGCGTCAACAGCACCAGCAACATGGCCTTGGTGCAGTCGGCCGCCGACGCCAGAGCCATTGTCAATGGCATAGCCGTGGTGTCTGCCAGCAACGACCTTGCCGGCGTCGTTGACGGCTTGACGCTGCGTTTGCGCCAAGCCACCAGCGCGCCCGTGGAAGTCGCCGTGAGCGTTGACACCGAGGCGGTCAGCAAGGCCATCAGAACCTTCGCCGAGGCCTACAACGCGCTGGTGAACTACATCTCCGATCAGACCAAGTTCGACGCCAACAGCCGCACTGGCGGGCCGTTGCAGGGCGACAGTGCCGCCAACAACTTGATGAGCCAGTTGCGGACTGTCTTGACCACTCCGACTGGCGCTTCGAGCAGCTTCGGGCGCTTGTCCGACGTTGGGCTGCGGGCCCAACGCGACGGCACGTTGCAGGTCGACAGCGCCAAGCTCAGCAGTGCTGTCGGCAGGCTCGACGAGCTGAAGAAAGCCTTCTCCAACAGCGACGGCACGGTCAGCGCCAACGACGGTTTCACGCGCCGTTATGCGGCTCTGGCCAGCGGCGTGCTGGCCGTGGACGGCAACCTGGCCACGCGGACCGAAGGGCTGCGCAAGTTGATCACCCGAAACGAGACCGAGCAGTCCAAGGTAAGAGACCGTGCCGACCGCTTTCAGGCCCGCCTGGTGGAGCAATACACCGCACTGGACGGCAAGGTGGCGCAGTTGAACTCGCTCAACAGCTACGTCACGCAGCAGCTCGCGCAGCTCAACCGCTCGAACGCGCGCTAAGCCGCTGCCTTGGCTGGCGCTGGACCGGCGCGGCCCCACCCCATCACACCCCGGCAGCCCAAGGGCCGCAGCCCCGCAAGGGGTCTGCGGCCTTGTTCGTTGGCGCCCTGGCGCAGGCTTCGCTTTTCGGGCACGACCCGCTTTGAACGGCCAAAGGACGCGCTTTTGTCGTCTCAAGTCGCACAAAAACCGGACCGATAACAAAGGTATCGCACTTCCCAGAAGCCAAACCAATGTTTGCCAGTCACTCCGTTGCAGGCGCCACCACCAACCGCCGCATGTTCGCCGGCACCTACCAACAAGTCGGCGTTGAAAGCCAGTTGGCCACGGCCACGCCGCATCAGTTGGTGGCCATGTTGTTCGACGGCTTCATGGAAGCGCTGGCGCAAGGCCGAGGGGCCATGCGCCAGGGCGACCCCGCCGCTAAAGGCTTGGCCATCGGGCGTGCGGTACGGATCATCGAAGAAGGCCTGCGCGCCAGCCTGGACATGACAGGGGGTGGCACGTTGTCCCAGGACCTGGCCGAGTTGTACACCTACGTGACCATGCGCCTGACCCTCGGCAACCTGCGCAACGACGAAGAAGCGCTGGCCGAGTGCCAACGACTCATACAACCCCTGCAGGACGCCTGGCGCTCGATCGGCCTGGCCGCCAACAGCGGCGCCGGCACGGCGCTGGACACCCGGCTCTCGGTTCGCTGAAACCATGCCTCGAACAACCCGACCGTCCACGAGAAACGCAACCCGCCCAGCCAATCCAGGAAGCGCGATGGACCCGCAACTGCTCAGCTACTACGAAGCCATCGAGCGTGCCAGCGCCGAGATGCTCGCCGCGGCTCGCGCCGGACTCTGGGACGACGTGGTCAAGCTCGAAGGGGCTTGTGTGCTGTTGATCAGCCAGCTCAAGCATGAGGCCCAACGCCCTGAAACCGAGGGTACGACCGCTGGCGTTCAGGCCCTGGAGGCCGCGCGCACCAAGTCACGCATCATGCAGCGCATCCTCGTCAACGACGCCGAGATCCGCCAGCTGGCCGAGCCTTGGCTGAAGGACCTCGACGACACGCTCACGGGCCGACGTCAGTTGATGCACTGAGCGGCTGTCGCGTGTTGCCCATCTCTTTGCCATGGACCCCCAGTTGACGCCGCCCGGGCACAGCCCAGCGCCTGCAGCGCCTGCAGCGGCTGAGGCGCCTGCCGGCACGGCTGGGCCCGCGGCCGACAGCCACCCGCACAACCCTGCGCACAGCAGTGCATGCAGCGGTGGTGCCGCCAGCGACGACTGGGCCGAATTTGGCGTGGCCAGCCCCGTCGAGCGCTTGTCGCTGCTGCGCCGCCTGCGTGACGCTCAATGCGACATCCAGGTGCAACCCTCCCACGGCCCTGCAGTGACGTCCAAATTGTGGGTCGTGGACGACAAGCAGCGGCGCTTGGCCTTGAGTGCGGACGGCGACAGCCCGCACTTGCAGCCCTTGCTGGACGCCCGTTCGGCGCAGGCCTGGGCCCTGCTGGACAGCGTGAAGCTGCTGTTTGAGCTGAATCATGTGGTGCTGGTGCGGAGCAACGCCAGCGTCACCTTGCACGCCGACTTGCCGCTGCTGATGTGCCGGCTGCAGCGGCGCGAGGCCTTTCGCCTGGCCACCGAGGCGCCGCGCACGCCCACGGCCTTGCTGCGCCATCCGGCTTTGCCCGACATGCGCTTGAGGCTGCGCGTGCTGGACATCAGCGCCGGGGGTTGTGCGTTGTGGCAACCTGGAAATGTTCCGACCTTGCAGGCGGGTACGCAGTTGAACGATGTCACGGTGGTACTGGACGCCGTGACGCGCTTCAAAGCTGCGCTGCATCTGATGCACGTCAGTGTGCTGGTGCCAGCACCGGGCAGCGACGCCGCGTCAAGCCTCAGTGCGATGCCCGGTGCGCGGCTGGGCTGCGAGTGGCAGCCACAGGGGCATGCCGCCCAATACACCCTGCAGCGCTGGATCGACCAGGCACAACGCCGTCAACGGCTGTTTGTCCGGGCATGAAAGCCTGGCCCGCTGCCGCTCGCGGCTTCACGCTGGTGGAGGTGGCGGTGGTGTGCGCCATCGCCGGGTTGCTGTTCAGCCTGGCCTGGCCCAGCTACCGCGACAAGCTGCTGCGAGCGGGCCGGGCTGACGGCGTCCAGGCCTTGCAAATGCTGCAAGTTGCGCAAGCCAAACACCACGCGCTGCACGGCCTGTACGCCAGCGATCTGAGGGCTCTGGCGGGCGTGCCCCAGCCGTTGAGCGCTCAAGGGCGCTACACCGTGGCGCTGGATGCCGTTGACGCGGAGGGCTGGCGCGGCAGCGCCACACCGGTGGTCACTGGCGCCCAAGGTCCAGACGCGGAATGCCCACGCCTGACGGTTCGTGTGCGCATGGGCTTCGCCAGCCTGGGCCCCAGCCAGCGCTGTTGGCAACCATGATCCGACCCAGGCTGGGTTTCACGCTGCTTGAAGTGATGGCCACGCTGGCGGTGCTGGCCGTGCTGTGCGCCCTGGCGCTGCCCACCCTGGCCGGACGCATGCAACATGAACGTCTGGCTGGTGCGGCCCAGGCGTTGGCCGATGACCTGACCGAGGCCCGTTTTGAAGCGGCCAAACGGGGCCACAGCTTCTATGTGCAAGCTGGAAGCGGTACCAGCGCCCACGATTGGTGCTGGGCCGTTGCAACAACGCCAGCCTGCGACTGCGCCGTGGCGCCGGGCACCGACGACGGTGTCAGCCCCTGCGCGCTGAAGAGCGTGCACGCGGCCGACCATGCGGGCGTGCGCATGCTGACGGGCTGGCAAGCGCGGCTGGACGCTGACGGCAGCCTGCACGGCCAGGGCCTGGACCAAGGCCCCGGCCGTGGCCGTGGCCTTACCTTGTCGGCCGCCGCGGGCGAACAGCTGCGGGTGCAGATCAGCCCGACCGGGCGGACTGCGGTGTGCCTGCCCAGCGACGCCCGCACCGCCAAACCAGGCCGTTATGCCGCCTGTTGACGCTGCCAGCCGCCGCGCTCACACCTGCATGTTCATGATGTCGCTGTAGGCTTGGGCAAGACGGTTGCGCACCTGCAGCGCTGCCTGAAAGCCGACTTGCGCCTTCTGCATGGCCATGACCGTCTCCTCCAGAGTGACCTTGGGGTTGTCCATCGAGAATTCGCGTTGCAGCTGAGTGGCCTGCACCTGGTTCTGGCTGACGTTTTTCAGCGCGTTGGCCATCGCCGCCTGAAAGCCCCCGGGCAGCGCCGGCGCGGTGGCATCGGCCCGTGGCAAACCGTCAGGCCGCAGCCCGGCGCGGGCCACGGCTTGTTGGAAGTCAAAGGGCTGCAGGCGCAGGTCATTCATGGCGGTTAGAAGTGGACAGGAGGCTGTCTGTTGGGTCTGGCAGGGTGTGGGCGGGTGTGGCTGTCTGCACGCTGGCGCCAAGTGGCCCAACGCCGCCCAGCCAATGTAGGGGGCTGCGGCATGAAGCAAGTCGCGAACAGGCCCCACTTTGGCCACCTTCTCGCTGCACGCTGGGCGGGTTGCCAAGCCAACATCGCCGGCATGCAAAGGCTTTGTGCTGCCGCTGTGCAGATGCCAAGCCCAAAGCCCTGACCAACTGTCGACCCGGTTCTCACCGCAAGCCCCTGGAAGCGCCTTTTTCCCGACATGGACAACGCTCTCGCCAAAGCCGCACCCCTCAGCCTGCTGCCTGCCAACCCCGGCTTGGTGGCACGCTTTTCTGCGCTGCCGGGCCGCATGCAGGCCTTTGCCGTGTTGGGCATCGTGGCCTTGCTGGGTTTGGTGGTGGCCATGGCCCTGGGTGCCCGCGACAGTGACTACCGGGTGCTGATTCCCAACCTGTCTGAAAAGGACGGTGGCCAGGTCATCGAACAACTGATGCAGATGAACGTGCCTTACAAGGTGGCCGAAGGCGGCAGCACCTTGCTCGTGCCTTCAGCCCGCGTGGCCGAGCTGCGCATGAAGCTGGCCAGTGCCGGCCTGCCCGCCGGCGGCAGCAGCGGCGCGGCTGGCTACGAGCTGCTGGACAACAACAGCAAGGT
>Ga0335397_10010260_pt1 | contig 11594 bp, 8 predicted proteins | sample MAT04_FD_205740 | JGI IMG/M metagenome (GOLD analysis project Ga0335397, IMG submission 205740) | Freshwater microbial communities from Lake Fryxell liftoff mats and glacier meltwater in Antarctica - MAT-04 (spades assembly) (version 2) ...
CTCGCCGGCGTGCCACTGTTCGGCCAGCAGCATCCAGCGCCCGTCGGCGCCGATCGAGATCCGGCGCGGGCGGCGCTTGCTCTTGTCGGTGTCCTTGATCGCGGCCCACAGGTTGGTCGGGACGTTGAGCCCGTAATAGTTGCCCTCGGAGAGGACCACGAACCCACCGCTCGGCGTCAGCGCGATCTCGTCGATCTGGTGGCCGCTGTTCTGGCGCCCCTTCACATAGGTATTGAGCGCCTGGCCCTGAGAGACGTTCGGGCCGCGATAGAAGAGATCGTCGGCGGCGACGACCCAGCTGCCGTTGGGACCGATCGCCAGCGCGTCGATCTGTCGGCCCATCTGGATGTAGCCCTGGACCGTGCTGACCAGCGCGGCCGGCACGCCGGTGCTGCGGTAGACCGCGGTGCCGGCGACGATGACCCACTCGCCGTTCGGACCCGTGGCCATGTCGTCGATGTCGATCGACCCGCTGGTGAGCGTGTTCAGCGTGCCCTGGAGCGCGCCGATATCGCGGAAGTTGTTCGTCACGCGGAGCTGGGCATTGGCCCAGACCGGTGATGCCACAGCAGTGGTGGCGATGAGAGTGAGCAGTGTTCGCATGCAAACGTTGAATTGCACGAGGTGGACCAACCTGATGCAGCGGAAGATTGTGCTTGGCGCGCGGATGGACAGACCGCGGACAGTCTACGGACTGCCCGTGCAACGCCGCGGTCCTCATGTGCTAAGAATGTCTCGACGCATGGGGCTCGTGAAACAAGTGATCATCGTCCGCCGCGATCTGAAGATGCGGCGCGGAAAAGAGATCGCGCAGGGCTCCCACGCCGCGATGGCCTGGATGAGCGAGCGACTTCGCAGCGTGAGGGATGGCCAGCCGCTGAAGCTGTCGGCAGCGGAAGAGCAGTGGTCCTTCGGCGCCTGCGCCAAGGTCTGCGTGCGCGTGAACAGCGAGGAGGAGCTGCGCGCGGTGCACGAAAAGGCGCTCGCCGCCGGCATCGAGTCACATCTGATCATCGACTCGGGTCGCACCGAGTTCGGCGGCGTACCCACCGCGACCGCCTGCGCGCTCGGGCCCGACGCGGTCGAAAAAATCGACGCGATCAGCGGCGACCTCGAGCTCTACTGAGCTACAATCGAGGCGAATGCGCCTACCCATGTTGTTCGCCGCGCTCCTCGCAACAAGCTCACCCCGGACTGCCCGGGGGTCGCGGCCGGAGAGGCCTGTCGCAGCGCGTGTCCGAGCACGCTCGAAGTGAAGGACACGCCGGTGCGTTATTTCGACAAGTGCGAGGAGGTCGAGCTGCTGGGCCGGCTCGACCCGAACGCGCGCCCGATCGAGACCTCGGCGCACACCAGCGGCTTTTCGAGCTTCACCGACCACGCCATACGCAGCTTCAACCTGAAGGCGCCGTGCACGCCCGATCAGAGCTGCCGCGTACACTGGTCGCTCGAGCTGAATGTGGAAGGCACGGACGACCTGCGCGAGCGCATCGAATGGCGGGAGGACGAGCCGGTGCAAGGGTGGCGCTGGTGCCCTTCCGGCAAGCGTCAGAAGGCCGAGGAGAGCGTGGCGGGCGGAGGCTGCACCACGTCCTGGCACTGACCGTGGTCAGTTCGGTCCGGCGATTCCCATGACCACGTCGTGCATGAAACGGATGGCGTGGGCGAGGTTCGCGGTGGAGATCCGCTCGTTGGCCCCGTGCGCGGTGTCGAGCTCCTCGCCGGTGAGCCGGAACGGCTCGAACCCATAAACCACGGTGCCGAGCGCGCGAAAGGTGCTGCTGTCGGTGGTGCTGGTGAGCAGCTCGGCGAACACCGGGACGCCCGGATCGTACTTGCCGGCGACGTTGCGGATCACGCGCATCAGCTCGGTGTCGACGCGAGACTCGGACGTCGGGAAATAGCTCGTCACCTTGATCTCGATCGACTTGTCCGCCAGGACCCCGCGGAGCCACGTGAGGAAGTCGGCCTGGTTGGTGCCGGGCAAGAGCCGGCAGTCGAGCGTCGCGATCGCCTCGCCCGGGATCACGTTGACCTTGTCGCCGGAGCGCACGCTGGTGATCGAGACCGTGGTGCGGAGCAGCGCGTTGTACTCGGGGCGCGCCGTCATCGCGCGCATGAACTCCTTGTCCTTCAAATAGCGGCGGGCGTGCGCCATCTTGGTGCGCAGCAGCGGTGACTCCTCGCGCGGCGCGACCCCGTTGAAGTAGCTCTCCACCGAGGGGAGCAGCGTCACCGGCGTCTCGGCCTTTCGCAGGCGACCGAGCGCGGCGATCATCTTGTCGAGCGCGCTGCCGGCGATCGGTATCGAGCCGTGGCCGGACGGGCCGCGCGCCACGAGCTCGAGCCACAGCGAGCTCTTCTCGCTCGCCGCGACGCCATAGTATTGGACCTTGCCGTCGACGATCATCGCGTTGGCGCCCTCGTTGAAGAGATAGTCGGCGTTCTCGAGCAACTTGGGGCGGTTCTTCACGATCCACTGCGCGCCGGTGCCTCCTTCTTCCTCGTCGGCCAGTCCGAGAAAGACGATGTCGCGGCTCAATTTCACCCCGCGCGCCTGGAGGATGCGCATCACCGTGAGGTGCACGATCGCGGTGCCCTTCATGTCGAGCGCGCCGCGGCCCCAGATCTCGCCGTCGATCAACGCGCCCGAGAACGGCGGGTGCTTCCACTCGGACGGCGTCGCTTCGACCACGTCCATGTGATTGGAGAGGATGATCGCCTTCTTCGTGCCGTCGCCGCGGAGCGTGGCGATCAGGTTGGCGCGGCCCGGCGCGATCTCGACGATCTCCGATTCGATCCCCTTCAGCTGCGCAGCGAGAAACTTCGCCGCGGCCAGCTCCTTCCCCGGTGGGTTGGTGGTGTCGACGGCGAGGTACGCCGCGAGCTGCTGGGCGGCCTCCCGCTCGTAGGCGAGCCAGTCGACCTCGGGCGCGGCGACGAGGACGAGGGCGAGGGCGCTGAGCATGGCCCGAGTCCATCACGGGTCGCGTGCTCGGAGATACTGTAGAGTGCGGCGCATTCATGGGGTCTCGGTCGGTCCTCAGGGATCTCTGGTCCTTCCTGTCCCCGCATCCGCGGCTCCTCGGCGGTGTGGCGGTGGGTTTGGTCATCGATGAGGTCTTCGTCACCGCGCTGCCGCTGAGCCTGAAATTCCTGATCGATCACGCCATCGAGCCCGCCGATCGGGAGCTGCTGATCAAGACCCTGATCGCGCTGGTGGGCGGCGTCGTCCTGGCGGCCGGCGCCATGATCTGGCGCGACTATCTGTACGCGCGCCTCGGCTCGGCCGTGATGCAGTCGATCCGCCGGCGCCAGTTCGAGCACATGCAAACGCTCCCCCTCGAGTTCTTCGAGCGGACGCGGGCGGGAGATCTCACCGCGCGCTTCTCGACCGACCTGGCGGCGGTGGAGACCGTCGTGGTCGGCGCGCTCCCGGGCGCCGTGGCCTCCGGGTTGGGGCTCTTCCTGGCGGGGATCGCGCTGGTGATGCTCGATCTGCGGCTCGCGGCGATCGCGCTTTTGTCGCTGCCGATCGCGCTGATCGGACCGCGCTTCATCTTGCCGCGAGCGGCCGCCCGCGGGGTCGAGGCGCGACGCCTGGACGCCGAGGTGCTCGACGCGGTGCAGGAGAACCTCGCCTCGCAGGCCACGATCAAGGCGCTCGGAATGGAGTCGCAGGCGATCGCGCGGGTCGGCGCGCGCCTCGAGCGCTTCAGCCGCGCCAACCGCTATTTCAACTTCTTCAGCTACGTCGCCGAGCGCACGCCCAACATCACCATCCTGCTCTTCCACGTGGTGATCCTCGCGGTGGGCGCCTATCTCTGCTTCGAGCAGAAGATGACCGTGGGCACGCTGGTCGCGTTCAATGCGCTGCTCCTCAACCTCTCGGGTGCGGTCGGCTCGCTGACCTCGAACGTACCGGCGATGCTCTCCGCGTCGGCCGGCATGCATCGCATCGGCGAGCTCTTGCGCGAGCCGGCGAGCGCCGAACGACCGGGCGAGCTCCGCAGCCTGGAGCAGGCGATCAAGATCGAGGACGTGGGCCTGGTGCGCGGAGAGAAGAAGATCCTCGACGGCGTGACGCTGGAGATCCAGCGCGGGTGGTCGGTCGCGCTGGTGGGGACGAGCGGCTGCGGCAAGAGCACGATCCTCCGCTTGCTCGCGGCGTTCACCGATCCGACCCGCGGCCGGATCACGTTCGATGGCGTCGATCTCGCGTCGGTGTCGCGGAGCTCGCTCCGGAAGCGGCTCGGCGTCGTGCTGCAGGATACTCACCTCTTCGACGGTAGCGTGCGCGACAACATCCGCTGCGCGCGCCCCGAGGCCACCGACGAGGAGATCGAGCGCGCGCTCGACGCCGCCGAGGCGGACTTTGCCCGGAAGCTGCCTTTGGGCCTCGACACGCAGATCGGACCCGGCGGGCCGCGGCTCTCCGGTGGTCAGCGCCAGCGCCTGGCGATCGCGCGCGCGTTCGTGCGGCAGCCCGATCTCTTCCTGCTCGACGAGGCGACCTCTGCGCTCGATCCGGCCACGGAGCGAAAGCTCAACGAGACGTTCGCCCAGATGCGCGGCCGGCACACGCTGATCTCGGTGACCCATCGCCTCGGCGACGCGCACCGCTACGACCGCATCTTCGTCTTCGACGCCGGAGAATTGATCGAGCAAGGATCGCACGAGACTCTGAGCGCGGCGAACGGCACCTACGCGAAGATGGCCAGACGCCAGGAAGGCGTCACCGTCAGCGACAACCTCGAGGACGCCGCGGTGTCCGGCTACTCGCTCTCGCAGTGGCCGTTGTTCGAGGGCACAAACCCCTGGCTGCTCGAGGAGATGACGCGCGAGTTCGTCACCGAGCGCTTCGGCGCCGGCGAGCAGGTGATCGAGCAAGGGATGTCCGGCGATCGCTGCTTCATCATCGCGCGCGGGACGGTGTCGGTTCGCCGGGGCGAAGAGGAGATCGCGAAGCTCCACGACGGCGATGCCTTCGGTGAGGCGGCGCTGCTGTCGAACGCGCCGCGCAACGCGTCGGTGTTCACGCTGACCGACTGCGTGTTCCTGTCGCTCGAGCGCACGCGGTTTCGTCGCTGGCTGGACCGCGACGCCACGCTCAAGAGCCGGATCGAAGAGCTCTCGGAGCGCTGATGGACAAGGTCGCGACGATCGCCTCGACGATGTGCTTGTTCACCGAGTAGCGCGACAGCACGTCGGGCGAGAGGAAGCGCGCGCCGGCGACGAAGCGCAGGCACTCCGGCTCACCGCACTGGCAGACGAAGGGCGCCTCGAGCTGCCACTCGGTCGAGGGATAGAACGAGGTGAGCATCTCCCCCGCGGCGATCGCGCGCGTCGCGGTGACCGTGCGGGCGGTGGTGTCGACGGCGACGTTCGGGCGGCAGGAGTGGTTGAGGTGCTCGAGCGCCTCCGAGCGGACGTGGCGGCCGGGGCCGATCTGCACGGTCGAGGGACCCTGGGGCGCCGGGACCGCGTCGTCGAGGCGCGCCACGACGTCGCCGGGGCGGAACGCGCGCTGGGCCATGAGCGAGGCCCCGTAGGCCGCGGCGTGGGGCTTCAAGCCCACCGCGGAGGAGCAGTTCGGCACGCGGGCGAGGTGGCGGACGACGGTCATGCGGGGGAATAAAGCAGGGGTCGTGCCACCGGAGAACCGCAGGGATCCGGGGCGTGGACAGTCCGCGCGAGGCCGTGGACAGTCCGCGGACAGGCTTCAGGGGCCGATCTCGCGCCCGTAGACCGCGCCCGCGACGGACTCGTCGGCGCCGGCAGGGAACACCTCATACACCACCATCGCGCTCCCATCGGCGCGCAGGGCGACCTGCGAGTGGCCGTGGAGATGACCGGGGTGGGTGTCGACGTTCTGGCGCGGGCCCCAGCTGTCACCGGTCACGTCGTAGTGGCGGTAGTGGAGCTGATCGGCGGCGCTGCCTCGCGGCTGGCTGTTCTTGCTCAGGGCGTAGGTCACGATGCCGCGGGTGCCGGAGAGATCGAGGCCGATCTTGAGGCTCTCGCCCGATGACTGCGGACGGCGGAAGACCTCGGCCTCCATGACCGAGACCACGCGGGTCCACGGCACAAACGGCGTCCAGCCCGCCCCCGCGGTGTAATAGGAGGACACGCCGATCGGCAGGCTGCGGACCATCGCGCTGCTCGCGTCGAGCACCCACGCCGCGAGCGCGTTGCCGCGGTCGTCCATCGCGAGCTCGAGGCGCAGGACCGTCTCGTACCTGTAGCCGGTGCCGAGCGTGTCGGGGATGATCGCGTCGATGTCGCTGAGCCCGCCGATCTGCACCGGCGCCTGCCAGGCGCTACCGTCGTAGCGGATCGCGAACACCGGGTTCGTCACGCCGTCGTCGTCGTGCCCGGCGAGCACCATCGCGGTGCCGTCGGCCGAGGTCGCGAGCTCGATGTTCACGTCCTCCTCCGGCTCGAAGATCGGCGTCATGCCGAGGGTCCACGCGCCGCCCTCGAAGTGGCCGGCGAACACGCCATCGCGCGTGGTCCACAGCTTGAGCACGCGGCCCGACGGGGTGACCGCGAGCGGGCCGCCTTCGGCGCCGGCGAGGACGATGGGCGCGGTCCAGGTCATCGTCGCGCTGCTGAACGTCGCGTACTGGAGCTCGAAGAGGCCCGTGTAGTGGCTCCACGTCGCGAGGGCCCGGGTGACGTTGCCTTCGCGCCAGGTGATCACGGTCGCGCCGGCGTTGTAGTTGTTCGGCCCGCCGTCGGGGGAGCGATCGAGCTGCACCGGGCCGGTCCAGGTGCTGCCGATCAGCACGTTGGCGAACACATGCTGGGACGCGTTGCGCATCGGGTTCATGCTGGTCGTGCGCTGCATGAAGACCACCGCCGCATCACCATTCGCCGCCATGTGCGCGTCGTGCTGGTGCGCGTTGATCGGGTTGCCTTCGCCGAGACCGACCAGGCTGACCCCGCGGCCGGTGGAGTTGTCGAGATCGACGTACGGCTGCCATGCGCCGTCGAAGACCGCGCCGATGATGCTGTCGTCCGCGTCGACGGCCTTGGTCAGCTGATCGAAGACAGCGAGGAATCGAGCGCCGTTGGTGGCCAGCACCGGCTCGATGCGATTGTCTACGTAGGCGTTGCAGAAGTAGCAGCCGGTCACGCCCTGCAGCGGTCCGAGGCGCATCCCGGTCGCGAGCGTCCCTGGCTGCTCCGGCGTCACCGTCACGCTCACCACGCCCACCGCGGACTCGAAGCTGGGATAGCCGTGCGCGATGAGCCGCGGCGCGTACGTACCGGTGAACGGGAACGAGGCGTACGCGCCGTTGATGTTGCCGCTGACGATGCTGTGCGTGGCCGCATCGCCGAAGAAGAACAGGCTCTGATAGTCGCGGTTCGGACCGGTGAACGTGCCGTTCATCTCCACCGCGCCCCCTTGCTCGACGGTCACGGTCGGCGTGGCGGGTGGGTTCAACGTGACCGTCGGCGGGCCGGGCATCGCGACGGTGGAGACCGGGAGCTCGACGCGCTGGGTCCACACGTCGCCGGTGGTGACGTCGGTGGCGGTCAGCTGGATGCGCGCGAGCGCGCCGATGTCCGCGGTGGCGGAGTTGAAGACGACCGGATGCGGTCCGGCGCCGGTGGCGGTGGCGGGCGCGCCGTTGAAGGTCCACGCGTACGCGTAGTTGCCGCTGCCTCCGACCGCCGTCCCGGTGAAGCTGATGGTGCCGCCGGTGACGACGCCGAGCGCGCCGGGCGTGATCCAGGCGTGGAACACGGTGGCCGGTGGAGCGGTCGCGTCGGGGCTCGTCACGGCCGCGTCGTCGTTCGCGATCGCAGCGTCGTCGGTGGGTCCCGCGTCGTTGGCCGGAGCGGCGTCGTCGGCGCCCGGCGTCGCGTCGTTCGCGATGGGGGCCGCATCGCTGTCGGCGCTCGGCGTCGCGTCGGCGCGCGGACCCGCGTCGGCGGTCGTCGCGGCCGCGTCGACGCTCGGCTGCGCGTCGCCTCCGCACGCTGCGGACACGCCGGCGAGCATCAGGGTGAAAATGGAGATCGAAGATGAGCGGCGCACGGCGCGGAGGTTAAGCGAACATGGCATGGACAGTCCATGGGCAGCGTCCTAGCGTCCGCGCGGGATGACCAAGGAGCTCGAGGAACGGATCCGGACGCTCGAGGCGGAGCTGGCGCGGGCGAGGGCGGCGGTCTTCGCGCCGAGCGGGCCCGATGTGGTGAGCGTGCCTCCGGAGGTGAAGCCGCTCTTCGACCAGGCCGCGCAGACCATCCGCGGATACTTCGACAAGATCGAGATCGATCCGGCGCGCGCCCTCATCGGCGTCGGCGACGAGCGGTACCTCCTGGTGCGCGCCTCGGCCTTCTCGATCGACTTCCTCGATACGCTCGTCCACCTCTACAAGGATCGCGGCCCGCGCGACGCGCTGGCGATCGGGCGCGGCTTCCTCTTCGATATCGCGCACACCATCGGCTATCACGACGCCCGCGCGCTGCACGAGAAGCTCGGGAGCCGCGATCCGCTCGAGAAGCTCTCCGGAGGGCCGGTGCACTTCGCCTATACCGGCTGGGCGTTCGTCGACATCAAGCCGGAGAGCAAGCCGGTCCCGAACGAGGACTTCTGCCTCGTGTACGAGCACCCATACTCGTTCGAAGCCGCGAGCTACCTGCGCGCCGGCCGCGCGTCCGAGGGTCCGGTGTGCATCATGAACGCCGGATACTCATCCGGATGGTGCGAGGCGAGCTTCGACATCGAGCTCACTGCGGTGGAGGTGTCGTGCAAGGCGCGCGGTGACGCCGCGTGCCGCTTCGTCATGGCGCCGCCCCAGCACATGGCGGCGCGGGCCCGCGAGCACTGCGGCCTCGATCTCGGCGCGCTCGGCGAGAAGAGCTTCGATATTCCGCAATACTTCGAGCACAAGCGGGCCGAAGAGAACCTGCGTGAGTCGCTGATCCGCCTGAAGGAAGCGCAGGACGAGCTGGTCCGGAAGGAGCGGCTCGCGACGGTGGGCCTGCTCGTGTCGGGCGTCGCGCACGAGGTCAACACGCCGCTCGGCGTGGCGGTGACGGCGATGAGCATCGTCGAGGAGGAGATCAAGTCCCTCGCGAAGCAGTTCGAAACCGGGGCGCTCACCAAGAAGGATCTGCGGCGCTTCCTCGAGCGCGCGCTGCCGTCGAGCGCGATGGTCACGACCAACCTCTCACGCGCCGCCGATCAGATCAGCAACTTCAAGCGCGTCTCGGTGGATCAGGTGACGCAGGAGAAGCGCACCATCGATCTCTCGGCGTACGTGCAGCAGACGATCGACAGCCTGAAGCCGGTCATCCGGCGCGGCGGGCTGGAAGTCTCGTTCACCGGCAGCGGCATGATGGTCGCCACGCATCCCGGCGCGATCGCGCAGATCATCACCAACTTCGTCACCAACTCGGCCACTCACAGCCGCGCTCCGGGGGCCAGTGAGCCGATCCACGTGTCGATCGAGGTCGCGCGCCGGGGCTCGGCGGTGGTGCTGATCTATGCCGACGACGGCAAGGGCATGGCCGAAGAGGTGCGCACCCGAGCGTTTCAGCCGTTCTTCACCACGGCGCGCAAAGAGGGCGGCACCGGCCTGGGACTGCACATCATCCACTCGCTGGTGTCGGACGTGTTGCGCGGAAAGATCGAATTGACCACCGCTCCCGGAAAGGGAGTACGGTTTGTGATCGAATTTACGTGAGGCCTTCGCTCTTCAGCCTGAGCCGTAGTCCGGCCTTCGACACTTTCAGCAGCTCGGACATGCGATCGAGATCGCCGCCCGATGCGGCCAGCGCGTCGCTCAGCTCCTTCTTGCCGAGGTCCTTCGCCTTGCGCAGGGAGGGGTCCGCGTCGATCAGGCGATAGAGCGACGGCCGGCTGATGCCGAGATCGGCGGCGGTGCGGTCGATCTTGAACCCGTTGCGCTCGAGTGACGCGGTCAGCTCGCGGGAATCGATGGTCGCGGGCCTTCTTCCAGGATCGCTGGGGAGGGGCACCGGGGTCGGCGCCGCGAAGGGGACGGGCGTCGGCGCGGGCCGCAGCGGAACGCTGGAGAGGTCCGGCAGCGCCACTTCGAGGTTCAGCACGCCGCCGGTGGACAAGATCACCGCCCGCTCCACCACGTTCTCGAGCTCGCGCACGTTGCCGGGCCATGCGTAGCTCGCGAGCGCGCGCGCCTGGAAGCCGGAGAGTCGCATCGGCGGGCGGCGATACTCGGCGCACTTCCTCGCCAGCACGTGCTCGAAGAGCGGGACGATGTCCTCGGCGCGCGCGCGCAGCGGCGGGATCTCGATCGGAAAGACGCTCAGCCGATAGTACAGATCGGCGCGGAATCGCCCCTCCTCGACCGCCTTTTTGAGATCGCGGTTGGTGGCCGCGACGATGCGCACGTTCACCTTCTGGGGCGTGGCGTCGCCGACGCGCTCGAACTCTTGCTCCTGGAGGGCGCGAAGGAGCTTGCTCTGCAGCTCGAATGGGATCTCGCCGACCTCGTCGAGGAATAGCGTGCCGCGATCGGCGAGTTCTGGGCGAGGGCGGTCCTGGCCTCGGCCGCCGAGTGCGCGCTGAGGAAGCTGATGCCGCGGCCGCCGAACGAGGTCCCGCGCAGGGCCAGCGCCGTGATGTCGTGGACCTCCTGCTCGTCGTCGACGATCATGATCTTCCATTCCGGGCCGGAGGGCGGCGACGGGTGGATCGAGTCATCGCGGTCGTCGGCGAACGGCGAGCTCTCGTCGTCGTCAGGCGGCCGGGGGAGGATCATCAGCACCGGCATAGCGCGGCTCGCGTATACTGGCCAGCGCGACATGCGCTCCGAGGAGACCCACCGCGGCCGCGCCTTGCTCATCCTTCGAGAGAAGGTCCGCTGGCTCGAAGGCTATCCGCTCCCGGACGATCGGTGGCAGGCCGTCCCGGTCGCAGGCCCGCCGATCGTCGTCGACGCGGCGCGTATCTCCAGCACGGTGCGCGGGCTGAAGTCGGCGCTGCGCGACGATGATCGCCAGCTCGAGCGGCGCTTCGGCGATCCGAAGGCGTACGCGGCGCGGGTCGATCGGATGCTCGCGCACGTGCGGGCCCGGCCGCGCCAGATCTGGGACGACGCTTCTCTGCACGCCCGCGCCGATGCGCGAAAAGCCGCGGGCCTCGTGGCGGCGCACCCCGCGCTCGCGCCGCTGCTGGATGCGCTCTCGTGGATCCACGCGATGCGCCGCGAGGCGGGCACGGCGCTGGCGCGCGTGGCGAAGTACGCTGCGGCGCTCGAGCGGCTCGACATGGCAGGGCGGCTCCTGCTGCTGGAGATCGAGGACGCCGGGCCGCTCTGCGCGATCCTCGCCGAACCGCGCGCACACGAGGTCTCGCTGGCGGAGCCCGAGCGCGCGCCGCTCGCGCCGGAGATGATCGCGCTCGCGACCGCGCTCGCGAAGGCGGAGCCGGCGGTGCAGCGGCGGGCGATGACGCTGCTCGCGCGCATCGACGTCGATCGATGGATCACGACCTGGGAGACGTGGCGCGCGGCGCGAGACGACGCGCGCCGCCGTGAGAGCCGGGCGATCGCGCGCGACAAGGTGAAGGGCGATCACGCCGACACCAAGGTGCT
>Ga0335397_10010263_pt1 | contig 11591 bp, 12 predicted proteins | sample MAT04_FD_205740 | JGI IMG/M metagenome (GOLD analysis project Ga0335397, IMG submission 205740) | Freshwater microbial communities from Lake Fryxell liftoff mats and glacier meltwater in Antarctica - MAT-04 (spades assembly) (version 2) ...
TCAAGGAAAAAAGAAGTATAGTTTTTAAATCCAAGATGGATGCGTTTCGTGCTTTACCTGCCATATTGCGTAAAAGAAAGCATGTCCAACAAATGCGCACTGTCTCCTTGGATGAAATTCGTCGTACCATGATTAAAGAATTGTTCGCGCCTTATTGGACTTCCCAGGAACGTAACAAAAAAAGATAATAAAAGCGTAAATATTTCCATTCGGGTTGTTTTCCATCAAATTTGCAAGAATGTCACTGCGAGGAACGAAGCAGTCTCCGTTTACGAGGGGATTGCTTCGGGAAGAACGCCCTCGCAATGACATATCCTTTGGAGCGCTGGGAAAAACTTTTCTGGATGGCTATAATCTAATTTTCTCTCCATCTTTGTGCAGCCTAACCGATTTACGTGCCACAATGGCATTTTTGAATTCCCATAAATCTAGTCTAAAATACGCCTCTCGTTCGGGAAAATTGTCACAAAAGAAAATGACTATCCCCACTGGTATTTATCTTGCAAAAGAACCATACTGTTACAAGGTGCTGAATCCCAGTGCAGGTTAAGGAGAGTTCTTTTATGACGGATCAAGTTTCATTTGATGCCATTCTACCCACGGGTATGGCTACCAAAGCGGAGGATTTGGGTGTTAAGAAAGCCAGTCTGGATACCTCCAATATGTTCATGCTGGCTGTTTTGGCTGGCGCGTTTATCAGCATGGGAGCTATTTTCGCTACTACCGTTGCGGCTGGAAGCATGCCGATTAAAGACGCTGGCGGAGCAGTTGCCTTCGCAACAAATCTGCCCTATGGCGTTATCCGTCTGCTGATGGGACTGGTCTTTTCCATCGGGTTGATCCTGGTGGTGGTCGGCGGGGCAGAGTTGTTTACCGGTAATACCTTAATTGTTATGGCATTCGCCAGCAGGAAAGTGAGCCTTGCTCAGTTATTGCGTAACTGGGCAATTGTATATATTGGAAATTTTGTCGGCTCCATTTTGACAGCCTACATTATGTTTCTTGGGAAACAGTATCTTTTTGGTAATGGATCTGTTGGACTGACCGCGCTAGGCATTGGGGAAGCCAAGACCTCCCTGGGTTTTGTTCAGGCTATTGCGTTGGGAATTATGTGCAATGTTTTGGTCTGCATGGGCGTGTGGATGTCCTATAGCGCCCGCAGTACCACTGATAAGATCATGGCGGTCACACCCTGCCTGTAGCCTGTTTCATTGCCGCTGGCTTTGAACATAGCGTTGCCAATATGTACTACATCCCGCTGGCTTTGTTCGTCAAGAATTTTGGCGATCCAAAACTTTTCGAAATGATCGGCAAGACCGCCGCAGACTTCCCGCACCTGACCTGGGGCAATTTCTTTATTGCCAATCTGTTGCCAGTCACTATTGGAAATATTATCGGAGGCTCCATCATGGTTGGAATGGTCTATTGGTTCGTGTACATCCGCAAGACTGATAAATAACTCTTTGGCAGGATAAATCATTTCTACTGGTCGATTAAGTATGACAGGTAGACATGGTTGGTGATGTTTTGAACTCAAAGAGATGCCGAATCCTGAAAACGGGAACAGGTTTGAGGTTCAGATGGAATCGAAAAAATCCAGGATATTAGTTATCGGGTTAGGCAATCCCATGCTCGGCGATGACGGCGTCGGGTGGAAAGTTGCCGAGGAAGTGAAGAAACAATTGCCTCCCGAATCGTCTGTGGATGTGGATTGTCTGTCTTTGGGCGGCATCAGTTTAATGGAACACCTCATTGGTTATGGACACGCTATTCTGATTGATGCCTTTGCGTTGGAAGAACCGATTGGTTCGATCTTGATTTTGAAGTTGAGTGACCTGCCCAATTATTCTGCATTTCATACAACCAACAAGCGCGAAACTTCGTTACAAACTGCGATTGAAATGGGCAGATTCATGGGCGCGCAATTAACCGACGATATTACAGTCGTGGGGATTGCCACCAAACATGTTTGTGATTTTAGTAAATCGTTGTCGCCGCCTGTTGCAGAGACCGTTCCACAGGCGGCAAAATTTGTACTGGATCTGCTCAGTGAAAAAAACACAGGTAAATAAAAAATAAGCCATCCGCAAGGATGGCTTATTTTTTATTTTGTGAGATCTTGATATTCCACGTGCCGTTGAAGATACTTGTCTACAAACCAGCATAGCGTTTGTACTTTAAGCCCATTTCCTTTCGCATACTCCAGCCCTGCTTTTACCAGCAAACTTCCAATTCCCCGTCCCTCCAACGCCGAGGGGACCCCGGTGTGTGTAAAGATGATCGTGTCGCCGCTCAGGCGGTAATCCAATTCGGCAGTCTGTGAATCGAGATGCACTTCAAATCGTTTTTGTTCTGTGTTATGGATGACATTGAATTCGTTGGTTTGCACGTTGGTTTCCTTTTTATCCCCATTGTACTCTCTAAAATAATAACATTGACCCGCATTCCGTTTGCTTTTACAATGTTAAAGATGCTCCAGAATTTTGCAGGTTTCTTTCGCCCCGATCACGACCCCCCATTTTCACGGCGATAACCCGCTGTTGATTTTTACCGCTTGTCGCATCAATTTCCGAGCTGCAAGCGAAAAAACATGAGTTTGGTAAATTATGCTGTACACCATGATTATATAAATTTTCGGAGAAAAAATGCCTACACCCTTTGTTTCAAAACGCGCGCCAATTTACGCCGATGTTCCCGATGAAAAGTGGAACGATTGGCGCTGGCAATTAAGTCACCGCTTGAACACTGCTGAAGACATTGAAAAAGTTTTAACCCTCACCGAGAGCGAGCGCAGGGCTTTGCAAAAGCAGGACTTGTTCCGCGTGGATGTAACGCCTTATTATATTTCCTTGATCAATCCTGAGGATGTGAACGACCCCGTCCGCAAGCAGATCATCCCCCAGGCAGAAGAGATGGACTCATTTACCGCTATGATGGAGGATTCTCTCGCAGAAGACCGCCACTCTCCTGTGCCCGGGCTTGTTCACCGGTATCCTGACAGAGTTCTCATGCTGGTAACGACTCAGTGCGCGTCGTACTGCCGTTATTGCACGCGCTCGCGCATCGTCGGCGATCCCGGACAAACTTTCAACCGTCAGGATTTTGAGATGCAGATTGATTATCTCAAACGCACGCCCCAAGTCCGTGATGTGCTCCTCTCCGGCGGTGATCCGCTTGTGCTGGCGCCAAAAATTTTGGAAGAGTTGCTTACCCGCCTGCGTGAGATCCCGCACATTGAAATTGTCCGCATTGGTTCGCGTGTGCCGGTCTTTATGCCGATGCGCATTACACAGGAACTGTGCGACATGCTCGCAAAATTCCACCCGCTGTGGTTGAATATCCACGTTAACCATCCCAACGAGATTTCACTGGAACTTGCCGAGGCTTGCGACCGTATGAGCCGCGCTGGTATTCCTTTGGGAAATCAATCTGTCCTGCTGGCGGGCGTGAATGACTGTGTTCACCTGCAGCGTGATCTTGTGCAGAAGCTGGTACGCATCCGCGTGCGTCCGTATTACCTCTATCAATGTGACCTGGTGGAAGGCGCGGGTCACTTCCGCACCCCTGTGGCAAAAGGCATCGAGATCATCGAAGGCTTGCGCGGACATACTTCCGGCTACGCCGTTCCACAATTCATTGTCGATGCGCCCGGTGGTGGTGGTAAGATTCCTGTCATGCCCAATTATCTGATGAGCATGTCTGACCATAAGATCATCGTGCGTAATTATGAAGGCTTTGTGACCACTTATGAAGAACCAACCGTATATAAGTCACACGACCCGAAGACGTGCAAGTTCTGCCAGAACAAACGCCCTGAACCTGGGCAGACCGGCTTAACCGGTTTATTGGATGGCGATCAGATGTTCATCAAGCCCCAGGGCTTCGACGAACTACACAACCGCGATGGCATTCAGCATCGCCTGAAAGACGAAAACAAGTGGAAGCCGCTCGGCATTGGCTCGGGCGAAACAGACTAAAGCATCAAACAGATTTCGGAAGTCTCTTAAGAGACTTCCGAAATCCTACTCAAAGTAGAGGAGAAAAAAATGAAAAAAATAATTCGAGTACTGGTCATTGTGCTGACCCTGGCGTTATTCATTGGAGCGTGTTCGCCTGCCGCGTTACAGCAGCCGGGTCCACAAGTTCAGAATACACAGAGCCTGGATACCCAGTCACAGATCAATACTGCCGTCGCACAAACGATTGAAGCGCAGAATCAAATTAACACTGCCGTTGCGCTCACTACCGAAGCGCAATTTACCGCCACGCCCACCGCCACGCTGTTAACGATCCCTACCTTGACTCCGTTCGTTGTTTTGACACCCACAACAAAACCAGGCGGCGGAAGTGGCGGCGCTCCTGCCAAGGCGGATTATTCCTGCGATATCATCCGTCTGCGTCCAAGAGCCTATACCGAGATCAATCGCGGACAAAACTTCGATATAAAAATGACCGTCGTCAATAGCGGCGCCAGAGCCTGGTACCAGGGATATGACCTTAAATACTCCGGTGGTACAGTAATGACCTCAACCACACATATCGAACTTCCGGCGATGGCGCCAGGCGATCAATATGAAATGACGCTTGATGCAGTTGCTCCTACAGAATATGGCAATCAGACCATGACCTGGATAGTTGAGGGACGGCTTTGTTTTGGGTACGTTGTGATCACTGTTAAATAACGCATCTTGTGCGAAACATCCCGCAGGTTTTATGTCCAAGCCTGTTTCCAGATGGACTTGTGGGATGATGCGTAACAGAATTTAGATAGTTTTTAAATTGGAGAAACCATGCTCAAGCGGAATTATCGTATGCCGGCAATACTTCTTGTAATTGCTTTGCTGCTTGCCTGCGCGCCTGTTACCCTTGCAACCCCGCCCGCTCCTCCAACCTTTGATCCTTTTTCGCTGAATACCATTATTGCCCAAACAGCAGGCGCGGCGGCAACCCAGACCTTTGTCCTCCAACCTACGTTGACTCTTGCGCCGACGATTACCAAAACGCCGACGGAAGTCCCGTCTTCCACGCCTACTTTTATTTTTATACTTCCCACGTCAACCGTGCCTTCCTCCACTCCAACACTGGATGCTGCTTCGGGCCCCTACGTGTGCCGTATCGCATCGCAAGATCCGGCGGATAATACTGTTTTTTCACACGGCGCGCCTTTTAAAGCGCACTGGCAGGTTGTCAACACAGGCACATTCTCGTGGGATGCCAACAATGCTGATTATCGCTACGTGAGCGGCGACAAAATGCACAAGACTGGCGCCTTTGACTTTAGTCAATCTGTTCCAACTGGGGGTGCGATCGATTTTGTCATAGCCATGCAAGCGCCTGACGAGGCAGGTACCTACACGACCACCTGGAAGATAGCTTTGGGAAAGGAAAGATTTTGCCCCATGCGAGTAACGATCGTGGTGAAGTAGAAAACAAAAAAATCCTCCGAGAAAAACTCGGAGGATTTTTTGTAACTTACGATGTGGGTGGAATTTGTTCGTTGCTGACCGAAACTGCTTCTGGTTTCTTGCGCAGCATGAAGAAGCCGACGGCGATGGGGATAATTATAAAGATCAATGATAGACACATAAGAACAAAGCCGACCGAGGATGGCAGACTTGAATCATTGAATGTCCCATTTCCTGTAGTGGTAATTACTCCAAATAAACACATGAACAGGCCAGGACAGCCGCATAAAACAACTGACGCAATAGTAGCCACAATACCTTTTGTTTTTGGTTCCATAATTTTCTCTCCTCTTATTAAATTAGATTTATGCCAGTATACAACCAATAAAAATGGGACGCAAGTTTTTCCTGCATCCCATTGGTACTGCTAACTTCTTAACTTTGCGCCGATTGTGTTTTCCAGCCGCTTCACGATCTTATTCCTGATCGCGGCGGCTTCGGCATCGGTCAGGGTTTTCTCGGCTTGATACGTGAGACTGTACGCCAGTGACTTTTTGCCAGCCCCGATTTTTTCATCGCGATAGACATCGAACAAGCGGACGTCGGTCACGGTCTTGCCGCCCGTTTGCCTGATCAGCGCTTCGACAGCAGAGGCGGCGACTGATTCATCGAGGATGAGGGCGATGTCTTCATACATCGGCGGGAACTCGGAGACTGGTGTAATTCCATAGGCAGGATTCAAGGTACGCAGTTTTTCGAGGTCAAACTCTGCTACGATGACAGGAGCGTCAGCGAATGCGTATTTCTCCTTTGCCAGCGGATGCAGCTCACCGAACACGCCCACAACCTGTCCATTCACTTTGACTTCGGCAGATTTGCCTGGGTGCAGGCTATTCGCGCTGAGCGAAGTCGAAGCGCCTGTCTCAGCGTAGAGAATGTCTGTGAAGCGCAGCCCTGCCAAAAGGAGTTCGATGCGACCCTTCATATCGTAGAAGTCGAAGGCGGGCGCATCCTTCACATCCCATGCGGATGCGATTCTGGCTCCCGTCATCACGATGGCAAGTTTACGCGGCTCGTTGGGGAGATCGTTTTTGACAGGCTCGAAGATCGAACCAACTTCAAACATGGCAATTGATTCGGCTTTGGCATTTTTCTCGGCAACTTCCAACACGGAAGCAAGCAGGCTTTGGCGAAGAACGCTGCGTTCTGGCGCAATCGGATTCGCGATGCGGACATATTCGTTGTGCGCCACGACGCGGCTTTCGCGTTCAGGCGAGGTCATGCGATAGGTGATAACCTCCTGCAAGCCGATTGCCACGAGTAGGTCGCGCAGATGTTCCTCCCACTCGTGAACGGGGTTGCCAACCTGCGGAGGCAGCGCATCAGACATGGTGGTGGTCGGGATTTTATCGAAGCCATACGAGCGCGCAACTTCTTCGAGCACATCCGCAAGACCAACAACACCTTCGTCAATATCCATGCGGTGGGGAGGAGTGGTAATTTGTAAATGGTTATTGGTAATTTGGCATTTGAATTCGAGGCGAGAGAGAAGAGCCGCGATTTCTTCTAATGTGAGTTCAATGCCGAGCAAGCGTTTTACATCTTTGGGCGTGACTTCAACCACTGAATCTTTTGGCTTGAGCGGATATTCATCCACGAGACCAGGGGCGATGTTTCCATTTGCCCAGGCAGCCATGTATTGCAAACCGCGCTTCACACCAATTTCTGCAACTGCGGGATGCACGCCGCGCGAAAAACGGAATGACGCTTCGGAAGGCAGGTTATGCTGTTTGGCTGTACGGCGAATATTGATGAAGTTCCACGCCGCGCCTTCGAGCAGTACATTGACTGTGCTTTTGCCGCGCGAAGTGATTTTTCCCTGTGGCATTTCGCCGGGTTTTGTTTCGATGCCTTTTGCATCCAGAACTTCTTTTGAAGCATCATACACTTCAGATTCAGAACCGCCCATTACACCCGCCATGGAGAGCGAACCTTTTTCGTCACACACCAGCACATTCATGGATGTGAGTTTGCGTTTCACTCCATCAAGAGTGATAAGTTCCTCTCCGTCTTGTGCGGCGCGGGTGATGATCTTGATCTTCGCTTCGACTTCGCTACCGCTCCGCTCAGCGCGAGCTTTTTCTGCGCGTTCTTTGAGAATGTCATAATCAAAGGCGTGCAGCGGCTCGCCAAGTTCGATCATGGTGTAGTTGGTTGCATCCACGATGTTGTTGATGGCGCGTACGCCCGCGAGTTTGAGTCTGCGTTGAATTTGGTACGGACTGGGCTTGATTTCCACATTGCGAATGAGTCCAACAACGAAACGTGGATTCAACTCAGGGTTGGTGATTTCAATTTCGACGAGATCATTGACCGAATCGCCGCTGGTCTTCAGACCTCCGAGGTCTTTAAGACCTCGGAGGTCTCTACCCGTCAGCGCCGCCAGCTCGCGTGCAATTCCGATCACATTGGCATTGCGGGCCATGTTCGGCAAAATGGAAATATCCAAAACCGCATCGCCGATGTAATCTGCGAGCGGCATTCCCACAGGCGCATCGTCATCAAAGATGATGATGCCGTCGCTTTCGTCTGTGATGCCGAGTTCCTTTTCGGAGCAGACCATTGAGTACGAATCCACGCCGCGGATCTTTGCGCGTTTGAGCGTGGTCAGCACAAGTCCATCGGCGTGACCGTCGTAGATGACCGCGCCTTCTTTGGCGTACGCCACCTTGATCGGCTTTTCGAGTTTGCCTGTGCCTTTCAAATGAAAGATGTTCGGCGCGCCGGTCAGCACAACCTGTTCCTGTTGACCGTCGAACAGGTCAAGCAGGGTGAGTTTGTCTGCGTTGGGGTGCGCCTTCACCTCACGAATTTCAGCCACGACAATTTTTTCCTTGTTCCACGCAATGCCGTTGGTCTTGAACTCATGCTTCTCGCCAGCGCCATAAGTCGGCATAGGCAAGCCCGCGTATAAAATCTCGTCCACTTCGAGACCAGCCAAAGTTAACTTTCGGGCAATGTCTTCGACAGACAGCCCATCCAGATCAATGAAATCTTTTAGCCAGGATATTGGTAGTTTCATAAGTTACTTCCTCAAGAAATTAAACACAAAGGACACGAAGGACACAAAGTTTTTTTATTCATCCTTCATCATTTATCCTTCATCCTTTTTTAGAACTGTTCAAGGAACCGCACGTCGTTGCCCCAGAAATAACGAATATCGTTGATCTTGTTTCGCAGCATCAACTGACGCTCGGGTCCCATACCGAAGGCGAAGCCTGTGTAACGCTTGGGGTCGTAGCCGCCGTTTTGCAGAACGTTCGGGTGAACCATGCCACAGCCGAGAATTTCAAGCCAGCCCGAAGTCTTGCAGACCTGGCATCCCTTGCCGCCGCACACGAAACATTCCACATCCACTTCGGCAGAGGGTTCTGTGAATGGGAAGTACGAAGCGCGGAATCTCACACGCGCGTCCTGTCCGAACATGCGCCGCGCAAAATCGGTCAGTGTGCCTTTCAGGTCGGCGAACGTAATTCCTTCGCCGACCGCAAGCCCTTCCACTTGATTGAATTGGATTTCAGAACGCGCCGTAATTTGCTCGTAGCGATAGCACATCCCAGGCAGCGCAATGCGGATGGGTGGCGGGTTCTGCGGGTTGGTCGCTGAGGCTTCACGCATCGCGCGAACCTGTCCCGGCGAGGTATGCGTCCGCATCAAAATGGGATTATCCTCGCGCCCTTCCGTTTCAATATAAAATGAATCCTGCATTTCGCGCGCGGGGTGATGCGGCGGAAAGTTGAGCACTTGGAAATTCATTTCATCCGTTTCAACTTCGGGCGATGTGTACACTTGAAAACCCATTTCTGCCAGGATCGCCAGCACACTGCGAAGCTGCTGTGTGGCAGGATGCAATCTTCCAATGCGGACTTCGCGCCCGGGCAGGGTCACATCCAATTTTTCTTCTGCGAGGGATTTCGCCAGCGCGGCATTTTTCACCGCCTGAGCTTTCTCTTCCCAAGCAGATTCCAACGCCACCTTGACACGGTTCGCAGCCGCGCCAACAACTGGTTTCTCTTCCTTTGAGAGTTTTCCAAACCCGGCAAAGACCTGCATCAGCGGCGAACTGCGCCCCACATTTGCCACGCGCCACGCATCCAGCGCCGTCTGGTCATTAATCAACGACAGACTTTCCAACGCGGCTTTTTCAATCTCGTTCAATTGTTCCAGCATAGTGCCTCCAAATATTTCCGTCATTGCGAGGGCGGTGTTCTTCTGCCCGACACTTGCGCCGTACTGCGTTCCCTGGCACCGCCCGCCAGGGCAGGTGTGTTGCAGTGCAGGTGAGCAATCTCCCATATACAAGGAGATTGCTTCGTCGCTAAGAGCAAGAGCGCTCCTCGCAATGACGTATGTAAAAAAATAAAAACCTCCCGTCCACAAATAATGGGACGAGAGGGAGTTCTCGTGGTACCACCCAAATTCATCTCCCTGAACATAATCGAAGGGCAGATGCACTTTGCGCCGACATTCATCGGCTTCTCGAATAACGTTGAGAATACGGTTCAGACTACAAAACGTGACACATGAAACTTGACACGCTCTTCACCTTCACAGCTCAAGAGGGAACTTCAACTGATTTCGGACGAGTGCAATCTCAACAACTACTTTGCACATCTCTGGCGGCTTCTGCCAGTTTACTTTCCTCTGTCACAGCCTTTGATTTGATTGCTGTAATTATCTGCGGAATCGAGAGGATGTCAAGGCTTGGAAAAATGTTTGGGTCTGGCGAACAGGCTGAGGGTTGAAAAGGAGGCGTTTTATTGTGGTGTGGTGTATCATAGCGGATATGAAACCTGTAACACAAGATCAACTTATTAATGAAATTTTACATCACATCCAAACCGACCCGCATAAACGGGCGTCGGGCCTTTCAGATTTTATTTTGGGCGCACAGGATGGGCTGGTCAATGTGCTGGGCGTGGTGCTGGGCATTGCCGCAGCTACGAATGATGCGCGCATTGTTTTAGTGGCGGGGCTGGCTACCACCTTTGCAGAATCCATTTCCATGGGCGCGGTGGCATATACCACCACCCTGGCAGATGCGGATTTATATCAAAGCGAACGCGAACGCGAGTATCGGCATCTTGTAGAAACACCCAATCTCGAAATAAAAGAGATTCGAGATATTTACTCCAGCAAAGGATTTAAAGGGGAGTTGCTTGACCGCATTGTGGGGACGATCACTGCCAATCAAGATGTGTGGGTGGCGGTGATGATGGCAGAGGAACATCGTCTTGCGCCTGTGGACCGCAAGACTGCATTCCGTGCCGCGTGGGTGGTTGGGCTGTCTGCGGTCATTGGTTCGCTTATTCCTGTTGCGCCATTCTTGTTTTTGTCCGTTGCCACCAGTATGTGGATGTCGATGCTGGTCACGGCGCTGGCTTTGTTTGCCATCGGCGCGTATAAAGCGCGCATGACTGTCGGCAAGCCAATGCGCAGTGGATTTGAAATGATGATCATTGGCACGCTCAGCGCGCTGGCTGGTTATTTGGTGGGCGTCTTGCTCAAAGTTCCGCCAATGCCGTAGAGATTTATTCGCGAAAATATAAACCCGCAATCACAGAGACAAAAGCCAAGTTTTAGCCAAAAGCATGAACAGGTGTACAATATTTGTGACACAATTTTGTGCGAACCCAAAGGAATATATGAAAAAAATACTGTCCTACCTTGTAATTGCCGCGGTCGTTATATTTGTTCTGATCCAGTTCATTCCATTTGGACATGATCATTCAACTCCGCCTACCGTCTCTGAACCTGCCTGGGTCAACTCACAGGCTCGCGCGCTCGCAAAGGAACATTGTTTTCAATGTCACAGCAACGAAACCGAGTGGCCTTGGTATAGCAATATCGCTCCTGCTTCCTGGCTGATCTCCTTCGATGTGATCGAAGGTCGAGGCAAGTTCAATTTCTCAGATTGGCAAAAACGCCCTGGCGAAATGAGCGAAATGACCGAACAAATTCAGGGAGGCGGCATGCCGCCCATCCAATACTGGGTCTTCCACCCGAATTCGCACATGAATGACCAGCAGAAACAGGAACTCATTCAGGCTTTGCAGCAATCCATCAGCAATTCCCGTTATGGATTTTTAGTGACGTAAGTTTCCCATCGACAAACTAAAAATTGGC
>Ga0335397_10010267_pt1 | contig 11588 bp, 9 predicted proteins | sample MAT04_FD_205740 | JGI IMG/M metagenome (GOLD analysis project Ga0335397, IMG submission 205740) | Freshwater microbial communities from Lake Fryxell liftoff mats and glacier meltwater in Antarctica - MAT-04 (spades assembly) (version 2) ...
GTCATAATTGCTTCGGTGAAATTAGCATTGGTCAAATTAGCGCCGTCAAATGTAACTCTATCTGCTAAAGAACCTGAGAGATTCGCGCCTGATAAATTGGCATTTAGCAAAACTCCTTTAGTCAAAATCGCATTGCTTAAATCAGCGCCTTGAAAGTTGGTTCTCCGCATTTCAGAAGCGACGAATGTTCCGCCCGCTAAGTCAGAATTAGAAAAATCGCGATCGGACAAATCAATATTTGTGTAATTAATATTAATTTTCGGCAGCGCCAATGCAGGAGTAGCACTCAGCAGCACCCATCCAAAAGCCAACACTAAACTTAAAATTAGACTCAGGAAAATTCGGGATACACTTTTCATAAATTTTTCACTCAGGGTATTTGACTATAGCAATCCTAAATCAATTTAAATAACTGGTTCCCAGGCTCTTCCTGGGAACCAATTTCACTCTTGAAGAGTCTCGTTTGCGAAAATGGAGGCAGAGCCTCTGGATCTGCGTTAACAGGCAGAATGGAGGCAGAGCCTCCGGATCTGCGTTAACAGGCAGAGCCTGGTAACGAGTAACAACCCGCCCCTACAATTTACCGCGAAATAAATATTTTTTGCGCTTACCTACTTAATGACTAATGACTAATGACTAATGACTACTGACTAATGACTACTGACTACTGACTACTGACTACTGACTAATGACTACTGACTAATTAAAATCGCTTTACCCAATCTTCGCCGACGCGAAGTGTCAAATCAGAATCTATTTCACCAGTAGAAGATGCTTCTATTTTACCGTCGCCTAGCACTTGTTGTAGTTGATTTGCTGCTGCTAAATCCCCTTTCTGGACAATAATTTGACTTTGACGCTGCTTGTCGGGCCAATCTTTGACTGTGGATACGTTAGAAAAGCCCTTTTTTCGGAGAAATTCAGCGACGCTTTTGGCGGTTGTCGGCTTGCTAGAAGCGTTTTGGACGGAGATTTTGAGGTTGCTGGGTGAAACTGGCTGGCTGGGATTGGCAGTTCGCCCTTGGGCAAAATCGGGTACGCTTTGCTTGAAATATTGTGTCATAATCCGATCGCGCCCAGCAGCATCTAAAATCCAATAACTCCTCAAATCTCCTTGTCCTGAGCTAGAACGTCCGGGTAACATCACCATCTTAAAATTATCTCGATCTAATTGTAAACCAAAATTTGTCAGCGTCAAAATTTCCTCAAAATTTAGGTTTGTATCCACATATTTTTGCATCAATCGCACAATTTCCGGCAAGCGCACCAATACAGAAGGACTTTTGAAGCTGTTGCGAATAGCTTGAATTAAAGATTGTTGTCGCTGAATGCGGCCGATATCTCCTAAACCGTCGTTGCGAAATCGAGCAAATTGTTCTGCTTGTTCTCCGTTGAGAATTTGCCATCCCTGTGCTAAGTTTATTTTTAACTTTTGGGCGGTATCTGTATAGGACATCGCGCGAGGTACAAATACCTCAAGGCCACCCAACAAATCGACTAATTCCCGAAACGCACTGCTGCTGACTCGCACGTATCTTTCAATAGTCGCATTGTTCAGCATACTGCTAACCAATCGCGTCGCCAAAGCTGCTCCTCCTCTGGCATTAGCTTCATTAATTTTGCTGAAGCGAATTCCGGGAATTTCAACTTTTGTATCTCGCGGAATTGAAAGCAAACTAATAGATTTATCTCTTGGATCGATCTGAAATAAGAGTATTGTATCGCTGCGACCGTTAAAAATTTTACGGGAATTGGCTGATGCTTCCGGCACGCGGTCAATTCCCAGAATCAAGATATTCACAGGCCGCGATAGGCGGTATCCAGATGGCTGGGATGATGTATAGTTAAAGCCTGTAATATCTAGGACTTTGCTAATAATTTGCGGTTCCACGGGGGCTAAGAGGGCGGTAATTGCCCCAATTCCTGCGGAGATGGCTGCTATGAAAATTAGCAAAAAGAGCCAAAATACATACAGGACTAATTTGGGCTTTTTTCGAGATTCGCGATCGACTGGTTTAAGAAAGTTTCTTTTAAAGATTGACAAGTTTTTCATTGACTTGCTGTTGATTATTGCAGTTTTTCAGCTTTGCAGTAAAACTTGGGCGGTGCTTCTGCAAAGTATTTGAACAAAGCCGGACACAGCCAGCCTTCGAGATTTTTCGATTCCCACCGATACCAGTTACCGCCGTATTCTGCTTTAAACCACAGCATTTCTGCTTGATATCCGGGAAATGGATTTGCTGAAAATAAAAGTCGGAAACCTCGATCGGCATTGGGAATGTCTGCGACGAGCACTTCAATCATTTGGGGTACTGAACAAATGGTTCTCGGACAAGTCCGACTCGCTCGTCGTCAAAAACCCAGGTGTACTGTTCGCGATCGGGGTAAATTACCATCATGGCATTTGACATCGTATTCTCCTCTTTTCATTTCGTTTATTTGGGCTGGGAAATGTGATTCTGAATACATTATATTCTCCAAACTGCTTCGTAGTCAGGACTTTAGTCATTATTTATTGATGGGAGAACACTGAAGTCCTCACTACGAACCTCTGAATGTTTGTAGTTGAGTGTTATGTTTTTTGAATGGAATTTCCCGCTGAAATTCCCGTAAGCTCAACTAGCGCCTTAGCCAAATATTCATACTGTGGCAAAGTATTGTAAAACTGAGCTGAAATTCTCACCAACCGCTTGCTAGTATCCGGCCAAGGAATCACTGGCACTTCAATTCTAAAAATCTGCCACAGCGCCTCTTGCAAGGGTGGAATTCCTCCCTTTGCAACTGCATCAGATTTGTCATCTAGCAGCGGTACAACAGCCATAGAACCCACCATTTCATCAGGACAAGGCAGTGGCAAATCTAATTTATCTGCTAATATCTGTCTGCCAGCCAATGCTAAAATATGATTTTTTGCCATCAATTCTGGCCAGCCACCGCTCAACAAAGAACCCATAAAATTAATAGCTACAGGTACGCACAAATAGGGACTTGGATCGACTGTTCCCATCCAGTCAAATTCTAGTTGAAAGCGCGATTTGTCAGCGCGCGGTGAGTTGGCTCCGTGACTGATGGTAGTTGGCCGAATGCCATCTTGTTTGTCGCGCCGCACGTACAGAAAAGCCGCACCTTTCGGGGCGCACAGCCATTTGTGGCAATTTCCTGTATAGTAAGCTGCGCCGATTTCTTCTAAATTCAGTGCTACCATTCCCGGCGCGTGAGCTCCGTCTACTAATACATCTACGCCGCGATTACCTAATTCCCTGACTAACTGTTTGATGGGAAAAATTAAACCTGTTTGGCTGACAATGTGGTCTAGTAAGGCTAATTTTGTTTGCGGGGAAACGCATTTAATTATGGCTGCAATAATTTGTTCTGGCGATTCAATTGGAAATGGTATTTCTGCGACTATCACTTTAGCGCCTGTGCGCTCTGCTATGAAATCAAGTGTGTTGCGACAGGCGTTGTATTCCTGATTTGTGGTTAGCAATTCGTCGCCCGGAGCAAAAATTAGCGATCGCAAAACGGCATTGACTCCAGTGGTAGCATTCGGCACAAAGGCTAAATCTTGCTCATCCGCGCCGATAAATGCGGCTAACTGGTTTCTGGCATTATCTAACAGCGGTTCAAATTCCCGCATTAAAAAGCGCAATGGTTCTCTTTCTAGTTGTTCTCGAAAACTGGTTTGTGCTTCCAGTACGGGAATCGGACAGGCTCCAAAAGAGCCGTGGTTGAGGAATGTTATTTCGCGATCGAGTAACCAGTGTTCGTTAATCATTAGGAAGAAGGAAGAAGGAAGAAGGAAGAAGGAAGAAGGAAGAGGGAAGAAGGAAGAAGGAAGAAGGAAGAGGGAAGAAGGAAGAGGAAAACAAATATTACCAATTACCCATTACCAATTACCCATTACCAATTACAGATTTTAATTGATCAAACTCTTCTAAGGTATTGCAATTTGATAACATTAGTGCTTCTGTTTCCCCTACGGGTAGAGGGATTGCTTGGATTTGATTTAACCACTCTTGAAATGAACGTCCCCCTCGGTCAATAAAACTTTGCAAACTGGGTAGAGATTGTTGGCGGTAGAAGCCGCACAATGGCTCCCAGCGCGAATTCTGATAGGGCACAACTGCTAAGCTAGATGGGGGAAACGCTGTTAGCTGACTAGCCCAATTCTGAACTATCTGGGCATCTAACAAGGGCAAATCGCAAGCTAGCAGTAAAATCCACTCGGCGGCAATTTCTGTTAATCCCTGAGTTAATGCGACTAAGGGCCCGGAGCCCGGATTGTACTCTAGCAGAAATTGGGATTGTTGGGTTAAGGTCGATCGATAGCGATCGGGCCAAGCAGTCAGAACATACACTTGTGGCGTTACAACTGCTGCAACCTCACACGCCCGCTGCAATAGGCTTTTACCCTCAATTTCCAGCAGAGCTTTATCTCTACCCATCCGCGAACTTTGACCGCCTGCGAGCACAATTACTGCAATTTTATGGTTAGTCATTGGTCATTAGTCATTAGTTAACGATTAACTGTTAACGGTTAACTGTTAACTGTTAACGGTTAACTGTTAACGGTTAACTGTCATTAGCATTAAACCCGATCGATAATTTTCAATTCAAAGCACTAACGGCTTTGCTAATTTCCTCAATTTTTTGCATGACTTGACCGCTGCTTAATAAAGTTTTTGCCTCAATTAAACCCGATTTGATATCCAAACAAACTCCGCTGCGCCACAGATAAAATCCGCCGTTCCAAATAGCTGACTGCATCAATTCTGAAGGTGTTCCCAGTAAAACTTCCTGCATTTGTTTGAGTAAGTCAGATGTTGATTCAAAGGCGGGATTTGTGTTGCTGAAACCGTAATCTCCGTGGGCCAAAAGCACTCGCTCAAAGTCAGTGTCCGGCTTAGCAATGCCGATAATTGCAGTTCGATCGCGCGGCAAGTCGCAGCTTCCCTCCAATCCCTTGACTGTGGTATAATTTTTTACCCCCCGCAATTCAAAGGCTTTTTGAAACATACCTTCTGTCGGCGGGTGGACGTAGCCGGAGATGACGTTAACATCGCCGGCGCAGGGACACCACATCAACTCCATTGTCGAAAAAGGCGGCCTTTTGCCGATTTCGCGGCGGTAGGGAACTAAAGCGGCGGCTTGAGGAAAATGCTTGGGAAGGTAAACAAAACCTAAACCGGTACTGTCAAAAACTTGCTGGACTTTTTCTAAACTAAGTTTTGTCCAGTCTACTCCTAAACCGCGCCAAATTTCAATCAGGGGAATGCCTTCTTTGGTTGGCATGACATCGCCCCCGTGCATGAGGCTTGGCACGCCAGAGGCGGCTAAAATTAGGGCGGTTATGGGGCTAATTGGAGCGGTGCGCGATCGCCCGTCGTAAGCAACACCAAACACGGCGACCGTCGAAACGGCAAACCCTTTTTCGCGGTTTGGGGGGGCAAGCATCGGCCCTAATTCTTCATACGCATCTAGCATTCCGGCTAATTCTTCGCCGGTGGGCCGTTTGATGCGGTGGGAAATCATAAAAGCTCCGATTTGAGCTGGTGTTGCTTCTCCCAGCAGCATCATCCGCGTGGCTGCTGCTGCTTGCGATCGAGTTAGGTTTTCTCCTGTGTGTACTCCGCTGCCAATTTTTCGCAGCAATTCTCTAAATGCGTCACTCATAATTATTCTGGTTGGGCATTGGGCATTGGGCATTGGGCATTGGGCATTGGGCATTGGGCATTGGGCATTGGGCATTGTTACTCGTTACTTTCGCTCTGCCTGGTAATGCAGATCCGGAGGCTCTGCCTCTCTTTTCCTTGCCGATTCTGGAAACAGAAAAGTGTGGCAGAGGTTTAATTTATTAAATTTTCGTTCCTTAGTAATTGGTAGTTGGTCATTGCTAATATTTAATTTTTTGTAATACCAATTTCATAAAGTAGCGCTAGATCTTACCCCCCCAACCCCCCCGCGAGTTCGGGGGGGCTAAGACTTCATCAATAGCACATCTTTAGAAAAATGGTATAAGTTTAAAATTTAGAAATTTCAGTGAAAAATAAGAGAATTAATTCCCGGATTTGCGTACCTTGATTAGGTCAAGTGGTGGCACAAATTCGCGTACTAGATTCCAGAAATGGGCGATCGGCGGAATTTGCATTCGATCGTGAGTTGTCACCAATACTACCTCGCGAGTCCAAGCCGGATCGATCGCCAAAACCTTGGAATTTGCGATTTCTTTGGCGACGATCGGCCGAATTGCTAAAGTGCGATCGCCCTCCGCCTCAATCAAAGCTGAATGCGGTAGCAAAGCAATCAATTCTCCCTGTCGCACCACACCCCGAAAAGCATCGAGAGTGTTGAGTTCCAAAACAGCATGAAGTTTAGCACCGATGCGTCCAAATTGTTCTTGCACCATCCGCTGCATTCCGTACCCATCCTTAAACACGACTTGCGGGTAACGAATCAATTCCGACCAAGGTACTCGATCGTACTCGGCCAGGGGATGATTTGCCGCCATCAACACCTCGATCGGCTCATTGTAGAGCACCTCAACCAACATTTCCGGGGCTTGAGTAAAATAGCGGTTGTTCATCACCACCGCGATATCCACCAAACCGTCTTTAAGAACTTTCAGAGCTCGATCGCTCCCCAGCGCAGTCACCCGCAACTGCACTTCAGGATAATCGCGACAAAACCTTTGCAGCACAGGCGGCAAATAAGCAGCACAAACCGAATGAATCGCAGCCACGCACAGTTCCGGCTGCTTTCCCGCCAGCAAATCCCCCAATTCTTCCGCAGCATTTCGCCAAGTCTGACAGATTTTGCGAGCGTGAGGTAACAGGCGTTCCCCTCCCACAGTCAGCTTCGCGTGGGCGCTGCGGTGAAACAGCGACAAACCAACTTCCGCTTCGAGTCCCTGCACTTGACGGCTAATAGTCGATTGAGTCACGCCACACTTCCGGGCCGCTTGCTGAAAGCTCCCGGTTTCAGCCACCGAAAGAAATGCTTGAAGCTGCTCTAAGCGCATGGATGTTTAATTATAGATGGTTTCAGACATTTTCCTCGAACGATCGTAAGTAACGTTAACCGATTTAGTTGAAGAATTTAGTAGACTTTGATACAGTACAGATTAGTTTTGATGCTGCCAGATGCGGAGATGCTCGGTTTTACGAACCAACTTGCTCGGGCAGGATTTCTGAGCGATCGAGTAAATGTCGCTGCTCCAATGTTGAATCGATTTCTGAATCTGCAAACTTATCAACAAACCGATTAAATTTCGATAAATTTAGAAAATTTTGCCAGTTGATAGCTCTAGGTTTTTAATAAAATCAGCAGTAGCCATCGCTCGCTTGCGTTAATCTGCGGGATTTTTTGTTTAATTTCGATCTCTAAAGATAGCGTTGAATTTTATAGTTAATGGGGCGTTATAGTAGCTAAATTTCCCTAAGATTGCCAATAAATTTCCGACTATTGGCACACGGTTAAAACCTGCAATGAACTTTATCCCGGCTGAAAGTGACTGTTATTTTCTGTTTTTTTGTGTATAAACTAGGAATTGGGAGCATCTCAGTTTTGCATTTATAGTGCTGTCCCCGCTCGCGTGCTTGTATAACCACGCGAGCGGGGACAGCACTACAATAAAAAATGCTTCTTGCAAAACTGAGATGCTCCCCTAGGAATTAGCGCGTCAGCAACACAAGTGCAAGTACGATCGCACGCACACGAAAGCCTAAATGCTGCAATTTCTTAAAATTATGTCATTTAACCACAATTTTATTCCCCAAGGTGGATTAGAAGAGTGGCCACCGCAGTTAATTGGACTGCACGCGGTCAGCGATTTGTTAATTTCCTTGGCTGATTACTCAATTCTAGCGATTCTGACATACTTTGCCTGGCAGCAGCGCAAGTGGCCTTTGAGCAGGGGGTTTCTGTTATTGGGAGCCTGGTTTTTCTGCCTGGGCACAACTCACCTGATGCAAGTTTGGACGCTGGTGCATCCCAGCTACTGGCTGTCAAGTTTCCTCGCCGCCGTTACGGCTGTGATTTCTTTGTGGGCTGTGGCGGAACTGAAGCCATCGCTTTCTCAACAATTCTTGGCTGTGGGCGGTTTGGCCTCTTTCTCCGCAAATACAGCGCCGGAAACTCAAAAGCTCGATCGAGCGCCTGCTGTCAGCGCCATTAAAAATTCCGCCACTTCCCCCCCAAATGAACTCCAGCAAATTAACCAGCAATTGCTCGCAGAAATAGCGCAGCGCGAGCGAGTCGAGCAACTCCTGCTCGATACCGTAAGCAAGCTGCAAGAAAGTGAAGAACGCTTCCGCGTTTTTCAGGAATTATCTATAGACGGACTTAACGTGTTCCGCAGCCTTCGCGACGGCTCTAAAATTGTGGATTTTCAATGGGAATACGTCAATCCCGCAGCGGCAAAAATTCAGCGGCTCACTCCTGAAGAATTAACCGGAAAACGATTGCTAGAAGTGCTTCCCGGTCATAAAGATAGCGATTTGTTCGACCTTTACGTGCAAGTTGTAGAAACAGGAAGTCCCCTCGACACCGAGGTTTATTACAACAGCGAAGGCATTGTCGGTTGGTTTCGGATTATGACGGTTAAATTGGGCGACGGTATTGCTATTTCTTTTAGCGATATTACCGATCGCAAGCAAGTAGAAGCATCCCTCGGCGACGCGCTGCAAAAACTTACTTCTCATTTTGAAAATACGCCCCTAGCAGTGATTGAGTGGGATGAAAATTGTCGCATCAGCGGGTGGTCGCCGGCTGCCGAGAAGATTTTTGGGTGGACTGCAGCAGAAATTTTAGGCAAGCATTTTAGCGAATGGAATTTTATTGGAGACAGCGATGTTGAAGATGTAAAATCGGCAATTGATAGTTTAATAAATCAACAAAATCGCTGCAATGTAGTTCGCAATAGCAATTATAATAAGGGCGGTTCGTTGCTGCACTGCGAGTGGTACAATTCTGCTTTTTACAGCGATTCGGGAAAGTTGATATCGGTGCTGTCTCTGGTTTTGGACGTGACGGAACGCTTTAATTTTGTGGAAGTGCTGCGACAGTCTGAAGAGCGGTTTCGGATTGCGGCAAAAAGTGCCAGCGATTTGATTTACGAATGGGATATCGAGACCGGTGTCGTGCTGTGGTTCGGTGAGATAGACGAACATTTGGAGTACGAAAAAGGCGGATTTCCGAGGACGAGAGCAGCTTGGAACAGTATCTTGCATTCGGAAGACCGAGATCGAGTCCTGGCTGCGCTCGATCGATATTTGAGCGCGGCAGACAGTTCTGCAGCCCCATTTTTTGAGGAATACCGCGTTCAAAACCAGGCCGGCGGCTGGCTCCACTGGATCGATCGCGGAACGGCAGTGCTTGACAAACAAGGCAATCCCTACAAATTGATCGGGGCGATCGGCGACATCAGCGATCGCAAACAAGCCGAAGAACAGCGGAATCTCGCCTTGGCGCGGGAACAAGCAGCCCGCCTCCAAGCAGAAGCCAGCGAACAGTTGTACCGCGCCCTCGCTGAAGCCATCCCGCAAATAGTTTGGACTGCTTTGCCCGACGGAGCCCTCGACTATTACAACCAGCGCTGGTTTGAATATAGCGGCATGACGCTGGAGGAAACTCAAGGCTGGGGGTGGCAGCCAGTTTTGCATCCAGATGACGTGGAAAATACCCTAGAACGCTGGAAGAACTCGGTGCAGACGGGGGAGACTTATGAGGTGGAATACCGCTTTAAACGGGCATCGGACGGGGCTTACCGCTGGCATCTGGGTCGGGCAATACCCGTGCGGGACGCTCAAGGGAAAATCCTCAAGTGGTTCGGGACTTGTACGGATATTGACGATCGCCACCGATCGACCCAAACAGCCAATTTCCGCGCCCGAGCCTTGGTTTTGCTGTCATCGGCTTCCTTAAATTACCAGCAGGCGCTGCAAGGTTTGGCAGATTTAGCAGTGCCGGAGTTGGGGGATTGGTGCTGCGTGCATTTAATCGAACCCGACGGCTCGCTCCGCTTGCAAGCAGTTGCTAACTCCGATCCGAGCAAAGTCGCCCTGCTGTGGCAAATCGACCAGCGCTTGCCGGTAAACCCCCAGGGACGGCACGGAGTCGCAAAGGTGCTGCGGACTGGGGAGGCGAAGCTTTACCCAGAAATACCGAATTGGGCGCTCGAAGCGGTGGTACCGGACAGGGAATTGCTGTTGATGCTGTGTTCCCATAGCCCGCTATCGGCAATCTGCGTGCCGCTGATGGCTCGCGGGCGGACGCTGGGAGCGATTTCGCTGCTGTGCGGGGAGTCGGGCCGCCGCTGCGAGTACGGCGATTTGGTTTTGCTCTCGGATTTGGCGCGGGATGCGGCGGTGGTGATCGACAATGCGCGGCTTTACCGGGAAGCTTCCGAGGCCAACCGGATTAAAGACGAGTTTTTGGCAACGCTTTCTCACGAGTTGCGAACTCCTCTAAACGCGGTGGTGGGCTGGTCTCAGATCCTGCGACAGCGCAAGTTGAGTCCCGAAAAAACGGCTGTGGCTTTGGAGACGATCGAGCGAAACGGGCGGTTGCAGACTCAGATGATTGAGGATTTGCTGGACGTTTCGCGGATTGTCAGCGGTAAAGTGTGTTTGAAGCTGTCCCCGGTGAATTTGGTGGGGACTGTAGAAACGGCCCTGAAGGCGATCGGCCCTGATGCTGAAGCTCGGGGAGTTGAATTGGTGAGTTTTTACGGCGAAGGGGTGAGTACCTTGAGGGCCGATGCTGCTCGTTTGCAGCAAGTAGTGTGGAATTTGCTCTCGAATGCGATTAAGTTTACGCCGCGGGGAGGTCGCATAGAAATCAGGCTCTGGGAGGACGGGGAAGCGCGATCGGCTGATGGTGCCATTTTGTCTGTGTCTCCGGTTCACTCTGTGACGATCGCCGTCACCGATACGGGAATTGGCATCAGCAAGGAGTTTTTGCCGTTTGTGTTCGATCGCTTCCGTCAAGCTGACAGCAGTTCAACGCGCAATTACGGCGGGCTGGGACTGGGATTGGCGATCGTCCGTCATCTGGTGGAACTCCACGGCGGCACTATCTGGGTCGAAAGTCCCGGCGAAGGACTAGGCTCGACTTTTGGGGTGCGATTGCCGATCGATCGCAGGTAAATTTGACATAAACGAAGATCAGACGGCGGTTGAAACCGCGCCTACACAGACAAAACCCGCCTCCGCGGGTTGAAGACAATGCGGTTAAAATTACGTTATCCTCTCTTAGTCCGCGGAGGCGGACATCGTTTGTGTAGACGCGGTTTCAACCGCCGTCTTTTCTAATTCTTTCTAATTGCTTAGTCCGCGGAGGCGGACATCGTTTGTGTAGACGCGGTTTCAACCGCCGTCTTTTCTTTCTAATTTAGTCCGCGGAGGCGGACATCGTTTGTGTAGACGCGGTTTCAACCGCCGTCTTTTCTAATTCTTTCTAATTGCTTAGTCCGCGGAGGCGGACATCGTTTGTGTAGACGCGGTTTCAACCGCCGTCTTTTCTAATTCTTTCTAATTGCTTAGTCCGCGGAGGCGGACATCGTTTGTGTAGACGCGGTTTCAACCGCCGTC
>Ga0335397_10010270_pt1 | contig 11586 bp, 10 predicted proteins | sample MAT04_FD_205740 | JGI IMG/M metagenome (GOLD analysis project Ga0335397, IMG submission 205740) | Freshwater microbial communities from Lake Fryxell liftoff mats and glacier meltwater in Antarctica - MAT-04 (spades assembly) (version 2) ...
GCATTCCTCGTGCTCTTTTCCGATAAAAAGCGTGATCGTTGTACCTCGTGTTTCGGAAGTACCCGATCCGATTTCATAATCGGTCGATCCATCGCTAATCCATAAAACAGGTGAAGCATTTTTTTGAAATGATAAAGTATCAATTTCAACTTTGTCAGCGACCATGTAAGCGGAAAAAAAACCTAAGCCGAAATGGCCGATGATTTGATCTTTTTCATCATTCGATTGATATTTATTTAAAAACTCTTCTGCGCCTGAAAAAGCAATTTGCGCGATATATTTTTTGACCTCTTCGGCATTCATGCCGATGCCGTTATCGATAAACTTTAAAGTGCGACCTTCTTTATCGATTTGTACATCAATGCGAAAATCTTCATCCTTAGCCTCCAACTCTCCTGCATCTTTCAAAATTTTAACTTTTTGAATCGCATCGCATGCATTTGAAATGAGCTCTCTTACGAAGATGTCTTTATCTGAATAAAGCCATTTTTTAATAATCGGCAAGATGTTTTCACTATGGATTTCGAGTGTTCCGGTTTCCATTTAATTTACCCCTGGTTTATGAAATTGAAAATGAGAAATGATGAACAGAATAATTATTTAATAAAAGCGATGCAAGATATTTCTACAAGTGCATCTAAAGGAATCCTAGCTGCCTGGATTGTTTGGCGTGCTGGCGGTGCGATAGAGCTGACTCGTTTACTATACTCTTGATTAACAGTTTGAAAATCATCTAGATTTTTAAGGAAAATTTCGCATTTGACTAATTGATGCCAATGACTTTCGGCTGCTAACAAAATCGCAGCAATATTATCCAATACACGGCTGACTTGTTTGTATATATCCGCTTCCACTAATTTTCCAGTGAGTGGATCCAAAGGCAATTGACCGGAAATAAAAAGGAAAGGCATTGACAAGATCGCTTGAGAATAAGGTCCAATGGCTTTGGGTGCATGTTCGGTTTCTATTTTTTTTATAAGATTCATGAAAGAGCTTGGGTTAGGAGAAAATGATAATATTTAAAAATTTAGGATAGTTAATACGATGATTAAATTCTATCATTTTACCCGATAGATTTTTCTAATTTTTCAAGGGAGTCCCTATTTTGCTTGATCGGAAAAGAGGAGCGAGTTAATTTAAAGTTTGATACTTCTGTGAACTCTTGAGCTCTTAGAAAAATGCGACTCACATTTCACTATAATATTTATCAGATCAGGAAAACCATGATGATGCCAACGTTGTTTGTTTCAAAGATTGTTGCAGGAATTTCAGATATCGATCCTCTGCTCAGTTTATATGCCATCATCGCTTTTGTTGTTATCGGTGTCGGGCTAACGGCATTAATCCTTTATACCAAAGCTCAGTTTGTCGGTTCGGAGATGTGTACGATCAAAATCAATACGGACGACTCCCTGACCATACACACTCCAGGAGGAGGAACCCTTTTAAATGCTTTAACCTCGAATGGAATACCGATTCCCAGCCCTTGTGGCGGAAAAGCAACTTGTAAACAGTGTAAAGTTCAAGTTTTACAAGGAGTCGGAGAAGCTTTACAAACAGACATCGACTCTTTTTCTAAAAAACAACTAAAAGAAGGCTGGCGTCTTTCCTGTCAGTCTAAGTTAAAAGGGGATTTGCATGTACACGTGGATGAACATGCTTTAGGGGTAAAAGAATGGGAAGCCACAGTGATTAGTAATGAAAATGTAGCGACTTTTATTAAGGAATTGGTGGTTGAAATTCCGGAGGGAGAAGAGGTTCCTTATCGCGCCGGAGGGTATTTACAATTCCATGTACCTTCTTTCAAGACGAATACAAGCGATTGGAAAACAACGATGGAGCCTAAGTATTTTTTTGATTGGGAAAAATATCATTTATTTGACAAGGAATTGGATTTTTCCTATTTATCCGCTTCTCCAAATGAAGTCATTCGAGCTTATTCTTTGGCTTCTCATCCTGCTGAAGGAAGAAAACTTCTCTTTAATATCCGAATTGCCACACCTCCCTTTGTCAATGGTCAATTACGAGATGATGTTCCTTGGGGGATTTGCTCAAGTTATTCTTTCGCATTGAAACCGGGGGATAAAATTCGTCTATCAGGTCCTTATGGGGAATCTTTTATGGTCGAAGATGATCGCGAAATCATTTTCTTAATTGGAGGTGCCGGCTCTTCTTTTGGTCGCAGCCATATCTTACATCTTTTTAATGTCAAGAAGACTAAGAGGAAATTGTCAATGTGGTATGGAGCTCGTTCGGTCAAAGAAAACATCTACCAAGCGGAATATGAAGAGATAGAAAAGCGCTTTGATAACTTCAAATATCATTTGGTTTTATCGGAACCTCTACCCGAAGATATAGAAGCGGGTTGGCCTGCCAAAGATCCGATTAAAACGAATTTCCTCTTTAGAGCTTTTGAAGAGGGACAATTAAAGCAAATGGAATACCCTGAAGAATGTCTATTTTATGTTTGCGGTCCTCCTTTGCATAACAAGAGCGTTTTAAAACTTCTCGATGATTATGGAGTTCCTAGAGAAAGCATCGTTCTTGATGATTTTGGGAGTTAATAGGCATGAAAATCTTAGCAGCACAAATTAATCCTATTATCGGAGATCTGGATTATAATACAGGCTTAATTTTGAAATACATTGAAAAAGGCAAGAACCTTCATGCGGATATTGTCCTTTTTCCTGAATTGGCTTTAACGGGTTATTCTCCACAAGATCTTTTATTGCTGCCTCACTTCGTGGAAGCTGTTTCGAAAAAGTTGGAGACGATCATTGCTTCTACCGATAATATCATTGCAGTCGTCGGACTGCCCCGTAGCAATCCTCGTCGTTTGGGAAAAAATCTTTATAATAGTGCCGCAGTCATACAAAATGGCCGATTGTTAGGTTATGTCGATAAAATTCTACTCCCTGCTTATGATGTATTTGATGAAAAAAGATACTTTGAGTCAGGTGAAACAGTGAGTTTCTGGAACATCGCCGATAAAAAAGTTTCGATTATTATTTGCGAAGATTTATGGCAGCATAGTGGTTTAGTATCCACAACGATTTATCGACGAGATCCCATTTTAGAGCTTCAAGAGATCCATCCTGACTTGGTCTTAAATTTATCTGCTTCTCCTTATAGCCATAAAAAATTTCCTGACCGTCTTAAAGCTTGCCTTAAGGCTTCTAAGACTTTGAATTGTCCTGTCATTTTATGTAATCAAATCGGAGCGAATGATAGTTTAATTTTTGATGGTTATAGCATTTATACAACCCCTGAAGGCTTGATAAGTTGTGGAAAAGGATTCGAGGAAGATGCGTTCTTGATCGATACCGGATCTAACCAGGACATTCTCAACCTGAAGCGTGACGAGTTAGCCGATCTTTATCAAGCCCTAGTTTTAGGCGTGCGAGATTACTTTGTTAAGCAGGGATTTAAAAAGGCTTGTTTAGGCTTATCGGGTGGAATTGATTCGGCTTTGGTGGCTTGCCTAGCTAAAGATGCCTTGGGGGCATCTAATGTTTTAGCTTTAGTTATGCCTTCGCGATTTTCTTCGATGGAAAGCGAAAGAGATGCAGTGATTCTATCAAAACATTTAGGAATCCATCATAAAATTTTGTCTATCGAGGCACCATTCGAGTGTTTACTTACGACTCTGCGTTCCGAATTTGAAGGCAAGCCTGTTGACAAAACCGAAGAGAATTTGCAAGCGCGCATTCGAGCCATTTTGCTAATGGCTTTTTCAAATAAATTCGGATATATCGTATTGAGTACGGGAAATAAAAGTGAATTAGCAATGGGGTACACAACGTTGTATGGGGATATGTGCGGAGGGCTCAGTGTCATTAATGATCTGACTAAAAGTCAAGTCTTTGAATTAGCCGAATGGATCAATCGAGAAAAAGAAGTCATCCCTTGGCATACGGTTAATCGCCCGCCCTCTGCAGAATTAAGGGATAATCAAAAAGATTCCGATTCTTTACCCGACTACGCATTATTGGATAAAATTTTGCTTGCTTATCTAGAAGATCACGATTCTCCTCAAAAAATTGCTGACGAGCTAAATTTACCGGTAGAGGAGATTATACAACTTGTGTTGCGTATTCATCAAAATGAATATAAGAGACGACAAGCTCCACCAGGATTACGTGTTTCCGAGAAAGCATTTACTGTGGGTCGGCATTACCCCATTGTTCAACGCTGGGTGACTTCGTAATCTCACCAAATTTTCCTTAAAATTTTCTTAATTGCGTTTAACCTGTTAGATTTAATTTATATTTCATCAGATTACTTGTTTAATTATTAATTCAAACCAATTGACATTAACTGATATAAAATGGTACATTATGTTTAATGTAAATTATCGATAAGGAGATGGTAATGAATTCAGGATCTGCGTCTTTCTCGGCTGATAAAGGTCAAGAAAACATTTACCGACAATTGAATAATCCCCCTCCGGGATAGCTTAGCCGGAAAAGATGCATTTTATAATCAACGCGATTATTTGGAAGCTACTAAACGAGATTTTTCTCAGAAAAAACCATTACGTGTTAACTATACATGGAACACTGAAAGTAAAGTGATTAGAGTCGTAAAGTTAATATTTTCAATTGTCATTTTTCCGATAGGAATCTACAAACTTTTACATACCCTTGCAGGAAAAGTCGCTTTATTACCCGCCTCGACTCCAAGTCTGCTCGAATTTCCTAAAAACCATGCTAATAATTGCAGGTCAAGCATTTTATTAAAAAGTGAATGGAAGTATAAACGTATAACTGTTGAAGTTGATGGCTATAAGATAGATGCCGTAATTGTTGGGAAAGATTCCACCTTGGATAATGGAAGATGGGTTTTAGCTTCTAATGGAAATGGTGAATTTTATGAAGAAAAATTGTCTTCTGGCTTTGAGCTTAAAAACATCTTGAGTGCTGTTAAAGGTAATGCTATTGTTTTTAACTATCCTGGAGGGGAGCAAGTTCGGGTCTACCTAATAGACAAGCAATGGCAAAAGCCTATCGTGCTATGCTCAACTTCTTAGAAGATCAGGAAATGGGATCGGAGCTAAAGAAATTATCGGATATGGTCATTCTATCGGTGGAGGCGTACAAGGAGATGCATTAATAACTCATGAATTGAAAAGAGATGTTAAGTATGTGTTTGTTAAAAGCAGAACCTTTTCTAACTTAAGCACGACAGCCTCAATTCTTACTTGTAAACCATTAGGATTTTTGGTGAAAATTTTAGGATGGCGCATGGATCCTGTAGAACCTTCAAAAAAGTTGCAAGCTCCGGAAATCATTATGCAGACAGCAGACGTTAAAAAGTATGAAATCATCTCTGATACTTCAAAAATTATCCATGATGGAGTGATACCGGCCACTGCTTCATTAGCTAAAGCATTACTAGAAGATGATAAATGTCCAAAGGCAAATAAAGTGTTTATTGCGATGAAGGAAGGACATAATACTGAGCTAGCCGACCCTTCCTTTTTAGCAGTAATAATTGAAAAGTCGTTAAAAGCTTAATGTTTTTAAAAGAATATATAAACTTTTCTTTATCCATTTAGAGAAATGATGTGGGCGGGAGGCGATAAGGTACTCGTTTACTTGACTTAGCCCAAACTCTCGGTTTGAGCTAAGTCGTTTATTCATCAGACAAAATATTGCTCTTTTAACCATCTTAAAAGCTCTCCTGCGGGCCGACGGAGATCTTTTTATGAAATAGTTATTTTATACACAGGGTTCATTAAATGTCTAAACTAAGTTTTTTTACTCCCATCGATTATAAAATCCAACCCTTGTCTCTCCCATCATGTCTCATGCAGAAGGTCGATAATTATTTCTACGTAGGAGGGAAAAAAGCTCGTGTAATCCGGGGACGTACGAAGAATGGACAAGAAAAAGTCGTTCTTTTTGAGTCAAAGTCTTCATCGCTAGTAACTGTTGCAAAGCTACTTTCCTATTGTACCATTGGTATCCCAATTTTTATGCTAATTGCAAAGGCTGTTCTACGATTAACGCATAGATTCAAGCTCATCGATCCGAAGAGTAAACTCGAAAAGCGCATGGATATCTCTGAGGAGACTGTGGCTAAAATTCAGCAACTCATCCCAACAATCATTAAAATGGAAGATGATCCCGCTTTGGATTGGCTGGCTAAAGGGAATAATTTAGTTTTCAGAATAAAAGAAACTCCCGAAGTTGTTTACAAACTAGCGCGTCCAAGCGTTTCTGTTAAAAGGGAAGGTAAGTACCTAAATTCTAAAGAAATTAGAGATGAACGTTTTAATAATATGGTCAAAGCTAAGGAAGTGTGCTTAACTCATGAACTAGGTCTCCTAATTATTCCGCATGCAAAGAAAATTGATGTGAAAGCCGTTGGGGCAACGTATGTTCTTATTGCTGAAGAAAGTCTCGACATCGAGTCTAATGAAAGCGCCGAAAACGAACATTATCATAAATATTCGCCGAAATTAAATGAAACAGTGCGTCAACTTGCTGTATTTGTTTCTAAAACAGGTTTTAATGACGTCACATGGCGGAATATTCCTATTATAAACGAGGCAGATGAGTTTCATGGTCCTAGGCGTGTTGCACTTATTGACTTGGAACACATGAATAGCAAAGTTAACGGTTTTATCGGTGACGAGAATGGAAGTTGTGGTCTGATAGGCTGCGTATCTGAAGAGCAGATCGACCTTGTTATTGAAGAAGCTCTTGAACAAGGCGTGATTATTAGCGGAAAACAGTCTCTGGATGCCAAAAATCGTCGTTTAACGGAGCTCGAGTCCAACAAAAATCTACGCGCGTTCTATGAAAAAAAAGGAATTATCACGGGTAAAGAGCCTATTCAAGTTGATATAGACTTTTTAGGCTTAGATTTAAACGAAAAAAGTCAAATTAATGTGACGGTAGGATTTGATCATGGAACCGGAGTTTCAATTACGGAGGAACAAACTTTCAATTTAAGAAAAGTCACCGAAGATATTATCGCAGAAATCAACAGGCTCATTCAAGATAGTTCTGATAAAGCATCAACTAGAGGTCAACGTTTTTTTGTTTTGAACACACATAACGATCCATTTAACGCGTATAGTATCCTTGGTCTTTCATCTACTGGTGGGGAGGGAGAAAAACAATTGTGGCTACATCGTATTATTTCGGCTCTTGTTGATAAAGGTCATATTTTCAAATTAGTTCAAGCGAACGGACACGGCTATTTTATCCAAGCATAAGAGCCTGTTTTCAAATTCAAGTGCCATCCGGATTGCGTCAAAGCCTCGTGAATGAAAAATTGCAGCCGGGTCAATATTAAAAATATGGACCCGGCTGCAATTTTCCATCCGCGAGAGCTTTCACCCGATCCATAGGGCGCTTCAATTTGAAAAACACCCTCTAAGCATTCCCCCAGTCCCAGGCTATCACGTTGGCTAAAGCGTTCTCTTTGTGTCGAAGCATCATCAGACGGTCAAATCCTACCGCTACACCGCAACAATCGGGAAGGCCTTTTTTTAAAGCTTGCAAGAAAAATTCGTCGAGCGGTAAAGCCTCTTTCCCTAACGCTTCGCGTAAAAGATTCGCCTCTATAAAGCGTTGCCGCTGCTCTTTTTCGTCGACAAGTTCATGATAACCGTTAGCTAATTCAATGCCTCGATAATAAATTTCGAAACGCTCTGCGACTTGTTCTTCACCATTCCATCGTTTTTTTGCTAACGCAGCTTGGCTCGCGGGATAATATGCTAAAACGTAAAGTTCCTCATTTCCTAATTGTGGTTCAACAAGAGCACCTAGAATAAGATTGAGAAGCGCATCTTTACCCTCTTCTTTGATTGCCGCGTAATGGGGAATGTTTTGAACTTGAATGAAATGGAATAACTCATCCGGGTTCATATTGACATGATCAATCCCGGTATAGTGGAGGAGTGTTCCACGATAACTTTCGATCCGAAAAGGAACTTTACCTAGGAATAAACAGATAAACTCTAACGTTTCTTTAATCATTTGCTCTAAATCAAAATCCAAACGGTACCACTCTGCCATTGTAAATTCAGGATTATGTTTAGTCCCATATTCCCCGTCGCGAAAAACGTGCGATAATTGGTAAATATTGCCGATCCCTTCAGCTAATAGTCGTTTCATTCCATACTCAGGCGAAGAATGCAAATACCGTTTTTCCTTGCCTTGATAGATGACGGGGATTAAGTCGATATGAGCATCGATCGGGGCTCCGAGTGTTATAATCGGCAGTCCACTTCCACCACAAGTCGTTTGTCGAAAAAATGACGGGCTTGCTGAAGCATAAAGGCTCGATCACGTAGGTAATTAATTTTTTTTTGATTGATCATGTGAAGATAAGAAAGTTAGCCGTTAACGCGAGAAACATATTCACCCGTACGTGTGTCGACTTTAATTTTTTCATCTTGGTCAATGAAAATAGGAACTTGAATTTTAGCTCCGCTTTCAAGTATCGCCGCTTTCATCACTCTTCCTGAAGCCGTATCGCCGCGTGCACCGGGAGAGGTTTCAGTAATCTTCATGTCCATAAATGTAGGAGGCTCGACATTGACAGGTTCACCATTATAAAAAATAATTTCATAAAGATGGTCATCCAACATCCACTGGGATGTCTCTCCGATACTTTCATTAGAGATGGTAATCTGTTCAAAACTTTTTTCGTCCATGAACACATAACCGTCGCTCTCTTTGTAAAGAAGGCGCATTTGAGATTCGGATACGTCTGCCAGGTTTAGTTTGTCGCCGGATTTATAAGTGCGCTCCAGAACCCTTCCTGAAAGAAGGTGCTTCATTTTAATCCGATTAATTGCTTGCCCTTTACCCGGTTTTACAAATTCATTGATAATAATCGTATAAGGAGAACCTTCGATCTCTACTTTCATTCCAGGCTTAATTTCATTCGTGGTTGCTTGTGCCATAATGATCCTCATTTTAAAAATAATAAAAAATGATAGTGTAATTAAAATCAATCGAGAAGTCTAGAAATTTAGGTTAAAAGCCGCACTTTATTACCAATTGCCTGGGGCTGATTTTCGCCGAGCAACGCTCTTTCGGTAAGATACATGCAAAAATTTGCAAAGTCGAGACAATATAAGAAGGATTAAAATTACAATATCATTGCTTTACTTTAAAATAATCAAAACTCTTCATTTCTAAGAGGTTATAAAATTTAAATGTTAGCGATAAATAGAAATGTCTGGTACCTAAAATAAGTAGAAATGTCATCTTAACAGAAAAATGATTCGAAGTTAGAAAAAATTACAAATAATCGATATAAATTTCTCATCTTTAATTTTTTTATTTCAATTTCTAATTTTTTTTCTAAATTATTTTGTGGAATAGGAATTCAAAAATATAAATTCCAATCTAAAATTATTAATCTGAATAGATCTGGTATCGAGAAAAAAAATCTTGTCGAAGGAGAGCCTGAAAAGCCATCAACAAAATTACCTGAAAACGGACCGCTTGATAATTTAGAGCTGATCGAAGAAAAGGTTCCTGCGCAAGATGGAAAAATAGTTAAGTTTGTTAAAAGTTTAGAGAAAAATCCACAAGAAGATCCAGAAGAGGAAATCGATTCCGGTTTTAAGGATGAAAAGAATTTCCTTTCGGAGCAGGTAAATGATGAGGATGAAGGTGATGAATCATTAAGGAAAATAAACTCGACCCAATCCTTTGATTTACACGGAACCCGTTCGATTAATCAGATTGCCAATACAATTAATGATTTTTCGATAGGGCAAATTAACAACGAGACGATTGAAAATGAACCGGAAGAAATCGAAGGCAATTCCACATTGTTTGGTAATATAGAATTTTTGAAAACCGAGGTTGAAATTCCTGAGATTGAATTGACTTTTGGAGGTAAATATCAAGGAAACCAAAAAATTGTCGATTTGATTGAAACACTGCACATAGATCGTGTAGAAGTGCTTTCGGTTAAAGGACTTTCACACGAACAGGCTTTCTCTTTTTTAACACAAATGGCTCCTGCCATTTTCGTTGAATGGGAAGATTTAAATCAAAAGTACCAAAAAAATCCAGAAAACTTTTTACAGGATTTTGAGACCTTATATACTTTAAAGACGATTCGCAAAGCGATAAAATTCTGTTTTGACCAAGCGAAAAACGATGATCCATCTAAACCTTTTGCCAAACAATTAGACGAGTGGTTGGCAAAAATCCGTCGAGATAACTCTTATGTCATGTTGCGGAGTTCCAGTTTGGAAGATTTGCAAGAATTGGCAAATGCCGGAGGAAATAAAAACATTGCGTATGTCGAGTCGGAAAGGTCGGAGATTCTTTTCCCTTGCGGAAAAGTTGCGGCTTCCTACTTTAGCGTGCGTTCTTTGAAAAATTGCCTGGAATCGGGGATTAATCGATTTTCAAAAGCCCCCACTCTATCTGTTTTACTGCAAAAACTTATCGGTAAAACCGTGGGAGGAGAATCTGGTCGCGAGGATATCCCCGTTTCCTTGGTGATGTTTACAAGCGAACCTTCCTAATTTGAGGATGGATTTAAAATTTCAAAAATATGCGCTTCCTATGGACAAGGAAAAGGGATTGTTGAAGGCAATGAAGTGAGTTGCGATGTTGTTTTAGCGGTGAAATCAGAATCGGAAGGTCATTTTTCTCATCCGGCTCATATACATATTTCCTTCGATCACATTCCTTAATCTTCTCGACCCATTTTTCACAAGAGGCAAAAATTACCTGGTGAACTAGCGGAGCCATTTCGGGCGCTAAAAGAAGCTACTTCAAGTGAATGTGCCCACGAAGCTATCAAGAACTTAAAAGCGATCCCGTTGGTAGTTTCATTAAAAGGTAAAATTAAAGAGTTAAAAGAACAACAAAAGGAAGGTCAAACATCCGCAATAGCGCAGGATACTCTAACCATCCTCGCCCAATTAAAATCGCGCGTGAAATCTGCTTTCTCGGAGTTGGAAACTGCCGTTAACAACAAAATTTCCCGTTTGAAAAAATTGTTTCACGTCAAATCCCTTTCAACATTATTGTCTCAGATGGTGTTTAAAAAATCTTTAGAAGTATCTGAAGGCCTATTTTCACTTTTTTAATGATTTTTAGTCTATCTTAGAGGGTGTTATATGTTTTAAGCGCCAATTTGAGGGATTTTATTTTCTTGAATTTTCTCAAGATGCTTCAGCATAAGCGATGTCATTGCTAAATATATTCACGACTCGGTTGTCTTTAGTAGGCTTTCGTAATCTTTACTCATTCGACCGTTACGACTAATCCAAGCGAGAGTGCGTTCTACAATCGATCTCCAAGGCAGTACTTCAAATCCTTTCACATCATCACCCCTCTTGACTATCTCCAATCCTAAACAGTCGATCATAATGTGTCTTTTTCTGCCGTTGATCTTTTTACCTGCATCGTATCCTCGTGACCCTCGTTGTTCTGTTGTTTTTGCTGATTGACTATCTATAATAGCCGTAGAAAGACTTTTATTACGCTCAACAGATTTTCTTAATCTATCTCTCAGTATGTTATGAATTCGTTCTATAAAACCTGATCGACTCCATATTCTAAAATAACTGTATACAAGCTGCCATGAAGGAAG
>Ga0335397_10010272_pt1 | contig 11584 bp, 18 predicted proteins | sample MAT04_FD_205740 | JGI IMG/M metagenome (GOLD analysis project Ga0335397, IMG submission 205740) | Freshwater microbial communities from Lake Fryxell liftoff mats and glacier meltwater in Antarctica - MAT-04 (spades assembly) (version 2) ...
AGGTAAATGCCGCGGTCGGGAATGCTTTGCCCAGCCAGCTCCGTAAACTTGAACGGAGGCGCAGCAACGAGCCACTCGTAAGCCGGGCGCAGTGCTTCGATGTGGCGGCGGAATACTTCGTTCATGCAACATCAACTGTAGCTGGCGCACGGCCTTCTACCGAATCACGCATGCCTTGGGGCAGTTTATTCTGGTGCATCTCCACCATATGAGGGAGACGAGGAATTCTGTCCTTGGCGGCATTACTTAGGAGAGTGAACCGGCTTGCCGCCCACGACGACCTGGTTAGGAGACTGAACAAAGCTGAAGTGGAAGGCGGTTGGGAGAATGAACAAGGGTACCGCCCTCGGCGGTTAGGAGACTCAACAAGCTGCCGCTGGACGGCGGTTTCCCGCACGGTTCACCTGCGGTACCGGCGAAACGACCCAACGACCACGCCAAGCACCTCAAGCGAACCTTCGGGTCTGATGACCCCGTAGGCCGCGTTGGCGGGCTCCCGGAACCACGCGCCGCTCGGGTCCATTCGGAGGTACTTGACCGTGACTTGGTTGTCCACCACGGCGACAACGATGTCACCTGGCCGGGGAAACGTGTTCGCCTCGGCAACGGCAATATCACCGTCCAGCAGGCCGCGGCTGTAGCCGTGCAGGTGAGGCTGGCCGCGGGAGAGGTGGAGAGTGAAGCGGCGGAGTAAGCCAAGCCTGAGCTGTTCGCCCGCAACGAGCAGGGGAGCGTCGGGCGGCACTCCCGACGGCGTCGGTAAGCCTGAGCGTTCCGCTCAAATGAAAAGAGCCGCTGATGCGGCTCTTTGAATGGCTCATTGCGTCTGCGTCACGCGGCCAGCAGCTGTGGCAAGTTCTTCGAGTCTGCGAGATGACCAACGCAGTCCATCATCGCTCTGAGCTGCTGGGCTACGCCAGAAGCTTCAGCCTCCATTTGCAGTGCGACCAGCTCATCAACTGACATGTTCTGAATCGACTCGAGAAGGCCCGAGTCAACGTCAAAGTGTTCCATACGACCTCCTTAAGTCAAAGTTGAACAAGCGAAACGGCACCTGCAGGTATTTTCCCGCCAAGTTGCTGTAACAGCATATAGGCATCGACACCCGCTGTCAAGCCTAGGGCCCGCTGCGGGTGGGTCCGGTAGGGGTCAGGAGGTGGCAGGGTTAACCGGACCACCAGCACCGGGGGCCTTGGCGGGGCCGCCGTGCCCCTCTCTTTTCTGACCTTCGCAATATAGGCTGTGTAGAGCGCTGGCGCGTCCTTGAACGGAACGCCGTTTCGGGTTGCAAACTGGTTCAACGCGGCGAGCTGTTCGTGATGAAGCATCTGCTCAAGGTCGACGAGATTTTCAAAGGCGACCTCGGCCTCATACCGCACGATGGCTAGCCGCTGGTCTTTTTCTCCGTCGTACGCGCCTTCGGCCTTCCGTTGAGTGTGCCAGGTTTCGCAGAGCAGCAGCGCTTTTTCTCGCAGTGCCCCCGACCCCGCCCACAGATACGCGCCTGGTCCAGCTAACATTTTCGGACCAACCGTTCTGAAGCCGTTGGCCAAAATTCCCTGCGCGGCGCTGACGCATGTTCCGTGGTAGCCGATTACTTTCATGTTTTTATTTCTCGATTCTGTTTGTGCTCTCGACCATTTGCAGCTAGAGCTCTGGTTCGCGAGGTGGATTTTGCCTAGTTCGTCTAGGCAAAATTGACGAGCACCTCGGAAAGCAGCTTGTCAGTCCTCATCACCCAAGTGCGGCCGCGGCATAGCCGGACAGACAGCGGCGTCTGACGCCTGCCCCACAGGTTCGTTGCGACGAATTAGTGATATGCGCGTTTTATGACACAAGGCCTAAATGCGCAATTGGCGGAGGCGAAACCTGGGCCGCGAACCGGAAGAATTCAGAAAATTCTCGCATTTACAGCCATAAAACGCCTCAGCGACGAGCGGCGAGCCCCTTGACGCCCGGCAGCGGGCCTTGTTCAGTCTCCTAACGCCGCGTGAATCAGGAGAGGCCTGTTCACTCTCCTAAGCAATGCCGGTCCTTGGCCCAAAAAAAAGGGCGTGAAGCTTCTTCTTTCGCCGGCGTTGACAGGGGGGCGTGAAATCGAAGAATGCCGGAGCCGATGACGGCCGCACTTACGGAAAAGCGCTGGCCTGAGTGTCGTAGCGGTGTGGCTGGCCATGCGCCACGGTTTAGCCGGCCAAGGCGTCGCATCCTGCGGTGGACAGGTCCCGGCCTGCACTACGGGCAGTTCTTGAACAAGCCTAGCGGCTTGAGGTAAGCTCCAAGCTGGTTTTCGTCGCACGCCATCCGTCCGCCTCGGAGAAGCAGCCCCAGCGACCTTGAGTACTTGTCATCACCCACCCAGACACCTCCTTGGCGCTGGGCGAGCGGACCGTCCCTCCATGCCTGCAGGAGAACCCGTGTCTACACCCAAGTCGATTTCCACCACGCAGCCGTTCGACAAAGTCGCAGAGGTGCTCGATGTCGACATCCTGTCGCACTTATTTGCGCACGAGCCGGCCGAGCAAAGCCGTCAATTTTCCGCCCGCATCAAATTGACAGCCAAGCTGCTGGCCAAGGCGATTGAAATCCCGCACAGCAAAGCCCTCGAAGCAGTCGCGCAGGCCGTTCGATTCCGGACTTGGCACGACCTGTCGTCGCACCTGGCGGAGGGCGAGGAGGCCAGACCGGCGTCTCTACCCAAGGGCTGGCTCGATGCGCTCAGCTCCGCCGTCGTTCTCAGAGTGCTGGTCGAGGACGAGGTGTCGATGCCCCAAGCGCAGCTCATTGCATTCGAGCAACTCGGTCAGACCTTAGCGATGCTCACCGATACGCCGACCCAGGTTGTGCTTGACGGTGTTTCTGCCAAGCTCTGCGGGGCGCGGACCTGGGTGGAACTCCGAGCCCGCAGCCCGCTGAAAGCGCAGGCGCCGCTCTACAGGTTTGTTTCGTCTGAGGACGGCGAACGCGGAGATTCCGACGAACCCAGTGAGTTCGGTGGTTACTTCAAGGAGAGCCCCGCCTGCCGCCAACTGACCGACGAATTGGACGAGCACTGGCAGGGATACGACAACTTCACCAAATCGGATAAGCGTCGCGCCCGGCAATGGGTTGAGACTGCACTGTCGTCCCAGCCAGGCTTCCTGGAAGGCGGACTTTCATTGGCCTGGATGCAATACGAAGCTGGTGAGACCGACGCGTCCTCGACAGTGAACCGATTTATCAAGCAGGCAGAGGCACTGATTTCAGCTGGGTACAAGGGCTCAATCACGTGGTCCCATCTCGGCAACCGGTTCTATCACCGGCTGCTTTGGCTCCGACTGAAGCTTCACAGCGAGGCTGGAGACTTTACGCTCGCAGCACGTCTGGCCAGGAAGCAGCTCAAGTTGAACCCGAATGACAATCTGGGAGTCCGATTCGTGCTGCCGTTGATTCTCATCGAGCAGGGCGAGTATGTGGCGGCCCATCGAGCGATGCAGCACCTTGACGGAGACAGGGGGACCACAGCCTCTGCAATCCGGGCGTTCAATGAATTCACGCTCGACAACCATGCCTTGTTTCGCCGTGAGCTGGCGACAGCATTGTTCACTTTGCCTTGGTTGAGAGTGTTTCTTCTGAGTCAGCGCACACCGCTTCCTGATGACGACGATGGCTTCAGAGGCATACATCCCGAAATTGAGACCTTCACGGACTTCGCTTTGCCGGCTCTCATCGCAGTGCCCGGGTTGCGGGCAGCTTGCAAGGCGTTTCTGGCGGAGCCAGAAGTGTTGAAGGCGGAAGCTGAACTGCGACACTATTGGCAGGGCTACTGGGGAAAAAGAGACGGCTCTCGAACTGGGAGTTCCGATGGCTGGAATAGCTTGCTTCAGTTTTGGATTGACCGAGCCTCCAAGTCGCCCTTTGCTCAGCTTTGAGGCGTCCAGCTGCGGCGACTCTCCGACCCGATAGGGGCCAGGCGATGTGCGAGAGGCTATAGACTTTGGATTCGGAGGCTCGAAGGTGCTGTTGTGAGGTGCCCCAGGAAACTTCGGAAAATGAACCACAGATTCAGTAGTCCTCTTAAATTGGGGAAAATGCATCTCCTGTAGGACCCCAATGATTTCAACTGCAACTCTGAGCGCATACCGCACCTACCGCTACTCGCTGACGCGCGAGTGGGGGAGTGGCTTTGCTGTGCTGTTCGTTGGCCTGAACCCGAGTACCGCAGACGAAACGCTGGATGACCCGACCATTCGGCGCTGGGTATCTTTTGCACGAGAGTGGGGCTACGCACGACTGCACATGGCGAACCTCTTTGCGTTTCGCGCCACAGACCCTCGTGACATGAAGAACGCGACCGACCCGGTGGGGCCGGAGAACGACAAACAACTGTTGACGCTGGCGAACGACTCGATTCTGACCGTAGCCGCGTGGGGTGTTCATGGAACATTCGGCGGTCGGCACAAAGCGGTGCGCCAGATGCTGCCGCGATTGCACTACCTCCGGCTGACGAAAGACGGACACCCCGGACACCCGCTGTACCTGCCCAAAACACTGAGGCCCGTTGAGTGGCAGCAAGATGCATAACTACACTGTAGGCGGCGCGGACTTGCAGCCGTTCGACTGCGGCTTGTCGTTGACCACAATGCAACTTCCCTTTCTGAACGTTTTCCTACTACAGGCCTATGCCCACAACTGCTGACAAGATGGAATTGACTGGTCTCTCCTACGCTGAGCTGCGCGCTCTGCTGACAAAGACCGAAGCCGCATTGGCGGCCAAGCGTGACGAAGAGTTGAAGGTGTTGGCCGACGGCTACGCCAAGAAGCTGGTGGTGAACGGCTTTACTGTGGCGGAGGGCATCGAAGCGCTGCGACCCTACCTGCCATCAAAAGCCGCAAAGCAGGCTGCCTCGTCCGGAGCGCTGAAGCCGGCCAAGTACGCCAATCCAGATAACGCGACCCAGACTTGGATTGGCATGGGCAAGCAGCCTGGTTGGTTCAAGGACCAATTGGCAAGCGGGCGCACTCGCGACGATTTGCTGATTCGTTGAAGCGGTAAGCCATCAACCTGCGCTCACTTACTGAAAACGATGGCAACCATGACCACTACGTGCAGCGTCGCTCCCAACTGCGAGCAATATCTCCAGCAGATGTCCAGGTTGGGGGTCCTGTCGGGCGATTTTTATCTATTGTTGGGAGCCGCTTACGCGGGCCAGCCGCTGCCGCCGGAGTTCCGACTGGGTCCTGAGAGACATTGCTACATGAATGCGGGGAGACTGGCTGCGGACAGCGCGGAGTTGGTCTACTGTGAGGGCTTTGCACTGCGCGCGGGGCTGTTCCCCATGCACCACGCTTGGTGTATCGACAGCGCCGGAAAGGTCATTGACCCAACTTGGGAGTACGACCCCGACAACGAGTACTTCGGAGTAGCCCTGTCGACCGACTTCCTGTTAGGGACTACTGTGGATAAGGGGGTGTGGGGTCTCTTGCGGGAACATCTTCCCGATTCGGTGGTGCGGCGGCAGCCAGCAGAGTATCTGCATCCATGCCGATTGCCGCCCACTGAAAACATGGACCTGTTCTGGGAAAATCTTCAGAAGGCATTGGGAAGCAATCAAGAGTGCGAGCAAGCTCAAAGCGATTGACCCCCGGCCAACGCACGGCCGCGCACAAAACGCGTCACAACACCTTCCTGTTGGGCCAGCATCCCCCGAATGGAAGCGACAATGCGGGTTCACCCAATGCCGTAGTCGTCCAGCGCGTATCGGTGTGCCCAACGCGGCCACCCTGTAGTGTCGCAAAACCCATTCGACGCGAAGGTCGTATGTCCAAGCGCGTCCGTTATCGAAAGGCTCAGAGACGAGCCTCCTTTGGTTCTCAATATTTCGTTAGCTTCGGCGCTGCCGAGACAGCGATGTCACACGTCCGTCGCAATGCGTTACCCTTCGACCTTCCCATTAAACGTAGGAGCCAATGAATGGCAACAAAAACACTCGAAAAGTTGAGGGCAAAAATTGCCGAGATGCAGAAGGAAGCCACGGCACTCGAAGCAGAGCATGCCAAAGAGGTAGCGGAAGTTGTGGCCAAAATGAAGGTCGCCATCGAGCACTACGGTCTAACCGCCTCGGACCTAGGCCTTGCTGGACGACTGGCAAAGGGCGTCAAAGCACCGGCCAAAGCTGCTGCGAAGAAGGCGCGAAAAGTCGCTGTTGCCAAACTCCCCGCTGCGAAGAAGCCGGCGGGGGTCATCAAGTACCGCGACGACGCTGGAAACACCTGGACCGGACACGGCAAACGCCCTGGGTGGTTCAAGGCAGCGATTGAGGGCGGCAAGAAGCCCGAGGAGTTCCTCGCCAAGGCTGAGGTCGCGCCGAGTTGAAGCCAGGCTTTTCATGGTCGACGAATTGGGTGGTGCGTCCCGGCGGGCATTGGAGACACGTCATCGGGCTTAAGCAGATTTGGCGTAAGTACGCCTTGTTCTGCTTCTCTGCCGTGGTTTGCTTTTTGGCGTTGCCATCAATGGCAGCGGCGCCAGTTCCGACCGCTCGCGAACTGCACACCTCTGAGTGCGTCGCAGCGCTTGAGGTAAGCACTGACGAGCTGGCCAAGCAGGTAAAGGCTGGCCATCAGGAGTTGAGGCCTGTTCTTGCCTCAAGGCTGGAGTTCGGCGCAGCGTTCATCGGGGACTCATATCTGCGAGGTGAACGCGACGAGGCCCGGTCTCAGGCACTGCTGGCGTCTGCACTTGAAGCGCAAAAAACGCTCTCTGCTTCGGAGCTTTTATCTCGCCAGGATTTGTGTGCCGGGGAGGGGCGGCAGCTACTCAGCGACAGTAACGTCGTTAGCCGAGCGGTGGTGTCCAACCTCGCGAAGAAGCGGATGAGCAAGCTGCTGAGCTCGCAATAAGCAAGCCGTTGGGGGGGTGTCGGCTGGCCCTACAAGCAGGTGCCGAAGTTGGGTCCGTCGCGGCTTTTGGGGGCGACGGCTCAGCCCAGGTTGCAGTAGTAGGCTCAGCGCCTTGACGATGCACCTGCCCATGTGGCACTCATTGGGGGTGGGGCAGGGCTAAAGCATCCGCACTCTCAACGCCGATGGGGTTCAGGCGGCCTTTGAGGGCGAAAATGCTTCATCAACTTCAGGGTTCATCGGCCGGCCACAACTACGCCGCGAGAACAACGCTCGAATAAAACGCCAAGGCTTGGTTTCCTTCGTCAATGCGGTCGAAGCTTCGCTGCGATGGGTTTGCCTTCCCCTGCGGTCTCCCATCTCGTCCTCGGCGGCAAAGGCCTTCGGTAAAGCGCACTAGGTTTCGACTAACCTAGATACGCTAGCGCAGTTTGTCGTTTGTGGTGGTGGTGATTTGTTTGGCGATTTACTGTATTTCAAATTATAGTTCCCGAGAAATCCGTTGGATTGATTTGACCGACGAATCAGTGAAGTGTCGTTTGTTACGCACCCGCCTCGGAACTTTGATTTGCCAGTTGCAGTGCGTATCTTTCGATTTCGCCCAGGCTTCAAGCTTCTTTAATTCTTGTAATTAAAGAACTTCTTGAAATTTCAGATGGTAAAGTTTTGAATATTTTAAGAACTCCGGTTTGAGGGCAAAACTCCCCCTAGCCCAGCCGAAGCTGAGTTGCAAAGTTTTGACCTCGCCGAAATTCTTCAAGCACGTCGTTGGGACTGCAGGCCGAACATTCGAGGGCATCGTGGTCGATACAACGCCACGACTCAAACAGACTTTCAGGACTTTGTATGTCCTGCTGTCACCCCTCTATTTGTTACTCCCAGGGCCGCATCCATGACTCCCGCTTGATGCGAAAAACTCGTTGGCCGCGAGGACTTGAGCCATCTCCTCCAACGAAAAGTGTAGTTCCACACTTTATATTTTTCAGTCAAGACAGACTAATAAGACGTTCTGGCTAGAAACATGCCTATGCTAAATCCGCCAATGACGCACCTCGGTGGCCGTGCGTAACTTCTTCGGCAGCAGACCACTCAAGTCCGGTACGATTTTGTCCATATTGCGGGCCAATAACAAGTTGAGCCAGTTGCCCGCAGTCCGGAGTTGAGCTGGTTTCGCTCAGGCGAGGAACTGTTTAATTTTTGACTTCATTTTGTGCCGTCTTTTCTTCGTCTCGAAGTAGCGAGCGGGCCAGCCATACGACTCCCGCCAACATGACCGCCGCCGCGACAACAGAATAGGCTGCAATCCAAAACCAGTTCTCCGTGTTCATGGCGTCCCAAGCACCACGCCAGGGTAGGGCCCGTCGAGCGCCTGACCATTCGGTGCAACGTTTTCACCGGTCGAATCCCACAACTCGAACAGCAGCATCCCGTTGCTCTCCCACGTGCCGTACTGAGTTGCTTGCACCTGGGCACAGGCCAACGGAGCAATTCCGGGTTCAACTCCTGAATCGTCATGGACCATGACTCGGACTTGGAGGTCATGCTGCTTCAGCATGTCGATTAGGTCCTGCACGGTCATGCTATTACTCCCACCCCACCGCTGCTCTCACGCGCTTGGCCCAGGAGTGCACCGCGTCGGCATCCAGCCTGCTTGTTACGGTCGGGGAATGACGCTCCATCGCCGTGCGAACCCCAAATATTGAATCGTGAGTATTAACGCGCCCATTGAGTCGTGCGAATGCCTCGCCGATTAGCCAGACGCTGGGGTGGTCCTCTTTTATGCCTGCGACCTCGTCGGCGGTCAGGGTTGAAATGAGCGCAATGTAGCCCGCCTCGAATGCGAAGTCGCTCCGGGAGCGGTCGAAGCTAGCCATGCCAATGTCCGCGAGGAATTCATCGCTCATGCGGCGCAGTGCGGCGACGCGTGCGGCATCTGACTTATCCGTGTCCAGCCGTCCAGTGTTTTTGAATTCAGGAGTCATAGCTTGTTTGGGTCCATGATTTTGAGGACTTCTCGGTTGGTTATCTAAAAAAGTCCCTGGTCCAGTTCGCAGCAGCTAAGGGGATTGTTTGTCCTGGCTTGCATTCTCGCATTCGTCGCACCGAACTCGCAACCAACCGTCATTGCGAAAGGTACCCGTGCAGCCACAAATCTCGCATACTTTTCCACTGTGCTGCTCAGCGAAAGCGACGAGTTCACCGACTCGACGATTTCCGCCGTGAATGTAAATGCGCAGCCTGCCGAGCTTTTCTTTCACTTGAATCAGTGCTGGCAATCGCTTGAACTCGCGCTCAGGCGCCGCGCGCACCTTGTCCGGGTCGGCAACATTACTACTGCTGGCCTTAACCCAGTCAAGTGGCCTCATCAAATGGTCAAAAAGCGAATCAAGGATGTCGTACCAACCGTCCTCACACTCAATGTCTCTTGTCTCGATGGGCGCGGGTCCTCGGCCTACCCGTCGCACTTTGCGGAAAAGGTCCGGGTATTTATCCCGAAGTTGTTTTTCATATTCGGGGCTCATGATATTCTGTAGCATCCCATCGCAAGAGCCGCTCAGCAGCGGCATCTTTGAGAATTCTCTTGCCTGCCGAGTCGAGACCGGCGCGCAGCCATCGCTCGATTTTTGATATCAAGGAGGCATCAATGATTCTTGCTTGATGCTCGAACCTGCAGACTGTGCCGACTTGAGGCGTTTTCTCCAACGTACTCGGTAGCCGCTGAAGTAGTAGTTCCCGGGTAGGACAGGCCTAATAGTGATGGAGCTCATTGTTAGAACTACAGGGGAATATCAAAGGCCGAAGGCTGCGGCGAGCAGCTGCGGCCACTGGCGCCGGAGGCGGACGACATTTATCGTCGCCGTGTTGTCCATGCCGTCCTCAAGGTCCTCAACGGTGGCGGTTGGGTAATCCCACAACGAATCGTCGAGAACTATTCGGTCAAACAGCAGCCGCCATCGACCCGTCAGTAGACCCGGCGAATACGAGGACACATGCGCGAAAAGTTCTACGGTCATATCGTCCGTGAGTGTGCCGGCACGCTCATCTGCCGGACCAGGTGCAGCGCAGGCATCGACGACGATACGGTCCAGCCACTCGCCAAGGCTGAGACCCCTTTGCTGCGCGCAAATGACGGCTGCCACCGATACTGACGGCGACAGGTGAAAAATGGTTCGAACTGCTTGGTTCGTTGTGGGGATAGATTGGCGCATGAGGTAGTCCTGTGAGTGCAGATGCTGCGAAGTCAGTATTGTTTGCATCGAACGGAAATTTATTCAAGAAGTTTCGGTTACGTAACCGCATCGGTTATTTCGCTACACGCTGTAGGTTCGACATCCCGTCGTGCCAATCATGTAGGAAATTTATGCCTCGAACAGGGATTACGAAGGTCGATGTTGTCCGGGCGTACGTTGCGCTCATCAAGCGACAGTGTCTGCCAGGGCCACGAAATATTAGGCTCGAGCTCGGCACGGGCAGTTATTCGACTATCAGTCAGCACCTCCGGGCTCTGGCGCTCAGGCACCTGCTGCTACATCCGCCGGTTAATCGCCGTCGGCAACGAGTTGCCCGAGGGCGTTGAGTCGGGCCGACGGCTTGGGGGAAGGTAAGTCCGCGTCGGCACGAGGCTGACGCTCATTCCAGGCGGCCCTTATGGGCCGCCTTTTTTCTCACGCTGCGTTACGCCTAGGGCTTCCAGGGCAGGGCGACCTAGCAATCGCCCTAGGTGACTACGCCATTGGGCGGCCGCTGGTGACTTCCCGAATGGTGATATCTGTGTCGTCGGGGGACTAGATGGGCAGCCCGTCGGTCACCTTCGCCTTCGGCGGGCTTGCCAACTGAGTGACCTTTTGCTGGCCGAGGCATATCCCGAATCAGACACCCCATGCTCTCAGTGCTGCGCCAAATCCTCGGGGTGAGCGCTAAGCTCGGCCACTGTCAGGGGGTTCACCTACTGCACTCGCGCATCAGAGGTCAGGGGGATTTGGTCGTCAGAGCGCCCGGTGCTTCCTGCCAACCAAGGCCGCGAGGTTGCCAGCGGGAGGTGACGAGCCAGGGAAAGTGAAGCATGCAAGGCCAGGAATCTCACCCAGACCAGAGTTGGGATGGGCATGGAGCCCAAGTTGTTCCGCGACACGTAGGCTGCGGAGCGGGCTCGGGAAGAACTCAAGCTCGGCTGGCCGGCCTCCGGCTTGCCCGTGCAACCCCGCGGCCGATACCGGCCGGGCTACCGTGCGCTGTAGACGCCAAGTTCCCTGGCAACACGAACTTCGTCGGTGTTAGGCTGGGTTGGCTGACGCTCGATGCATGCAACGTAGTCCGCTGGGAGCCCGAATTCCTCGGCACCGACCAAGACGTGGTGTACGTCCCAATGGAAGGGGAGAAGCCCTTCCTGCTCGCTGGTTGCCACGTAGGTGTCGGCCTATGTGGGACTGGCGTCGGAGGCGATGACGACCTCGACGCGCTTGTAGCCCGGGTTGCGTCAAGTGGCTCCCTCTGCAACGTCAAGAGCGGCGCTGTCAGTCAGGGCGATTTCGAACAAGCCACCGTAGACCCAGTGGGTGAGGTTGCCGGTGCGTTCGCAATCTGCCAGCCCGACCCGTCCTTGCTCACTTTGTCGAACTTCAGGCGGCACCAGGTCAGGGAGGCCCGGTCAACCGGTATTGCGGACGGCACGCGGTCTTGTACTTGGAGTCGATTGCGGCTC
>Ga0335397_10010273_pt1 | contig 11583 bp, 9 predicted proteins | sample MAT04_FD_205740 | JGI IMG/M metagenome (GOLD analysis project Ga0335397, IMG submission 205740) | Freshwater microbial communities from Lake Fryxell liftoff mats and glacier meltwater in Antarctica - MAT-04 (spades assembly) (version 2) ...
GGGTGAGGAACACGAGCGAGAGTCCGACAACGACGCCAGGGAGCGAGTGCCCGATGTACGCGCCGGTCTCGATCGCGCGGGTGGATCGGGTGCGATACCGCGCCGCCAGGATGCCGACGGGGATTGCCAGTGCGGTCGCCAGCAAGGCCCCCGCCCCTGCGACGCCGACGGTCGAGGCCGTGGCGCTCGCAAGTTCGGGAACGTCGATGCCGAATCGACGTCCTTCGGCCATCCGGATGGCGAGCCCGTAGGCGGGGACCCCGAGGGCAATCGCCGACGAGACGATAAGCCACAGCAGGGCCAACGGCGTCCACCGCCCGAGATCAATAAGGGGAGCTTCTCGCCTCGTCCCTCCGCCCACGCGCCACGATCCGGCACGCGATCGGGTGCGTTGTTCGAGCCAGACAAGCAGAAAGGCGAGGGCGACCAGCACGAGCGAGAGGACGGCGGCACCGGTGCGGTCGAACGAGGCGCGGTAGGACGCGAAGATCGCTCGCGTGAAGACGTCGACGCGGAGCACCGATACAGCGCCGAAGTCTGAGAGCACGTAGAGCGCCACCAGCAACGCGCCAGCGGCTGCGGCAGGCGCGGTCAGGGGAAGGGTCGTGGCTGCGGCAGCCCGCCATCGGCTACGGCCCAGGCTGCGGGCCACCTCTTCGAGCGCTGGGTCGGCGCGGCGCAGAACTGCGGCCACCGGTAGCACCACGTAGGGGGTGGAGATCGAGGTCAGTACGAGCCAGGCGGCAAAGAAGCCGGCGAAGCCCGCGAACGTCGAGACCCACGCGAATGCGGCGACATAGCTGGGCAACGCGAGCGGCAGGGCCGCCAGCACCAACCACAGCCCCCGCATTGGCAGCTTGGCGCGTGCGACGAGCCAAGCGGTGGGGATGCCGATCGCCAGGCACGACAACGCCACACCGATGGCCAGGCTCAGTGATCGGACGGTCAAGGCTGCGGTTCGTTGCCGCCAAAGGGTGTCGAGCACGGTGGCAAGGCCAGCATCGAACGTCCTCACCGCGAGGTAGACCAACGGCGCGCACGCGACGACGGCGCTGATGGCCCCCGCCGCTAGAAGAACGCGCGATGGCCGGGGGCTCACGTAAGCCCGACCTCCTGAAGGAGCTCAAGGGTTGCGGCCAGGTCGGCCAGGTCGGCGAGATCGACGTCGGGTCCCTTGAGGGTGCTGAGCGGTGCAAGCCCGGCTACCGGTGCCACGCCCGCCACGAGCGGGTACTCCTTGGTCTTCTCGACGAACAGCTTCTGGGTCTGCTCGCTCAGCAGGTACTCGACGAACGCGAGCGAATCGGCGTCGGTGATCGAGTCTTTGAGCACTCCGGCACCCGCCACGTTCACCAGTGAGCCCGCATCACCTGGCTCGGTGAACGAGATCTGCGCACGCATCTTCTCCTCGCCCACCTCGGCGGCCTTCTGGTACCAGTAGTAGTTGTTGATGAGCCCGAAGTTGATCTGGCCCTTGTCGACGGCGTCGAGGATCAGTGCGTTCTTCTCATAGGACTTGACCCCGTTCGCTTTCATGTCCTGGAGCCACTTCTTTGCTGCGTCCTCGCCTTCGGTCAGACGTAGCGCAGTGATGAAAGCTTGGAAGCTTGCATTGGTGGGGGCGATCGCCACCTGATTCTTGTACTGAGGCTTGGTGAACTCGAGCACGCTCGTGGGAACGTCGGAGGCCTTGATGGTTTTGCCGTCGTAGGCGATCGCGCGCGCACGCCCGGTCACTCCCACCCATGAGGCGTCGGCGGCGCGGTACTTGGCCGGCACGGACTCGATCGCGCCGGCGGGCAGGGCGCCCAGTGCACCCTCCTTGGACACCGCGCCGAGGGCGCCGGCGTCCTGGCTCAGGAACACATCGGCGGGGGTCTTGTCGCCCTCTTCGATGAGCTGGGCGGCGAGTTCGGCGGAGTCGCCGTAGCGCGCCTGCACGGCGATCCCGGTCTGCTGGGTGAAAGCCTCGAAGATCGGCTTCACCAGTTCCTCGCTCCGGCCCGAGTAGACCGTGATGCTCTTGTCGCCCTCGGCCGCAGCGTTCCCATCCGAACCGCAGGCAGCGGTTAACCCGAGGACGAGCGTGGCCGAGGCGAGCAGGGCCAGGGTGCGCAGGCGGGGGGTGCGGGACTTGGACAACGGAACCTCCGGTTGATTAGGTAAGCCTTACCTTTGTATCAGGTAGGCCTCGGATCCCCATCAGCCCCCCCGGGCAGCGACACCGCTCGTCCCGCCTCGCCCCGTCCCGACCGGTCCGCTCAGAACAAGGGGAGCAGGGTGCGCAGGTCGGCGCGTTCGCCGCTGGCCAGCACCGCGCCGGACGACAGCCCGTCATCCCACGTCATCCGACCCGTGGCCAGGCGGATCCACGTCAGCGGGTCGGTTTGGATCGTGTTGGGCGGGGTGCCGCGCGTGTGACGTGGCCCCTCGACGCATTGAACGGCGGCGAACGGTGGAACCCGCACCTCGACGCTTCGGCCGGGTGCGCGCGTGCTGAGCATGTCGAGAAGGGTGCGCACGACGACGTGCATGGCATCGCGCGAGAACACGGGTGCCGGACGCCCGGGGAGCGAGCGGGCCAGGTCGTCACCGTGAACGATGATCTCGATGAGTCGCGACACGAGCAAGTCATCGGCCACTTCCGCTGAGATCAGTGCACCCATCGCCACCCCGACGTGGGCGGTGAGGTCGACGACGGTCCACCCCTCGACGGTGCTCGCGCGACCCAGTTCCTCAGGAGTAAGCACGTCCAGCCACTCGTGCAAGACGGTCCAGCTAGCGATGAAGGCGGGCTCGACTTCCTCACGCGTGAAGGTACGAGCGGCCACGCCTGATCGTCCTTAGTGATCGAAGAGGGCAGGGAGGGTGGCTGTGTGGGCGGTTCGAATGCCGTCGAGCGTCAACGTGAACGAGTCGGCACCGGCATCGACCGTGAGCGAATCACCACCGGTGCTGCCAATTACCGAGACCGGTAGGCCGGACCCTGCTGCGAGTGTCATGAGCGGTGCCACCTGGTCGTCGCGTACCGCCACGACGGCGCGTGCCACGGACTCGCTGAACAGCGCTGTGAACGCATCCCCCTCGATCGTGAGCCTGGCCCCCCGGTTGCCACGCAGACACATCTCGATCACGGTCTGCACCATCCCGCCGTCGGATACGTCGTGGGCGGCCGTGACTGCGCCTCCCCGTGCCGCTTCGACGAGCACGTCGGCCAGGCGTCGTTCAGCGTCGAGGTCGACGGCCGGCGGGAGCCCGCCAAGGTGCTGATGCACGACGTGCGCCCACTCGGATCCGTCGAACTCATCCTTCGAGGTTCCGAGCAGCACCAGGGTCAACCCGTCGGCGTCGATGGCGTGCGACAGATGGGTGCTCACGTCGTCGATCACTCCGAGCACGCCGATCACCGGCGTCGGCAGGATCGCGGTGTCGCCTGTCTGGTTGTAAAAGCTCACGTTGCCGCCGGTGACCGGAACGCCCAGTTCGAGGCACGCGTCGGCCAAGCCTCGAACAGCCTCGGCGAACTGCCACATCACCTCGGGGTCTTCGGGCGAACCAAAGTTGAGGCAGTTTGTGACGGCCAGCGGTTTGGCACCAACTGCGGCGACGTTCCGATAGGCCTCGGACAACGCCAGCTGCGCTCCTGCGTAGGGATCGAGCATGGTGAAACGGCCGTTGCAGTCGGTGGCAAGAGCCACGCCCCGGACCGTCGATTCGTCGAGCCGCACGATGCCGGCGTCTTCGGGCATGGCAGATGCAGTGTTTCCCAACACGTAGCGGTCGTACTGCTGCGTGACCCACGACTTGTCGGCCAGATTCGGCGACCCGACCATGCGCAGCACAGTCGAGGCGATCGCTTCGCCGCCCTCAGGTCGGGCCAGACCCGACGACGTGGCCGCCTGGAGCGCATCCTGACCGGTGGGGCGATGGAACGGACGCTCGTACACCGGACCTTCATGCGCCACGGTGCGCGGCGGCACGTCGACGATCTTTTCGCCACGCCATTCGATGGTGAGGCGATCGCTCGCGTTGACAACGCCGATGACGCTGGCGTCGATGTCCCACTTCGCACAGATCTCCATGAAGCGATCGATGAGTGCAGGCTCGACGACTGCGCACATGCGCTCCTGCGACTCGCTCATCAGGATCTCTTCAGGGCTGAGCGTTGCGTCACGCAGCGGCACAGCGTCGAGCACCACATGCATGCCCCCATCGCCATTGCTCGCGAGTTCGGAAGTGGCGCACGAGATGCCGGCGCCACCGAGATCCTGAATGCCCACGACCAGGTCTTCAGCGAACAATTCAAGGCAGCACTCGATGAGCACTTTTTCGGTGAACGGGTCGCCGACTTGCACGCTCGGACGCTTGGCCGGGCCATCGGCGTCGAACGTCTCGGACGCCAGCACCGAAACCCCGCCGATGCCATCCCCGCCGGTCTTGGCGCCGAAGAGCACGACGAGGTTGCCCTCACCGGTCGCCGTCGCCAGCTTGATGTCGTCGTGCTTCATCACGCCGACGCACAACGCGTTGACCAGCGGATTGCCGATGTAGGTGGAGTCGAACACGATCTCGCCGCCGATGTTCGGCAATCCCAGGCAGTTGCCGTAACCACCGATGCCGGCGACGACACCGGGGAGCACGCGCTGCGTGTCGTCGGCGTCGGCCGGCCCGAAGCGCAGGGGGTCCATGACCGCCACGGGGCGCGCACCCATCGTGAGGATGTCGCGGACGATGCCGCCGATGCCGGTGGCCGCCCCCTGATAGGGCTCGACGTAGGAGGGGTGGTTGTGCGACTCGACCTTGAAGGTGACGGCCCAACCCTCGCCGACGTCGACCACTCCGGCGTTCTCTCCAATGCCGACCAGCAGCACATCGGTCTCGGGCTTCTTGTCACCGAACTGCTTCAGGTGAACCTTGCTCGACTTGTATGAGCAGTGCTCGCTCCACATCACCGAATACATGGCCAGCTCGGAGCTCGTGGGACGCCGGCCGAGGATCTCCTTGATGCGCTCGTACTCGTCGGCCTTCAGACCGAGCTCGGCCCAGGGCTGGGTGGCATCTGGGGTGGCAGCCGCATCGGCGGTGGTGTCGATCGACATGTCAGGCGTTCACCAACCGGGTCAGGACGGATGTGAAGAACGGGAGGCCGTCGGTGCTGGGGCCGAAGCCGGCCTCGACGGCGTGCTCGGGGTGCGGCATGAGTCCGACGACGTTTCCTGCTTCGTTCGAGATGCCAGCGATGTCGCGACGTGATCCGTTGGGGTTCAACTCGAGGTAGCGAGCAACCACGCGCCCGCTTGCTTCGAGCTCGTCGAGCGTTCGCTCGTCGGCGATGTAGGCCCCTTCGCCGTTCTTGAGCGGGATCACGATCTCCTGCCCTGCGGCGAATCCGGAGGTGAAGGCCGACGAGGTGTTCTCGATGCGCAGCTTCTGATCGCGACAGATGAAGTGGAGGTGGTCGTTGCGCGTCAGCGCACCGGGCAGAAGATGCGACTCGCAGAGGATCTGGAAACCGTTGCAGATTCCGAGCACCGGAAGCCCGCCGCGCGCGGCGTCGACGATTGGACCCATGATCGGTGAGAACCGCGCGATGGCGCCGGCGCGCAAGTAGTCGCCGTAGGAGAACCCGCCGGGAAGCACGATGGCGTCCACCTCGTGCAGATCGGTGTCGCCGTGCCACAGGCCCACGGGCTCAGCTCCGGCGAGCCGAACCGCACGCTGGGCATCACGATCGTCGAGAGATCCAGGGAAGGTGACAACCCCGACACGAGGAGCCACGGTCACTGCTCCTCGATGCGGACGGCGAAGTCCTCGATGACAGTGTTGGCCAGCAGCGATGCGGCGAGCTCCCGGATCCGCGCGAGGGCCGCATCGTCGATGGGTCCATCGACCTGCAGTTCGAAACGCTTTCCTTGACGGACGGCGGTGATGCCCTCGTAGCCGAGGCGTTCGGCAGCGCGTCCCACCGCCTTGCCTTGAGGGTCGAGAATCTCCGGCTTGAGCATGACGTCAACGACGACGCGGGCCACTGGCGCTCCAACGGTGGGAGGGACGTGAGAGGCGATCGAACTGCCGGCGCCTCACGGTGCGGGGCGGCCGGTGGTGGTCCCAGCCTAACGAGCCGCTCGTCGGTCCCTTCACCTCGTGCCGAGGCTCGATCCACGACGCGACGCATGCGTGCGCCATTGGTTGACGTGACCGGGAATGATGGGGGGATCAATGGGAGGCGCACATGAGTTGGATGTTCAACCCACCGCCAGGGTGGCCGGTTCCTCAAGGCTTCGTGCCGCCCCAAGGCTGGGTGCCCGATCCTGCCTGGCCACCGGCTCCGGCTGACTGGACCTACTGGGTTGGGGCGGTGCCGGTGGCCCCTGAGCCACCGATCGAGCCGCCGACGGCCGGGATACCCGCCGAGGACCCGTATGCGGTGCCGCCGCCCGGAACCGCGTCGCCCGCCACCACATGGGGCGCGCCGGCTGCGCCCTCGGCGTACCCGTCGGGCGGCTATCCGTCGCCGCCCGGGTACGGCGGTTACGGAGCCCCGGCGTACGGAGCCCCGGCGTACGGAGCCCCGGCGTACGGAGCCCCGGCGTACGGAGCCCCGGCCTACGGAGCCCCGGCCTACGGAGCCCCGGCGTACGGAGCCCCGGCCTACGGAGCCCCGGCGTACGGAGCGCCGCCACCCCGCCGCGGCATAGGCGGCGGGATCATCGCGTTGATCGTTGTCGTTGTATTGCTCCTGATCGCGGGACTGGTGGCGGGCGCCATCGCCATCGGTCGAGGGTTCGGCGATGTCGTTGCTCCGTTGATCGGCTCGTTCTCAGCCTGTGACGACGCTGTCATCGCCATCGATGCCGACGACACCCCGCCGACCCGCGAACAGGCTCAATTGGCTCTGCCTGATCTCCGGGATGCTCGGGACCGTGCTGCGGAGGGCGTCGACTCGACGTCTTTGGTGAGCCCCACCGAGGTGCTGCGACCGATCGAGGAGGTCATCGCCGGGTACGAGGTGTTTGCCGACCTTCCCGCAAACCCGACGACCTGGTCACCGGCCGAGCAACGCGCCGCCGATGAAGCCGAACGTCGGATCGAGGGTGGCTCCAACCGGCTCGATAGCTTCTGCGGCAGCGGAGCAACTCCCCCTGACGGCGGGGCCCAGACAGTCAGTAGGTGAACGGGTGAATTTCCCTTTGCTCGCGCATCCTTTGCGGTGTCTTGTGTAACGCGTTGAACGATGTGTCGTTGCGTTTCATCAAGTATTGGTCGCGATTCTCTGGAGATCGCTACAGCCTTCGCATAGCGGTCATCTCCCTGCTTAACCTCCGCTCGGGGAGCGGCAACTGTGTCGCGTTCACGAGAAACAGGGAGATTCCATGTCACGCAAGGCACTTCAGGCCGGAGTCCTGAGCCTGGCGGTCGTCGCGTCGGGAGTGGTGGGCGGTGTTGCTTATGCAGCGACCGACCCGGCCACCCCGCCGACCTACGCCCGGACCACGATCGATCCGGCCATCAAGGGCGCGGCCTTCACCGTCAGTGGCGACGTCAAGGGCGATGTTCGCCCCGAGATCGTCACGACCGGCTTCGGACTCATCGGCTTCACCCCGGGCGTGGGTCCGGTCATTCCGGCCGCCGGCACCGTTCAGATGTTCAGCAACACCGCCAAGAACAAGCAGGGCGGTGACATTCAGTACACCGAGAAGACCATGATCGTGTCGGAGGCTGATGGCATCACCTTCCCGAACAAGCCGACGCTGGCCGACGTGGACGGTGACGCCGACATCGACGTGATCGTGCCCGGTGGATACTTCTTCGACTCGTTCATCGGCAATGCCCGTGGATCGATCACGTGGTGGGAGAATCGCGCCAACGGTGGCACGTGGATTCGCAACAACATCATCACGGGAAGCTCGTTCTCCTATCACGGTGTGCAGTTCGTCGACCTCGATGGCGATGGCATCAAGGACATCACCACCGTTGCTGAGGACGCTGGTAGCCCGAGCAACGGCATGGACGACATCGTCAAGTTGCAGTTCCTCAAGGGCAATGGCAACGGCACCTTCCAGGCGCCGATCAACATCGGCAACGGTGGCGGCAGCATCCCCAATGTGAGCGATGTGAACGGTGACGGTCGCCTCGACATCGTCTCCGCTCAGTACTTCGGTCAGGTCCTCGGACAGCCCTTCATCCCGTCGTTCGCGCGCCAGCCCGATCAGGCGTCGTTCGTGTGGTTCGAGCAGGGTGGCGACGCCTCCGGCGGACTCACCGCCGCGAACTTCACCAAGCGCACCATTGGCGCTGCTCAGGGTCCGTCCTTCGAGATCCGTCCCGTTGAGAACTTCCGCGGCGACGGCATCACCCGTTGGATCGGTACGAACCACACGAACAGGAACATTCCGTTCCCGCCGTTCTCGCTCTACCCCGAGCCGGCCGTGTACGAGTTCACCCCTGGTGCCAACGTCGCGCTGCCGTGGAACGTCGTGAAGCTCACCGCACCCGGTGCCTTCACCGTGACCGGTGGCCCCGGTCAGGCCTCGCCTGGCTCAACGACCGCTGGTGATCTCGATGGTGACGGCGACCTCGACCTCGCGGTGTCCGGTGACGGCGACCGCTCGGTCTACTGGCTCGAGCAGAAGGCGGACGGTTCGTTCGTTTTGAACCAGCTGCCGAACGCCGTGGGCTTCGGACAGGCTGGTGGCCAGTTGGCCGTCGACTTGAACCGTGACGGCATCAACGAGATGGTCTTCAGCAGTTTCGACCAGAACGCCCTGGCGTTCTGGAAGCGCTGATCCCATAGAACGGAGGAAGGGGTGTCCACCGCGAGGTGGGCGCCCCTTCTGCGTCGCGTCTGATGTTCAGTCCTGAGTGGGCGGGTAGGCCTGCCAGGCCGACCATGCCGACGAGACCATGTCGGCTAGATCGCGGCTCGCGGTCCACCCGAGTTCGCGCTCGATCCGGTCGACGGCGGCAACGAGTCGCGCCGGGTCGCCGGGGCGGCGCTCGGTGACCTCGTGTGCAAAGCCCGAACCCATCGCACTGCGGACGGCGTCAAGCACGTCGAGCACGCTGAAACCAACCCCGCGGCCGACGTTGTACACGTCCTGCTGGCGAGGCTGCTCGGTTCGCCCCACCGCAACGACGTGTGCCGCGGCGAGATCTTGCACGTGGATGTAGTCGCGCACGCAGGAGCCATCGGGCGTGGGGTAGTCCTCGCCGAACACCTGGGGCGCTCGGTGCTGATCGAGGGCGCGCAGGACCATGGGGATCAGGTTGAACACGCCGGTGTCGCCAAGATCGTCGGCGCCCGCGCCGGCCACATTGAAGTAGCGCAGTGCCGTCCACGACAACTCGACTCCGGAGTCGGAGGCATCGCGCAGGAGCCACTCCTGTGCCAGTTTCGTCTGGCCATAGGGATTCAGTGGCAAGGTCGGAGCGTCTTCGGCGATGAGGTCGCCAGCGGGAGATCCGTACACCGCGGCGCTGGAACTCAGGACGAAGCGGTGCACCTGCGCCTGCTGAACCGCTTCGAGCAGAGACATCATGCCGAGCACGTTCTGCTCGAAGTAGTAGTGCGGCCGCTCGACCGATTCGCCGACGGCCTTCTTGGCGGCCAGATGCACCACGCCATCAATGCGGTACTCGCGCAACGCTGCAGCTACCGCGTCAGTATCGAGGATCGAGGCCTCGATGAAGGGAACGCCTTCACTGACCTTGCGCCGTAACCCCGTCGAGAGGTTGTCGAGGACGACGACCTCGTGACCGGCGTCGTGCAGCGCCCGAAGAACATGAGCGCCGATGTATCCGGCGCCGCCCGTCAGCAACCAGCGCGATGTCATGGCAGGTCGCGTCCGGTCAAACGGCTGAAAGCCTCGAGGTATTTGCCCCTCGTGGCCGCCACGACGTCGTCAGGGAGCGGCGGCGGAGGAACCTTCCCGTGACGGTCCCACCCTGACGCGGGCGAGCTGAGCCAGTCGCGCACAAACTGCTTGTCGTAAGAGGGTTGCGCGCGCCCGGGCCGCCACGACTCTGCAGGCCAGAACCGCGAGGAGTCCGGGGTGAGCACCTCATCACCCAGCACGATCGCTCCGGCCGAATCGCGACCGAATTCGAACTTGGTGTCGGCGAGCAGTACGCCACGCTCGCGGGCGATGCCCTCGGCGCGACGGTAGACCAGCAATGTGAGTCGGCGTAGCTCGTGGGCGTCATCGGCACCGATGAGGCCGACGACGTGTGAGAAGTCGACGTTCTCGTCATGGTCGCCAAGGGCCGCTTTGGTGGCTGGTGTGAAGATCGGTTCCTCTAAGCGGCTGCCATCAACAAGATCAGGTGGAAGCCGGATGCCGCAGACCGTTGAGGACTCTTGGTACTCGGTGAAGCCGCTTCCGGTCAAGTAGCCGCGGGCCACGCACTCCACAGGAAACATCTGAAGTCGCTGGCACACCATGGCGCGCCCTTTGACCGAGTCAGGCACGTCGGTGGAGATCACATGATGGGGAACGATGTCGGCGAGCTGCTCAAACCACCACAGCGACAGACTCGTGAGGATGCGGCCCTTGTCGGGAATCGGCGTCGAGAGCACCCAGTCGTACGCGGAGATGCGATCGCTGGCCACCACCAGAAGATGGCCGTCGGGCGTGCCGTACAGCGAGCGCACCTTGCCCTGGTGGACGAAGTTGAACCCCGCGGCCAGCAGGCTCTCGTGCGCCGGGTCGTGCGGCAGAACAGTGGTGGTCACAGAATCCCGCCGGGCGCGTAGGCGGCCGCGTCAGGGTGGTGCGCGATGACCTCGCCCACCTGGGCGACGACGGCGGCCACCTGGGCCTGCGCTGCGCCGGTGAACTCGAGCGGCTCGGCAACGAGGTCGTTGATCTGTTCGAGCGAGAGCCCGAGGCGCGGATCGTTTGCGAGTCGTTCGAACAGGTCGTTGCGGGGAGAACCCTCTTCGCGCATCGAGAGCGCGACGGCGACGGCGTGCTCCTTGATGGCCTCGTGGGCGGTCTCGCGACCGACGCCAGAACGCACCGCCGCCATCAGCACCTTCGTGGTGGTGAGGAAGGGCAGGTAGCGCTGCAGCTCACGGTCGATGACAGCAGGAAAGGCGCCGTACTCATCGAGCACGGTCAAGAACGTCTCGATCAGGCCATCGATCGCGAAGAACGCGTCAGGCAGCGCAACGCGGCGCACGACGGAGCACGAGACGTCGCCCTCGTTCCATTGGTCGCCAGCAAGTTCGCTTGTCATCGAGAGGTATCCGCGCAGCACCACCGCGAGTCCGTTGACACGCTCGCAGGAGCGCGTGTTCATCTTGTGCGGCATCGCGCTCGAGCCGACCTGTCCAGGCTTGAACCCCTCGGTGACGAGCTCGATACCGGCCATCAGCCGGATCGTGGTGGCCAGGCTGCTGGGCGCAGCCGACACCTGAACGAGCGCGCTCACCACGTCGAGGTCGAGCGACCTCGGGTACACCTGGCCGACGCTGGTGAGCACTCGGCTGAAGCCCAGGTGCGCGGCAACGCGACGTTCGAGGTCGGCGAGCTTGATGGAATCGCCGTCGAGCAGATCGAGCATGTCCTGCGCGGTGCCGAC
>Ga0335397_10010274_pt1 | contig 11583 bp, 8 predicted proteins | sample MAT04_FD_205740 | JGI IMG/M metagenome (GOLD analysis project Ga0335397, IMG submission 205740) | Freshwater microbial communities from Lake Fryxell liftoff mats and glacier meltwater in Antarctica - MAT-04 (spades assembly) (version 2) ...
AGTCGACCTTGTTCTTGCGCACCAGGCTCATGAGGCCCTTGTGGAGTCGCTCCACGATCTGGCCACGGCGCGTCGCGATGGCCACCGGATCGCCGTGTGCCTCGGACACGATCAGCCCGTACTGGTCCGCCTTGCGGATCTTGTCCAGCAGGTCCGCCGACTCGAGCATCGCCTTGGTCGGGATGCAGCCCCAATGGAGGCATGTGCCCCCGATCTTGTGCTGGTCGACGAGCGCGACACGCAGCCCCAGCTGGGCAGCACGGAAGGCGGCGGAATAGCCGCCGGTGCCCGCGCCCACGATGACGAGGTCGTAGGAGTCGGTGTCGGAGGTCGTGGGCGGGGCGTCAGCGGGCATGGGAGTCAGCATCCATAACGGTGGGCATCAGGCTGGATGGTAGCAAACGGTCCCTGCCCGGTATCCTGCCGCTCGATGTCACCGCAGTTGATCCAGGCACTCGCGCTGGTCGTCCTTGGCTATCTCGTGGGGTCGTTGCCGGTGGGCGTCATCGTGGCGCGTGCCACGGGTGGCGTCGATCCGCGCAGCGTCGGGTCCGGGCGCACCGGCGGCACCAATGCACTGCGCGCCATGGGCCCCAGGCGGGCGCTCGTGGTAGGTCTCCTGGACGTCGCGAAGGGCGCGGTCCCAGTGCTCATCGCCATCTGGGCCGGCGCCTCTCCCGCGGTCAGCGCGCTCACGGGTGTCGCCGCGGTGTTCGGCGCCTGGCGCTCACTCTTCCTGCGCTTCCAGGGCGGCCGGGGGGTGGCGACCAGCGTGGGCAGCATGCTCGCCATCTCGGTGCCTGTCGTGCTCATCTCGCTGCCCGTATTCGCGGGCATCATCTATGTCACCCGATACGTGTCACTCGGCTCCCTGCTGGGGACCGCGTTCGGGGGCCTGGTGAGCGTGGTGTTCGTGGTGCTCGGCTGGCTGGACGCCGGTTGGTTGCTGTTCAGCGTCGGAGGCACGGTCATCGTGTGGGTGGCCCACTCGGACAACATCGCGCGGCTGCGGGCAGGCACGGAGCGACGCCTCGGCAGCGCCCGCCCCTGAGTGACCTCAGCGTGGGCGACGTGCGACCTGCCACAGCACGAGGCCACTCACCGCGACCATGACCACGATGAGCACGGGTGCGGACGCGAACAGGTCGTCCATGCCCGGCACCAGGCCACTCAGGACGTTCACGGCCAGGACCACCAGCACCACGCCGGCCAGGAGCAGGAGCACGTCCCGGTCGCGCACCCGTCGTGGCGAGCCGGTCATGCCCGGTCCGCGTCGAAGGGGATACCGATAGGTGCGACCAGTACCCGGCCCGCGAGCTTCGCGGCATCCCGGCCGAGCAACCCGGTCTTGGGTCGGTGGAACGTGATGGTCGCATCCGCCCGGACCACCGGGTCCGACGGCACGCCGCTGCTCAGGTCAACGGAGGTGGGCGTGTCCACCGCGAGCACCGGCACGCCCGACGCGTGCGCCTTGATGCAGACCTCGACACCGGCAACGATGGGATCCCGCAGCGCGCCCCGGACACCGGTGCCCAGCAGCGCATCGATGACCAGTGCCGCTCGTTCGATGCCGTTGAGCAGCAGCCGGACCTCGCGCGAGGCGGCGGCGTGGATACGGTCGATGCCCTCGATGCCATCCAGTCGGTCCCAATTGCGCAGCGAGTCGGCGGTAGTCGGCCGACCGTCCGATGCGGCCAGCAGGACCACGACCCGGATGCCGTCTCGCGCCAGCAGCCGAGCGGCGACCAGGCCGTCGCCACCGTTGTTGCCCGGACCGGTGAGCACCAGCACCTGTCCCGTGCGGCGTCCGGGACCGACACCCAGCATGGCGCGCGCGACCGCCGCGACAGCCGTGCCCGCCTCCTCCATCAGCGAATCGCCGGAAACCCCCAGTCGCTGCGCCCGCAGGTCCGCGCCGCGCATCCCTTCGGCGGAGATGGGCGCGAGACCCGATCGGCCGGACCACCAGGCGGCCAACATGTCCAGGTCGAGATCCGCTCGATGCAGGCGCGGATCCTGGGTCGGTAGGGCTTCGTGCGCGATCACCCCGGGATGGTAGGCGACCCCACGGCGACGCGGGCATCCGGGGCACCGACGGAAGTGGACCGCATCCGGCTCCAGACCGCGGTGCTGGACTGGTACGCCGCACACGGCCGTGTCCTGGTCATCCGCCGGTCGACCGACCCGTACGCCATCTGGATCGCGGAAACGATGTCCCAGCAGACCCAGATCGGACGTGTCGGTGAAGCCCTGCCGGCATTCCTGGACGCCTTCCCGGACGTTCCGGCACTGGCAGCTGCGCCCGTTGCCGAACTCCTGCGTGCCTGGGGCGGGCTGGGCTACCCCCGCCGCGCGTTGGCCATGCGGGCGGCCGCACGGGACATGGTGGCGCGCTGGGATGGCCGCGTGCCCGGTACCGTCGAGGAGCTGGAGTCGCTGCCCGGCGTCGGCCCCTATACGGCCCGCGCGGTCGCCTCGACGGCATTTGGTGTGCCGGTGACCGCGCTCGATGTCAATGCCCGCCGGGTACTGGGTCGAGTGCTGGGTGGCGCGTCGACCGGGCGCTCCTTCCAGTCGACCGCGGATGAGCTGGCACCATTCCATCGCTCAGCCGACTGGAACCACGCCCTGATGGACCTGGGCGCGACCATCTGCCGCCCGTCTCCCGACTGCCTCGCCTGCCCGCTCCGGTCGATGTGTGCGTGGGTCGTCGGCCGGCCCGTGTCCGCCAACGCACCGGCCCGAAAGGCTGGCGTCCCCTTCCGGGATACCAACCGATATGTGCGCGGGCGCGTGCTCGCCACTCTGCGTGACCTGCCCCCCGGGACGTGGCACCTGATGGGAAACGAGACGCTTTCGATCGATCCCGTGCGCATCGAGCGAGCCCTGGACGAGCTGCACCACGAGGGCCTCCTGGAGCTCGATGAGCACGGCCGCGCGCGCCTCCCGCTGACCTGAATCAGGCCCACAGGAGGGCCTGTGCGGGACCCTCCGGCACGGTTTGTTAGCGATCCTTCACCGTCCGCGAAGGGCGCCGAACACTCATCTGGGGCAGACTTGCCCACGTGGCCCTTCCCGTTCGACCTTCGACCCCCGTTCGGCGCGCCGGATCCAGCGCCCCTGCGGGAGGAGCCGGGAGCAGCGGCAATCCCAGATCGGCGGCGGCCCGCATCGCCATCGGCCGGGTCTCCCGGCGGTCACGCAACCAGAAGCACGGCAGCGTGGTGGGCCTCGTGCTCACCATGTTCCTGCTGTTCGTGCTCGTCATCACGGGCACCGCGGTGCTCACGGCAGGTGGTGCGGCGACCGCGCTGATGGCCTCCCTGGAGCAGGGCCTGCCAGACGTGAAGGTGTTCGACAAGCTCACGTTCGCCCAGCCGACGAAGGTCTACGACCGAGACCGAACCCGGACCCTGGCAGTCTTCCGAGACCAGAACCGCCTCGTCGTGACGTTCGACAAGATCCCGGAGCTGGTCCTCGACGCCACGACCGTGGTCGAGGACCGGAGCTTCTGGGAGAACGAGGGGTACGACCTCCAGTCGACCGTATTCGCGACGCTTGCGAGCGTCACGGGTGCCGCCGATCGCGGTGGCGCCTCGACCATCACCCAGCAGCTGGTCCGCGCCGTGCTGCTGCCCAAGGCCCTCCTGGAGCCTGGCGCCGACCTGTACGAACGCAAGGCCAAGGAGCTCATCCAGTCGGCCAAGCTGACCTCGGCGAATCCCGGTGTCGGGGGGAAGCAGCGCATCATCACGGCCTATCTCAACCAGATCTTCTATGGCAACAATGCGTATGGCATCGCTGCTGCGGCCAAGTCGTACTTCAACAAGACCATGGACGAGTTGACACTGGGCGAGGCTGCCCTGCTGGCGGGTCTGCCCCAGTCGCCGGCCATCCTGAACCCGTTCCGTTTCGCCGACACCGTCAACCGCAAGGGCAACCCGCTCATCGTGGTGCCCACCTGCGAGTACGGCGACAACCTGCTCCCGGTCGATCCGGATTGCACCGTGATCCAGCCCGTGGCGCGCCGCGACTTCATCCTGCGTGCGTTGCTCGATGGCTTTGGCAAGTGGACCAAGCCCACCAAGGCCGAGGTCATCAAGGCGCTCAACGAGCCCATCATCCTTGCCCAGGCGAAGCCCAACCACTACACCGCTCCCCACTTCGTGATCGCGGTCAAGCAGCGCCTCGACCAGCTGGTCCGTGACGGTGAGCCGGTCGAGTCGGGCGGCTACGACGTCACGACCACGCTTGACCTGCGGGCACAGAACATCGCGCAGAAGTACCTGCTGCTGGGTGCCGTCCTGCCGAACCTGGGCGTGAAGCGGTACTACAAGGCGCTCAAGGTCGAGAAGGTGAGCTCCGCGGACCGGTCATGGATGAACATCCTGCGGGGCAAGCGGTTCCACAACGGGGCGCTCGTCGCGATGGATTACCGCACCGGTGACGTCCTGGCCTACGCCGGCAGTGCGGACTACTACGACAAGTACAAGCAGAAGTCGAAGGCGTTCGATCCCAAGTACGACGTCGCCGGCCTGGGCTACCGCCAGCCGGGTTCGGCATGGAAGCCGATCGTGTACACGTCGGCGTTCGATGAGCGGGTCCTGACTCCGGGTTCGGTCCTGCTGGACATCACGACCCCGTTCGCGCCGGGCTGGACTCCGGCGAACGCCGACAACCTGAATCGTGGGCCGGTGCTTGCCCGGTTCGCGCTTCAGCAGTCACTCAACATCCCCGCCATCCGGGTCATGGCTCGACTGGGGAACAAGGCGCTCAGCCAGTACGCGAGCAAGGCCAGCTTCACCTTCGGTTCCGGATTGTCACCCACGCGTGTCGGGCTCGCCGCTGCCATCGGGACCCTGGATGTCCGACCCATCGACATGGTCGCGGCCTACGGTGCCTTCGGCAACCAGGGCGAGGTGACCGCACCCCGGTTCGTCCTCAAGGTCAAGGGTGCGGACGGCAAGACCATCTTCAACGCCGGTGCGCCGCAGACCAGAAAGGTCTGGAGCCCCCAGGCGGCGTGGCTCATGGCCAACATCCTGTCGGGCAACTCGAACCCCGCCGAGAACCCGATCTGGGGACGGGAGTTCCTGACCCGCAACGGGCCCGGTGGTCAGCGCCGGATCATGGCCCTCAAGACGGGCACCACGAACGGCATCAAGGACGTGTCCACGTACGGCATCCTGCCCCAGCCCACCAACCCCAAGGCGATCGCGCTCGCGGTGGGTGTCTGGATGGGCAATAGCGACCACTCGTCGCCCAGCTTCAAGGGCGCCGAGGTGTTCTCGATGGCATCCGCCGGCAAGGTCTGGCGGGGCTTCGTGCGGTCGTACAGCGGTGGCTGGCCCGTCGTGGACTTCAAGCGACCCAAGGGCGTGGTCCAGAAGACCATCGACAAGTTCACTGGCGGCAAACCAGGCACATGGACCAGGGGCTTCACCCAGGAATGGTTCATCACGGGTACCGAGCCCGGCAGCAAGGGCGCCGTGGACAAGGCCGGCCTGATGTACGAGGAACGCTGCGGCACGTGGGTCGTGGACATGACCAACGCCGATGGCAAGAACGCACCGGACACATGGAAGTCAGCGGTGCGCGGCTACATGCGACGCGTCGGGCGCTATGCCGGCGGCCCCATAGCCCCGCCAGGCACTGGCTGCTACGTGGCACCCACGCCCAAGCCACTGCCAACGCCGGATCCCAACGCCACCCCCGACCCGAACCCGGGACCAACGCCGAAGCCAGGCAAGACGCCCAAGCCGACGCAGAAGCCCGACAAGACACCCAAGCCCAAGCCGACCAAGAAGCCCGGCAACAACAGCGGTCCGGGGACTGAGCCGCAGGCTGTCGTCACTGACACCGTCGCGGTGACGGCCGCGATGGCCGTGCAGCGGGCGGCCTCCTCCAGACCCGTCACCCCGTCCCTGCCGTTGCCGCCCATCCAGGGCCAGCCCGTGGACGTTCCGGGCACCATCGCGGCACAGCCGATCCGCGCGGGCCGCCGCCGCACGGCGCCTGCCGCCCCGCATCGCAGGACCACGCTCCCCGCCTGAGCCGGCGCCAAGGACGGGTCGCACGACGCACCGGCTGCTGCGATAGCCTGTCGGGCATGCCCGTATACGACGATCCTCTTGACGCACGCGCCATCGACGGCGCGGCGCTCCAGCGTTGGACCGCGACCATCCTGAAACGGATCGGGACGCCGGCGGACATCGCGACGGACGTCGCCGAGGTCCTGCTGTCGTCCGACCGCCGCGGTATCGCGTCCCACGGCACGGCCCGGTTGGGGCACTACGCGGCCCTCGTCGAGGCGGGTGTGATGGACCCCGCCGCACGGCCCACGATCGAGCGTGACCGCCCGGCGCTGGTGCTCCTGGACGCCCACAACGGCTGGGGCCAGCACGCGTGTCGTGTCGGGGTGGACCTGGCCATCGAGCGAGCGCGGGACGTCGGCAGCGCCACGGTCGTGCTGCGCCGCTCCAATCACTACGGCATCGCTGGCTGGTACGCGCTCCGTGCGGCCGCCCAGGGGATGATCGGGGTGAGCATGACCAACAGCTCGCCGCTCGTGGCGCCGACCCGCAGCCGCGTCCCGATGCTGGGCACCAATCCCATCGCGGTGGCGGCGCCGGCCGGCCGCTTCGACACCTTCTGCCTGGACATGGCGACCTCCACCGTGCCGCGTGGCCGGATCGAGGTCGCGGCACGGCGCGGCTGGTCGCTGCCCGTCGGCTGGGCCATCGACGTGGACGGCAACCCGGCGACGACCACCGATGCCGCGCTCGCGGGGTCACTGCATCCGCTGGGTGGCACGGAGGAGACCGGCGGCTACAAGGGCTACGGCCTGGCGTTCGTGGTCGACCTGCTGACCGGTGTCCTGGGTGGCGCCGCGTTCGGGCCCAACATCGTGCCCCTCTTCTCGGTCCACGCCGACCCGCCCGACCTTGGCCAGGTGTTCATGGTCATCGATCCTGCCGCCATCGACGAGCCGGGCGCCTTCGAGGCGCGCATGGAGGAGTTCATCGAGCTGCTCATCGCTGCGCCGACCGTCCCGGATGCACCGGGGCCAGTGCTCATCCCGGGCGCTCCGGAGGCTGCCGCCGAGCGGCTCGCCGCGCAGCGCGGCGTGGTCATCGACCGGGAGCATCACGAGTCGCTACTGGAGCTGGCCGAGCGCCTGGACGTCCCACTCCCCGCCTACAACGTGCCGGCGGCCCGCGCATGACCGCAGGTCGCGCGGACATCTGCATCGTCGGTGGTGGCATCCTGGGCCTGGCTACCGCGCTCCGACTGCTGGAAGCGAAGCCCGCGCTGCGCATCGTCATCCTGGAGAAGGAGGCGACGCTTGCATCCCACCAGACGGGTCACAACAGCGGGGTGGTGCACGCCGGCCTCTATTACCAGCCTGGATCGCTCAAGGCACGCCTCTGCCGCGAGGGCAAGGTCGAGCTGGAGCGGTTCTGCGAGAGCCATGACATCCCGGTCGAACGCACGGGCAAGCTCGTGGTCGCCATCGACGAGACGGAGCTGGAACGCTTCGAGACGCTCAAGGAGCGAGCGCTCGCCAATGGCGTCGAGGGCATCGAGGACGTGGGCCCAGAGCGGCTGCGCGAGATCGAGCCACATGCGGCGGGCATCCGCGCGCTCTGGAGTCCAGGCACGGGCATCGTGGACTACCTGCGGGTGGCCCTGGCATATGCGGACGAGGTGCGCGCGAAGGGCGGCATCATCGAGACATCACGGGCTGTGACCTCCATCGCCCAACGGGGTGACGAGGCGGTCGTCGGCACCAGTGGCGGGGACCTCGTCGCGCGACGCGTGATCGCGTGCGCCGGGCTGTGGGCGGACCGGGTGGCCGCGATGACCGGCGAGGACACCGCGCAGGCGCCGCGCATCGTGCCCTTTCGCGGCGACTACTACACGCTCACAGCGGACGCGAGGCCGCTGGTCAAGGGCCTCATCTACCCCGTACCCGATCCGCGCTTCCCGTTCCTGGGCATCCACCTCACCAAGCGCATCGATGGCAACGTGCTGGCAGGCCCGAACGCGGTCCTTGCGTTCAAACGAGAGGGCTATCGGCGACGCGACCTGTCGGTGCGCGACCTCGCGGGCGCCGTGGCGTATCCCGGCTTCCTGCGTCTCGCCACGAAGTACTGGCGCACGGGCATGGCCGAGCAGTGGCGCGACTGGTCCAAGCGCTCGTTCGTGTCCGCGGTCCAGCGCTATGTGCCGGACGTCCGGGGTGAGCAGCTTGTCTTTGGGCCGAGCGGCGTTCGGGCGCAGGCACTCGCACGTGACGGCTCCATGGTCGACGACTTCCTGCTGGGTGGCTCCGACCGCGTGCTCCACGTGCGCAACGCGCCATCACCGGCGGCCACGTCATCGCTGGCGGTGGGCCGGGTCCTGGCCGAGGAAGCCATCAGCCGCTTCGGACTGTAGCCCGACACCCGGTACCCTGACCGGGTGTCGCTCGAGCAGTACTGGAAGAAGCGCGACTTCGGCCGGACGCCGGAGCCGGCCGGGAGTCCCGGGCTGCCTATCGCGCAGCCACGCTTCGTGGTCCAGCGTCACCGGGCGACGCGGCTGCACTACGACTTCCGCCTGGAGATCGGGGGCGTGCTGGTCAGCTGGGCCGTGCCGCGGGGCCCGTCCATGCGGCCCCTGGAGCGTCGGATGGCGGCGCGCACGGAGGACCATCCCATCGAGTACCTCGACTTCGAGGGCGTCATCCCGAAGGCCGAGTACGGTGGTGGCGATGTCATCGTGTGGGACATCGGCACCTGGGAGCCGGAGCCGGAGACACCCGACGCAGCAGCGGCTGTTGCCGCCGGGGAGCTGAAGTTCGTGGTCCACGGCGAGCGACTCACGGGACGCTACGTGATCGTGCGCACGAGTGGCCGCAAGGGTGCCCTGGACGCCGACGACGGGCAGGACCAGTGGCTGCTGATGCACAAGCGCGATTCCCGCTCCGATCCTGCCTGGGATATCGATGCTTTCCCCACATCGGTGCTGTCGGGGCGCACCAACGACCAGGTCAAGACGGGCGTCCCGGCTTTGTGGGACAGCAGCACACCCGCGGCGGATGCGAAGTTCGACCTCTCGGGCGCAGTCGATGCTCCCCTGCCGTCGTTCATCCCACCGATGCTCGCCACCCCCGTTGATACGCCCTTCACGGATGCCGACTGGCTGTTCGAGATGAAGCTGGATGGCTACCGCGTCGAGGCCGTCGTGCAGGGCGGCACGGTTCGACTCTGGACACGCAACCGGCAGGATGCCGCGCGCTACTTCCCGGAGCTGGCTGCGGGGCGGGCGGATTGGCTGGCGGCGGACTCGGCCATCGTGGATGGCGAGGTGATCGCGCTCGACGAGCACGGCAATGCCGACTTCAGCCTGCTCCAGGACCGGACCGGCCTCAAGGGCCTGGGCGTGCATCGGGGCGATCGGCGGCCGGACGATAGCGGCTCCCCGGAGCGTCCCCGAGCGCCACTGGTCTACCAGCTGTTCGACCTGCTGCATCTCGACGGCCGGTCGTTGCTGGGCGTGCCGCTCGAGGATCGCAAACGGCTGTTGCGGCGTGTCGTCCGCGACACAGCCTCGGTGCGCTACCTGTCGCACGTGGACGAAGACGGCGATGCGCTGTACGCGGCGGCGGCCGAGCATGGGGTCGAGGGCATCATCGCCAAGCTCCGACGCTCCACCTATGACCCGGGCAAGCGCTCCCGGGCGTGGCTGAAGGTCAAGATCCGGCGCGAGCAGGAGCTGGTCGTCGTCGCCTTCGAGACCGGCAAGGGGTCGCACGCGGCGCTGGGCGCGCTGCTCGTGGCGACCCACGAGCCGAACGGGTTCCGGTATGCGGGCGAGGTGGGCAGCGGCATCGATAGCCGGACGAGGGCCGCCCTTCGGGCACGCCTGGATGAGCTGGCTGCCGATGCGCCGACCGTGGTCGACCCACCGCGGCTGCCCGGCGCGCACTGGGTGGAGCCGCGCATCGTCATCCGCGCCGAGTTCGCGGAGTGGACGTCGGACGGCCTGCTGCGCCAGGCCGCATTCAAGGGCTTCGAGCCGGAGCGTGACCCACTGTCGGTCAGCCGGGAACGGACCATCGACACCGCGATGGCACGCACCGCGGCCACGAAGTCGAGACCACGACGCGCCACGACCAGGATGCCGAGCACCTCACCGGAGGTCAGCATGCCCGCCGCCGAGCCAGGACCCGCAGCATCCGCGACTGCCGAGGAGTTGGCCGCACTCGACGCCCTCGGTAGCGGCGGCACGTGGCAGGTCGGTGGCCACACCGTCAACCTCACGAACCTGGACAAGGTCCTGTGGCCTGGACCCGGCTACACCAAACGGGACCTGGTGCGCTACGACGCGACCATCGCGCCGCTCATCCTGCCCTACCTGCGAGAGCGGCCCCTGAATACGGACCGATGGCCAGACGGCATCGCGGGCCACCATTTCTGGCAGAAGCAGATCCCCAAGGGTGCTCCGGACTGGGTGGCACGCTGGGACTATCCCGAGGCGGGCAAGGATCAGTCGCACACCTATGTCGTCGTCGACCGGGTGGCGACCATGGCGTGGCTGGCCAACCAGGCGGTCATCGACCTGCACCCCTGGACCTCACGCCTGCCGGACTACCGCAGCCCGACCTATGCCCTCATCGACATCGACCCTGGCGAGCGGACGACCTGGGACGAGGTGCTCGTCCTGGCCCGACTGTATCGCACCGCCCTGGGACACCTCGGCGTCCGTGGCTACCCCAAGACGACCGGCAAGCGGGGCATCCAGGTCTGGGTACCAGTCCGGCCGGGGTACACCTGGGACCAGACACGCGACTGGGTCGAGGGCCTGTCGCGGGCGGTCGGGGCCGCCGTGCCGGAGCTGGTGTCGTGGGACTGGGCCAAGTCTGACCGAGGTGGCAAGGCACGCCTGGACTACACCCAGAACACGCCCATAAAGACGCTCGTGGCACCGTACGCCGTGCGGCCGGTGGCGAGTGCGGGGGTCTCGGCACCCATCACCTGGGACGAGCTGGAAGATGCCACGCTGCGGCCGGATCGCTGGGACCTGCGCTCCATGCCCGCCCGGGTCGCGCAGGTCGGCGACCTGTTCGCGGGCGCGCTCGACTTCGACCAGGAGCTACCGAGCCTCTGACCGGGTGACAGGGAGCGGTCGTCTGTGGGACTATCCCCACCCAGCCACCAGACAACCCCAGGAGGTGCGTCACGCGCGACATGGAACGATCCCGTTCGCTGCTCGACCGAGCAGCCATCATCCCGATCGCCGCGTGTGCCCTGCTGTTCGGCAGCACGCTCGGCGTCACCGCCCAGTCACCGGAAGCCTCGATGGACGCGGCGTCCATGGCCCCGGCCGCCTCGATGGCGCCCGCCGTCATCGGCCCCGAATGCGCCAAGGAAGCCCTGGTCCTCAAGAACCCGGGGCGCCTGACGCTCAGTACCGACACCCCGGCATACTCACCGTGGTGGGCAGGTACCGCGCCCGCCGACAGTGAGTGGGCAGGCGAATTCTCGGGCTACCCGCCGGCCGGCGAGGGCTACGAGGGTGCCATGTCAGCCGCCATCG
>Ga0335397_10010278_pt1 | contig 11582 bp, 15 predicted proteins | sample MAT04_FD_205740 | JGI IMG/M metagenome (GOLD analysis project Ga0335397, IMG submission 205740) | Freshwater microbial communities from Lake Fryxell liftoff mats and glacier meltwater in Antarctica - MAT-04 (spades assembly) (version 2) ...
ATGGTGGCTACGCCTACGCGATGACTTACTTCATGAATGCAGGTTTGGCAGGAGTGGCGGTGCAGTCGGCTGGGATCAGGATGTTGGTGATGGTGGATGCCGCCAGTGTCTCCACCTGGACGAGGGGACAACTTGCCCAGGGCGTGGCTACCTCTGCCAAGGCACCCTTTGCGACGCCGTGTTCGGCTTGCAGCTTTGCCAGGATTGGCACTTGGGAGATGGACTTTGCCTCGGTGAAATCCATCTCGGCGTACCGGTCGAAGATCGGGTCAGACATGGACGAGATCAACATGCAACCTCAATCCAAGTGCCTTGATCACCTTCATGATGGTGGTGAACTCCGGATTGCCATCGGCGGACAGGGCCTTGTAAAGCCCCTCGCGGGTCAGGCCGGTATCGTGGGCAAGCTGGGTCATGCCGCGTGCGCGTGCGATGTCACCCAAGGCGGCACGAATCAAGCTGCCGTCGCCGGGGTCTTCTTCAAAGCATGCCTCGAAATAGAGAGACATGTCTTCGTCAGTCTTCAGATCGTCTGCCGCATCCCAGCGGGAGAATTTTTCAGCCATGTTTCACCCCTTCCATTCATCCGAAATCGCGATAGCGCGTTCAATGTCTGCATCCTGCGTCCGCTTGTCGCCACCAGCCAGCAGCCATGATTACCAGCGGGCCGCGCCGCATGAAATACACTCGGTAGCCAGGGCCATGGTCGATTCGCAACTCGCTGATACCTGCGCGCACCGGCTTCACATCACCAGGGTTACCCCCGGCCAGTCGGCGAATGCGGGCATTGATCCGGGCCAACGCCTGTCGATCCTAGATTCCATCCCGCCAGCGCTTGAAGGTCTCACTTTGAATGATCTCGAACATGGCTCAAAAGTAGCCTGTGGATCACCTGCCGTCAATCATGGTTTACACAGTACTGGATGGTAGAGAGAGGGAATGGCAATCACAAATCAGAAGGGAAATTGACTGAAAAGAAGCTTGCCGATCAAGCCGCAGCAGGGTCATTCCAATCTTGCTTACGCAACGATTGTTTCGATCTGCCACGGTTTGCCATGGGTTTGACAAATGGCAAACCCATGGCGTGGCTCTCAACTGCTCTTTCAAGGATCAGTCAGGTCTGCCGAGCTGAACCTGGCTGTCGCCGAAATTAGCCTGTGTTCAGCCGATTTACCGCTTTTTCCCGCCAGCTTGGCGACAGCACTTCCTGTTCGGCGATTTCCGCCAATGCGGCGCGATCCGGGTTAGCGTGGTGAAGTTGCCGGAACAGGCGCGTCAGCGGCCAATCCGGGTAGGGGCGTTGCATCAGCGTCAACGGGTCATCCGGCATGACGCTGCCGGCGGTCAGCACCCGGTAGTACCAGCCGGTGCGCAGGCTGACCTGAACCCGATGCACCATGTCGCTGAGGCCGAAGCGATGGTTGAGTTTCCAGCATGGGGTTCTACCTTGTGAAACCTGGATCAGGGCGCTGCCGAGCAGGAAGATGTCGCCCAGGCAGACGTTGTCTTCATGCAGGCCTTGTGTGCTCAGGTTTTCGCCGAAGCCACCGGCGTGAAACAGATGCGCCTGCTCGGGCAAGGCTTCCGCCCACGTCGCGTAGTGTTCAAACGGGTAGTGATGCAAGGCCTTGTCGATGCCGCCGTGATGTACTTTGTCGGCCTGTTCATCGCCGACCAGGCCTTGTTTGCCGAGTTCGATCGGGCCACTCACCAGGGTTTTGGCGATGCCGCTCATCTGGCCTGCCGGGCCGAAGGTTTGCACCCGGCCGATGCGCAGGCCGAGCAGCCTGAAACTGGCGATTTCAGTCACGGATCAAACTCAGCTGGCGCGTAATACCAGCGTCGGTGCGTCCGATTCCTGCAGCAGGATGCGGCGTACCCGGGCTTGCCAGAGTTGGCCGAAGGTGGCGCGTTCTGCTTCGTCGGCAACGCCGCCGACAACGCGGGCCATCAGCGGCGGCAGGTCCGGCGATGGTGGTACTGCTTCCGGGTGGTAATCGACCAGCACCGAGGCGCCGCTGTCGAGCCGGGTGAAGCGGGCTTCGGCGGCAATATCGACGTCAAACTTGAGCAGGTCGCGGCGTACATGCTGGCTGCCGAGCCCCTTGAAGCCGCCATCGCTTGCTGCACCCGTGATCAGGCCGAGCACGGCACCGACGACACCGATCGTGCCGGCATCCTGCGCGCCGCGAAGTTCAACCCGGATATCGCCGCGCAGCGGCAGGCTGTCCGGGTACAACGCGGCGAGTGCGCGGCTGGCCATCAACCAGGCGCCGGCGACGGTAGGGCAGGAATGGCCGGCCAGTTTTACCGCATCGGCATAGTGGTACTCGATCACGCCGTCAGTCGCGGCACCCAGCGTGTCGGCCAGTTTGTCACGCAGTGTGATGCTGGGAACCAACTGAAAGAATTCGGGAAAAGCCATGCTGTGCCTCTAAAAATGGAATGACGAGCGCTACTCTATTAGCGGACTTTGCCTGATGCCTTGACTTCGGGCAGGTCGTCTTCTGAAAACGGGAAAAGCAGTTTGACTAATCAAGATAACCGCCATGTTTCAGGAACAGGCGTTTCGTCTGCAACAGGTTCAGCCATTGCCGGATGGCGCTTGCGGCGAGCAGCAAGAGGCCGGCGATGCTGGTGAATCGGTTGATCGGTGCCGGCAGGAAGGGGGTGGGCAACAGCAGGGCCAGGCTGGCCAGATGCAGCCGGAAGTGAATCCGTGCCAGGTTGTCCGGAATCATCTGCTTCATGTTCGGGATGCTGCCGACCTTGGCATGGGTCTGGGTCTTGAGATGGAACCAGGCCAGAAAGGGCACGATTTTGTAAAGCATGCCGCCCACGACCGAAGCCACGAAACCGAGCAGGAAGGCGATGCCGAGGCTGATTTCGGCGGCTTCCGTCCAATCTTCCGGCAGCCAATGCAGAACCGGAAAGACCAGCGCGCTGAAGATCAGGCTGGTCATGCCGAAACGCCAGAAATTCAACGTGATATCGGGCACCTTCCGGCGTCGGCCGGCTTGCAGCCGCAAGGTCATGCTGGCGAACACGATGCTGCCGGCGCACAGCAGCAAGGTGCCGGGAAGGCCGAAGCTGGCCACCGATTCAAATTGCGTCGCCACGGAAAGCAACAACAGGCCGAGAAACAGAATCCAGGTCAGCCCGCGCGTCAGCCAGAGCGGATAAGGCCGCGTGATCTGCAACATCGGCACGACTTGATAAGCGACGCCGATGATCAGGATCAAAACCCAGCCGATCAGGCCCCAGGCGGCATGCAGGGAGGTTAGTTCGGCCATCGCCGTGACCGGCCACAGACTGGCAAAAGCACCGGCCAACAAGATGCCGAGCAGCAGTGTGATGACCAACGCCAGCGCGGCCTGGCGAATTGGCCAGGCGACCAGAGGCGCGGCGGTTTTGATCAGGCTGAAGCTGATGGCGATACTGAATGGAATCAGGCCGGCGGCCAGAATCCACATCCCGGCATACAGCCAGAGCGGTTCGCCCAGCAGGAAACCAAGCACCAGGCTGGGCGTGCCGACACTCAGTCCAATTAGGCCGAGCCAGCCAATCAGGCGCACCGCCGGCACTGGCGTGCCGAGCACCACCGGCAACATTTGCAGCAAGGAACCCAGCATCACCATGGCCAGGTAGCCCAGGGTGATCAGATGCGTCAGCGCCAGGCTGATCGGCGACCAGCGCGTGGTGAGCCAATCCGGCAGGAAGATGCCGAGACCGGCAGCAAGCAGAATGAACAGCGGTGCGACCAGGAAATAGCGCAGGGGCGCGCCGAGTGGCGGTCCCTGGTGAAAGGACAGACCGGATTCAGACATCGTTTTTCAGGTTGTCCGGCGGCGTTAGTCGTTCGATGCTGATTTCGTAGCAGTCGTCCTCGATGATGCGGGCGCGATGACCGAAGCCCCGGAGTTTCAGCTCGCTATACAGCGGGATCGGTTCACGATGGATCAGAAAATGAATGCCCTGGCCGGGGCGCAAGCTGAAGAGCGCGTTCAGCACACGTTCCATCGGTTCGGGCGGCTCCAGCCAGCGGGCATCGACCAGCAACCAGCGGTCGGGCTGGGCTTCTGCCTGACCCTCGCTCTCGCTGTCGATCATGCCGTCAGCGAAGTCATTTCGCGCACCATCGTGCTGGCGCTGTCGGCCAGCGCCTGGTCGGCCATCGGATAAAGAATCTGTTCTTCTTTCATATTGTGCTGACGCAGCAGCATCAGCATGGTTTCCGCCAGACCCAGGTAGGCATCGGCATCCTGCGTGGCAAGCGCTTGTTCCAAGCCGTGCAGGGTTTCCCGCATATCCACATGTTCGCTGCGCATGATGGCGGTGGGGCCGTGGGTCATGCCGGTTCGGTCTTCAAAGGCGGGGAAAAGGATGTTCTCCTCACGCGAGAAGTGAAGCAGCGTGGCGGCTTCGAAGGCCTTGAATTGAGTCGTCGCGGTTTGCCAGTCATCGTTGGCAACGGCGTTTTCGGCTTCCGCGAACAGGTCGTCGCAATGATTATGGTCAGCAGTCAGGTAATCGCTGATGTCTTGCATGTTGTTTCCCTTGAGTTGCTTTGGTCCTGTTTTGGGTGATCAGTGTTTTCGGGCCATGACTGGTTTCAATCCTTCAGCGCCAGTCGGCGCAGCGCCAGCACCAGATGCCCGAGACCGGCTGGCATCCTGGCGGCGGCCGTTTCAAGTTCGATGGCGTCGAGCATGTTTTTTACCGTCAAACCGAGATCGGTATCGCCTTCGATCAGCAGTTTGCGATTGAAGAACAGCGTGTCCGGGTCTTCCAGGCGCAGCGCCAGACGGGCGAAATCGGCGCCGGTCGCGGTGAACGTGACCTCTGCACGGGAGCGGCGTTCAGCGCGGAAACCATCGGCATGCAGCGTGAAAAACAATTGCAGACCGATATCGCGCACCTGTACGCAGAAGTGGCGGCCATACAAATGCGACCAATCCAGTTCGCGCAGCGACGGCCATGCCGCCAGATTGGCGGCAATGGCGAAAGCGCGTGAGGTTGGCGGCGTCAGCGGCCAAGCCGGCAAGATCGCGGCAAGCCGAAAAAGGGCGCACGGCAGGGTGGGTAAATGCAGCGTCGGCAAAGTCATGCAGATTCTCCTTCGGTGACGGGATGAAAGGCCATGCCAGCTTCGCCCAGCCAGTAGCCGTCACACGGCGCAGCGGGCATGAAGCGATCAAGTTGGGCGGGGGCTTGCGCCGGTTGGATGTCGCCATCGGCGAGGGCACGGAAGATGTCGACCACGCGTTGCATGTTGCGCGCCTGTGGCGACAGGCGCAGCACGTCGATGCCGGCATCCGTCAGTTCGTCGAACCGATGCGCCAGGCTCATCACCTTGGCGGACTGGGTCTGGATGCCGTTGATGGCAAGAAAGTCCTCGCCTTCGCGCGAAGCCAGCACCAGGCCGTCGGGATGGTCGAGGCAGCGGAACTGGCAGTCGTCCTTCTGCAGGTTGTAATGGCGTGCGGTGAAACAGCGGGCCGAGAACGCCAGCGGCAGGCGACCGTAGCCGAATAGTTCGGTTTCGAGATGAGTGACTTCAGGTAATGCGGCCAGCATTTGCTGAATCATCTGGCGCGGCATTTCGACTGGTGGCACCCAGCGTGTCGCCCCAATTTCCGCCAGCATCGCCAATGTGTCCGGGTTGTAGGCGTTCAGCGTCGGGCCGGCGACAAACGGGTGTTTGGCTTCCGCCAGCAGGCGTACCGCACCCCATTCATTGGCTTCCACGCTGAAGCGACCATCGGTGATCAACTTGCGCAGCGCCTTCAGGTCGGATTCCGATTCGATCAGCGTCTGGCTGGCGAGCACGACTTCCTTGCCGGCGGCAGTCAGCTTTTCCGCCAGTTCCAGCCAGTCCGGCAGACGCAGCAAGTGACGCTTCGAGCACACGGTTTCGCCCAGATAAACGATATCCACCGGCCAGGCGGCCGCCTGTTCATAAAACGCAAGGGTGTCCTCACGCGACCAGTAGTAGAGGAGGGGGCCGAGGGAGAGCTTCATACGCTTCACTTCCATGGCCGGTAATACGCACCCAGCGTGTTCATGCTGCCTTCCGATACCTTCGCCAGTGTTGCTTGCCAGGCCGGTTGTGATTTGAACGTGGTGCGGTCTTTCTTCACCGCGTCGATCGCGGCGCGCCAGACCTGGGTGACTTGCGCGACATAAGCCGGGCTGCGCTGGCGGCCTTCGATCTTGATCGCGGCAATGCCCAGCCGGGCCATTTCCGGCAGCATGTCCATCGAATTCAGACTGGTCGGTTCTTCCAGCGCGTAATAGGTTTCACCCTGCACCTCGAAGCGGCCCTTGCACAGCGTCGGATAGCCGGCCTTTTCATTGTCGGCATAGCGGTCGATCAGCACGCCATTGAGCCGGGTTTCCATGCCTTTCGGCGTCTGTTCCCAGCGCACCGCGTGGCCGGGCGAGCAGGCGCCGAAGGTATTGGGCGAATCGCCACAGGCGTAGGAAGACAGCAGGCAGCGGCCTTCGACCATGACGCACAAGCCGCCGAAGCCGAACAGTTCGATTTCGGCGTCGGTGTTGGCGATGACGTTTTCGACTTGCGCCAGCGACAGCACGCGCGGCAACACGGCGCGCTGGATGCCGAAGCGTTCACGGTAAAAGTTGACTGCTTCGTAACTGGTGGCGGAACCCTGCACGGACAGGTGTAGACGCAGTTCCGGGTGCGTCTTGCGCGCATACGCCATGAGGCCGGGGTCGGCCAGGATGATCGCATCGACACCGAGTGTGGCGGCGGTATCCACCGCCTTGTGCCAACGCGACAAGGTGGCCGGCTGCGGGTAGGTATTCAGTGCCATCAACACTTTGCGACGCTTGGCCTGGGCGTAGCGAATGCCTTCGGCGAGAGACTTTTCATCAAAATTCAAGCCGGAAAAGTTGCGCGCGTTGGTGTTGTCCTTGAGGCCCAGATAAACGCCATCGGCGCCGTTGTCGACAGCGGCTTTCAGCGCCGGCAGGCTGCCGGCGGGGCAAATCAGTTCAAGCAGGGGCGGGTTCGACATGTCATCAAGCAGATGTATTGCAGGGGTTAAACATACCTTCGTGTCTTTTATTGTGCCGAAAAACAAAAGCCACTGGCTATCAATGTTGCGTGCCTGCTCTGTATCGATGAAGCAGACAGTGCCGCCCGGCCAGCGCCAAGTTGGTGGCCAGCAGACCGTCAGATCAGGCTTTGACGATGAAATCGATCATCACACCGTCTTCGCCTTGCTCAAGATAATTGATCTCGACCTTCTCGCCATAACGGGCCTGCATTTGCTGCAGCAGCGGAATCGGGTTGTGATCATTGACAAAGCGCATGCGCTCTCCAGGCTGCAGAGAATCGAGCGCGCCGAAGATCGCAGCGTGGCGAAACCGCTTGGCAATGCCGCGGGCGTCGAAGCCATAGATGCTGTCGGCCCGGTTATGGTTGTGGACGATGGGTTGGATCGGGATGTTGATGTTCATGCTGGAAACGCTCAGGTGGTTGGGGTGGTTGAATACTTGACTGAATGGCTTGGGATTGCCTTGACAATTGTCAGTGCTCACCCTTGGTCTTGCGCACGCCGGCCACGCGGTTGCCCTGCTTTTGTGGACCGCCCATCGGGAAGATGTCGTGCAGGTAACGGCTGTTACCTTTCTCCGGCTCCCAGATTTCGCGAAAGTGCATGACCATGGCGCGGACCTGAGCCTGCACGCCATGTTCTTCGTAGTAGGCGCGGATGAAGCAAATCACCTGCCAATGTTCGTCGGTCAAGGTGAGGCCTTCCTTCTCGGCCTGGGCGCGGGCGAAGCCTTCGCTCCAGGCGTCCATATCGAGGATGTAGCCTTCTGGATCGGTGAGCACTTCCTGGCCATCGACCAGCAGTTTGCAGGTATAGATGGCGTAAGGGCTGGTGCTGTCGACAGCATCTTCCCGGTAGTTGATCTTCGGCATGTGGTCGGTGGATGGCATGGCGGGCTCCCGTTTCAACGATTCAATGCTCAAGGGTGAAAAATACCGCCGCAGCCTTGTTCTCCCTCGCTTGAGCAGGAGGCATGCGAAAGCATGCGGGAGATCATCTTGGTTGCGGCGGCGGAAAAACGAATTGACCAATGTCAGGTTGTGCTCGACCTCAGGCCGTCCGTTTGGCGCGCACGATCTGATACGCCCGGAACAGGTAACCGAACGGCGCGCTCCAGATATGCACCAGACGGGTGAACGGGAAGAACAGGAACACCGACAGGCCAAAGAAGATATGCAGCTTGTAGACGGTGTCGATATTGCGCAGCAGATCCGGGTTGGGCTGCAGGATGACGATGCTCTGCACATACTCGGCCAGGCGCAGCATCACCGTGAAGTCCTTCTGTTCGGCGTGGCCCATGGACCAGAAGATGGTGGAGAAGCCGACCAGCGCCGTCATGATCAGCCAGCCCAGAATGTTGATGTCCATCCAGCGGCTGGCGGCGCGCACGCGTGGATTGAACAGACGCCGCAGCCAGAGGATGGTGCCGCCGAGGATCACCATCAGGCCGAACACGCCGCCGGCGAAGATAGCGATGCCCTGGTGGGCCTCGTCGGAAATGCCCAGGGCGAGGAATACCGAGTGGGGTGTCAACAGGCCGACCAGATGGCCGAAGAAGATGCCGAGGATGCCGATATGGAACACGTTGCTGGCGAAGCGCATGTATTGCTTGGACAACAACTGGCTGGAATCGCTTTTCCAGGTGTATTGCTCGTTGTCGAAGCGAATCCAGCTCCCCAGCACGAAGGTGGCCAGACAGAGATAGGGGTAAACCCCGAAAACGATTTGATGCAGGTCGATGTTCATCATGGTCTCCTGGTTAAGCCGCAGCCCGAACCAACTGGCTGCGTTGTTCGACCAGACGGATCAGCGGAGCGTAAGGGCTGGCAGCTTCCTCCAAGTTCTTGGCCAGCACGTTCAGCACCTTGGCCCACTGCGACAGAAACACATGGGCTTCGTCCGTTTCCAGCATGGCGGCAAACTCGAGCACCAGTGGCAGGAAATCCGGCAGCTCGTTGGATTTGCCGTCATCGACGAGCTCGTCATTCGCCGCCTTGGTGGCGTCGGCGCTGCGCATTTCGACGCCGTATTCCTTGTAGAACTCGGTCAGGTCGATCAGCGCCGGGCCGCGATTCTTGTCATCGCCGAACAGGTGATGCGTCAGGTGCAGCGCGTGTTCCGGCGTCAGGTCGAAGGTCTGCACATAGGCTGCCTGCGCTTCGGTCGGGTCCAGGCCGGTCAGATGGCTGAGGAAGCGGTCCAGCACCAGCCATTCGGCGGCTTCGTAGTCAGTTCCAGAACCACGTTTGATTTCTCCACGCAGTTCCGGCAAGGCGGCAATCAGGTCCGCGTCCGGGTAGTCTAGTAATTTGGATATCAGTTTGTAGAACATGGGGTTCTCCTGTGTTTGGCGAGCAGCGAGTAGCGAGCAGCGAGTGCGACTTGCCACTTGCTACTCGCCGATTTTCAGCGTTCGTCGGCCTCCGGCACCGGGTCGCGCGGTTCCACGGTTTCCTTGCGGCGTTCCGGGAACAGCGAGTTGGGCGAAATGCCGGGCGACGAGTCGTTGCCGAACGAGAAGCCGTTCTGGCCCTGGTGGCCGTAGAAGTCTTCCAGCGTGACTTCCTGATGCCCGGTCGGGATGACGAATCGGTCTTCGTAATTGGCGATAGCCAGGTAGCGATACATCTCCAGCGCCATTTCCACGCTCATGCCGATTTCATCCAGCGCGCGCGTGTCGGCCTTGCCTTCGACGTGAATCGAACGCTGATAGGCGCGCATCGCGATCATCCGTTTCAGCGCCGAGACGATGGGCGCTTCCTTGCCGGCGGTGAGCAGATTGGCCAGGTATTTCACCGGCAGGCGCAGGTTTTCCACCGGTGGAATGACGCTGCCCGGGTCAGTCGGCAATGCGCCCTGGTCGAGGTGCGACTGCACCGGCGACAGCGGCGGCACGTACCAGACCATCGGCAACGTGCGGAACTCCGGGTGCATCGGGAAGGCGATCTTCCAGTCCACCGCCATCTTGTAGATCGGCGATTTGCGCGCGGCTTCGATCCAGTCTTCCGGGATGCCGTCGATGCGGGCCTGCTTGATGACTTCGGGATCGTTCGGGTCGAGGAAGATGTCGAGTTGGGCCTGATACAAGTCCTGCTCGTTGGGCACCGACGCCAGCGCTTCGATCTTGTCGGCGTCGTACAACATGATGCCGTTGTAGCGGATGCGGCCGACGCACGATTCGGAACATACCGTCGGCATGCCGGATTCGACGCGCGGGTAGCAGCCGATGCACTTCTCGGCCTTGCCGGATTCCCAGTTGTAATACACCTTCTTGTACGGGCAGGAACTGATGCACATGCGCCAGCCGCGGCATTTGTCCTGATCGACCAGCACGATGCCGTCTTCCTCGCGCTTGTACATCGAGCCGGACGGGCAGGACGCCACACACGCGGGATTGATGCAGTGGTTGCAGATGCGCGGCAAATACATGTGGAAGGTGTTCTCGAACTGCTTGTAGATCTCCTTCTCCATGTTGTGCATGTTGCTGTCCTTCGAGCGCTTCTCGAATTCGCCGGCCAGATCGTCTTCCCAGTTCGGGCCCCAATGGATCTTCTCCATCTTCTCGCCGGTGATCTGGGAGACGGGACGGGCAGTCGGACAGGCCTCGGACAGCTTCGCGTTCTGCAGATGGGCGTAGTCGAAGGTGAACGGCTCGTAGTAGTCGTCGATTTCCGGCATATCTGGGTTGGCGAAGATGTTCAGCAGCCGGTCCAGCTTGGAGCCGGATTTCAGTTGCAGCTTGCCGCCCTTCAGCTCCCAGCCGCCGCGCCAGATTTCCTGGTTTTCCCACTGCTTCGGGTAGCCGATGCCGGGTTTCGATTCGACGTTGTTGAACCAGGCGTACTCGACGCCCTTGCGGTTGGTCCAGACGTTCTTGCAGGTCACCGAACAGGTATGGCAACCGATGCACTTGTCCAGGTTGAAGACGAAGGCGAATTGCGCTCTGACTTTCATTTCGATCTCCTTGTAGGTTGGGCTGACGAAGGAAGCCCAACGCTTGCGGACGTTGGGCTTCGCGTTGCTCAGCCCAACCTACGTAATTTGTTAACCACCAAGGCCCTCTGGAAGCAGCACCCAGCCATGAGACCCGTCACCTTTGAACCTCGGCGGTTAAACCCTGTGTTCCCCACCCCGCGAGCGGAGTGGGAGAAAAACCTATCGCGACCCGATGCCAGGCGGGTTGCGCTGCGCTTCACGTTGCGGTGTCAGCGGCCGTTCCAGCCAGTCGATGCTCTGGTCGTCGATACGGTGCAGCACCACCACCTCGTCGCGCTGGCAGCCGACCGTGCCGTAGTAGTTGAAGCCGTAGGCGAGCTGGACATAACCGCCGACCATGTTGGTCGGCTTGACGATGACCCGCGTCACCGAGTTGAGAATGCCGCCGCGCTTGCCGGTGGAAGGACTGCCGGGCACGTTCACGTTCTTCTCCTGGGCGTGGTACATCATCGCCATGCCGCGCGGCACCCGCTGGCTGACCACTGCTCTTGCCATGGTGGCGCC
>Ga0335397_10010279_pt1 | contig 11581 bp, 10 predicted proteins | sample MAT04_FD_205740 | JGI IMG/M metagenome (GOLD analysis project Ga0335397, IMG submission 205740) | Freshwater microbial communities from Lake Fryxell liftoff mats and glacier meltwater in Antarctica - MAT-04 (spades assembly) (version 2) ...
TGAAGTAAGTTGAGTCAGAGATTACAATATAGCTTATAGTATTTATATATAATTCAAAAATACACTAACAATATCCCCCCTCCTCCGCAATAGCACAAACGTGTCATTTCTCAATTCCAACACCCGCTCACTCAAACGGATTATATTCCGCTGTCGCCAATTCAATACTGTCTTTATATTTCGAATCAACCAGGCTTCTTAAACCGGCAACTCTATCCGTAATCATTCCATCAACGCCCAGTTCAATAAAATCACGCATCACTTTTACCGAGTTGGCTGTCCAGGTATAAACGAGTTTCAGTTCATTGGTTTGTTGTTTCAGGGCAATAGCTTCTTTGATATAGCGTTTGAATTTTATGGGCGAGGCAAATGGCGAACTTGTTCCGTTGGCATACGAACAGGGCATTTGTTCTATATTGAAATAGTCGATCACACTTTGAGGCGTATCGCCTTCGTCCACGCCAACAGCCTGGTTATGGGCTAAATAGGGTTTGGCAGTGGCAAGTAAATGTTTCCCGGATGGATCACCGACTGTGAGCAGCACCGGAACCGTGGTATAGGTTTTAAAGAAATATTCATTGAGTTGTTCGAAAAACTCCTTCATATATACCAGTGTTTCACTTTCCATTTCTTTCGAATAAATGGGTTTGAGATCAAAAGCAATAAGGGCCAGATTCAGTTTTTCTTTGTTGAGTGCCTCTGACAACCCAATCAGATAATCTTTGAGCGTATGACGCTTGGGATTTTCGGTAGCGATATCATACACAAAAAACTTTTCATCATACACTGGTAAATACCTGATATCCGGCTCAATAGCATTGGCACCGGATTTCAAACAACGGATGGCAGCTCTCACCGAATTGGGATTATGGCCTATTATATAGAATTTTCGTTTCATATCAATATTGTGCTTTTTGGTTTCAGTTCCGTTAGTAATAAGAACTTTATCGGTTTATTCGGTAAGAAAATGAGTCATTTTTAAAATTAAATACCTTTTTTATCTCCGAAAGCCCTTTCTAATCAATACATCACCTGTAAGCCATCCATCTCTTTCATACTGATTACATCCCGGCTATCAACCAGGTTCATATCGTTTGTTTTCCGGAAGGCATAAGTGCGTCCGGTAAAATTCCCGCTGATAACAATAGGTTTATTCCCGGTGAGTTTCACTTTTACAACGCCTTTCTGCGGCTGTGTATGGTGTTGGGCGGTATAGGCAACGCGCTGCTGATTGCAATTACACATAGGTCATACAATATTTTTATTCGTTAATTTTTCGAGGATTAAGGACGCACCTGAATAATAAAGTGTGAGTATCAGAATCTCTTCCAGGGATGAACCTACGTACAAAGCGATAAAAAAGCCTACCCAGATACTCAGGCAATAAAAACAGTCCATCAGCTTCCCGAAAAAAGAATTCCCCATCAACTTCCGAAGTCGTATTATCAGATCGAACGGCCCGTCTTCAGAACTAATCAGGTGTGTGATGCGCCATACGACAATTACCATTACAAAGTACTTCAGAAGGTCGGTCATGGAAGCGGGAGCGGTTGTTTTTTAGATGTAAGCCGGAAGTCAGAAAGCGGATGCCGGAAGTCGGTTTCTATCAGATTCTTATCAAAATTGTACTGCCTTACCAGGCAAATCTTGTTTTGATCTATCTTCAATTCAGCAAATTGGTAATAAAAATGATTTTTATTACCATTCACTCCCGACTTCCGGCTCCGGACTTCTGCCTCTTTATTCTTCTTTTACTATCCGGATTATCCGGGCTATTTCAGGCACACGTTGTACGATACAGGCGAATAATGTCCTACCGACTGGCTATCGACAATGGTTTTATCATAGGCATACAGTGAGAAACTTCCGCATGGATACGAAGCCGAATTGGTAGGGATGCTGAAAGCGGCTCCCGGTGCTGCCGGTGTATTGGTAGTTCCCGTTGCGGAGCCGCCGTAGGTACTGCCAAATCCCCAATACCAAATGTTGCTGTCATTCACAAAGTAATGACCGGTAATAGTATCGCCTTTTGAGTAATGGGTACAATCGCCGTTATCATCTATCTGCAGCGTAACAACAGGCCATACGTTATCCATCTGTATCACTTTGCTGAAGGTCCCGGCAAGTCCTGAAATTTCGATCTCAACTTTTAGTTTATCATTGGTTCCGGGAGTAAAACGCCCGAGTACGTTCAGCGTATTCTGGTTAAAATCGAGGTAGTAATAGTAATGGTCAACCGGATCAGGATTCTGCGTGGTCCAGGGCGAATAAGGCGGAACCGGCGACCAGCCTACCGTTGACAATGCGTTACTGAGGTAATACCAGGTAGAATCGCTAAGGTTGGTAACCTTTATCCGGTATTTGAATCCTGGGAACGAAGGCCCGTTGATCACAATTTCACCGCCAAAAGCTGCCCCGGTCGGAACAGGTAATGCATTGTAAGCGAATACCGAATTGATCTTTGTCAGTCCGGTTGCATCATCCACATGATCTACATCAATGCCGCCAATAATATTGAACATGGCAAATACATCACCAGGAGTAATTTCTATACCCGGCTTAAGCTGAACATGCGCGTCGACCCTGTTTCCGTAAAATTCAAGTTTGTCGGGATCGGTTGTCGATGGCGGCACATTCCACGAAAGTACGGAGCGTACACGCACAACATTAGGTGTGTTGCAATTCTTTCGATGATAAGTGGCATCCAAAGGCAGCGAAACACTGTAAAGTAATTCGTTCGCCGGCGAACTGATATCGTGTACACTCAGTTCAACCGTGTTAAGGTATTGCCACGAGCAGTCATCGTCCCAGTCGATCCAGAATGAAATATATTCCTTGCTTCCGGCTCCGCAAAGGTCGGAAGAATATCCCGCGTTCTTTTTGATCTTTACCGTGGCAGCCAGGCTTTCGGTATTATAATCAAGCCCTATGCATTCCAGTTCTTCGTAGTCAACATTCGTTTTCGAAGTTTCAACCGGAAAAGGTTTAATAAACTGATCGATCAGCAAGTCAGGATTGATTTTAAGATCGGTAAACATGGCTTTGTTCATCAGTGTAATTTCCGATGAAGGGTATTTGATCATTTTCTGCACAGTCTTGAATGCGAAGCGCGAAGCGGGAACTTTCAGCTTTTCGTATATTTTTGCTACCTCGTTCAGTTTCGGCGGAAGCGGCTGTGGATTTAGTGATACCAGGTCAATATTTGTAATTTTGGCTATTTGCGCCGCAGTGAGGTTTGGCGACAGCGAGGCCAACTCAAGATACTTCGATAAATCGATGGATTCAGTAATACTAAACTTCGGTGCAGGCTTTATCTGAATATCAGCGGTCATCACGCTTCCCCATACCGGATTCCAGCCCGGGGAATTGGCAGGCGGATCATTGTTCCACGAAAGTATGGCGCGCATTGTTGGCAGAAGCGGATTTTCACATTTCGACCACTTACTGGTTTTCTTTTTCAGTGTTGCAACATATTTGATCGGGAAAACCGATATGTCCTTGCAATCAAGACCTGGTGGGATATCATGCACATTGACGGCTACGCTGCCCTGGTCAATAAAACCGGCACCATCGTGAAAATCGAGGTAAAACCTCACATGCTCGAACGAACCATTCGTGCACAGACCACCGGAATATCCCGCCGACTGACTGATGGAGAATACGGCCTCCATGTCGGTAGTTTCAGGATTATATCCTATACAGGTGATCTGCTCATAATTTACATTTGAAACAATTTTCAAAATGGGTTTTAGTTTGCTGCCGGTAATATTTCCAAAATAATTCGGACTCTTCACCAGCATGCTTTTAAAATCGGTCCGTTCTTTCTGGACCTTAATAATCTTTGCTTTAGGATCAATTTTCATAGCGTTATTTTTTATTATGCCTACTCTGTAAACGGATTTTCGGCAACTCCGGACAGCACACTAGTGTAAAAAGCGGATAGTGTACTTTCAGCGATAGTTATTTTCCTGACTGACAGGAAAATCATACAAATTGGCATTTAACCTGAACTTCCGGATTAAAATAATATACAGAGTTAAAGATTAGATGCACTATTAATGAATGAAAGGCGACAAGACTGAGTGAATAAGGAAGCCCGGGATTTTATAATTCAGAAATTCCTTTTGTAGCTCCACATATTTACCATCAGCATTATATGAAATGTAAATATCCATGATTCAAAACTGATGTAAATATTTTTATCAGCATCGTCTAATGCTTTGAATTCAAAGGAATTCAACCATTGAAGAACATGATTTAAGTCAACAGTTTCCGTCACCATCCATCAACTTTAAAATTACGGTTGCGATACCCCTGATTGCAATAGCACAAACGTGTCATTTAGCGATGTTATTTTTTTTTACAATATTGAACTTTTCAGGAATTCTTTTGTTTTTTTCTCACTCTTACATCGCATGATGTATTTATTATTTTAAGTCAGCAACTTCTGTTGTCTTTATCTTGTCAGCTTTATTGAGATTATAACAAAGGATTAACTGGTGTTGAATCAATGGGCGTTATATGGATAGTTTTTTGATATAGACTGATAAGGATTATTCAACTCCAGGTATTTCTGTTGCAATTATTTGAAGTAACCCCTCATTTATTTAATGCATTTCATCATGAAGAGTGAAGCAGAAGACTTACTAATGCCTCGTTTCCATAAGAAGGTAAACGGGAATAATCCTGTTCATCCGAGAGTGGTTTCTGAAATCAAGAGGCATTCCTGGGAAGTAATGAATGAAAAAACTCCGGAATTTCTTTTCAGTTGCTGCCTTATTGATCATTCGGGGAGGCAATTTGTATGCATTCACGATTGTTGTGAAAAAAACAGCAATTGTTTCAAGCATCCTCATTCGATGAAAACAGTTGATTTTCATACCTTGTATTTCCATCCTGAAGACAAGACATTATTGTGTGAGAAAATATTTCCTGATATACTCAGCATTATGTCAACAATTCCGGTAAACGAACTTGAGGATTACAGGTTTGCTTTTAATCACCGTTATATAAGGAAGGATGAAAGCACTTCTCAATTCCTGCTCGAAGGAACGTTCGCTGTTTCAAATGAAGGATTCCCGCCTGTTCTGAACGTGAAAGTATTCTCAGAAATCGGTGAGATAAAAACGGATGAAAATATGATCCTGACCATTTTCAGATATTCTTCCACATACGGATATCAGAAGATATTTACCAGGGATTACAGGAAAATATGCGACACAGTTTTATCGCAAAGAGAGTTCGAAATTATTAAACTTAGTCTCGAAGGGCTCAGCAGCAAAATGATTGCAGATAAACTGAACATCAGCATTCACACCGTTAAGAATCATAAGCGTAACAGCATGGAAAAGACCTTAACACATAATATTGCTGAACTTATTAATTTCTGTACTATAAATCATTGGATATAGAACCTGATAAGATTGTTATTTTTTTTGTGTTTAATAAAAGATGATACTGAGTAGGACATGAGACATGAGAGATGAGAGTTTTGGATTTCTATTCACGGTCATTCCAAGCAAAGCGAAGGAACATTTTTCACTATTCTCCCGCTCAACTCTCTTTGTGAATGCCTTTGACTTACACGCGCAAATCGTTGGAAAAGAACAAATCCGTACTTGAATAAATTAATTTCTATTACTTTTTCGATATTAGTAAACGGCAAACCCAACAGCTGTTTCTTTTATCAGTTCCCATGCCTTTTCAACATGCTGCTGAGTAGTGAGTGTGCCGGCTATTGACATGCGCAGTGTATATTGCCCTTTAAGTTTGGTATGAGTCAGAAATACTTTGCCTGAACCATTCAGTTTAGAAAGCAATTCCTCATTTAAACGATTCAGTTTTTCATTGCCAGTCAGGCAAGATGGATTGTTCCGGAAACATACCACACTTAACGGGACCGGGGCCATAATTTCGAAATCGGGGTGGGCAATTACCTCTTGCCCTAGCCAGCGCGCAATCCTGATATGTTCTCTTACCATTTCCTGGAGTTTTGTTATGCCATACGAACGTATTACGAACCATAACTTCAATGCCCTGAACCTGCGGCCCAAAGGTATTCCCCAATCACGGTAGTCGTTTACAAGTCCACGGGTGGCGGTTTTCAGGTATTCGGGAAGGATTTCGAAAGTTCGGAGAAGGGCTTCTTTGTCTTTTACAAAATAAGCCGAACAGTCGAAATTTGTAAACATCCATTTGTGAGGGTTAAACACAAAACTATCGGCTTTTTCAATGCCCTCAATCATCCAGCGGTATTCGGGTAAAAGAAGAGCCGTACCGCCGTAAGCCGCATCCACATGCAACCAGGTTCCGGTTTCTATGCAGATAGTGGAAATTTCTTTAAGCGGATCAATAGCCGTACAGCCTGTTGTGCCCATTGTTGCCACAACACATAAAGGTGTGAAACCGGCATCCATATCTGCCAAAATTGCTTTTCGAAGAAGAGACGCATCCATCCGGAACAGTGAATCCGTTGCAATTTTCACCAGATTTTTCCGCCCGATACCGGCAATTTTCACTGCTTTTTCAACTGACGAATGTGTTTCGGTGGAGCAGTAAACACGCAGTTTTTCATTCCCGGAAAAACCACTATCATTAATTCCATATCCTGATATTTTTTCGCGCGCGCTCAGTAAAGCAGCCAGGGTGGAGGTAGAGGCAGTATCCTGAATTACCCCATGCCAGTCAGCGGGCAGACCGGTCATGGATTTGAGCCAGTTCATCATCATTTCTTCCAGTTCGGCAGCGGCAGGGGAAGTATCCCACACCATGCACTGCGCGCCCAGCGAAGCCGTGAGCATTTCGGCAAGTATACTCGGGTAACTTCCGTTTGCCGGGAAATAGGCAAAGAAACTGGGGCTCTGCCAGTGGGTGATTCCCGGCATAATAATGCTTTCAAAATCGCTCATGATCTGAGTCATATCTTCACTTATGGCAGGTGCGGATGAAGGAAGTTGTGCGAATATGTCACCGGGTTTTACTTTTGATTTCACCGGGTAGGCCCCGATGTTTTCGTAGTAATCGGCCATTTGGTCGGCAAGTTTGTGCGCCCACATACGGAATTCGGCATTATTCATGGTAAATATTTTTTGTAAAAGTAAGGAATGTAGATAATTGAGAGTGCTGTTTTATATGTAAATCTTGCCATAGATACTCATAAGTTGATTTGTTTTTTTTACTTCGGAGACCTAAAGTGTTTTGGGATCCACAGCGAGGTTTTTATATAAAGTTGATTTTAACGTTAAACAGATCATTTTTCTCCGTGTTTCTGTGTGCCCTCTGTGTCTCCGTGGTTTAAATTCTTTGGGAACCGGGCTATAGCAATAGTATGCAAATACCTGGATGGGCTATATAGCATTTTGCAGATGAGATTAAATTTCTATGATTAACTCCATTCGAAACATAAGCCGAAAGTTCATACTTTTGCGGACTTATTTTCAGCGTACTATCCTTTGCAAAAAGAGCAGCGGATTCCTTTTCAGAAACAGAAATACCCTTTTCACACCTTCATTAATTTAATGAACAAGAACTATATCCCATATGCTTTTTACTACACATTAGCTGTTGCAGGGATACTTGCGGGACTTTCGTTGTTCAATACCGAGCGGTCAGTTTTGGGATACAGCATAAAGCCTGTAAATGTTTTTTCAGATATCCAGGCTGACGATAGTCTCCAATTTACACAACTTCAGTTCGCTGATACACTTGCTGCTGCACTTGAGCCTTGTCCGGAGGGAATTGTATGTTTCCGGAATTTTACAACCGAAAAATATCCGCTCGATAAGCTTTTCAATCGCTTGCTCCTGGCCAAAGTAAAGAAAGCCAAAGTACGAATTGCCTGGTATGGCGATTCATTTTCGGAAGGTGATATTCTTGTAAGCGATCTTCGCGATACGCTACAAAGCCTTTACGGTGGCAACGGCGTGGGTTTTGTTCCTATAACTTCCGAAATTGCTGGTTTCAGGAGGTCAGTGATACATTCATTTGCTGGTTGGAACACAACCTCCATCCTCACTAATCCCGGGTCGGGAAAATTGGGAATAAACGGTTTCTGTTACACATCCGATTCAGGAAATTATGTTTTTTATAAAGGAAGCACTCATTTTAAACATACTTCAACCTTCAGCACTTTCCGCTTATTTTATGCTTCGTCGCAGAATCAGAAGGCTCGTATAGTTATAAACCGGAAGGATAGGCGTATCCTCGAAATGCCGGCCTCCGAACGGCCTGCGATGATTACAGTTCAGTCCGATTCCATACGCCAGGTCAGCGCAAGCCTTTACAAGGGTGGTATCGCATGTTTCGGAGCTTCGCTCGAAGACGAAACCGGGATATATATTGATAACTTCGCCATCAAAGGGAACTCCGGGCTGGGTTTACAGGGAATTCCGGAAAGAAATCTTTCAGCTTTCGACAGCCTGCTTAATTATGATCTCATCGTTTTACAATTCGGGCTTAATGTGTCAAATTCGCCGACAAAAGATTTTACAGGTTATATTAAAGGAATGAGTAAACTGGTAAATAAGTTAAGAGAAGCTTTCCCGGATACTCCTATTCTGCTTTTATCCGTTTCGGACCGAAGCCAGCGAAGGCAGGGACAATTTATTACCATGCCGGTTATTCCTTTGCTTATACAGGCACAGGAAAAAATAGCTTTCGATAATAAGTTGCTCTTCTGGAACATGTTCGAGGCAATGGGAGGCCTGAATTCCATGGCCTTGTTTGCCAATTCAAAACCCGCTCTTGCCAACAAGGATTACACCCATCTTAATTTTGCCGGCGGACGTAAAGTAGGGTTGTCGCTGGCAAGGAGTTTTATTTATGAAGTTGATACTTACCAGAAAAGGAGGAACAGCCTTGCTGCCATCAGGAAATAGATTTTTTATACTTGCCCTTGTACTTTTTATCTCCGTGGTCAGCAAGGGGCAGGATACTATCGGCGGTGCCGACAGTGTAGCTGAATATTCGTTTATCAATTACGAATCCGATACTATTTTCACCGCTATACATCTGGCCCCGTTTTTAAACAAGCTTCTTAAACTCGAAAACGGTGATTCCGGAACGGTAAATATTGTTCATATCGGGGATTCGCATATTCAGGCCGATTTTCTGACGCGTGAAGTCCGCAAAAATCTTCAGCTCCGCTTCGGAAATGCAGGTCGCGGATTGGTTTTCCCACTCAGGGTAGCAGGTACTAATGAACCTAACGACTACCGATCATCGTCAAATATTAGTTGGCAGACTGCAAAAATTGTCAGTCAGTCACGATCACCCGAACCCGGTATTTCAGCAATATCAATGCTTACAGAGCAGGGTGGAGGCTATTTCGATATCACAACCTTTAGCCACGACGACCTCGATTATTCTTTCAATCAGGTAACGTTGATACTGTCAAAAGATTCGCTGCAATTCGATTCCCGTATTTCCGATTCTCCTGCAAAGTTCGGTTACCTGATGTCGGCAGCACCGATGGAAAAAGGCGATTGCGAAATAGATGTTTCATTTGGTCAGCCAACCAATTATGTTCGTATACAGCCCGAGCCGACGGAAATAAACCAGGAATCTACTACTATTAATGGTGTAATTCTGCTGAACGGCAAACCCGGAATTCTTTACCACAGCATCGGTATAAACGGAGCCCATTTCAGCGATTACAATAACTCACCTCTGTTTTACCGGCAGTTGAAGGTTCTGAATCCTGATCTGGTAGTAATTTCACTGGGTACCAACGAAGGCGCAAATATTAAAATAACCGAAGAGGAAGTGATGGCTTCCGTTACCACTATGCTTCAAAGCATCAGATTATTAAATCCTGAAACAACTATACTGATTGCTACGCCAACAGACGATTATTATCAAAAAAAATACAAGAATGCATACCTCGAAATGGTTCAGCGTGCCTTGGTAAAAGTTTCGCAGCAGGAAGGGATAGCTTGCTGGGACATGTACACTATAGGAGGAGGTTTCGGTTCGTGTATTGAATGGCGCAAAGCGGGTATGTTACAACGCGATGGGGTGCATTTTAACAAACAGGGATATGCCTTGCAGGGAACTCTCCTTTATAAAGCATTAATTGACAGCTATCTGAAGTATGCAGCCGATTGATTTTCATAAACTTTTACAGGAATTTGTTTACAACCCGAAGGCGCCGATGATCTTCAGCAGCGGTTTCTTTTTATTCCTGTTTCTGGGGTTTATAGCCGTGTATAGTATTGTTTATAAGCATAATAAGCTTAAAAATATTTATCTTACTTTATTTTCCGTTTTTTTCTATTACAAATCAAGTGGGTTGTATTTTATCCTGCTGCTCATTACAGCCGTTGTTGATTACAACCTGGCCCGCCAGATTGCGCGGACCGAAAACAACAGGAAGCGAACCATTTTCCTGGTTATCAGCCTTTGTGTAAATATAGGAATGCTGGTTTATTTCAAATACACCAACTTCTTCCTGGGCATGGTGTACGATTTTATGAACAAACCCTTCGATCCGCTGAATATCTTTTTACCTGTGGGGATTTCCTTCTTTACTTTCCAGAGCCTGAGCTATACCATCGATATCTATCGCCGCAATATTGAGCCGGTTAAGGATATTTCGGAATTCGCTTTTTTTGTGACTTTTTTTCCACAAATGGTGGCGGGGCCTATCGTTAGAGCATCAGTTTTTCTGCCCCAGGTGCGGACAGCGCCCCATGTCAGCAAAGCCGATTTTGGCAAAGCTGTTTTCCTGATCTGCATTGGTTTATTCAAGAAGGCTGTTATTTCCGATTATATAAGCATCAATTTTGTTGATCGGATTTTTGATAATCCAGGGCTTTACACTGGTCTCGAAAACCTGCTGGGAGTTTACGGATACGCGTTGCAGATTTACTGCGATTTCTCCGGTTATACCGATATGGCCATCGGAATTGCATTATTGCTTGGGTATAAACTCCCCGCAAACTTCGATTCGCCATACCAGTCGGCAAGTATTACCGAGTTCTGGAGACGATGGCATATTTCGCTTTCCAGCTGGCTGCGCGATTACCTGTATATTTCGCTTGGTGGCAACCGGAAAGGTAAAATCCGGACGTATATCAACCTGATGATCACCATGTTGCTGGGAGGATTGTGGCACGGTGCAGCCTTGCGGTTTGTGATATGGGGCGCATTACATGGACTTGGGCTGGCTATCGAGAAATTTATAAATTCAATCATCAGCATTCCGAAAAACAAGCTTACGCGAATTCTTGGAGTAATTATAACCTTCCACTTTGTATGCTTTTCGTGGATATTCTTCAGGGCTGATAATATGACCGTGGTAAAATCAGTTCTTACACAAATAACCACAGCCTTCCATGCCGGGATATTTGCAGATTTTGTAAAAGGATATCCTTACATCCTGATGCTGATGGTATTGGGTTACATCCTTCATTTTATTCCTTCCAGTATCGAAAAATATACCGAGCAACTGGTGATAAAATCACCATTTATTCTGAAAGTTACTTATTTACTGGTAATTGTTTTTATAGTAATCCAGATTAAGTCCTCAGAAATACAGCCGTTTATCTATTTCCAGTTTTAGATTCAATCCGACGGAAGACCG
>Ga0335397_10010280_pt1 | contig 11581 bp, 10 predicted proteins | sample MAT04_FD_205740 | JGI IMG/M metagenome (GOLD analysis project Ga0335397, IMG submission 205740) | Freshwater microbial communities from Lake Fryxell liftoff mats and glacier meltwater in Antarctica - MAT-04 (spades assembly) (version 2) ...
CCAAGTCATGCCCGGTGCTCGCATTCTAACGATCGTCGTTACGAAGTTAACTCCCCCCATAATCGACGAGATGCCCAGCAGCGCCACACTCACCAGCCAGATCAGTTGGCCGTTGATTAAATCGCCCGACGGGTTCTGGATGCTGACCGGCGGGTAAGACCACCAGCCGGCCTGGGCGGTGCCGCTGGGCAGCAAGAAGCTGGAAATCAGCAGGATGCCTGCGGGGGGAATTATCCAGAAGGAGATGGCATTGAGGAGGGGAAACGCCATGTCCCGCGCCCCGATCATCAGCGGTATCAGGTAGTTGGCTAGACCCACCATGCAGGGGAAAACCCACAGGAAGATCATCATTGTCCCGTGCATGGTGAACAAGCCATTGTAGAGCGGGCGATCGACTAGATTTAATGCTGGAGAGATCAGTTCGGCGCGCATAATCATCGAGAATAAACCCGCGATTAAAAAGAAGATAAAAGCAGTAATTAGGTACTGAATGCCGATAACTTTGTGATCGGTGCTGAAGCTGATGTAGCGCCGCCAATCAATCGGATTTTCGCTGTGGTAACTTTCAGAATCGCCACCGTTGGCAATGGTTTCAATGGGGTTATTTGTCATCGTTCATTTGGTAATTCTTAAACAATATGGACGGGGCGGGTTTATATAATTTGTCGATAATTATCAAATATCTCGGCGAACCCGCCCCTACAAAAATTGACATGATACAAGTCCGAATCAAACGGACATGATATAACGTGTCAAACCACTTTTTGCGTCCAGAAATAAGAGAGCCTTCTGCCTCGATTAGTTGGGATGATTCACAACAGGAGGCTGAGCCGGCAAAACAGTTGGCCAGCCGCCGCCGATCGCTTTCTGGAGTTGCTTTGTGTGTTCGGAAACCGCCTGATTGCTTGCAGGAGTTGGCGATTGTGTCGCAGCTTTGGTCAGCCAGCGATCGTAAGCTTCGGGGGATTCAACGTACACATCCGCATCCATCAGGGCAAAGTAAGTGCCGCTGAATTGAGAATCTCTCAACCGATATTTGCCTTCTCGGATTGGTGCAAACACAAAATTCAGACTGCGGTTGGGAATGATATCTTGCTTGATGCGGAATTCAGGAACGTAGAAACCGTGAATAACATCCAGTGACTGCAACGTCAGCCGCACGTTTTGATTAACTGGCAGGTGCAATTCTGTACTGGTAACATTCTGGCGCGGATAGCGGAAAGACCAAGACCACTGTTTAGCAATTACCTCAATTTATTCAGCAACTGGTTTAGAATTGTTGTTGTTTTCCGTGGGTTTGTTGGCGGCATATACAGGTTGTTCTAGAGGCAGGTGCAAGTGGGCGATCGGCGTCAAACCTTGGATGTTTATTTTCTGATAAATCATGTAGCTTTGAGCGGCAATCCACGTCACTAACAACACCGGAACAACTACCCAAAGAACCTCGATTTTCCAATTTCCCCTCGCAGGATGACCGTGGCTGAAGTCTCCTTTCGGTGCGCGGGAAGTAAGGATAGAATAGAGGATAATGGCAGCAATTCCCACAAAAATAAACGCTCCGATCGATACCAAGAAGCTAAACAGATTGTCAACTTGTTGGGCTTCTGCTGTTCCCTGGCTGGGCATCCAAGAATAGGCCTGTTGTCCCACCCAGTGGCTGGCTATCATATCTAAGGCGATCGCCACAGCCAATAGCAAGCTCTTAAAAAATTTCATAATTTTGCATCTTTTAAATAAGACTGGGCGGTTGAAACCGCGATTAAGGCGATCGGTATGCAGTGAAATGCCAAATCCCAGGCTGCAAACCAAGGATATTCCCATTTATCTGGCATGGAAATGACTTCTTCGGCTGAGAAGTTTCGCCAGTCAGCATTGCGACCATTTAAACGCTCATCTGGTGGTATTGGTTCTGCTGGATCGCCTCGCAACCAAGTGCGAACATCGTAGGAGTAAAACTGTTTAGTCCACAATAAGCCAGCAAAGGCTTGACGCTGTACGTTGCGGACATCTTCATCAAGATTTGGAGTTAGCGAGTCGTAAAATTCATCGGCTTCTTTTTGCCTGTGAATGAATGTGTCTGCAAACTCTTTGCTAAAAGGAGTATCGGTATAAGCATCAGTAAATCTGAGTTGAATAACTGCGGTTTCTCCAGCAGCAATTTCTAAGTGATAGCGGGCGGCAGCTTTAGTGCCAATTTGAGCGGGATTGACAGCTTCTTGGCGATTGTGAACGATTAAATCGTGGAAAGCATCTTTAACATAAAGCGAGGTATTGGCGACACCGTACAGGCGCTGTAGGTTGGTTTCATTTTCAGTAAATAACAGGGGAGGATTGTCTTGACAAAATAGCCAGCGATCGCCATATTTTTGATGGTGAGCTTTAATAATTCCTTCGCCTGCTTTAGAAACCTGCGCTGATTTTTTGCTATCAGTCCACGACCAAGTATTGCGAAACCATAAAGTCGGCAATAAGTCAAGGGTTGCTGTTTTCGATCCCCGGTTAGTGGCGCTGATGCGAATGCAAATATCTTCTGGGGATGCTTTGGCGTATTCAGCAACGATGTCGAAATAGCGATCGCCCTCAAAAATTCCTGTATCCAGCAACTCAAATTCTGGTTGAAATTTGTCGCGCCTAGCATTTTCCTCAACCAACAAAGTATAGGGATATGCTTGCTGCGGATATTTGTACAGCCAGCGCATATAAGAATGAGTTGGCGTATTGTCTAAATAGAAGTAGTATTCTTTGACATCTTCTCCGTGATTTCCTTGACTGTTGGTAAGCCCAAAAAAACGCTCTTTCAAAATCGGATCTCGGCCGTTCCACAGTGCTAGGGCGAAGCAAATTTGACCGTGCCGATCGCAAAATCCCCCTAATCCATCTTCACCCCAGCGGTAGGCGCGCGATCGCGCCGCATCGTGAGGGAAATACTCCCAAGCCGTACCGTTGGGCGAATAATCTTCGCGGACAGTTCCCCACTGGCGATCGCTTAAATAAGAACCCCAGCGGTTCCAGTGCGCTTTCATTTCGCTGTTTTCTTGAATTCGTTTCGGTTCGGCATCCATTGCAGTTATCCGAGAATATTTCAGATTGCATAATCTCGATTAGCCGCCTGCTACAAACCCTGGATACAATGTCATGCCGCCATCCACAAATAGCGTTTCACCGCAGACATAATCCGAGTCGTCAGAAGCGAGCCAAACAGCAGCTTTAGCGATATCTTCTACTTCCCCAACTCGACCGTAAGGAATCAGTTTTAATAACTTTGCTTCGGCTTCTGGCGTATCCCACGCTGATGTATTGATTGGTGTTTTGATGGCCCCTGGCGCAATACTATTAACTCGAATTCTCTGGGGTGCAAGTTCTTGGGCAATACTCCGCATCATCATATTAATACCGCCTTTACTAGCAGCATAGTTGACGTGACCCGCCCAAGGAATTACCTCATGTACTGAACTCATGCAAATAATTTTGCCCGCAGCCGCAGAAATATGAGGTTGTACGCCCCGCCGCAGAAATTCTTTGGCAGCTTCGCGAGCACACAAAAACTGTCCGGTTAGGTTGACTCCAATCACCAGGTTCCAGTGGTCGAGTGTCATTTCTGTAAAGGACGAATCTTTTTGTATACCTGCGTTATTAACCAGGATGTCGATCGTACCAAATTCCTTGAACACCCGACCGAACATAGCCTTAACTTCGTCTTCTTTGCTGACATCGGCACCAATGGCGATCGCTTCTGCACCCCCGGCTTTGATATCCTCGACAATGTTCTGCGCGTCTTCAGCTTCCGAGTGGTAATTGACTGCAACAGATGCACCGGCTGAAGCTAAAGCACGGGCGATCGCTTCGCCGATACCAGAACTTCCGCCCGTTACCAGAGCTTTTTGGCCTTTAAGAAGCTCAGGGGAAAAGCTCATATTTTTTCTCCGTCATTTTTTTAATTTATTTGACACTTATAGAGATTTTACTTGTCAAATTGATAACAATATTGTGTCAAAGTTGTGACAAGAAAGCTACTATAATAGATTGCTTTAGTTCAAACTCTTACTGATTATAGCGTCTAGTCATTTTGACGAAAAATATATTTCTATCTTAAGAAGTATTTTTTTTAAAATCATCTCTTTCTTAAGACAGATACTTTTGAATAATCATTACCTCTAACTTGAGGTTAGTTATTGTCGAATTGCATTTTTGTAGAATTAAGGGGTAAATAATAATAGTCTTTGGCATAGAAAAGTACAAAGAAAACAAGTTTATTACGTCAATAGTTTTATCAAGTTTAGCGAACAGTATTATGAACAACACAATCTATCAAACTGTAATTGTAGGTGGCGGCTTTGCTGGACTATTTACAGCTTTGCACTTGAGCCACCAACACTATCCCCGTTCTGTAATTTTGATCGAAAAAGAGGATCGCTTTTGCTTTAAGCCGTTACTTTATGAATATTTTAGCGGCGAGATGGGTGCAGAAGAAGTTTGGCCGCGCTATGAGGAATTGCTAAAAGGTAGCGGTGTCATTTTTGTTAAAGATGCCGTTCAATCGATTGATTTGCAACAGCGGTTAGTCAAAGTAACATCGGGAGATTCCTACAATTACAGCAATTTAGTTTTGGCGTTAGGCAGCGTTACAGGATATTTTGGCGTTGAGGGCGCGCGAGAAAATGCGTTCCCTCTCCGTACCGGAGAAGATGCGATAGCCATTGACAAACACCTGCGCGACTGCTTGCAACAAGCTCTTCAGATTCAAGATGCAGAAAAGCGCCGCAAATTCCTGACTGTCACCGTCATAGGTGCTGGAGCTTCCGGTGTGGAAATGGCAGGTACATTAGGCGATTTACTGCCTAATTGGTATGCTGCTATGGGTGGCAATGCAGAGGAAGTGCGGGTCGTTTTACTCAATCACGGCGAGCAAATCCTTGATAACGATATTAACAGTCACCTGCGCGAAATTGCGAAAGATGCCCTGCAAAAACGCACTGTACCCGTAGAATTTATTATGGAGGCAAAAGCGACTGCTATTCGCCCCAACGAAGTTGAATATCAGCGCCACGAACAGGTGGAAACTTTATCAACAGCTACAGTAATTTGGACGACAGGAACTAACATTAACTCGTTGATTAAAGGCTTAGCAATTTCTGAGGAATCCCGAGACAAACACGGTCGCCCTTTAGTGAACGCTACACTACAACTGCTAGATTTTCCAGAAGTTTTTGCAGGGGGAGATTGTGCAGCAGTGCAAGGCAATTCTTTACCTCCCACCGCTCAAGTTGCTTATCAGCAGGGAACTGCAATCGCTCACAATTTGAATGCTCTGGCTTTAGGAAATGAGCTAAAACCTGCGGAAGTTAACCTGCGGGGAACGCTGTTAAAACTGGGGATAGAAGAAAGTGTGGCTAACATTTACAATAGCTTTGAAGTTGCCGGAGAGGTCGGTCATTTAATCCGCCAAGGTACTTACTTAGGGTTATTGCCCACTCCCGTTCATAATTTAAAAGTAACAGCAGAATGGTTAAAAGATGAAATTTTCGATCGCCACTTGCACCCGATTCAAACTGCTGATGTGGTTAAATGGGTTGGCGGTGCAGTAGTGGGCGTTGTCGTGGCTAGAAAATTGATGCAAATGTTAGGAGATAGCAAGGACAATACAGCTAGTTAATGGCTAAAATAAAACAAGATTTTGAAAGGGCTTAGTTTGTTAGATCGCGTCCGGTCGATTATCGTAACAAACATGGTTCGTAGTGCGATCGGGTGCATCTGGTGTTTTGCAATAAGTATTTTTTTTACAGTGCGAGCACCTCAAGAGCTCGCGAGTATATAATAATACTCGCGAGCTCTTGAGGTGCTCGCACTACAAATGCAAACATGAGATGCTCCCTCGCGATCGGGCTTTGGGGGCGGGCGCGATCGCACTTGGAGCGGACTGAAGTCCTCACTACGAACCGATTTGGAGCGGACTGAAGTCCGCACTACGAACTAAAGCGCGATCGCACTGCGAAGTAATCTTATGGCTGTCAATCGATCGCACACCATATTAGTGGCGATCGCCCTCAGCAGCAGGGGATGTCAGTATTGCTCGTTACTTTCGCTCTGCCTGGTAATGCAGATCCGGAGGAAGAGCCTCCTTTGATTGCTCGTTACTTTCGCTCTGCCTGGTAATGCAGATCCGGAGGAAGAGCCTCCTTTGATATCGCAACTTACAGAAGAGAGGACTGTAAAAGGTGCTTAAGTTATTAAGTTTTCGATCCTAAATTAAACAGGAGTTGGGAATTTATGAACAGTTCGTTAACTCAAACCTTCGAGAGGTTGAGTCGCAGTAACTAATTTATTTATATTCCAATACGGTTCACTTAAGATTGTCCTAAGAGAGGAACGAAGCAAACAAGAGTATTTATTTTTTATAATTTTTTACCGCCTGGATCGTCTTAAGTAAACCGTATTTATTTATATTCACTTATATAGCAATCCTAAATCATTATCCAGACTATAACAGTCCGTTCATCAGTGTAATTCTTGTAGGGGCAACCCCCCGTGGTTGCCCTCTTTAGTTTACTAATGAATAAATTGCAAGTCAGTAGGAAATCTTTCTTCTTCCGGTTCTGGATCGTAAATGTAATCGCAGTCAAACTGGAAAGCTTGAGAGTGGCGGCTGATCGAAAATCCGCATTGAGTCACCATTTCTGTAGTAAAACAGGCCATGACTAACTCAATGAGTTTTCTGTAAGAAATGTTAGGCTGTTGAACGTAATATGTGCGTCTGGCAAAAAATATTCTCTCATCTTTCGGTACAATTATGCCATTAATTCTGTGGGCGTGTTGAATCGGCTTGATGTAACTTTCAATAAACTGCGACTGACTTTTTTGCAGTCGGGCTAATCTTTCATGTTGCAACCAGCTCATTTGAAACACAATTTTAATAAACTCAAAACCCAAAATGTAGTTAAAAACATTATTGCGTTCTTCTGTACTCAAGACAAAGCGGAGCGCGGATTCTAAATATTGGTCTGTTTCTCGGCGCGCTTGTTGAGCTGAGTGGATATAAAATTGTTTGATGTAGCTTCTTAAATCAGATTCGTTCAATTCTTTTTTGACTTGGAATCTGATTAAATACTCTTTAACTCGGTGGAGAGTATCTACATCTTCAAACATTTTTGAGACTAAGCCGTCGGCTGTGTAGTCATCTAAAAATTCTGCTTGCAAGTCGGGAGTAGAGGCGCACAATATGTAGGAAAGGGACAAGACGTAGCGCCGTTGGTTCCAGGGTAAACTTTCGGCCCAAGCTTTAACTTCTAAAGGGAGTTTTTCCAGCACGGTATCTGTGTGGGGGCGTTGAGAAAGGTCGGCATATTTATCTTTTTGTTTAATCATTGCCTGAAACCTTATGTTAGTAAATCGATCGGGTAATGTCTCGCAGGTCAGTAGTAGGGTAAGGCAGATGCAGGGAGTGAGAAATTATCTTGATTTTTTTGCTCTGTCTGATGCTACACGACCTAGGGAGTACACCAGGTGATCTGTCTCACATTTTTGCGGACTTACAATCACGACTGTGAACTTAACATATCACATTTTAGGGCGTTTAGTATCACGCGAAAAACTTATTCACGTCACTGTCGTAACGGCGGGTTTGATTGATGATGGAGAAGAGTGATTCAGAGCTTGTTGTTGGTAATAACTACTGAGGTCAATCATGAATTCGACTACAAGTATTTTTCCTAAAAATCAGTGTCAATACTTAAGTTTTGGCAACCATTTCGTGCAACCAGTGCGAAAGTGGCTGGATGGCATTGCAGTGGGCGATCGGCAAATAGCTCGCTGGTTGTGCCAACTTATACCAGCACAGTGTCCTTTTGAGAGAGATATTCAGCTATGGGGACACCATCTTTTCCACATACCCCCGATGTGCAAGCTCAATCCGGTATATGAAGAATTAGTGGGGTTGCGTTTTCGATCGCTCTCGTTTTTGGCTGACGTATGCGGGGAAGATGTAACGCCGTACTGCTGATTGAGGGGTGTTATACCTCGATCGCCCGTCGAGATCGATTATTTACCGGGTGCATTGCTCTGCTAGTTATTCGATCGCGAATTTAAGCCATTATCTTTGATAATATTAGTGAATGCCTCTAGATCGGAGCAGGCATCCATCGTCGCTGTTAAGTAAAAACTAACACCAAACGATAACAGCAAAAACAATAACTATAAAAATAATTTAACAAGCTACTTTAGCTAAGGCAAATGAATATGTTTAACGCTACTGAACTGCTGATTAACGCTTTTATAAATCGGCTAATTGAAGGCTACCGCCACACCTACGGCGGGTTCAAATCTGACTATGGCGAAATTATTGCTTGGGTAGCCGATATGGCTTTGGAAAATATTGCCAATAGCGACGCTCTTTACCACAATGTAGAACACACTATTTTAGTGACATTAGTGGGACAAGAAATTCTGCGCGGGAAGCACATCCGCGAGGGTGGTGTTTCCTGCGAACATTGGCTGCATTTCCACATTGCTTTGCTGTGCCACGATATCGGGTACGTCAAGGGCGTTTGTCGGCAAGATAGAACAGATTTGGGACTGTATGCGACGGGAATAGGCGACTTGAAATTAACACTACCTCGGTGGGCGACAGATGCGAGTTTGACCCCTGATCATGTCGATCGCGGAAAAATGTTTATTGAAGAGCGTTTTGGGGGTCACAGACTGATTGATGCCGACTTGGTTAAGCAGAATATTGAGTTAACTCGTTTCCCCGTTCCTGCGGATGATGACCATCAAGATACTGTGAATTATCCGGGTTTGGTTCGGGCGGCGGATTTAATCGGTCAGTTGAGCGATCCGCGATATTTGCAAAAGCTTGCTGGGCTGTTTTACGAGTTTGAGGAGACTGGTCAAAATCAGGTGTTGGGATATCGCAATCCGGGGGATTTGCGGGACGGGTATCCTAAATTTTACTGGAATGTGGTTTATCGGTATGTGAAAAATGCGATCGGCTATTTGGAACTGACGCAGCAGGGGAAACAAATTGTTGCTAATCTCAGCGCAAATGTGTTCCGGGTGGAGCATTCTGAGGCGGAAGTTGAGGAGGTGGCTGTAGTTCGTTAATTGCTTGTCATTGCGAGGAACGAAGCAATCTCATATTATGTCCGGTCAATTGACCACAATTCTTGTAGGGGCGGGTTCACCAACCATAATTGCCTATAATCTACAATATAATAAACCCGCCCCGGCCACGATATTATGGTCAATCTGATTCCTGGTCATTGCGAGAAAGCAATCCCAATAAAATGCGTAATTCCCGATCGAATTCAGCAATCCTGTTGATATTGCAGCCCTAAATCTTCGATGAGTTCAACCATTGCGCGAACCAGCGGCATTTTAGTGAGAATTTCGATCCAATACCATTGTCCGTTAGGATTGAGTTCGATAAAATAAAGCGTATCATCATCGTCGCGAATGATGTCGAATGCACCAAAATTTAAGCCGAACTCGTCAAGCATTTGATGGAGTTTGTTGAGGTAATCTATTGGTAGATCGTCGGGAACGTGAACGAGTTTGTCTGGTTCGGTGACGCGCCAATCTAAGGTCACGTCTGCATCATTGGTATGTTTGGCATCAATGCGGCAAACAAAACTTTGCTTACCAATTAATGTAACGCGATATTCTGCTTTCTTTTGAATGCGTTTTTGAATGAAAACAGGTGCCAATCGAATACTCTCTCGAAATTCCTCAAGTGTTTCTACATCAATGGGGCGAGTATAGCAAGCGTACTGCTTGTCATCATGTAAAAAACCAGAGTAGCGCATAGGTTTGACAATGCACTTTCCCTGTTCTGTTACAAAGTTGCAAGCAGCATCGTAGGAATTTGTGACGAGTGTGGGAGGGATAGTAATTCCCAGTTTTTGAGCAATAGGGATTTGGTTAATGCGATGAGATGGCAATCTAATTTTGTAGTAGTTATTGACCCACCTCGCTTTAGGATATAAACCAGACAGAGAGTACATCAAAGATTCTGTTTCCTGTTGACAATACTTGATTGCCCAAGCATCATCAACTTCTGGAAAAACTTTATAGTCATCAGGTTTGCGCCACCAAATCACGCCGATTTCTTGAACTTCTTTCAAGGAGTCTTCAAAAAACAAAAAACTTTGACTGGGATTGCCCGAAGCTTGCCACGAGTAAGCATATTTGCTTTTTTGAATAAAACTTTCGGAATTCAATCGAATTGCTCGGATATTTGATTTTTGCAATTCGTTGATCATGACATCCGCATGAATATCTGTCTCGGAAGTCACGATTAAAAGGTCAGTCATAACTAAATTCATTGAAATAATGTTGACAGTGAAAGACCTGTTATGCAAAAAATCATACAGGTCTTTCAAGAACAAGACTTACGCACCAATACCAAAGAAACCGGGTTTTTTATCTAATCTGCGGGTTACACCGAAGGATTTTCGTAAAAAAACCCGGTTTCTGATCGCTCGTGCGTAAGTCCTAAAGAAAAAAAGGGCGATCGAATTATCGGTTAGTCATTAGAAATTCTAGTCGTCTTCTTGCGAGTCGTCATCACTAGGTTCAGTCCACTTAAAAGTGGAGCCGCTAACAGTAGAATAGGAGCCACTCATGGAGGAGATGTTGGAAGTCTGGGTGCTGGGATCGTAGCTAGCTTGCTCTAGGGAGATGCCGTACTTGGGCAAGATGCTCAGGTGCATCATCAAAGGATTTGCTTTTTTGTCTAGAGCGAGTTGGGTAGTCGTCATAAGTTAGTTTCTTTGAGCGATCGTTTTACATTCACAATGCTACAACTTGCAAATTAATTTGTCTAGTCGAAAATAGTCGGATTTAGTCGTATAATACAGAAAATTTTGAATCAGCTTCAATCGCTTTTGTAGTAAAGGCGAAAATAGTCGGATTTAGTCGGATATGGACGGTTATAATTTTGTTGTTGCAAGGTGGCGAGGAAAGCTGATCAACGTTAAAGAAGCACTGGCTTTTGCAGATGAAGTTGTCTTGGCGAAAACTGGCAAGCATTTAGATGATATGCAAGTTGGCGTGATTGAGGGCGTTTTGAAGCGGCAAAAGTACGGCGATATTGCCCAAGCGCTGAATTGTACTGAGGGTTATGCTAAAGATGTGGGCTACGAGCTATGGCAGTTGTTCTCTGATTCTTTTGGAGAAGAGGTTAATAAGTTAAATTTGCGATCTACGCTGATTCGGAAGTCGATGATTACCCACAGCCGCGTTACTGGCGGCGTTATTAATGGCTATCATGTCGCTCATAATAATGTAATCGGCTCGCTGAATATCTGCAAGTCATCTGAAGAGTCGCCTGAGTTTTTGCGGGGAAAGCAGCGGGCGAAAATTGAGGCGATTGCTCGCTTGCAAGCAATAGGATTGAGTGATGAGCAAATCGCGCAATGTTTGGATCTGACGCTAGAAGAGATTCGACAAGTCGATTTAACTGAATAGAATAGAAGTAGTCGGTAGGGTAAGGGGAGAGAGGGCGGGTTTTGCCTTTATCAACTGGCTGATATCATAGATTATTAGCATGGGAAGGGCGGGGTTTGCCTTTATCAACTGGCTTGTCTCA
>Ga0335397_10010285_pt1 | contig 11573 bp, 11 predicted proteins | sample MAT04_FD_205740 | JGI IMG/M metagenome (GOLD analysis project Ga0335397, IMG submission 205740) | Freshwater microbial communities from Lake Fryxell liftoff mats and glacier meltwater in Antarctica - MAT-04 (spades assembly) (version 2) ...
AAGGTCGATCGCCCAAAAAACTCACTTATCCCCAGACAAACTGTGCAATAATTTCCTACTGTCTGCATTCCCCAAACATCTACTTTTTGAAATGAACATCCGCATCGGTAACGGTTACGACATTCACTGCTTAGTTCCAGAACGCCCCCTAATCCTCGGCGGCGTACACATTCCCCACGAATTAGGCTTATTAGGTCACAGCGACGCAGACGTGCTTACCCACGCTATCATGGACGCGATGCTGGGAGCTCTCAGCTTGGGAGATATCGGCCTATATTTCCCGCCAACTGACCCAAAATGGAAAGGTGCAGACAGTCTAGTGTTGCTGGCACAAGTCAATCAGTTAATATTAGATAAAGGCTGGGAAATTGGCAATATTGACTCGGTGGTGGTGGCTGAACGTCCGAAGCTGAAACCGCATATTGAGCAAATGCGCGATCGGCTTTCTGGTGTTCTACAATTAAAACCAGACCAAATTGGCATCAAAGCTACTACTAACGAAAAGTTAGGCCCCGTGGGGAGAGAGGAAGGAATTGCAGCCTATGCTGTAGTTTTGCTGGGCCAAAAATAGAACTCTATCATCTAAAATTGACTGTGGAGTCAATTGTTTAATCCAAAATCGCTAGGAAGCCTGAAATCATGGACACTGACAACTGGGAGTTACAATTTCCTGTAGACGCGGATGTGATCGCGTTGGATAAGGACGATCGCATAGTTGTGCTAATCGAGGTTAAAATCATTCAAGCCCAAGAAGCAGCCGCGAAACAGAAAATTGTCGATCGCGCGATCGATTGGCTGAAAGCTGTGTTAGCTAAGGTGTCTGAAAGAAACGCGATCATCCCCTATGCTATGTTTATTGACGCGGAACAAATTTTGATTTTCAAATGGGATGGCGTGAATTTATCGGAGCCTGTTTGCACTCTCAATACCGGCGAAATATGTCGCTATTATCTGCCTACGTTTGGCAGTAAATGGCTCTTTGAAAGTACCATTGAGGGGCTGATTGAATCGTGGCTGCATGACTTAGATTATAACTGGAAATCAGAAGTCCCGCCAGCATCGGAGCAGATAGCAGCCATCGGTTTGCTGCCATTACTCGCAGGTGGAACAACAAAATCAGGAGTGGAATTAGGTGGCAATCGTATATATCGAGACCAACTTTTTGATGAGCATTACTACAGGGCGTGAGGCTGAAGCAATTATGTTGCTCAGGGATTTGTCCTCATCAGTTCAGTTGGTAATACCCAGCATTTGTTACATGGAGGCTTTGTCAGCTTTAGAGGATGAGTTGAAGCGGCAAAACTCTTTTAAGGAACAGCTAAGTCGTCAAGTTAGCGAAACAAAGCGAGATGTGACATCTGAATACGCCACATCTCTATCTTTCCACTTAGAAGAGTCATTAGTTTACTATCGCTATCGAATGGATGAAATTAAATCGCGCTTGCGGGAAGCGATAAGTCTGATGTCGCGAAATTCAGAAATGATTGCATTAAATCCAGAGATTATCGAAGCAAGCTTAAACGCAACTTTGATCGAAAAAGACCCAACAGACAATTTGATTCTACACTGTATCCTCAGTCATGCCCGATCGCATTCCACAGAAACCAAAGTATTTCTCAGCGGTAATTTCAAAGAATTTGGTCTGTCGAAAGTTCGAGATGCTTTGCAGGAAGTCGGGATAACCAAGTATTTTTCGCGCACTGAAGACTTTCTCGGTTGGCTACAATCTCAGTCATAATTGCACGCAGGTGGTAAACTAAATTCTTATGAAAATTTTCCCTATTTTACATTCAAAGCACCGCTGGCTGGCTGTTTTGCTGGCTGTAATTGCCACTATCAGTCTCTCTGCTTGTCGTCCCGCCCGATCGCAATTAACAAACAGACTCATCGTTCCCACCCCCAGTGGCCCGTCTACCTTCAACTATCCCCTAAATCAATCTGCATACAGCGTTTTTGGCTATATGTACGAGGGATTGATCAACGAAAACGGCCTGACATCGAAGCTAGAACCTGGTTTAGCAGAGTCCTGGGAAGTTTCTAAGGATGGCAAAAAGATTGTCTTCACCCTGCGAGAGGGATTAAAATGGTCTGATGGCGAACCGATGACTACAGATGACATTATCTTCAGTTATGAAAAGATTTATTTCAATGATAAAATCCCTAGCGGTTTGAAAGATACTCTGAGAGTTGGCATCAGCCGCCAATTCCCAAAACTCAAAAAACTTGACAGTCGCCGCGTAGAATTTTCAGTGGCAGAACCTTTTGCTCCATTTATTAGATATGCTGGCGGAATACCGATTTTACCAGCTCATATTTTACAGGAATCAATCAGCAATACAGATAGCAAAGGCAAGCCAAAGTTCCTGGCTACTTGGGGTACGGATACTGACCCTAAAAAAATTGTCGGTAACGGTCAATACCGAATGTTGAGTTATACTCCAAATCAGCGCGTGGTTTTGGAAAGAAATCCGTATTTTTGGCGCAAAGATGCTGAGGGAAATAGTCAGCCTTACATCCAGCAAATTGTCTGGCAAATTATCGAAAATACTGACAATCAATTGCTGAATTTTCGATCGGGCGATTTGGATACTCTGGACGTGCAGCCGGAGGTGTTTCCGCTGCTGAAACGCGAGGAAAAACGTGGCAAATATACGGTATTTAACGGCGGCCCGGATACTGGCAGCGTGTTTATGTGTTTCAATCTGAATAAGGGGCGCAGCCCTCAAAATCAGCCGTTTGTAGACCCGATTAAGTCTCGCTGGTTTACCAATAAGGAATTTCGGCAGGCGATCGCCCACGGCATCAACCGCGATGCCATGACTAACAATATCTATCGCGGACTTGGCGCGCCCCTGCATTCCCCAATTCCGGCACAAAGTCCGTTCTACTTGTCTCCAGAACAGGGATTGAAAACTTACAGTTACGATCCGGAAAAGTCGAAACAGTTGCTGCTGAGTGCTGGTTTCAAGTATAATAGTAACGGCGAATTGTTGGATACTGAGGGCAACAAAGTGCGGTTTACTTTGTTAATGGCTGCGGGGAAAAAAGTGCGGGAACAAATGGGAACGCAAATTAAACAAGATTTGGGCAAACTGGGGATGGAAATTGATACGCAGTTCCTGAGTTTTAACACTTATGTGGAAAAGCTGCGTTTGACTAAAAATTGGGATACTTACCTCGGTGGTTTTACCGGAGGTTTGGAACCGCACAGTAGCTACAATATTTGGTCTGTTAAGGGGACTTTACACAGTTTCAACCAGGGCCCGTTAGGGACAGAACCGCCGATCAAGGGTTGGGAAGTGTACGACTGGGAACAAAAAATTGATGACCTTTACGTGAAGGCTTCTCAAGAGCTTGATGAGGCGAAGCGCAAGGAACTTTATGGGGATGCGCAGCGGATTATCACAGAACAAGTGCCTTTTATTTATATGGTGAATCCGCTGACTTTTGAGGCGGTGCGCGATCGCCTTTCGGGAATTCGCTATAGTGCTATAGGAGGTGCTTTATGGAATTTGTATGAGCTGAAAATTGCCGAATAGTCAGTAGTCATTAGTTATTGGTCATTGGTCATTAGTTATTGGTCATTGGTCATTAGTTATTGGTTATTGGTCATTAGTCAACCCTTCTCTTTCGCAAGCTGTCAACTGTCAACTGTCAACTATCAACTGTCAACTGTCAACTGTCAACTGTCAACTGTCAACTGTCAACTGTCAACTGTCAACTGTCATTAATCACCAGTGAATTAATTCATGGAACCTAAAATTTTACAGAAGTTACTCGAATCTGTTGCGTCTGGCGATGTTAGCCCGATCGCAGCTTTGGACAAATTAAAGCATTTTGACTTTGAACAAGTCGGCGATTTTGCCAAAATTGACCACCACCGCACCTTAAGAACCGGTTTTCCTGAAGTCATCTTGGGCCCAGGGAAAACACCAGACCAAATTGTGGAAATTATCGAGGCGATGCGCGGGCGAAATCCTGTGGTGATGGCGACGCGAATTGAACCGTTCGTTTTCGAGCAATTGCAGCAAAAAATACCCGATTTGTGCTACTACCAAAAAGCTCGAATTTGTGCCATTTCTGCTAATTCCCCAACTTGGCAGCATCCGGGTACTGTGACTATCATCAGTGCGGGAACGGCGGATTTGCCTGTAGCGGAAGAAGCGGCAGTTACGGCGGAACTTTGTGGTTTTCAGGTGCGGCGTTTGTGGGACGTGGGAGTGGCTGGAATTCACCGCTTGTTGAATAATCGGCACGTGATTGATGATGCTGATGTGTTGATTGCGGTTGCTGGTATGGAAGGTGCTTTGCCGAGTGTGGTTGCGGGTTTAGCGGATTGTCCCGTGATTGCGGTGCCTACAAGTGTTGGTTACGGCGCGAGTTTTGGCGGGATTGCTCCTCTTTTAACTATGCTTAATTCTTGTGCGGCTGGTGTTGGTGTGGTGAATATTGATAATGGATTTGGGGCGGCGATTTTAGCTTGTCAAATTCTGAGAAGTGCTGGCAGAGTGGGGAGAATAGGAGAGGGCGAATAGAAGAAAGACCGGGCGGTTAAAATTGCGTTATTTTATTCAGTCCGTGGAGGCGGACTTAGTTTGTGTAGACGCGGTTTCAACCGCCGTCTTATTTTTCGTCCCAACAGATGGGAACTAAAGAATACAGGCGGTATGATTCAAAGGGATTTGATATTACTTACTTGCCAGCCAAATCGGATAACCAGAAGAATCCTCAGTTGTTAACCTTTGCGCCTGATAACTCTTGTTAGTCCAATTAGCTACTGTTTGCAGGCTTTCTGTCAAAAAACTTTCGCTACCAAAGGCTTCAAATCCCAAAGTCCACGAAGGATTGCCGTTAACATTTAACTGAGTAATTTCCACAATGCAGCCTTGGGGAATTGGTGCTTCGACAGGCACAGACATTAGCGCACCAGGGGCAGAAACTTGGTAAAGACGCTGGGCTCGCTTTTTTTTCACCTTCACCCACTTTCCTGTGGCCAGAATATCCGCCGATACCGGCGCCATCGTGTCGGCACAAACCCATTTGAGCCACTTCTCGGCCTTGCCTTCCCAGCGGTTGCCGAACTGCATCGCCCCTAACTCTCCCTGCCGCCACTTTACCTCTAAAGTTTTCCCGCGCAGCTTGACTCCCAAGTAGTCGCAGCCCGGTACTAACAAATATATGTCTTCGCGCTCTTCTGGAGGCGACAGATACCCTCCGAGACTCTCGCTGCCAAACCATTGCCCGATCGATTTTGGCAACGCACCGCTATAAAACCACCGCATTTCCAGACTGGCCCGCATAAATTTTTCCTCCGTTCCACAATTTTCGTCAAACCCAGACCGGATTTGCCACACACCATCGACTTCTGCACGTCTATACTCTATCCTCCCCCCTCTGGGGCTCAGAGTCTACTCTCAGAGGATTTTAGATTGGAAAATTGCGGATAATTGATTATATAAGGGTTGAGAGCTTGTCTGCTGTTGCATTTTTGGTTTAAACTTAGGTCAAAATAGGCTATTTGAAAAAAAAATTACGCAATCCTTTACATTTCTTCATAAGTCTGTTACATTAAGTTACAGTACACCAAAAACAATTTAGGAGACAGACATGACTAACAGAGGTTTAATGCTCGACAACGACGGCAAAATGAACAATTTTGCGATCGAGCCGACAGTATACATCGATGACGAACCCCGCACAGGCTTTACCCCCTACGCAGAACGTTTAAACGGTCGCCTTGCCATGATTGGCTTTGTTTCTCTCTTGGCTTTAGAAGTTTCGACCAAGCACGGACTGATTACCTGGCTAACTAACCTGTAATAACTTTGTTGAAAATTAAACTGTACGGCTATGGCACGCGGGCGATACACAAACCGCGATCCATAGCTTAACTATTTTTAGGGGCTAGGTTTGGTGAGATAATTAAAATTAAATATTTTAGTTTTACCCTACCCGTAAAAATAATGCTCAAACGAATTGCGGCAATACTTCTGGTGGTTCTAAGCCTCAGCTTGACTGGTTGTGTGTCTCAAGTGATTGGACTCAAAAGCCACATTGATACTGGCGACGGCTATCAATTTCTCTATCCTAATGGCTGGCTGCCGATCGCAGTTTCTAATGGGCCCGATGTGGTGTTCCGCGATTTGATTCAGCAAACTGAGAATGTCAGCGTGGTCATCAGTCCAGTCCCGGAGGGAAAAACTTTGGCGGATTTGGGAACGCCGACGGAAGTAGGATACAAGCTCAGCAAAAATGCGTTAGCGAAGCCCTCGAAGAGGATCGCCCCGGCAGATTCCGGTCGCCAAGCTGAGTTAGTCAATGCAGAATCTCGTGAATCGCGATCGAAAAACTATTATATTTTAGAATACGCCGTTAAGTTGCCAAACCAACAACGCCACAATTTAGCCAGCGTAGCCATCAGCCGCGGCAAACTTTTTACGCTTAACGTTTCCACTACCGAAGAACGTTGGCCCAAGGTAAAAGAAGCTTTTGAAAAAGTTGTAAAATCTTTCTCTGTTTATTAAGCTCAAAACTAATTGGGTAATCGGTAATCGGTTTACCAATTACCAATTACCAATTAGCCATTACCAATTAATAAAAAATGCTATGAAGATTCCAACTTTTGTATTAGCCTCAGCTTCCCCGGCGCGCCGCAGCCTGCTTAAAAGTGCTGGCATTGAGGCTGTGATTTGCCCCAGCGACTTTGATGAAGGGCAAATACAAATGAGGGATGCGACTAAATTAGTCCAAATTTTAGCAGAGGGAAAAGCTGATGCTGTAGCTGAGTTTTTGCTGGCTAATTCTCACCCCGAAATTCCTAATCCTAAATCTTGTTTAGTATTGGGATGTGATTCAATTTTGGTGATTGATGGCGAAATTCACGGCAAGCCGAAGGATGCGGAAGAAGCAATCTCGCGCTGGCAGAAAATGCGCGGTAAAGTTGGCGAACTTTATACGGGTCATGCTTTAATTGATACTAGATTCGATAACTTTGATGAGGCAATAGATCGATCGATCATTCGCTGTCAAGTTACAAAAGTTCATTTTGCCCAAGTGAGCTCCCGCCAAATTGCAGCCTACGTCGCTACCGGAGAACCTCTAGGCTGTGCTGGCTGTTTTGCACTCGAAGGTAAAGGCGGCTTTTTTATTGAAAAAATCGAAGGCTGTCATACGAATGTAATCGGTTTGAGTCTACCTCTCCTGCGGCAAATGCTTGGCGAAATGGGATATGATGTGGCGGATTTTTGGCAATCTTAAATATCGTAGGGTGCGCATTGCGCACCGGTTGAGTTGGTACATTTAAACCGGAGAAACATCAGAAAACCTTTATTTCACGTTCTAATTTTTCTCTCTTTCCATCAAGGAAAATAGCTTTTTGGAGCTTGAGTTCAAAACCAAAACCCGAAAATTTTGTCAATCGGTACTTTCCGGCGCTGATCAAAGTCAACTGGTGCGCAGTGCACACCCTACAAACTACGAAATTTCAAACGTTGTAGGGACTTTGAACCAATCTCTTAAATATCGTAGGGTGTGCAATGCGCACGGGTTGGGCTGGTAATTAACCTAGGGCGATCGCACTATCCACAACAGAGCTAAACTGAATTTGACTCGGCGAAACATCCTTCACCAAACCCAAGATATTTCCGGTACTAGCTTCCCGAATCACCGTCGCCCTAGTATTCACCACTCTAAAATCAGCAGTTCGGGGCTGTCCCGGAGGAACAGGGCCGCTGCTGTCGAAATCTCTGGCATCACCAATTGTCAAAAACCTTTCGGTCAAAACAAGATCATTTCGCGTCAATCCTCCAGCTAATCCGATTGTATCACCTTGAGTCGGATTGTAGTCGAGAATAAAATCCGCAGGCACTTCATCTACATTAAAATTACCAACTGGACGCGGTTGATCCGAACCAATTGCCCGTGAAGTTGCTCCCGATTCTCTTGTGAGGACAAATAAATCTGCACCTTCTCCTCCCCAAAGTCGATCGACTCCTGCATCACCAATCAGAGTATCATTGCCACTGTCTCCGACTAAAGCATCGATGCCTTTACCGCCTCGAACAAAGTCATTTCCCGTTCCTCCGTAGGCGTAGTCATCGCCTAAATTTCCACTCATAACATCGTTAGCGCATTCTCCGTACAGGATGTCCGAATCTTGACCGCCGCGAATAGTATCGCTACCACAACCTCCGATTAAAGTATCGATGCCGCTGTTACCGTTCATCAGTTCCGCCTCACCGGAACCTCTGACAAAATCGTTGCCGGATAATGCCCGCAAACCTCCGGGAGTATTCCGCAGAATTCCACTTGCTAGTTGAACTACATCGTCATTGGGAGTAAGGTCAAAAAAGTTGGGATCGCTACCTGAATTTGGCAATGGGCCTGTAAGCAATTTGATGTTTGGGGGATCGGGAATAATTGGGTCGGTGTTTTCAGCTAATGCTCTAACTTCTCCAGGATTTGTTTCTAACATTTTAGGTTTCTCTTTTGTTGATTGACTTGGTTGGTATTCTGATTTTAACAATGGTTCCAATTAACAACTCTGCGTGAATCTACGGTAAACAAAATCAAATTACCGTTAAAATTGCCCCCATCATTCTGCAACAAGTATAGCTTATTGACAGCAAGCCGATCGCCCAAATCCGCAAAAAGTTTGAAATGAGCGCTAATAATTGTGGGGATCGCGTACTCTATTACCCGTTAGCAGTCAGTTACCGAAAACAGGCTGAATGCTAATTGTCATCAAACCTTGAGTTAAGTCAGGAATCGTTAATATGCTAGACACTGCGATCGAATTTATCAAAGCCAGAGAAATCCTGGACTCTCGCGGCCGCCCCACCATCGAAGCTGAAGTTCACCTAGCCAACGGTGTTGTCGGGCTCGCACAAGTCCCCAGCGGCGCGTCTACAGGCTCTTTTGAAGCCCACGAACTCCGGGATGATGACAAAAAACGCTACGGTGGCAAAGGCGTGCTGAAAGCCGTTGCTAACGTCGAGCACAAAATTGCCCCCGCTTTGGTTGATATGGATGCGATCGACCAAGCATTAGTCGATCAAACCATGATTGACTTGGACGGTTCCCCCAACAAATCCAACCTCGGCGCAAATGCCATTCTCGGAGTCTCCTTAGCCACAGCAAAGGCTGCCGCCGACACTTTAGGACTCCCCCTTTATCGCTACTTGGGCGGCACTTTAGCGAACGTTTTACCCGTACCTTTGATGAACGTCATCAACGGCGGTTCCCACGCCGACAACAACGTAGACATTCAAGAGTTTATGATTGTACCGGTGGGAGCACCTTCTTTTAAGGAAGCTTTGCGCTGGGGTGCAGAAGTATTTGCTAGTCTCGCTAAAGTCTTGAAAGACAAAAATTTGCTGACTGGTGTTGGCGATGAAGGTGGTTTTGCTCCTAATTTGGGTTCCAATCAGGAAGCTTTGGATTTGTTGATGATGGCAATTGAAAAAGCTGGTTACAAACCGGGTGAACAAGTTGCTTTGGCTTTGGATGTTGCTGCTAGTGAGTTTTACAAAGATGGGAAGTACACCTACGATGGTGTGGCTCATTCTCCGGCAGAATTAATCGATTATTTGGATGGTTTGGTTGGGCAATATCCGATCGTTTCCATTGAAGATGGTTTGCACGAAGATGATTGGGATAGTTGGGTGGCGCTGACTCAGAAAATGGGTAGCAGAGTTCAATTGGTGGGTGACGATTTGTTTGTTACTAATCGCACGCGCTTGCAAAAAGGGATTGATTTGAAGGCTAGCAATTCGATTTTGATTAAGCTGAATCAAATTGGTTCTTTGACTGAGACTTTGGATACGATCGACTTGGGTAAACGGAACAGCTATCGATCGGTGATCAGCCACCGTTCTGGTGAAACTGAGGATACCACGATCGCGGATTTAGCGGTAGCGACTCGCGCCGGTCAAATCAAGACTGGTTCTCTGTGTCGCAGCGAACGGGTGGCTAAGTATAACCGTTTGTTGCGGATTGAGGAGCAATTGGGCGATCGGGCGATCTATGCTGGTGCGATCGGCTACGGGCCGAAATAGCGATCGATAATCGGTAATTGGGCATGGGTAATTGGGAATGGGTAATTGGGAATCGGTTAGTTTTTAATTTTCATGCCCTATGCCCTATGCCCTATGCCCTATGCCCTATGCCCTATGCCCTATGCCCAATGCCCTATGCCCAATGCCCTATGCCCTATGCCCTATGCCCTATGCCCAATTAAGGATAGAAAGCCAATTGAGGTAAACCCAAAGTTTCTTCCCAACCCATCATCAAGTTCATGCACTGGATGCCTTGTCCAGCTTGACCTTTAATTAAATTGTCGATCGCCGATATCACAATTACCCTGTCAGTACGCGGATCGACTTCCACACCGATATAACAAAGATTCGTGCCACAAGCCCATTTTGTTTGCGGATAAACCCCAGCAGGCAACACTTTTACCCAAGGAGAATTGCGGTAAAAAGCCGTGAAAATCGTGATTAAATCTTCCCGCACTAATCCCGGATCGCGCAAATTTGCGTAAACAGTAGCCAGAATTCCCCGCACCATCGGCATCATGTGTGGAGTAAATTGGACTTTGATATCTTGTCCGGCTAAATCGCTGCAAACTTGCTCAATTTCTGGCGTGTGGCGGTGGCAGCCAACGTTGTAAGCGCCCAGAGAACCCTCTGCTTCTGCCAACAACAGATTAACTGCGGCTTTGCGGCCCCCTCCCGAAGTTCCTGATTTCGCGTCGATAATTGCTGTTTCTGGCACAATCAGACCTTGTTTGAGCAAGGGTGCCAGGGCTAATAAACTAGCAGTGACGTAGCAACCGGCACAGCCTACTAATTGAGCGTCTTTAATGCGATCGCGATACAATTCTGGCAAACCATAAACAGCGGTTGCAGCTAAAGTAGAGTCCGATCGCTCCCCACCGTACCAAGCTTTGTAAGTTTCTAGATTTTCAAATCTGTAATCAGCCGACAAATCCAAGACTTTGCAGCCTTTTTCGATCAGCGTCGGTGCCATTTGGCAAGCTAAACCGTTGGGTAGCGACAGAAATACAACTTCACATTTTGCCGCTATTTTATCTAGGTCGATCGCCTCGACAGTCAAGTTAATGCAGTTAGTCAGATGCGGATAAAGGCTAGAAAAAGGTTTTCCCGCACTGCTATCCCCGCCCAAATACACTACTTCGACCGCTGGGTGATCCGCCAGCAGTCGCACAAGTTGCACGCCGCCGTAACCTGAAGCGCCGATAATTCCTACAGGCACACGTCCAACATTTCCCATTTTCCTTATATCCCCTCAGCCTTTGAAGTCAAAAACGCTTGAACTTTTGCTGCATTGTACTACCAAACGTCAACTTTGGTGATAAATAATTATTTTGTTTTGTGATGGAGGTGCATTTTGGGGAATTTTCCAGTGTTTGGGAGAGCGCCAAAACCATAAAATTAAGCAACGGATGTGCGATCGTGCTATAAAAACTTACATTAACCTATCCACAAACCGGAGATTAACATTTTTCGCTCTTGATTGTTGCGTCTGACCTCCGTTAAATCCGTTAAATCCGT
>Ga0335397_10010286_pt1 | contig 11573 bp, 14 predicted proteins | sample MAT04_FD_205740 | JGI IMG/M metagenome (GOLD analysis project Ga0335397, IMG submission 205740) | Freshwater microbial communities from Lake Fryxell liftoff mats and glacier meltwater in Antarctica - MAT-04 (spades assembly) (version 2) ...
GGTGAAGGACACCCCCGGGACGTGCCGGGAGGTGGCCTGCTGCCCGCGGAAGTCCCAGATGACCTTGTAGGCGTCGGGGAACTGCTCGGTGAGGAAGCCGCCGCCGTTCTGGGTGGCGAAGATGCCCGTGTAGCCCCAGCCCTGCCCGGCCAACGGCCCGGAGTCCTCCTGGGGGATGGGCCCGACGTCGACGATGTCGACGACCAGCAGGTCCCCGGGCTGGGCGCCCTCGATGGCGAAGGGACCGCTGAGGACGTGCACGTTGTTCAGCGGAGCGTCCCGGACGTCCTCGGCGGAGTCGTCGTTGTGGATCGCTCCGTCGAACCACTCCCGGCAGTGCACCCGGAAGGTGGTGTCGGGTCGAACCGTGACGTTGGGCGGGATGTCGGGGTGCCAGCGGTTGTGGCCCGTGTACTTCTGCTGCGTGAAGGGCTTGTTGGAGTCGAGTGGGTAGAGCAGCTCAGGCATGGTTCCTCCTGGGGAACGTCGGCCTCGTTGGCAGGCGGCGGTGCCGTGCTCAGGGGCGGGGCAGGCGCCGTTGCGCGGGCGAGGCGCGCACCTGCGGGCGGGCGGACGCCCGGGCCGGCAGCGAGCGCACGACGTCCGGCGTCTCGCGGGTGCGCTCGGTCCTGTCGAGCAGGGCGACGGCGCGGCGGTCGGCCAGCGACAGCCGCGGGACCGAGTACGCCCGGCGGGCCGGGCCGCCGCAGGTCGGGCAGCCCAGGTGCTCGGGCGCCGTCCCGATCGGTCGCGTCGTCTCCACGAGCCCGTGCTCGTCGCACCGGTATTGGTAGGTCGCCACGGGCGCTCCTGCGGGTGTCGTCGAGTCGGGGGAGTCGTGCCGGGGTCAGTGCCGGTGCGGCCGGGTCGGCAGGCGCCGCCCGGACCTCGAGGTCGTGACGGTGGGCGCGCCGCTGCGCGCCCGGTCCAGCAGCGCGCGGTCGGCAGTGCTCGCTCCGGCGAACGGGCCGCTGCGGCTCCGCGTCCCGGGCGAGGTGTAGACGCGGCGGGCGGGCGACGAGCATGCCGGGCACGACGCGGGCTGGACCGCATGCTCGAAAGCGCGGCGCAGGTCGAAGGGCCCGCAGTCGTCGCAGCGGTACTCGTACAGGGGCACGGCAGGCTCCAGGGTGGCGAAGGGTCGGGACGGGTGCCGCCGGGTCAGGACGGCACCCGCGTCCGCCTACTCGGCGACGAGGTCGCGGCCGCCGGCCTCGGGGGGCAGGATGTTGCGATCGAAGATCGACAGCGGGATGCTCAGCGACACTGCGCAGTTGGGGATGTCCACGACGCCCCCGAGACGGCCCTCGATAGGCGCCGCGCCGAGGAACAGGTAGGCCTGCTCGAAGCTCCAGCCCATCGCCGGCATGAGGAAGTTGATGGCGTTGAGGCACGCCTGGCGGTAGGCGACGGTGGCGTTCATGTAGTAGTTGCGCCCGTTCTCGACGCTGATGCCCTCGAAGGTGAGGAACTCCGAGTAGTTCGGGCCCACGCGGCCGGGCTTGAAGAACGGCATCGTCGACGGGTACTTGCTCATGCCGTCCTTGATGACGTCGAAGTGCAGGTCGATGAACCCTGGCATCTCGATCGCGCCGCAGAAGGTGATCTCGCCGTCGCCCTGGGCGAAGTGCAGGTCGCCGATGGAGAACAGCCCGCCCGGGACGTACACCGGCATGTACACCCGGCTGCCGATCCCGAGGTCCTTGATGTCGACGTTCCCGCCGTGCTCGCGCGGCGGGATGGTGCGGCACGCCTCGGCCGCGGCCCGCTCGAACGCGCCGCCGGACAGCGTCCCGAGCAGGGCGTCCTTGGACAGCGGCGGGAGGGCGAGCCCGGGCACCTGGGGGGTTCCCGGCACGTCGCCGTCGTTGGCCGGCTGGTCGCCCGTGACGCGGTCCGGGTTCTGGTCGATCAGCGCCTGTTCGCGCCGGTTCCACTCGGCCAGCAGGTCTGCGGAGGGGGCGCAGCCGAACAGCCCGGGGTGGGAGTTGCCGATGAAGCGGACGCCCGGGACGTGGCGGGAGCTGGTCCAGATTCCGTCGAAGTCCCAGATCGCCTTGGACGCCCCGGGTGAGTAGTCGGTGAGGAAGCCGCCGCCGTTCTCCTTGGCGAATACGCCGGTGTAGCCCCAGGACTGCTCCTGGAAAGGCCCGATCCCGACGATGTCGACGACCAGCAGGTCGCCGGGCCCGACGCCCTCGAACGCGAACGGTCCGCTGAGCATGTGGCACGGGTCGATGTTCATGTCCCGGATGTCGTCGGCGCTGTCGTCGTTGCGGACCTGGTTGTCGGTCCAGTCCTTGCACTCGATCCGGTACGTCGACCCGGTCCGCAGCGTCGCCGCAGGCGGGATGTCCGGGTGCCACCGGTTGTGGCCCGGCACCTCCTGGTCACGCATGGACACGTTCAGGTCGCGGTTGATCTCGAAGATGACTTCGGGCATGTGGAACTCCTTCTCTCGGTGTTCGGCGTGGTTCTCTCGTTCCGGATCGGCGCCTTTACTCGGCCAGCAGCTCGGCCAGCGCGCGGTCGATGAAGGTGGTGTCCACCGGGTTGGCGCCGCCGCCTGCGAAGTGGCCCCAGACGCCGGGGATGACGCGAAGCTCGGCGTTGGGCATGTGGCTGACCTCGTACGCCTCGTCTTCCGGGGGGAAGTAGAGGTCCTTCTCCGCCGGCATAACGATGGCCCTGGCCGTGATGGACCCGAGCGCACGCTCCAGGTCACCGTCGAAGCCGGGCGTCGCCCCGACGTCGCCGTGCTCCCAGGTCCAGAGCATGCTCAGCAGGTTGTTGGCGTCCCGCTCGTCAAGGAAGAAGCCCTCCCAGAAGCCGACGAGGAAGTCCTCGAGCGAGCTGTAGCCCAGCTGCCGGTAGAGGCGCTCCCAGTAGAAGGCCTGCGAGAAGCCCCAGCCTGCGTAGACGCGGGCGGCGGCCCGCAGCCCGGCGGTGGGCTGGGACTCGTACCATCCGCCGCGGAAGCCAGAGCCGGCGGTGAGGGCGGCTCGAACGCCGTCCAGGAACACCTTGTTGTGCTCGCTGGTCCGGGCCGAGCCGCAGAAGGGCAGGATCTTGGGGACCATCTCTGGGTGGCTGACGGCCCACTGGAAGGTCTGCCCGGCGCCCATGGACCAGCCCGTCACGCAGGCCAGCTGCTCGATGCCGAAGTGCTCGGTCACGAGGCGGTGCTGGGCCGTCACGTTGTCCAGGACTGTGACGTGCGGGAAACGCGCCCGGTCGTACGGCGGCGGTGTGTTGCTCGGCGACGAGGACAGCCCGTTGCCGAGCATGTTGGGGACAATGATGAACCAGCGGTCGGGGTCGAGCGCCATGCCGGGACCGATGAGCCACTCGTTCTCCCAGTGGCGTCCGGAGTACCAGGTCGGGTACACGATGGCGTTGCGCCGGTCCGGGGCGAGGGTGCCGTACGTCGCGTAGGCCAGCGTCGCGTCCCGCAGCGTCGCGCCGCCCTGCAGCACCAGGTCGCCGAGGTGGTAGGTCTCGTGCGTGCCACGTGGCATTCCGTCCTCCGGAAGTCGGAGCGGTCCTCCGCCGCGGGTTCGCGGCCGGGGTTCAGCGAGGGTTCAGGGTCGCGCGGCGGACTCCGCAGGGCCGGAGGAGGTGCGGGCGCCGATCACGGCGAACAGCGCGGCGGCGACGACGGCCACGCCGACGGCCAGCAGGTCCGGCACGTCGTCCCAGCCGCCGGTCAGGAGGAGCAGGCCGGGGATTGTCGCCGTGATGATCGCCTCCACGACGGTCACCCAGCCCGTCACCACGGTCAGCCGGCTCAGGCCGAGCCCGAGGACGAGGAAGAACATCGTGAACAGCAGGGCCCACAACAGCCACAGGGTGCCGAGCTTGACGTCGCCGTCCCGGAAGAAGGTGACCAGGGCGATGGCGAGCGCGATGCCGGCGGCCCAGGCGCAGTACCAGCCGACCCCAGTGGCGGCGTGGCCGGTCAGGTTGCCGATCCCGACGTAGAGGTACACGAACCCAAACAGCAGGAAGCCGGCGGCGGTGAAGACCGGGGTGAGGTCGTCCCCCGCGGGCAGCGCCAGCGACAGGACCACCACCACCAGCAGCGTGCCGACGAACAGGTTGATCGGCGCCGCCGCGCGGGCGTCGACCCGACCGAGCAGGGCCAGCCCGTTGACGAAGAGCACCGCTCCGACGAACAACAGTCCCAGGGCGCCCATCTCGATCCTCCGACTCCACGCCGACCCCGGTCCCGCTCGGACACCGTGCGTCAGGCCGTCCCCCGTCCCCACGGGTCGCGGCGGGGAAAATGCTGTCGCTTGACACTATTGCGAATGAAAGGACTGTCAAGCCCCAGTCTCAGAACTCGGCGAGGACTTCGAACTCCAGTCCGGACGCGCGGGCCAGGTAGATCTGCTGACGCACGTGATTGCCGACCATCACGACCTCGCCCCTCGGGCCGTCGTACCGCAGCTGCTCAGCAGCAGCGCACACCGCGGGGACCTCGGCGCTGTTCGCCCTGGCCACGAGCTCGGCAAGCAGCCGGATGCCCTCGTAGCAGGACTCGCCGAGGCTGTTGAGGACTGGCGCCTGCGGGCCGAAGCGCCGAGCGAAGCGGCCGCTGAAGTCGAGGCTGCTCTCCGTGACCAGGGTCTCGAAGAAGCCCGCCGCGGAGTAGAGACCCGCCGTCGCGCCGATCCCGGATCCCAGCAGCATGTTCTCGTCCATCAGCGGGCTGAGCCGCACGCAGCCGTCGGAGAGGCCGCGAGCGGCGAACTGGCGGTTGAAGGCGACGGCGTCGGAGCCGACCAGCAGCATGAGGACGGCGTCGCAGCCGCTGCGCTCCACCCGGCGCAGCGCCGGGGTGAAGTCCGTGGTGTCGAGCGGCACGAACACCTGGTCGCACAGCCGGGCGCCGCACTCCGCCAGGTAGGATTGGGCGCGTTCCGCCGACCGGCGCGGCCAGACGTAGTCGTTACCCACGATCGCCCAGCTCCGCACTCCGAGGCCCTGCGTCAGCCAACGGATGGCCGGTCGCAGCTGCCGGTCGGGTGTCTCTCCGGTGAGGAAGACCCCCGGCGTGCGCTCCCCTCCCTCATAGAGAGCGTCGTAGATGTACGGCACCCGACCGCTCAACCGCGGCGCAAGAGTCTGACGAACGGCGGAGATGTGCCAGCCGACCACCGCGTCCACTTCCTCGCGTGCGACTAGGCCCTCCACCTCGTCCGCGACCTGGTCAGGGCTCGAGCCGCCGTCGACCACGACCACCTGGAGCTCACGGCCGGCGGCGCCCGTCGTCGCATTCAGCTCCTCCACGGCCAGCTGGGCGCAGAGCTCGGCCGACGGGCCGATGATGCCTGCAGGGCCGTGCAGCGGGATGACCAAGGCCACTGCCAGCGTGTCAGGATCACGCCGGTGGCCGGCGTCAGACGGGGCGACCGAGCTGAGCATCGCATCCTCGCGGGGACTGTCGGGCTCGTGGGGCCGACGGGCGCGGCCGGATCACTTCCGTTCTCGAAGGTGCTCGCCGCCAGGGGCCACGCTACCGTGACCTGCCTACCCCATCATGGAAGAGGCCGCAATGGTCAGCCGTGTCCGGTCGAGCCGAAGCTCCGCGGCAGAGGTCGGCGTCCCGCCCGAGAACGTCGACCTCGTGGAGCTTCTGTGGCTGGCCAAGCGCACGGTCGCCGAACGACTGGGAGCAGCGCTGGCAGAGGAAGGGGCTTCGCTCGACGACTGGCGCCTCCTGGCACTGCTTCGCTACGGCGGACGCTCGATGGCCGAGCTCGCCGAGGCGGCCGGGGTGCCCCCGCCCACCCTCACCAAGCGCGTTGACCGAATGGTCGCCGCCAACCTCGTCCACCGACGGACGGACGACAGCGACCGACGGCGGGTGCTCGTCCTGTTGGCGCCGCGCGGCCAGGCTCTGCACGATCGCCTCCTTCCGCTGGTGGAGCGCGAGCGGGAGCGGGTCCGCCGGCTGGTGCAGCAGTCCGCGGATGTCGCAGGCTTCGCCGTGGCGCTGCTCGCCCTGTCCGCGGCGGAACCTGGTTAAGCTCGTGCGGGAGTTGCCGGCAGACCGGCGGCTCTCACACGCCTTCCCAACCCCGTGCGGGCTCACCCCCGACTCACCGGCTAACAGGGCCATCCTCCGCACGGGGGCGCCTTCCCTCGACGAAGCACCGGAGTTCGGGGTCCGGGTGCTTGACGCGCTGCGCCAACCGCTGGAGAGCGGGCGCTTGTCGATCACCCGCGTCGGAGGGACGGCGGTCTACCCGGCGGCCTTCCAGCTGCTGCTGGCGGCCAACTACTGCCCGTGTGCGCAGCCCGAGGACTGCGCCTGCCCCCCGGACGTCCGGCGGCGCTACCTCGCCCGCATGTCCGGCCCGCTGCTGGACCGGGTGGACATGCACGTCGAGGTGCCGCGGATCACCCGCACCGAGCTGCTCGCCGACGGGGGAGTCGGTGAGCCCTCCGCCGCCATCGCTGCGCGGGTGGCGCAGGCCCGTGGTGTCGCGGCTGCGCGCTACGCCGGGACGCCGTGGCACACCAACGGCCAGGTACCGGCGGTCGAGCTGCGGCGCCGGTGGCCGGTGGGCCGGGACGCGGCCAGGCAGGCCGAGCAGGCGATGGACCGGGGGCAGCTCACGGCCCGGGGCTTCGGACGGGTCCTGCGGCTGGCGTGGACGCTTGCCGACCTGCAGGGCGCCGGGTCACCCGGCCCCGAGCACGTGGGCCACGCCCTCGGCTTCCGGCTCGGGCGCCTGCACGACCTGAGGGCCGCATGAGGGCCGCGGGCCCGGATCGGTCGGCGCAGACCGAGCTGGACCTCGCGATCCCGTCGGCCACGACCGATCCGGTGCGGGTAGCTCTCGCGGGCCTGGCACGGGTCACCGAGCCCGGCCAGGCGACGGTCCACCGGGCAGTCGGCACCCATGGGGCCGTCGCCGTCTGGGAGACCCTGCGGACGGGCCGGGCCGGCTGCGGCCTCAGCCGGACGCTGGCCGCCGCGGCCGGGGCCCGCGCCCAGGGCTTCGCCCCGACCGAGGACCTGCGCCGGGCCGAGGCCTGCGGCGCCCGGCTGATCTGCCCGGGGGACCGGGAGTGGCCGACCCAGCGGCTGACGTGGGAGCCCGAGGACAAGCTGGAGGTCTCGCCGCTCTGGCTCTACGTCCGCGGACCGCACTCCCTGGCGGAGGTCGTGGAGCGCTCCGTCGCCGTGGTCGGTGCGCGCGCGGCCACCCCCTACGGCGTGCACGTCGCCAGGGAGCTGGCGTGTGCGCTGACCGACCGCGGCTGGGCCGTGGTGAGCGGTGGCGCCTACGGCATCGACATCGCCGCGCACAAGGGGGCGCTGCTGTCCGGCCGCACGCCGACCGTGGCGGTGCTCGCCTGCGGGGTCGACGTCGCCTACCCGAGCGGCAACGACCGCGATCTCGCTTGCATCGCCGTCGAGGGCCTGATCGTGTCCGAGCTGCCCCCGGGCAGCCGCCCCACCCGCCGCCACTTCCTCGTCCGCAACCGCCTGATCGCTGCCCTGTCCGTCGGCACCGTGGTCGTGGAGGCCGCCGCCCGCAGCGGCTCGCTGGCCACGGTAGCCCGGGCCGCCACCCTGCGCCGTCAGGTCATGGCCGTCCCGGGCCCGATCACCTCGGCGATGTCCGTGGGCTGCCACGAGCAGATCCGGGGCGGGGCGATCTGCGTCAGCTCGGTGGGGCAGGTGCTCGAGCAGGTGGGACGCCTGGGCGCGGACCTCGACGCACCGGTGCGGGGGCCGGTGTCGGTCCGCGACGGGCTCTCCGAGACGGTCAACCGGGTGCTCGACGCCCTGCCGGTGCGGTCGGCAATCGGTGTCCTCGAGATCGCCCGCGCCGCAGCCGTGACCCCGCTGGTCGTCCAGCAGGTGCTGCCGCCCCTGCTGGCGCACGGGCTGGTCGAGCGCACCGACGAGGGGTGGCGTCTCACGCCGCTCGGGACCGGCCGCCCCGGCCCGGCGGCTTGACCTAACCCGGTCCGGGTCGGAGCGTGCGGGCCGTGAGTCCTGCCGACCCTGCCGACCCGGCCGACCCGGCCGACCCGGCCGACCCGGCCGACCCTGCCGACCCTGCCGACACTGCCGACACGGCCGCGCAGGACTCCGCCGCGCAGGACCTGACCGCGGGAGCGCTGCCCCGCGCGCTGGAGGAGGTGCTGGCCGGGTTCGAGCGCCACCTCGCCCTCGAGCTGGCCCGGTCGCGGCACACTGTCCGGGCCTACTGCGGCGACGTCCAGGCCCTCCTGGTGCATGCACACCGGCTCGGCGTGACCTCGGTGGCGGAGCTCGACCTGGCCGTCCTGCGCAGCTGGCTGGCACGCACCCGCACGGGCGGCGCGGCCCGCACCACGCTGGCCCGTCGCGGTTCGTCGGCGCGGGTCTTCACCGCCTGGGCGCACCGCCGCGGCCTGATCGCCACCGACCCGGGGACGTTGCTCGCCACCCCACGCGGGCAGAGGCCGCTGCCGGACGTGCTGCGTCCCGACGAGGCGGCCCGGCTGGTCGACCAGGTCGACGGCGACGCCCCGGAGGACCTGCGCGACCGGGCCGCGCTGGAGCTGCTCTACGCCACCGGCATCCGGGTCGGGGAGCTCTGCGGGCTGGACGTCGATGACGTGGACGTCGAGCGACGGGTCGTCCGCGTCCTCGGCAAGGGCGACAGGGAGCGCTCCGTGCCGTACGGCGGACCGGCGGGACGGGCCGTCGACGCCTGGCTGGTGAGAGGGCGGCCGAGCTGGACCAACACGGCCAGTGGGCCGGCGCTGCTGCTGGGGCGCCGCGGGGGCCGGGTCGACCCCCGGGCCGTGCGCACCCTCGTCCACCGGTGGCTCGCCGACGTGCCGGGCGCGCCTGACCTCGGACCGCACGGGCTGCGCCACAGCGCGGCGACGCACCTGCTCGAGGGCGGGGCCGATCTGCGCAGCGTGCAGGAGCTCCTGGGGCACGCCACCCTGGCGACGACCCAGCTCTACACGCACGTCAGCGTCGAGCGGCTGCGTTCGAGCTACGCGCAAGCTCATCCCCGTGCGTGACGCATCGGGGCGTTCGTACCTCCTGGGCACAGGTGGGCAGGCTAGGCTCTCGCGACCGGGTTGCACCCCGTACCCGACCAGCCGGTGAGGACGAGCCATGACCGTGCGCACGCCCGGCTCCGAGGGCCTGACGGCGCCTGAGCCGGATGCCCCCGACGAGCTGCCCGTGGTCGAGCAGGCCGTGGTCGAGCCGCCCGTGCAGGCTCCCGCGCGCCGAGGCCGGTACGCCGGCGTCAGCGACGAGGAGCGGGCCGAGATCGAGTCGGCGATCGCCGAGCTGTGGCGCGACTACAAGTCGTCCGGCGAGGAGCGGCTGCGCGAGCGTCTGATCCTGCACTACTCGCCGCTGGTCAAGTACGTCGCCGGCCGGGTCGGCGTCGGCCTCCCGCCGAACATCGAGCAGGCCGACCTCGTCTCTTACGGCATCTTCGGGCTCATCGACGCGATCCAGAAGTTCGACCTCGAGCGCGCGATCAAGTTCGAGACCTACGCGATCAGCCGCATCAAGGGCGCGATCATCGACGAGCTGCGCTCGATTGACTGGATCCCGCGGTCGGTGCGCTACAAGGCCCGTGAGGTCGAGAAGGCGTACGCCGCGCTCGAGGCCCGGCTTCATCGGACGCCCACCGAGGCCGAGGTCGCTGGCGAGCTCGGCATCGCCCTCGAGGACCTGCACACGATCTTCAGCCAGGTCAGCTTCGTCAACGTCGTTGCTCTCGACGAGCTCCTCACGGCCGGCGGGGAGAAGGGGGACAAGCTCTCCCTGGTCGACACCCTCGAGGACACCAAGGCCGAGGACCCCGTCCAGGCCTTCGAGTCCGAGGAGACCAAGTACCTGCTGGCGAAGGCGATCAACACGCTCCCGGAGCGCGAGAAGATCGTCGTCACCCTCTACTACTACGAGGGGCTCACCCTCGCCGAGATCGGCCAGGTGCTCGGTGTGACGGAGAGCCGGATCTGTCAGATGCACACCAAGGCCGTGCTGCAGCTGCGCGGCAAGCTCGCCGACCAGGACGACTAACAGCCACCAGCCGTGTCATTCGCGACATAGCGGAATCCACAGGACTGGGCTCCTGTGGATTCCGCTATGTCGCGCCGGGGCTTCACAGTCGGGCCGACCCGCCTGGTCGACCAGGACGACGTCCGCGTTGTCACCGGCTCCAAGGCGCTGGAGTTCTGGGAGCGACCCTTGGACGCGAGGAGGGCGCCCGGAGGTGGGCCGGGTCTGGTGGGGAGAGTCCTGGCGGTCTAGCATCGCCACATGACGATGACACCGGTGGGCGTCGAGCAGTCGATCGACGAGCTGGGCGTCGCCGCAACGCTGTTCCGCGGGCTCGCTGATCCGACTCGGCTGCTCATCCTCAACCACCTCGCGTTGGGCGAGCACCGCGTGGTCGACCTGACCCAGCACGTCGGGCTCGCCCAGAGCACGGTCTCCGCCCACCTCGCCTGCTTGCGTGGCTGCGGGCTGGTCCAGGTCCGCCCGCAGGGCCGCTCGACCTTGTGGTCCCTGGCCCGTCCGGAGCTCGCAGACCTGCTGCGGTCGGCCGAGCAGCTGCTCGAGGCGACCGGGCGACAGGTCGCGCTGTGCCCCACCTACGCCGCGCCGCGCCCGTGACCGCCGCCCACGACCACGCCGCCCACGACCACGCCGCCCACGACCGGGGGGACGGGACTCCGCCTCCGAACGGGCACGCGCTCGCCGCAGCGGCGGTGCCTGCCGACGAGCGGGCCCGGCTCGGGCGCCGAGCCCAGCTGCTGGCCGCCACGAGCGTCGCCTACAACGGCGTCGAGGCGGTCGTTGCCCTCGCCGCGGGCGTCGTCGCCGGATCGGCCGCCCTCCTGGGGTTCGGGCTGGACTCGCTCATCGAGGTGTCCAGCGGGTTGATCATCCTGTGGCAGTTCCGGCACCGGCTTCCGCAGAGCAGGGAGCGGCGAGCCACTCAGGCCATCGCGGTGTCGTTCTTCCTGCTCGCCGGGCTCGTGACGTTCGAGAGCGCGGGCGCCCTGCTGACGGGCGACGAGCCGGGCGTCTCCCAGGTCGGCATCGTCCTGGCGGCGGTCAGCCTGGCCCTGATGCCGGCGCTGTCCTGGGCGCAGCGCCGGACCGGGAGGCAGCTGCACTCCAACGCCGTCGTCGCGGACGGCACGCAGACGCTCCTGTGCACCTACATGTCCGCCGTCCTGCTCGGCGGCCTGCTGCTGAACGCCCTGCTCGGCTGGGCCTGGGCCGACCCGGTCGCCGGGCTGGTCATCGCGGCCATCGCGGCGCGAGAGGGCCGCGACGCCTGGCGGGGCGAGGGCTGCTGCGGGGTCGGCAGCGGCCACGGCGACCTGGTCGTCCCGCCCTGCTGCCCCACGGACTGAGCCGGTCGTCCTCACGACGTGGCCCGGCGGCGCAGCCGCTCGGTGGCCAGCTCGAGGACGGGGGCCTGCGCCGTCTCGTCCACGTCCTCCGGTCGGACAGGGCCAGGCAGCGCGGCGGCCGCAGGTCCGTCGGGCTCAGGCCGCCGGCCCGCGAGCACCCCGAT
>Ga0335397_10010287_pt1 | contig 11573 bp, 6 predicted proteins | sample MAT04_FD_205740 | JGI IMG/M metagenome (GOLD analysis project Ga0335397, IMG submission 205740) | Freshwater microbial communities from Lake Fryxell liftoff mats and glacier meltwater in Antarctica - MAT-04 (spades assembly) (version 2) ...
AGGTTTAACACCATAAAGATCAGTATTTTATCCGTAACAAACAAAAATTATCACATTTATATTCAACAAAGTTATTAACACCATCTTGTTGATATTTATGAGGTTATGGGTTTTCTTACAAACACTAAGTAGGTACTTTTTCATCAAGTAAAAAGTAAAAAGAGATAAATCCTAAATCAATTTCCGAATTAATTCCTGAAACTAATATGATGGATTAGCTTTTCCAGCACATCAAATTATAATACAGCCCCAAATCACATGATTTCAAAACAAATTTTAGCATAAATTTGTTACTATCAAAAACCCGCCAATGAGGTTCCTCGTTAAACTTTTTCTTGTCACATTCATGATTCTATCGGCTGCAAATAATGTTATTGCCGGTTCAGTAAATATCGTTCCAATCCCGATGCAGGTTACCGAAGGTAAAGGCGTATTTACCATTCAGAAAGGAACCCGCATTCTGGTTGATGAAACTAACGGAACAATGGAAGTAGCTGAACTTCTTGCAAAAAAAATCAATATCTCGTCAGGAATAAATGTTGAAATATCTTCGTATAATGCGGCATTTCCTAAAAATAATACTATTGTTTTTACTACCCTTGGTGCTGCTGTAGCTTTAGGAAAAGAAGGGTATTCCATAGAGATCACTGAAGCAAATGTTTTTATACAATCAGTTTCATCACAAGGTTTCTTTTATGGGCTACAGTCGTTATTGCAACTTTTGCCTCCTGATATCGAAAAACAAAATACTGGTTTAAAGTCGTATTCCTTGCCTGTAGTCGGTATAAAAGATATGCCCCGCTTCGGGTATCGTGGCATGCATCTGGATGTTGGCCGTCATATGTTTACTGTTGAATTTATCAAAAAGTACATCGACCTGATGGCCATGTATAAGATTAATACATTTCACTGGCACCTCACCGAAGACCAGGGATGGCGCATCGAAATAAAGAAATATCCGCTGCTTACCCAAAAGGGATCTATCCGTAAAGGAACCCAGATTGGACGAACCGATGAATCGGATACCATAGCATACGGCGGATTTTATACCCAGGCCGAGGCTCGCGAAATTGTAGCCTATGCTGCTTCGAAGTACATTACCGTTATTCCTGAAATTGAAATGCCGGGACATTCTATTGCTGCCTTAACTGCTTACCCAGGGCTATCATGTACCGGCGGACCTTTTGAGGTTCGAACGAAATGGGGTGTTGCTGACGATATACTTTGTGCCGGAAATGATTCTGTATTTACTTTCATGCAGGATGTACTTACTGAAATTATGGATATTTTCCCTTCAACATACATTCATATAGGCGGCGACGAAGCACCTAAAGTCCGCTGGGAAGCCTGTCCGAAATGCCAGGCACGTATAAAAACCGAAGGCTTAATGAATGAAGCAGAGCTGCAGAGCTATTTTATCAAACGGATTGAAAAATTCCTGATCTCAAATAACCGGAGCTTAATCGGTTGGGACGAAATTCTCGAAGGAGGCCTGGCTCCGGAGGCAACTGTTATGGTCTGGCATGGCATACAGGCAGCTATTGATGCAGCAACGCAAAGTCATGATGCGATAATGACATTGGTTGACTATTGCTACTTCGATTACTACCAGGGCGATCCGGCATCCGAACCCGAAGCTATAGGCGGATACCTCACACTTAAAACAGTTTATTCCTATAACCCTATTACCCCGGCACTTTCACCTGAGCAAAGCAGGCATATTATTGGTGTGCAAGGAAATGTATGGACGGAGTATATAAAAACTTCCGACTATGTTGAATACATGGCTTTTCCTAGAGCAATAGCACTTGCCGAAATTGCCTGGTCGCAGCAGGTTCGCCGTAACTGGGACGATTTCATTAACCGTATGGACAATCAATTTCCGCGGCTTGACAACCTTGGGGTGAAATACAGCAAAGGCTCATTTATCGCTGACTTTACCACGACACGTGATAAAAACCGGAATCTCCTTGTTTTAACCAGCGAAATAAAAGAAATGGAAATACGGTACACCCTCGATGGAAATGACCCGACAGCCAATTCCAGCTTATATAATGAACCTTTTGAACTTACTAAATCAACTGTAGTAAAAGCAGCCCTGTTCAACAAAGGTAAAATTGCCGGAAATGTTAATCATCGGGAAATATCTGTAAATAAAGCTTCCGGGAAACCGGTCACCATTGTCAAATCCTATTCATTTAAATATCCCGATACCGACAATCAGGCAATGACCGACGGATTAACCGGCACAAATTCCTACAAATCAGGATGGCAGAGATACGAAGGAACCGATATGGAGTTTATTGTTGATTTGCTTAAACCCACAAAAATAAGTTCGCTAAAACTGAATTTCGCTAAAAGTCCTTCCGAATGGGTACTGTTGCCAACCGAAGTAATATTTTTCATTTCCAATGATGGAAAATCCTGGAAAAATAAGGATACAATCAGGTTTGATGCAAATTTACCCGGCACTAAAGAAATAAAGGCCGCAGAAACTAAATTTCCAGAAACAGAAGTTCGTTTTATCAAAATCACCGCAACCAACCCCAAAGTACTTCCCGAATGGCACGAATACAAAGGCGAGCCATGCTGGATTTTTGCAGATGAATTAATTGTGGAGTAAATTCCAGATAACTAAACAGCTTTGCCGATGCAATGAGAGATACATACAAGCCAAAGATCACGCAAAATAAAGCAGATAGAAGGTATAAACAGAGGTCTGTTTTTGTGTTTTAAAAACTGCTGAAAGCACAACTAAATTTGTGCAAATCAGTGAATTCTGGGGTAAAAAATAGATTAGTTAAGGGATGATTAGTTATAAATCTTGTTTTGCTTTGATTAATGAACTAAATTTGACTTAGCAGGGTTACTGAAAATATGGCAATTTAATGGCAATATTTTCGCTTGCCGAAATAATTACGTGGTTATGAAATACTTAAACATACTATTAAGCTTAGTTTTCTGCCTTTTTCTTATTCAGATTGTTGAAGCACAGCAAGATGCTACAAAACGTGTATTATTAATTGGCATAGCCGGAGTTTCATCGGAGGAATTTCAGTATGCAAATACTCCGGTAATCGACAAGATAATAAGCCAGGGGGCTATTTCGTTAAGAACACGCGGAGTAATACCTTCCGAAAGTGCAGCAAACTGGGTATCGGTATTGTCGGGTGCAGGTCCTGAGCAACATGGAGTAATTTCCAACAACTGGAATCAAGGCAACCAAAGTATTGAGCCGACAGTTAAAGATGTTGACGGTTATTTCCCATCCATTTTTACACTTATCCGCAAACAGAGGCCAAAGGCAGTAACCGGTATGTTTTACGATTGGGATCAACTTGGCTCATATATCAATAAAAAACTTATTACAAAGGAACAATATGTTCAGGGTCAGGTAATGATTACCGCGGTTGCACTGAATTTTATCAGGAAAGAAAAACCTGTATTTACATTTATTTATTATGGTCTTCCTTATGTAACCGGCAACAGCACAAACTTTAACACTAAAGAATATTACCAGTCTATTAATGAAATTGATACAGAAATCGGTAAAATAATTTCCGGATTGCAGGAAGCAAAGATGATGAATACAACCATCATTATTACTTCCGATCAAGGTATAAGTAGTTTGGTTAACGGTATTGAAAGCACGGCCGACCTCGAAGTTCCCTGGATAAGCTCCGGGTCTGGAATTCAAAAAAATGTACTCCTCGAAATTCCGAATGATCACATAAATACCGCACCTACCATAGCCAGGATACTTGGATTGAAAACACCTGCAGAATGGAAAGGAAAACCAGTTTTGGACGCATATATTCCAAAAACCTCAAAAACGAAATCAGGACAATACGTTCCCAAACCTTGGTGTTCACTTGCCGAAGGTGCATTCCCGGGTCCGCAGCAAATTGAGCTTTCAACCACCAGGCAAGGTGCGGTTATTTATTATTCGCTGGATGGATCTGCTCCAGGCGTAACTTCAAAAAAATATACCACAGCGTTCACCATCAACAAAAACTGCATATTAAAAGCGGTTTCAGTTTCTGGTGCAAATCAGAGCCAGACCATTAACCGTACTTACACATTTGTTCAGGGAATTAGGTCAGCCACCTTAACAACAGAGCCAAGTCCAAAATATGCGGGTTCAGGAGTTTCGGGTCTGTTCGACGGACTCATAGGTTCGGCAAATCAAACCAACAAACAATGGATGGGTTTCGAAGGTGATAATTTCGAGGTAACTGTTGATCTGGGAGAAGTTAAACCCGTGAAAGCATTGGGCATTGATGTGCTGAAATTGCAGATAAATCTGATTTTCCTTCCATCGGCTGTTGAATTCTACATTTCGGATGACGGAATTGCCTTTAAACTTTTAAAAACCTATTACCCTGCCGAAACGGATGATCCCATGCCCGATGGCCTGGTCATGCTGTCGCTGACTTTCGACAATATCAAAACACAGTTTATTCGTATAAAAGCAACCAATATAGGCACTTGTCCACCAGGCCATAAGGAGGAAGGACAGAAAGCATGGCTTTTTGTGAGTGAAGTGGAGATAGAATAGTTAGTGAAAAATGGAAATTAGTTAATGGTGGTGAATACTGGAGAGGCTGGTTTAATCTTGAATCCCGGATTTTAAATAACAAAGCATCCTGCGAAACATGCCTCTAACATTATTCATTATGTGTTATATAGATATGATTTTCAGACACATAACAATCAACGCCTAAATTGAAATTCGATTTTTTTTGATTTCCGGTTTTAAACTCTTTATTCCACGTTCACCTAAATCTAAGCTTTTCATTTACCTTTGTAATCTCAAAAATCAGCAATTATGACATATACAGTAGTAACAGGTGCTGCCGGATTTATTGGTAGCTGCATGGTAAACAAGCTCAATAACAAGGGATTAACAAATATTATTGTAGTCGATGATTTCAGCAACCCGCTGAAAAACCATAACCTGGACCATAAATCTATCGTTGGCCATGTTCACCGCGATGAATTTATAAACTGGCTTCAGAAACACAGCAACGAAGTTGAATCAGTTTATCACCTTGGAGCCCGCACCGATACTACCGAATTTGATGTTGAAATCTTTAACCGCCTCAATCTGAATTATTCCAAACAAGTGTGGGAGTCATGCTCGCTTTATAATATTCCGTTAATCTATGCTTCTTCTGCCGCCACTTACGGCATGGGCGAACATGGTTACATAGATGATCATTCCATTGTTGACAGCCTTCGGCCATTAAATCCATATGGCGAATCGAAAAATGATTTCGACAGTTGGGTGCTGAAACAGGAGAAAACCCCGCCTTTCTGGGCTGGCATGAAATTCTTTAATGTTTACGGTCCGAATGAATACCACAAGGGACGCATGGCCTCTGTAATTTTACACGCATTTAAACAGGTAAACGAAACCGGCGGAGTAAAACTATTTCGTTCGCACCGATCAGGATTTACCGATGGAATGCAGCTTCGCGATTTTGTATATGTGAAAGATGTGGTTGATGTTCTGTATTTTATGATGCACTCAAAGCCCCAATCAGGATTATACAACCTGGGTACCGGCAAAGCACGGGCTTTCGTGCATCTGGCAAAAGCCGTTTTTAAAGCCCTTGAAATTCCCGAAAAAATTGAATTTGTTGATACCCCTTTGGATATCCGCGAAAAGTACCAGTATTTTACCGAGGCAGATATGACCAAACTTAAAACCGTTGCCGGGTATGCAGCCCCGTTTTATTCACTCGAAGAGGGCGTTTATGAATATGTGACTGAATTCCTGGACGAGAAAAAATATTTCTAAGCAGGAAATTAAAGCTGATCTCTCAACTCAAGTAAAAACCTTTTCATCCGGAGTAACGAATTCATTACATCCTGCTCAGGTGCATTTACACTGGCTCTGTTTTCTCTTAGCTTCAGTTTTGCACCTTCCAGCGTGTAGCCTTTTTCCTTTATCAGGTGGAATATAGTGTGAAAATGATCCACATCATTTTGGGTAAAAAGGCGGTTGCCTTTGGCATTGCGGTGTGGTTTAATAATATCGAATTCTTTTTCGTAAAACCTTACAAGCGAAGTGTTAACCTTAAACATATCAGCTACCTCGCCTATGCGATAATAAAGTTTTCCGATGGGTTTGGTTCTTAGAGCCATAAAATTTTTGTTCAAATGCCTGTGGTGTTTAGTACTGAACTTTTAACTGCCAGTAGCGTTCAAAGTTAAATTATTCCTTGATACAATAATGGGTAAATAGTGGAACTCAGAAAACGCATCATTTTATTTAATTTCAGGTTTGGTTCGCAAAAATCAATCTTCTGTTTGCGAAAACTTTCCCCTACCGGTTGCTAAGCGGAGCCGAAGCAATGGGTGCGCGTGGGCAAAACACATTTTAAACTTGTTTTCGTATAACCTAGAACTTTTTAATCCAGTGTCTGCGATGGTTTTGAGGATAACTCAAGCATGGCTGCATATTCGGATGGGGTTATATCGTTAAAGAAGAAATAAATAGGATTCATTGGCGTACCTGCTTTATGCACTTCGTAATGAAGATGAGGGGCAGTGGATTTACCGGTATTTCCCATCAGTCCTATCACTTCACCTCGTTTAACCTTTTGCCCCACTTTAACTTTTATTTTAGAGAGGTGCGCGTACACTGTTTCGTAGCTATACCCATGATTTATTATAATTTTATTTCCATATCCGCCACTATTGTATTCAGCCTCGGTTATCACCCCATCGCCTGTGGCATATATGGGTGTACCAACTGCGGCAGTAAAATCAATGCCTTCATGAAATTTTACAACTTTATAAAACGGATCCGTGCGGTAGCCATATAAGGAGCCTATTCGCCTTAAATCATGAAAATCAACCGGTTGAATAGCAGGAATACTTGCTATAAGCTTTTCCTTATTCTTAGCCAGTTTGAAAACATCGTCGTACGATTTACTCTGTACCACCAGTTGGCTGGTAATTTGGTCAAGCCTTTTAGCAGTGTTAACTACAATTGCTGAATTTGCAAGGCCTTCCAGATGCTCGTACCTGTCAACACCTCCGAATCCGGCTTTCCTGACTTCAGATGGAATTGGCTCAGCCTCAAAAATTACACGATAAATATTATCATCCCTGTCCTGCACATCGGCAAGCACTTTCTGAACCTTATCGAGGCGGTCGTTCATGATTTTGTACTGCAGCTTATATTGTTCAAGTTCGTTTTGCAACACTTTTTCGCGTGGCGATGACATAAAGTTGTACGCCAGCACAATAACCACAACGCCAAACACTAAGCCGAATGCCATAGATCCGGCGAGCCGTTTCAATCGTTCTTTGATCGTCACCTGAACCTTTTCAATTTTAAGTGACTTGGTGTTGAACTGATATCTTATTTTGGCCATTTTCTTTCCTGGTGCTTTGTGAAATCAGGTTTTTAGTATTGCGAAATTCACACCTTAAATTTCAGTGGGTTAGGGTTTAGGATTTGGAGGTGAGGGAAAACAAAATCTTCTAATAACCTGCAATCTATACCATTTTCTATTAACTATTAATTTTTAACTTCTCCCGCAGTACAGCAAAAATAATTATTTAACTTAAATTTGCAGCCCTTTGGAGTGTGAACAATTGTTAAAAGCATGATTTGTCAAAAAAATGATAATGAATTATTTCTTTTAATTCTCTAAGATACAAATAAATAGACTCCCGACTGGTAATTAAAATTTAAACCACATAAATTGCATTTAATAATGACAAGTACCGAAATACGCCGCACTTTCCTCGGATTCTTTACATCAAAACAGCACCAGGTTGTGCCATCAGCTCCCATGGTGGTGAAAAACGATCCTACCCTAATGTTCACCAACGCGGGAATGAACCAATTTAAAGATTGGTTTCTTGGCAACGAACCTGCAAAATGGCCGCGTGTTACCGATTCGCAGAAATGCCTGCGCGTTTCGGGAAAGCATAACGACCTCGAAGAAGTTGGCCACGACACCTACCATCATACCATGTTCGAGATGTTGGGAAACTGGTCGTTCGGCGATTATTTCAAGGAAGAAGCCATTGGCTGGGCCTGGGAACTGCTCACCGAGGTTTATAAAATTGATAAAGATAAATTATATGTAACCATTTTCGGCGGCGATGCCAATGACAATATGGCCGAAGATACCGAAGCACTCGAAATCTGGAAGAAATACATTTCAGAGGATCGCATCCTTCGTGGCTCCAAAAAAGATAATTTCTGGGAAATGGGCGATACCGGTCCATGTGGTCCATGCTCCGAAATCCATGTCGATATTCGTGATGAAGCCGAAAAAGCAAAAATTTCAGGAGATAAATTGGTGAACAACGATCATCCTCAGGTAATCGAAATATGGAATAACGTTTTTATTCAATATAACCGGCAAGCCAATGGATCGTTAGTCCCGCTGCCTGCAAAACATGTGGATACCGGCATGGGCTTCGAGCGTCTTTGTATGGTGCTGCAAGGCAAACAAAGCAATTACGACACAGATGTTTTCACTCCATTGCTATCGGAAATAGCCAAAATCACCGGAATTCCATACGGCAGCGAACACAAAAGCGATGTCGCCATGCGGGTTATAGCCGATCACCTTCGCGCCGTTACCTTTGCCATTGCCGATGGTCAGCTCCCTTCGAATGTAAAAGCTGGCTACGTAATCCGCCGCATTTTACGTCGTGCTGTGCGTTATGCCTATTCGTTCCTGAATATGCGCGAACCATTGATGTATAAATTGGTATCCGTTCTCGAAGCTCAGATGGGCGAATCTTTCCCTGAACTTACTCGAAATATTACGCTCATTCAGCGGGTTATCAACGAAGAGGAATCTTCGTTCCTGCGCACTCTTGCTACCGGCATCGTGAAATTCAACCAGTACTTAGCTGCTCATCCCGATCAGAAACTGATTAACGGTGAATTTGCCTTTGAGATGTACGATACGTTCGGTTTCCCGATTGATCTTACTCAACTGATGAGCCGCGAACTTGGCTGGAATGTGGATATGGAGAATTTTAGCCTGAAACTGGAAGAGCAGAAAAACCGTTCCCGTCGCGATGCCACCGTTTCGACCGACGACTGGCACGAAATTCTAGCTTCGGAGAAAACTGAATTTTTGACCTACGATACCAATGAAGCTGATGTAAAAATTACCCGTTACCGTAAAATTACAGCAAAGGGAAAAGATGTTTACCAGCTTGTTTTCGACCGCAGCCCGTTTTATGCCGAAAGCGGCGGACAAACCGGCGATACCGGAACTCTGGCATCAGCTAATGAAATCCTCCAGGTAATTGATACACGTAAGGAAAACAACCTTATAGTTCATATTGTAGAGATCCTTCCGGAAAATCCCGGGTCAGAATTTCATGCAGTTGTTAATGCGGAAAGAAGGACTGCGACCGCCAATAATCATTCGGCCACTCACCTTTTGCATTACTCCCTTCGCAAAGTGCTTGGAACACATGTGGAGCAAAAAGGTTCGTTTGTAAGTCCTGATTACCTTCGCTTCGACTTCTCCCATTTTCAGAAAGTAACTGATGATGAAATTCTTGCCATCGAAAAAATGACCAATAACCTTGTTCGCCAGAATGCTGTTCTCGATGAACATCGTGCAGTTGTTATGGATGAAGCCGTAAAAATGGGCGCACTGGCATTTTTTGGCGAAAAATATGGCGATAAAGTCCGTGTGATCCGTTACGGCGAATCGGTGGAACTTTGCGGCGGAACGCATGTAAAAGCAACCGGCCAGATCGGGCTGGTTAAAATAATAAGTGAAGGTGCCATAGCATCCGGTATCCGACGTATCGAAGCCATTACAGCTTCCAGAGCAGAAGAATATGTTTATGAGCAGGAAGCCATGGTTGCCAGCCTTAAACAACTGGTTAAAAGCCCTACAGAGCCGTTAAAAGCTGTGCAGCAACTGATGGATCAGAATGCCGAAATGCGCAAGCAGGTCGAAGCATTTAACAACGAAAAAGCGCTGAAACTTAAAGATGAACTTGTTACTAAAGTAGAAAATATCAACGGCATTAACTTCCTGTCTATCCGCATTGATGCTGATGCTACCGCAGCTAAAGATATCGCCTTCGGAATGCGTAATACAGTGGAAAACCTATTTCTGGTGCTTGGCTCCGAAAATGACGGAAAGGCTACCCTTTCGGTATTAATTTCCGACGCGCTTATTGCTTCCCGCAAAATGAATGCCGGAAACATAGTTCGCGAACTGGCTAAATCAATACAAGGCGGCGGAGGCGGACAGCCGGGTTTTGCTACGGCAGGTGGGAAAAATCCTCAGGGACTGGACCAAGCACTCAAACTGGCCCGAAACTATGTTGATTAGCTAGCAAAAATAACATTACAAAGCCGGTGATGAAAATTACCGGCTTTTTTTATTTTCAGCACTGGTACTCTCCCGCTCTGTGACCAAATAATTAATTTGTTTGTCTCGATGCTAAGTGAAACTTACAAAATAACTTCCTCAATTCGTTTTAAAGATGTGAATGGAATTAATACACCTCAGGGTAATAATATATCGTCCCTACGGGACTTTAATCTGTCTTGTATATTGCAATCTACCAATATCCAGTCCCGCTGGGACAGTCCCAGCGGGACTGGATATTGGTAGAAAAGTAAGTATCTATTCATGACTTAGTCCCGTAGGGACGATATATTCATCGTAGGCTAATATTATTGATTTTAATTAAACATACTGAAACAGTTTTGAGGAAGTTATTTTTAACGTTTCCCTAAGTGAAACTTTCTAAATAATTTCCCAAATTGAATTAACAGAGACGAAGATATTATGCTCATGCCAGACTAATTGCTATATCGTCCCTACGGGACTTTATACTGACTTATAATTTACTTTCTATCAATAACTATTTGCTTGCGCAAATAATTTACGGGACAGTCCCAGAGGGACAACATATTGGTAGAATATAAGATAGACCTAATGGTCAAAGTCCCGTAGGGACGAAATATTTGTTAAAGGCATATTTATTAGTAACGTTTCGATAATTGGCAATGGTTTTAAATGTGGAAATTCAATTTCATTTTGAGGAAGTTATTTTGAAAGATTCACTAAGGCAGAAAAAGTTTAATACTTAACGTGAATTGTTGAACGAATGAAACCGGAATAGAAAATATACTTTCACGCATCATAAGAGTTGTCTCAATCGAATGCTATAAAACTGAAATTCATAATGTTACAATTCACAATAACAGTAATTGGAAGTAAATTCAGGGCTTTGTAAAAAACCTCTTGCGCCAGAAAATGACAAATTTTAACGTTTATTCTGAAAATTACTTTTATATCCAAATGAACTTAATCAAATACTTTTTGTTTAACTATAAATCTAAATCGTTAAACACTAAAAATTGAAACCATGAAAAAGTTATTTGTTATTCTAATCGCTACCGTTACCTCAATGAGTGCTTTCAGCCAGAAAAAAGATGTTGTTGATATCGCAATAGGATCTGCTGATCATACAACCCTTGTAGCTGCCGTTAAAGCAGCTGATTTAGTTGCAACTTTAAAAGGCGCAGGTCCTTTCACTGTATTTGCTCCGAC
>Ga0335397_10010290_pt1 | contig 11571 bp, 10 predicted proteins | sample MAT04_FD_205740 | JGI IMG/M metagenome (GOLD analysis project Ga0335397, IMG submission 205740) | Freshwater microbial communities from Lake Fryxell liftoff mats and glacier meltwater in Antarctica - MAT-04 (spades assembly) (version 2) ...
AGGCCGACCTGGTAGGCGCGTCGGTATGCGCTGCCCAGACCAGGCGCGTCGGTATGCGCTGCCCAGACCAGCCGCGTCCGGGATGACCTTGGCGATGCCCTGCTCCGCGAGCCGGGACTCGATGAGGGACACCAGCTCGCCGCTCGTGAGCATGTTCAGCTCCACCCGCTGGTCGCGGCGCAGGAAGGCGACGTCCGCAGGCGTGGCCCCGTTGCCGCGCAGGGTCCACTCGTCCTGGGTCAGGCGCTGGTGCTCGGCCTGGAGCCCGTGGGTCTCGATGTCACCGAGCCGCAGGCCCGCGTCGATGACCTCCACCGCATTCGTGAATCGGTATCTGCGTGTGGAGCGGCGGAGCGTGCCGATGATGGAGAAGCCCGCCTGATCGAAGTCGTGGAGCACCAGCAGCGGCACGCGGAGCCGGTCGACCAGGTGCCTCGCGGCGACCACGGACATGCCCTTGGTGGACATCACCGCGATGTCGTAGCGGGCCGCGATGCGGGCGGCCTCGAGGATCTCCGCGAAGCCCTCCTTCTCGATGAACAGGATGGCCCCGAAGCGCGCGTCCGGGCCCAGCGTGGGGTAGCCCGCCGGGAGTGCCCGGGCGTCGGGGCTGCCGACCCGTGGTGGCGCTCGTCAACCGGGGAATCGGGACGGCCTCGGAGCGGGCGGCCGTGGTGACCGATGGGACCGGGCCGCTCTGGTTCATGACCGATCCGCAGGTACCGGACCTGCTGACGTTCACGTACCTGCAGCTCCAGACCCTCGTCACGGGGCTGGTGCCCCTCCGGACGTGCGCCGATCCCGGCTGCGGTCGTTCCTTCACACCATCCGATCCGCGGGCGCGGTACTGCGAGCCAGCCCACGGCAACCGGACACGGTCACGGCGGAGCCGACAGCGAGGACAGACCGGGTGACCCGCCGCGGCCCCAACGAGGGCTCCATCCACGAGCGATGGGATGGCCGCTGGGCGGGCAGCGTCCACATCGGCTACCAGGATGGCAGGCGGGTCCGCAAGCATGTCATGGGCCACTCCCGTGCCGAGGTCAAGGAGAAGATGGCGGCGCTCATGCGAGCGCATGACGAGAATCGGCCGATCCCCGACCAGCGCGAGAAGGTCGGGCCGTTCCTGCGTCGCTGGCTGGACGAGGTCGCCAGGCCGACCATCCGCGCGTCCACCTACGACAGCTACGACGACATCGTCGCGGGACACCTCATCCCGGGGCTCGGGCGCATCGCGCTTGCCAAGCTCGGGCCGGCCGAGGTGCAGACGTTCCTCAATGCCAAGTCCGCCAGCGGCCTATCGCCACGCCGCGTGCAGTACATCCACGCGGTCTTGCGCCGGGCGCTGGTGACCGCCGAGCGCTGGGGCATGGTCAGCCGCAACGTGGCCAAGCTGGTCGACCCGCCGCGGGTGCCGAAGCACGAGATCTCGCCGCTCACGCCCGAGCAGGCCCGACAGCTGATCGAGGCGTGCGTCGATGATCGCCATCTGGCGCTGTATGTGACCGCTCTCGGCACCGGCCTGCGCCAGGGCGAGCTGTTGGGTCTCCGGTGGGAGGACGTGGACCTGGAGACCGGCAGGCTGCGGGTCCGCCATACGCTCGCCAACGTCAAGGGGCAGCTCACTCTGCTCGAGCCCAAGACCGAGCGCAGCCGGCGCACGGTGATGCTGGCGGATGCGGTGGTCACAGCCCTCCGGGCGCATCGCACTCGGCAGCGGAAGGAGCGGCTGGTTTCCGGTTCACGCTGGGTGGACAGCGGTCACATCTTCACCACGCTGCACGGCACGCCGTACCACGCGGCGACCATCACGCGGGCATTCCAGGCCGCGCTGGAGCGGGCTGGCTTGCCGCGTTGCCGGTTCCACGACCTGCGGCATGCGGCGGCGACGTTCCTGCTGGCGCAGGGCATGACGCTCGAGGACGTCAAGAACCTCCTCGGCCACAGCTCGATCACGCTGACCTCGAACACCTACGGGCACGTGCTGGAGCAGCGCCAGCGGCAGGTGGCACGGGCGATGGACGCGGTGCTGGGCGGGTGATCAGGGCGCCTTCCGGACTAGGACGCCGTCAATCGCATTGGGGTCAGGAATCGCGTTCCTGACCCGAATCACCAAGGCATAACTAACGGCCGCAGCATCGCAGCCGGGCGTCCTGTCGACGACCCGTATCGCGCTGAAGTCGCGAGCGATATCGATGTTAGCCCGTGGACCACACGCGGTCGACAACCAGCGCACCAGCAACTCTCTCCCACCTCCGGGCAGGAATGCGATCGGCCCGAGCCGGATCACGCTGTCTGGGTCCCCACCCACCTGCCGTAGGAAGAGCAACTCCTGATCGGTCGGAACCCGAGCGCCCGTCACGAGTCCGCTCCGGTCCGCAACCACCAATCGATAGCGTCCGCCAGTGTCCCCAGGACCCGATACCACGATCCGCTTGGCCACGGGTTCCATGAATAGCGCGTTACGATCGTCAGCGGTTTCTGGCTCGGACGTGACGTCTGCCTCGAGCGGCAGGACGACAACCGCCGCCAGTTCGAGTTCCCCAGCGCCAGCGTTGGCCCAGGCCATTACGGCATCGGGACCTGCTCTCAGAATCTCACCAGATTGGATTGTCGTTGCATCCGACGCGGCAGCCACAATCTCAAGAACCCCTGTCGTACCGACTACCTCGGCAGGGCCCTCGATCAGGTCGACAGCCAATTCGCCTGAAACAACCCTGACCAGCCAAGCACCGGCGAACTCTAGAGGCCCGGACTCCTCGCCCTCCACGAGGGTCACGCGCAGTAGCTCGATTCTTTCGTTTGGCCGGTCGCTGGGAGACGAGACCCCAAGCGAGACCGTGGTGAGACCAGCATTTGCGTCGCCACCTGGTGATGGAGCAGGCGATACTGCCAGCGCGGCAAGGGAAGTGGCCATCGTCCCAACCAAAGCGAGCAGCATTGCCACCAGGCACGGACGCCCCTGGCCCTCAGCTCCCATAGATGCTGGCCCCCGGCCACTGCTGCAGCGCGTACTTCACCTTGGCCATGTACATGGTGGAGGTCCAACCGGCAATCGGTGCGTGCGACCGTGACAAAGTCGCGGGCCGCTCGTGGCGAGAGGATCCGCTTGACGACCCGGCCACGACCCGCCGGGTCCACAGCCTAACCAGACTCCGCGACGGAGCGATCGATCTCCACAGGCGGCGGCGATCCTGCGAGTTTCCGAACGGCGCGGAGCCTGCTCGGTACTTGGTTGGCGTCGGGGGCGATGGCCCTATCCACGGGAACCGCGGGCAAGACGCCGGTCAACCGGGTGCCCGGCCATCCGGGACCGGCTGGCCAGCTGCCGACCAGCGCACAACTCGTCTACATCTAGTCCCGCCTGGCACCGGTCGCCCAATGTCCTGCCGTGACGCGCGCGCGTCACGGTGGCACGCTCCGATCCTGACCAGGCCGGGCATGTCACGTCGCATGTACGAGGGAATCGGTTTGTGACTCTTAGCAGTTCACCCACGATGCGGCGGCGCCGTCACCGGCTGCGAGCGTCTTCTAGGCTCCCGGTTCTAGCTGCCTGTGGATTCATGGTCGTGTCCGCGATCCTCTCCGCGGCGCCGGCCACGGCTGGTCAGTTCCTTCCTGACGAGTTCGCTCGCGTCGATGACAAGCAGTGCCCGCGTACCGATCGCGCCGTGGCGCACGCTCGCGAGATCCGTGGGGCGGTGGGCCTGAGATCGAGTCTGGCGGTCACCGAGGACAGCTTCGCCGACCCGTCCTACTACTGCACCGCGTTCGGGGTTCCGCTGAGCGACGATGAGGCTCAGGAGTTCATCGCCGTGCTCAATGCGCAGGCCGAGCTCTCGGACAAGGTGAGCACTCTCGAGGACGACCCGACATACGCCGGAGCCTACCTGGATGGCGCGACCCTGGTCGTGTCCAGTACCAACGGCACGTTGGGGTCGGGCATCGAGCATCGGCATGGCTTCATCGAGACCCCGAGGGTCAGCAACAGCTGGGCCGAACTCCAGAAGACCGCAGACACCATCGTCGCCGGCCTCAGACGAGCGGAAAAGGCCGACGTCGACATCAACCTCGTGACGATCGACCCGAGATTCGGTGACCGTCTACTACACTTGGAATCAGCCGCTGTACTGGACCACAGCGGTCTGCGATCCGTGGGTCGTCCAACCATGCACCACGACGGGCTGTCCGCTCACATGATCAACCCGAGGCGACGTTTCAGGCATAGACGCCGCTGGGCGACGGCCATCATCATCACGCTGGTCCTATCTGGCTGCGCCATGATCCCCATGCATTCTCTGGGCGACCGGCTTCCACGGTCCGCAGCGGGAGTCTCCTTCGGCTCGCTCGTTGCGGTGGACAACGGGTACCTGTCCGGCCATGCGATCGACGACGTCCTCGTCAAGCTGGGAAAGACTCGGGACGACGCCGTTGCCTACTTCCGAACCGCGAGCGGGACCGAGGAAGTCGTGGGTGCGGTGCGTGTCGATGGCATCGACGGCGCGACATTGCTCCAGGCCGTGGCGGACAGCTGGATGAGCGCCGCCACCGTCGCTCGATCGGAGACGACGATCGGGGACCGGATCGCGACGGTCCTTGAGACCCGGGATGGGTCGATCACGGTCGCCTACCAGCGGGACGATATCGTCTACCTGGTGACGGGCCGTGACCCTGCGTTGGTCGATCGGATCGTCGCGGAAGGGATGCCCTAGCAGCGGTCGGACAGGGGCATGCCGGTCAGGGGCATGCCGGTCGCCTCACCGCCCCCGTCCGCAACGGGCCACATCCACCGCCTGCCATGCCGCCCATCCTATCCACCCTGTACTACCACCGTGGCTGGCAGCGTGGCTGGCAGCCGCATACGAAAGCTCTCACAAACACCCAGAAACCTAGTCATCTGCGATGGAATACAAGCGAAACGTGGTGAGCCGGCTGGGATTCGAACCCAGGACACGAGGATTAAAAGTGTGTCCGGGTGGCGTCCATGGCGACGTTTCGGGACCGTCCGGCTCCACCCAGCGCGTGGCGCCCATCCATGGCGTCCGTGGGGCGGTGCTGCGTGTCATGCCCGTGGCTGGCAGCGTGGCTGGCAGGTCGGGCGACAGTCAGTGACGACGACGCGTCGTGGTCCTTGTCACTTGCGTTGGCCGGCAGTGAAGGTGTGTCGGTCCGTCAACCGCTCCACTTCCTTCCAGTCGACCTGCAGGCTGAGTCCGGCCTCCATGGGAGCTTGAACCTCGGTACTCGCGGACGGAAGGTCCATCTCGTGGGCCACGAAGCGGGCCGTGCCCCAGGTCGGGCAACCGGGCGCGAGAGTTCGATAGATGTCACGCCGCCCCAGGCGAATGCGCAGTGTTGATGGATCTCGCCGTAGGCGTGCGGTGACACGCCCAGGCCCGCTCGCTCGGCCTGTGCCTGCTGCACGGCAAATGTCGTGAAACCGCCGATCGATGTCGCGTCCAGCCTAACTGCATCAACAGCTGCTTCACTATTCAGCCGCTCCATGACAGAAGGTACTGACACCTCATCACCCACTGCGATCGGGGTTATCGCGGCTGCTGCCAGCGCCCGATTCGACTGCCAGACGTCGGCAGGCAATGGATCCTCGACCCATGCAAAGCTGGTCCTGCTCCCAGCGCTCGACGGCCGAGATTGCATCCTCGACGGAGCGAAAACGACTAGGCCATGTCCACGACCAGGTCAACTGAGCCCCCGATCCGGTCGCGAATGGCAGCGAGACAACGAGTCATCGCATCGGGATCTGCGAGCGGGTATAGCTTGATGCCGGTGTAGCCTCGAGAAGCCAGCTCGTTCACACGCCCCGCATAGTGTCGATCGGACTCGCCCGGCGTTGCGTACGGAGCCACCATCCCGACCGGCGCTGCGGCACGCGTACCGCGACTGGCGAGCATCCCGAACGGGACGCGGCGCCAGGAGGCAACGCCACGTGGCGGCACGGGACCTCGCCGAAATCACTTTGGGCGGCCCATTGTCGCGGATGAGACGGGTGCGAGCGTGTCAGGGGACGTTTTTCACAGACGAGAACCTGTCGTTGGCACCCGATCCCACGTTGGGTAGGTCACACCGCGGGTTTACGGCACCTCGACGCTACCCGTCCGGATTGCGGATGCAACGGGTGATTTCGCCCGATGCGGACGCGCAAAGCCACGGCTTGACACCCCGGAATGGCGTTCGCATAGTGTGACCCGTGCTGTCTAGAGCGCCTGCCCTGCTGGCCCTCATCCTGCGTCAGGGGGGTGCGTGACCATGGAAGGATCGCCGAACGCCGGGCTGGTCGCGCTCCAGGTCAACGGAGCCGCACGACGCTACCGGTCGAACGACCCTTGGGCCCTCCGTGACGTGTCGTTCGAGCTCTCGGGCGGGACGATGACCGCACTCGTCGGGCCCAACGGAGCGGGCAAGTCAACGCTGATTCGCTCGTGCGTCGGTCTCGAACGGCTCGACCGCGGGCGCATCACCATCCACGGTCACGACGTTGCAAGCGACCTGGGCTCCGCGATCGACGCGTGTGGCTACATGCCCCAGTCGATGGCGCTCTACCGGACGCTGTCGGTGCGCGACCACCTGACGATGGCCAGTGCCGCACGCCCCACCTTCGACGTGCCGGTCGCGCGGGCTCGCCTGCAACGCCTGGGGGTTGGGGCCGATCGGAAGGTCAAGGAGCTCTCCGGCGGCCAGCAGGCGCAGGTCGCCCTCACGCTCGCCCTCGGCTCGGACCCGCGCCTCCTCCTCCTCGACGAGCCGATGTCGAGTCTCGACCCGCTCGCGCGGCGCCAGTTCCTCGCCGAGTTGGCCGCCGAGACGAAGCGGCGTGGATGCGCGGTCCTGTTCTCCACCCATCTCGTATCGGACATCGAGCAGTCGTGCGAACGGGTAATCGTCCTTAACCGGGGCTCCGTATCGCTGGATGCCCGGGTGGACGATCTGGCCCTGCGCTTTTCGGTGACCGAGGCCAACCACGCGCCAGCCAATCGGACCGTCGGGGTCTACCTGTCTTCGACGAACGAACCCCTGGCGCTCATCGATGGCGCCGGTGACCGTCCGGCGTCCCTCGAGGATGTGATCCTAGGGCACCTCGCCGACCCGCTGGAGCGGGCCGCCTGAATGCCGGGCATGACCTGGGGCTGGATGTTCGTGACGTTGAAGCTCAACCGGTTCGAGCTGCTGGTCGCGATCGCCGGTGCACTGATCATCGGTACGTGGGCGGCATACATCGTGGTCTCCCTGGGTGCTATCGCGGTCCCTGATGGATGCATCGACGGATGGATCGGCGCCAGTGATCCGCGGCCTCAGTGCCTGCCTGCGATGAACGACTGGGCGAGCCTCCTCGTGAGCGGCAGCGCCGACCTGCTGTGGTGGGCCCAGATCATCCCGTTCGTGATCGGAATCGTCGCCGGCGCACCGATCATCGCCCGCGAGGTGGAGCTCGGCACCGCGCACACGACCTGGACACTGTTCTCGAGCCGGAGCCGGTGGCTCGTCTCGCAGCTCGTGCCCGTGATGGTCGCGATCGCCATCGCGGTCGCGGCGGCGTCGGTGGCGACCGAACTCGTCGCCGGACTCCGGGAGCGGGTGGGGCTCGCGGTCATCAGCGACATCGGAATGCATGGCTTGACGTTCGCGATGCGGGTTGCGGCGGCATTCGGGGTCGGCCTGCTCGTCGGCGCCGTGGTCGCACGCTCGGTGCCGTCGGTCGTGATTGGCGTCGTGGTCTTCGTGCTTGTGATTGGAGTGCTGGGCGTCGCGCGTGAGGCCTGGTTCGCGAACCAGCCACGCGCCGCCCTGGACCCGGATGACGCCACGGCCGTGACCACGACATGGCTCTGGCGCGATCCCACCGGCGAGCTCGTAACCGACGAGATCGCGATGTCGACGGTGCCGGCCGACGTGGCCGCTCTGGACCGCGGTTCGGCCCAAGCGGTCGAGTCGATGAACTGGCTCGAGGGCGCTGGCTATGATCTGGTCCCGGTCGGTATCACCCAGGACCAGGCGCTCGGCTGGCAGCCCTACGAGGCGGGCATCCTCGCGATGCTGTGCGTCGGATCGGTCAGCAGTACGTTCCTGGTGGTCCGGCGGAGGCGCATCTAGCCCGTCCACCCACCATGAGAGGCCCGTGTGCATCGGCGTGGCCACCCCGCGGCACGGTCCTGGAGCAGCCCTCCGACGACCCGGAGCAGGTCGGTCGATGATCGGGTTCGTGATGGCGGACATTGGCCGGCCGATGGTGCCGGGATGGTCGGGGATTCGTCCCTGGCCTGGTCAGTGCGTGTCGAAGGAGTTGTAGGGAGTGGCCGGTCTCAGGGCTGCGTACACCTCGAAGATCGTACGCAGCTCGGGTTCGGGTACCGCCACGAATCGGACCTCCATCGCAGCCACGCGCTCACGTGCGAGCCGAAAGAAGTCCATGAAGGCCGGATCACTGGCCAGCTGGCGCCGTGTCAGAGTCAGATTGATGTGCGGATGCTCGAGGGCGACCCCTCGGGCCAGCAGGAAGGCAACGACGCCTCGTTCTCACGCGATGTCGCACCGCCGTGCTTACGGAGCCGGCGACGGAGGGTCCTCGTCTGACCAACGTACAGTGGCACGAGGGCCTCGAGACGGGTTTGGCCATGGTCAATAGTCATCAGGGCACCATCTCACGGGGCGTGGGAGGGCGTTCACCCGGTCACGACAGGTAGCATCGGCCGGTGCACTACCTCCGCCTCACCCACCCGGACCTCGACTTCTGGATCGACGTCCGCGTGCGGGAGTTCGATGGCCGCTGGCTGGCGGTCGCGGACCTCGTCGACGTGCCCGAGATTGGGGTGGGGGAGACGGCGTCGCAGGCGCTCGCCAATGCACTCGCGGTGTTCGGGGAAGCCACTGCGGACGACGTAGAACGGTCAGCCCTTGCGCAACTCCGATAGGGAACGCGGTGACCGGCTCCGGACCGGACAGGTCCCACGAGTCCGATGCGGAGCTTGAGATCATCCCGGGGATGGGCCTGCGGGTGGACGGCCGCAGGCTGCATGTCTTCAACGAAGCCGACCCGGCGGAGTACGCCCGCTACCTCGAGTCGCAGCGGGCCCTGCGGGCGGCGATTCCTGAACGGCTGGCCGAGATCATCAGAGAACTCAAGGACCGACTCGCCCGGGTACCCACCCTGCAGCTCCTCGCCATGAGCGCCCTCCGCTACACCGGCGACCCCGCGCACGTCAAGGAGCCCGACGTGCCGCCGTACCTGCGGCTCGAATACCTCACGTGGCTATGTCTCACGACGCTCGAAGCACCGGTCCCTCCCGAAGTCTTGATGCCATCGGCCGAGGAGATCGACCAGCTCGTCGACCAGGCGGTCAACCTCGCCTACTGGCGCGCGATGACCGACCACCTGAGGAACGATCTTGACGAGCCGACCGCGCTCGAGACGCTCCAGTTCCACACGAGGACGCGCTCGCTCGCCGTCCGATACCCGGGGTACACAGTCCACCTGGTCGAGCAACTCCGAGGCTTGTTCGCCGCGTTCGATCGGACCCTGGAGACGGCGGTGGGGTTCGGCGTCGAGGATGCGATCTCACTCGCTCTGGCGCTCGAGAAGCTCGTCGACGACCAACTCCAGGACTACGTTGGGCGGGCACGTGCCGCACAGGCGCGCTGGCAGGGCATGGCGGACGGAAGCCTCGTCCCCAGCGATGTCACGCCGGAGGAGCTTGAAGTCGTGCGATCCGCGGTCGCGGCCTGGGGCATCGAGAATGCCGCAGATGTGCTGGCCTCGAACTGGAGCGCGTCCGTGGCTCCGATGGTGTACCTCGCCGACGCATCAAGCCTGGCGACTGGGGCGGAGGTCGACGTGGGTGTGGCCCGCAGCTTCCTCGCCGCGTTCTCGCTCGGTTTCGGCCAAGCACCGATCGCGGACGGCGAGCCAGCGGCCTACGAACCCCAGCAGTCGCGACCCCTGCTGGCCGTCGATGGCCAGTACTGGTTCGCTCACATGCCGGGTCACGTGGTCTGGGCCCTGCGCGATAGCTTTGAGGCGGTCCTGCTCGCGTCCGGTCAGGAGTCCTACCAGGGGGCCAGGGCCAGGTATCTGGAGGAGCGCGTCGCGGACCTGCTCGCTGGGACCAGCGTCCACGCCCGCCGGTACACGGGGCTCGTCTACGAGATCGACGGTGAGACGTTCGAGCTGGACGGCCTGGTGCTGATCGACGATGTCGTGTTCCTCATCGAGGCGAAGGCCGGACGTGTATCGGGGGCGATGCGACGCGGCGCGCCGCGCCGCTTGGAGGAGACCCTCGCGGAACTGGTAGGCGAGGCACACAGGCAGGCGAGCCGTGCCTTGGGCTTCATCCGCTCGCGCGATGTGGCCTCCTTCGATTCGCGCCAAGGCCCCGTTTCGGTGCGGGCCAGCGAGATCCGGGAGTTCCCGGTCGTCACAGGCTCGCTCGATGACCTGAGCGCGTTCGTCATGGACCGCGCCAGCCTGGTCGGCCTCGGCACCGTCCCGGCTGACGCAGACGTCTGGCCGGTCTGTGAGCTAGATCTTCGGGTGATCACCGACCTCGTGGAAGGGGCGGGCCAGCTCATCAACTACCTGACCCGTCGGAAGGAGCTGGTGCGCGGCGCCTTCTCTGCGTTCGATGAGCTCGACCTGTTCGGGCGCTACCTAGCGGAGGGACTGCGGATGGATCGAGCGCCCCGATGGCATCACAGGGATCGGCATCATGTCGTACACGGTGCCGTTCGATGACTACTTCGCGTACGGAGCCGGTGTGATGCCCGGACCGGTGGAACGTCCCCACGCGGAACGGCCGGGACCGCTCACGGACCTACTCGCGGACCTTGAGACACACGGCCCGCCAGGCTGGTTGCGCGCCTTGTGCCTTGCTGGATCTGACGGCGGACGACGCTGTGGCCTTCGCTGGTGCGCTCACGGGCGACCCCGCGGCAATCGCCGAAGCTGCCGCAGGTCCGGTCGTGGTCCGTCAACGCGTACGGCGACTCCGAACTTGGTGAGGCCGCCCGCGCCTTGGCGCACTCCGTTGTGGCGCCGTGGGCAGGGGACACCGTCGTGGCCATAGTGCGCGCGAGGGATCCCTCGCGTATCGCGGTCGGCTTCGCGGGAACGGCAGGCTCGATGGACTCGCTGCCGGATGTGCCCAGCACGGACGCTGAGACCTGAGTCAGGATCTCAGATAGCCGCGCCGCCCGCTTCACTCACACCCCGATGGCATCCGCCACGCGGGCCCAGGAGTGGTCCCCGGTGCCCTCCAGCCGGCGCAGGTACACGGTGGTGACCGCCAGCGAGGAGTGGTCGAGGAACGCCGACACGTCCTCGACCGCATCACCGGCGTCGCGCCGGAGCTTCGCCGCGGTATGGCGCAGGACATGCAGCCCGGTGGGTGCCAGGCCTGCAGCGGCGAGATAGCGCCGGAAGCGGCCATACATGGTCGCACCGCTGATGCCCGCTGCCCGGGCTCCCGCCTGCCACAGGGAGTCGCCGGGTGCCATGGTCGCGGGGTCCAGACCGGCATCGGTGAGGGTGAGCAGGATGGCCTCGTATGCCGGACGGGGCAG
>Ga0335397_10010295_pt1 | contig 11568 bp, 9 predicted proteins | sample MAT04_FD_205740 | JGI IMG/M metagenome (GOLD analysis project Ga0335397, IMG submission 205740) | Freshwater microbial communities from Lake Fryxell liftoff mats and glacier meltwater in Antarctica - MAT-04 (spades assembly) (version 2) ...
ACCGTGATGTCGAGCAGCGGTGCCATGTGCAGGATGCCGGCGTTGTTGACGAGCACGTCGACGCCGCCGAGCGAGTCGATGGCGGCCTGGGTGACGGATTTCGTGCCGGCCGGATCGGCGAGGTCGACGACCATCGCCGTAGCGCCCAGTGCGGCGGCCGTCGCCTGGCACTGGTCGCCATCGCGGTCGAGCAGCACCAGCGTGGCGCCCTCGGCGGCGAAGGTGCCGGCGATGGCTGCACCGATGCCGCGCGCCGATCCGGTGATGACTACTCGCCGATGGGCGAGGCGGCCTGTTACGGGGGCAGCGCTAGGGGACACCATGACGTCCGACATAGTACGACGACTGATGTTGCGCCTGGCGCGGCGCGGTGTGAACAGTCTGTTTCGTGAACGCTGTGGCGCCGACGGTGACTCAGTGCGAGACCACCCGGCCGGCACGGATGACGATGCGGCCAGTGGGGGCGAACGCCACCGTTTCACGGGTGCTGCGTGCCTGCACGAGCACCAGATCTGCCACCTGACCCACAGCGGTTCCGGCAACGGGCAAGCCCATCAGCGAGCGAACCCTATCGCTCACCATGTCGTACGCGTGGTCCGGCAGGACGTGTCCGGTCATGATCATCAGGCTGGCGGTCTCCAGGCAATCGCCGCGCCCAACCGGGTTGAACGGGTCCTGCAGGTTGTCGGCGCCCGCGGCGACGTTGACGCCGGCGTCCTGCAGCGCTCGGACCGCAGTGAGCCCCCGGGGCATGCCGGACTGCTGCTCGCGACCCTGCAGGAACAGGTTGCTGCTGGGCAACGCGATCACACTGATCCCGGCAGCGGCCACCTTCTCCGCGACGCGGGCCTGCACTGCGGGTGGTTGCATGCCCAGACTGACGCAGTGGCTGGCCGTGACGCGCTGCGAGAAGCCACTGGCACGGACGCGATCGGCGAGATCTTCCAGCGCAAAGCGGCCAGGGTCGAGCGTCTCGTCGGTGTGCAGGTCCACCGGAAGTCGGGCCTCGGCCGCCAACTGGAGGAAGCCCTCGTTGGCCTCGGCCGGTGCTGCCTCGAGGTGCGGACAGCCCCCGATGCCGTCGACACCCATCGCCACGGCCTCGCGCACGAGCGCCCGTTGTTGGGCGCCATCGGGCCCGATGCTGGGCCAACCAGCGAGTACGAAGACCTCGATGTGGACGAGGTCCTGCAGAAGGTCGCGCACGTGGAGCAGGGCCTGCACCGACATCAGACCGTTGGCCTCGGTGAGGTCGGCGTGAGTACGGATGGCGGTAGCGCCGTTGGACGCGATCAGTCGTGCCGCTCGCTCCGCACGCACCTTTGTGTCGGCGAGCGTGATGCGCTCGCGGGCGGCCTCCATGCCCAGGATCGCGCCCATCAGATCGCCCGTCGGGTTGGGTACGGTCTCGGCCAGGAACGCCTTGTCGAGATGGGCGTGAGCCTCGGCCATCGCTGGCAGCAGCAACCGGCCTTCGCCGTTGAGGATGCGGTCCTGCGGCTCCGCCGGTGCGCCGAGCGCAGCGACCAACCCGTCCACGATGCGCACCGCGGTGGTGGTGCCGTCGGCGAGCAGTGCGTCAGTGATTGTCAGTGGGGGAGTCGCGGTGGCAGCCATCGGCGCCGAGGGTAGATCACGCGCCGGCGACGCTGCCCACCCGCGCCCGCAGGTCAGTGGCACCGGCCCAGAAGCCGTTGTCGTCGCGCATGATGACCTGCGCATGACCGAAGGCGCTGTCGTACGGAGCCAGCACCGATGTGCGGTGGCCGCGGGCGCTCAGATCTGCGGCCCAATGTGCCGGCGCATTGCCTTCGATCTCGACGACGGGGCTGGTGGGTGCCGTCCACGTGTCGAAGCCGGTGGTGGGCCCGGTGAGCGCCCAGCGGCCCGCTTGCATGGCCACCGCCGGTGACTGGTGCTGGTGGAACAAGCGAGCGGCGAGCTGCAGCAGGATCTGCGGCTGGGCGTCGCCGCCCATGGTGCCGAACACCGCAGCCAGTTGGCCATCGCGCATGGCAAGCGCAGGCGACAGCGTGTGCGGTGGACGGATGCCGCCTGCGAGCTCGGCAGGATTGCCGGCCTGCAGGCTGAAGCCGAGGCCGCGGTTGTGCAGGTTGATCTGCGTGCTCGGTTCCACCAACCACGAGCCGAAGCCCGAGGCGTTCGACTGGATCAGCGAGACGCCCATGCCCTGCTCGTCGGTGGTGCACAGATATGTGGTGTCGCCGGGGCTGCCGACCATTGGCCAGTCAGCGGCACGGTCGTGGTCGATCAGATGCGCTCGTCCGGCGATGCGCTGCAGCAGTTCGTCGCCGTTGGCGTTGGCGTGCAGCACATCGGGACGGTCGTACCCGGCCACCTTGGCAGCCTCGATGAGCAGGTGTGCCCACCATTCGTCGCCGGAGTCCATCGGCAGTTCGAGATTGCTCGCCAGAGCGGCGGCACCGAGCGTGAGGTAGCCCTGCGAGTTGGGTGGCACTGTGTACAGGTCTACTCCCCATGCCGCGGCGCGAAGCGGGCTGACCCAGTCGGCCTGTGAGGTGGTGAGGTCGTCGGGCGTGAACCAACCGGCACCGAGCTGCAGCAGGCCGCCGCCGAAGTCGCCCCCGTAGAAGGCTTCACGCCCGCCCGCGGCGATGGCCCGCAGAGCGGCGCCCACGCCGGGCCGGCGGACGCGGTCGTTGGGGCGGTGTGCCTGGCTGCTCAGCTCGTGCAGCGACTCGCGCGCTTGCGCATCGAGCCGGGCGAGCGAACCGACCAGCAGCGGGCTGGCGGGAAAGCCACCCTCGGCCAGCGAGATGGCCGGCGCAAGCAGGGTGGCCAACGGTAGCGAACCAAACCGTTCGTGGAGTGCCACCCACCCATCGACGCAGCCCGGGACTGTGACGGAGCGCACGTCGTGGCGGAAGGGCATCACGGTGTGGCCGTCGGCCCGAACGGCAGCTGCGGTCGCAGCACTGCCCGAACGGCCGCTGGCGTTGAGGCACTCGACGCGGCCCTCTTGATGGACCAGCGCGAACAGATCGCCGCCCATTCCGCACAGGTGGGGCCCGGTGACGGCGATCGCAGCGTTGGCGGCGATGGCTGCATCGACCGCGTTTCCGCCCTTGGCCAAGATGGCCAACCCTGCCTGGGTGGCCAATCCGTCGGCTGCGGCAACCATGTGTCGCGGTGACCTGGTCGTATGGAACGGTGGCGTCATTGCCATACCCCTCGTTGTTCGAACACCTCGCGTAGCACGAGGGGTCGGTCGGTCATGATGCCGTCGACGCCGAGGTCGAGCAGCCGGTGCATCTCCTCGGCCTCGTCGATGGTCCACACGTGCACCTTGATGCCCAGCGCATGAGCGCGGACGACGAACGATTCGGTGACGACGACGAGCCTGCCCTGGCGGGCGGGCACCTGAGCGGTCTCGGCACCGCGCTTGCGCGGTCGGCCGAAACGCAACGCCACGACGCCGCTGGGGGCCAGTGCGGTGCACAGTCCTTCGCCCAACGTTGCCTTCAGCCGGCGCATGCGGATGTCGCTGAACGCGCCGACGCACACCCGGTCCAGCGCGTTGCAACGGCGCAGGGTGGCGACCAGACCGGGCACCGCCTGATCGGTCTTGCAGTCGATGTTGACCCGCAGTTCCGGCCACGTACCCAACATGTCCTCCAGCAGGGGGATGGGCGCCGTGCCATCGACCAGCGCTGTGCGTACCTCGCTCCATGGCAGGTCGCTGATACGCCCGGCACGGCCGGTGGTGCGACTGAGGCCGTTGTCGTGGAAGGCCACGAGCACGCCGTCGGCGGTGACCTGTACATCGGTCTCGACGTAGCGGTAGCCGGCATCTATTGCGTATTGGAACGCCGGCATCGTGTTCTCCGGCACGTCGCTGGCCCCACCGCGGTGGGCAAAGGGGATCGGTCCGTCCCAGTCGAGGAAGGGGTGCAGGCGCGTGCTCATCGTGACCAGTATCGTCGCTGGCATGTCCGATGTGATCACTGTCCACTCGCCCTACGACGATTCCGTCATCGGTGAGGTCCCCTCGCAGACCGCCGCCGACGTCGATCGTGCGGTCGCCATCGCCAAAGCTGCGCTGGCGTCCAACCCGTTGCCGCTGTGGAAGCGTGCCGAGATCCTCGACCGGGCGGCGGCCCGGCTCACCGAGCGCCGTGAGGAGTTCGCCCAGATCATCGCCAAGGAAGCCGCCAAGCCGATCAAGACGGCACGGGTCGAAGCCGAGCGCGCGGCCGGTACGTTCCTGTTCGCTGCCGCCGAGGCCCGCAAGCTGAGCGGCGAGACCATCCCGCTGGATGCCATCGCGGCCGGTGAGGGCAAGATCGGCTTCACGCTGCGCATCCCCATCGGCGTCGTCGGTGCCATCGCACCGTTCAACTTCCCGCTCAACCTCGTCGTGCACAAGGTGGGGCCGGCCATCGCGGCCGGCTGCCCGGTCGTGCTCAAGCCCGCCAGCCAAACGCCGTTCAGCAGCCTGGCGCTCGCCAAGATGCTGGTCGAGGAATGCGGGCTTCCGGCCGAGTACCTGCAGGTCGTCACCGGAGGCGGCAGCACCGTCGGCAACGCGATTGTGGATCATCCCGACATCGCGCTCATCACGTTCACCGGCTCGCCCGCCGTCGGTTGGGGTATCCGTGCGCGAGCACCGCGCAAGCGCGTCGGGCTGGAACTGGGCAACAACGCACCGTGCATCATCGAGGCCGACGGCGACTGGAAGGCTGCGGCCGCCAAGATCAAGGTGGCCGGTTTCAGCCATGCCGGTCAGAGCTGCATCAGCACGCAACGTGTCCTTGTCCACCGCTCCATCGCCGACCAGTTCACGGCTGCGCTCGTCGAGCACGTCAACACGCTCGTGGTCGGCGACCCGCTCGACGATGCCACCGACGTCTCTGCGCTCATCTCCAAGAGCGAACGCGATCGCGTCAGTTCATGGGTGGAGGAAGCCCGTGCCGCCGGTGCAACCGTGGCCACCGGTGGTTCGCTCACCGACGACGGCGTGCTGCGCCCCACCGTGATCGCCAATGCCAGCCCGGCGCTGAAGGTCTGCGCGCAGGAGGTGTTCGGCCCGGTGGTCGCAGTCACCGCCTACGACACACTGGACGAAGCGATCGCGTTGGCCAACGACACCAGGTTCGGCCTCCAGGCCGCCATCTTCACGAGCGACATCAGCAAGGCGCTCAAGGCGGTACAGTCGCTCGACTTCGGCGGCGTGCTGGTCAACGAGGTGCCCACCTGGCGCGCCGACCAGCAGCCGTACGGCGGCCTGCGCGATAGCGGCAACACCCGCGAGGGGCCGGCGTACAGCGTCAAGGAGATGACCGAGATCCGCATGGTCGTGCTCAGCACATGAGCGAGCGGGCGTTGCGCTGGGGTGTGCTCGGCGGTTCCAGCCACATCTACCGCAAGAGCCTGCTGCCGGCGTTCCAGGCTGCCGGTCACACGGTGGTGGCCTCGCCCAGCCGCGACGGCGATTCGTTGGCCCCGTACGACGAGATGCTCGCCCGCACCGACATCGATGCCGTGTACAACCCGCTGCCCAACCACTTGCACGCAGAGTGGACGCACCGCGCGCTCGACGCCGGCAAGCACGTGCTCTGTGAGAAGCCGATGACGCTTTCACCGGCCGACACGGCTGCGGTGTTCGATCGCGCGGAGGCTGCCGGGTGCCACGTACTCGAGGCGTACATGTGGCCTCACCACCCACGCGCCCGCCGGCTGCTGGCGCTGGCCCGCAGCGGTGAGCTGGGCTGGCTGCAGCAGGGTAACGCGTCGTTCAGCTGGCCGATGGACATGACCGGTGGCGACCACCGCCTCGATCTGCGTGGCGCAGGTTCGCTGTTCGACGTGGGCATCTACTGCATCGCCCCGTTCATGCTTTTGGCCCGCCGCGATGCGGTGTTGGTGGCCGCGAACGCCGTCCGCAACATGGCCGGAGTGGACATCACGATGACCGGCTGGGTCGATTGGGGCGGCGGGTTCGGTTCGTCGTTCGGGGTCTCGTTCGATGCCCCCTCGCACCGCACGATGGGCCTGGTGGGCAGCGAGGCGGTCGTCACGCTGCCGGGCGATCACGCACCGGGCCCGCTCGATGCGAGCGAGATCATCGTTCAGCGCCGTGACGGCACCATCGAGCACATCGCCTGCGATGGTGGTCAGGCGTACACCGAGATGGTGCGGCACTTCGCCGATGTAGTAGCCGGCGAAGCCGAGCCGATCTTCGGTCGCACGGAGAGCATCCGCCTCGCCGATGTGTTGCAGCGCCTACACATCGCCAGCGCCCACTGACTCACCACGAAAGCTGGGTGTATCCAGTTCCGGATTCCGGGACCAGATACACCCAGATTCAGCTCAGATGCTGCGGCCGGCGGCCTTCCAGTAATCGTCCTTGAGTAGCCGCTTGTACAGCTTGCCAGTCGGGTGGCGCGGCAGCTCGTCGCGGAAGTCGATGCTGCGCGGGCACTTGACGTCGGCCAACTGGGAACGGCAGAACGCGATCAGTTCCTTCGACAGCGCTGCCGCTTCCTCGTCGGAGGCCGGCATCGTGATGGGCTGCACGACGGCCTTGACCTCTTCGCCGAAATCGTCGTTGGGCACGCCGAAGACGGCGACGTCGGCCACCTTCGGATGCGTGACCAGCACGTTCTCGGACTCCTGCGGGTAGATGTTCACGCCGCCGGAGATGATCATGTACGCCTTGCGGTCGGTGAGAAAGAGGAAGTTGTCCTCGGTGAGGTAGCCGACGTCGCCCAGCGTGCTCCAGGAGTGTTCGGGGTGCCGCGAGCTCTTCGTCTTCTCTTCGTCGTTGTGGTACTCGAACTGGGCGCCTCCTTCGAAGTACACGGTGCCCGACTCGCCGGCAGGCAGGTCCTCGCCCTCATCGCCGCAGATGTGCAGCACGCAACCGATGGGCGTTCCGACGGTACCGGGGTGGGCAAGCCACTGGTCGCTGTTGCAGTACACGAACCCGTTGCCCTCGGTGCCCGCGTAATACTCGTGGATGATGGGGCCGAACCATTCGATCATCTGCTGCTTCACCGGCACCGGGCACGGTGCCGCTGCGTGGATGACGCACTTCAGCGAGGAGACGTCGTACTTCGTTCGTACCTCCGGTGCCAGCTTGAGCATGCGCACGAACATCGTCGGGACGACCTGGCTGACCGTTGCTTGGTAGCGCTCGACCAGTGCCAGGTACTGCTCGGGATCGAAGTGATCCATCGCGATGACCGTGCAGCCGACTTGCTGGGCGGCCATGCAGAAGCGCAGCGGGGCCGCATGGTAGAAGGGCGCGGGGGAGAGGTAGACGCTCTCGTTGGTTACCCCGAACAGCAGCGTGAGCAGCGGCGAGACGCCATTGGCGGTGGTCTCCAGCGGCAACGGGTTGAACGCGCGGGCGACGCCTTTTGGCTGCCCGGTGGTGCCCGACGAATAGAGCATGTCGCTGCCCGCGATCCGGTCGCCCGGCAGCGGGGTGGGCGGATGAGCAGCGACGGCGGCCTCGTACGAGTCGTAGCCGTCGACCGTGCCGTCGAGCATCAGCCGCAGGCCGACGTTGGGGGTGGAGGCCAGGATCTCGGTGGCCTGATCCGACTTGTAGTGCGAAGTGATGAAGACCTTTGCGGCACAGTCGTTGAGGATGTAGCTCAGCTCACCGCTGGTGAGCCGGCTGGAGGTGCAGGTGTAGACAACGCCGGCGTAGTGGCAACCCCACACGACCTCCAGGTAGCGATCGTGGTTCTCCATGCAGATGGCCACGTGATCGCCAGGCTGCACACCGGCGGCACGCAGCAAATGGCTGAGCCGGTTGGCGGCCGCATCGAGTTCGGCGAAGGTCTGAATGAACCCGCTGGTGCCCATGATGACAGCGGGCTTGTCGGGATGGGTGTCGAGGAACGCGCCTGGAAACATGGCGGCGAACGTAGCCGACGGTACCTTCACGGCATGGATCCGGCCGACCGCTTCGCTGAATTGATCAATCGGCCAGCTTCCGAGAACCACCTCGACTTGCTGGCGGGGCTGATCGGCGCAACCTTCGACCCAGGTTCTGACGTCGGTGACGTCATCATCGGCCTTGACCGTCTGGCCGACGAATGTGCCCCTTCGTTCGACTCCATTCTTGCCGCCTTGTTCGTGTCCGGTCGCCTGCGCGGCAACCGAGCGGACTATGGCGACCCCGAGAACTCGTACCTTCATCGGGTGCTTGCGTCCGGGCTGGGCATCCCCATCACGCTGGGCATCTGTGCGATGGAGGTCGGCCGCAGGCTCGACGTGCCCATCGTCGGAGTCGGTCTGCCAGGTCACTTCCTGGTGCAGTGCAACGGCCAGTTCGCCGACCCGTTCCACCGCGGTCGCCGGTACTCCGACGACGAACTCGAACCCGCGTGGAGGCGCATCACCGGGCTCACAATCCCGCTCGATCGGCGCTTCCTGCAGCCCACCCACACCCGTTCGATCCTGCTGCGAATGCTGAACAATCTGAAGAACACATTGGTGGCGATGGACGAGCCGGTGCCGCTTCAACAGTTGGCCAAGCTGCGCGGATCGTTCCCTGAGTTGGCGCACGAGCGGGCAGAGCACGCCCGCTGGCTGCGACACTGGAACTGATGATCGACCAGACCCTCAAGCGCTCGCTCGGCCAGATGATGCACGGCGTGCAAGTGGTCGGCGCCCACCACGATGGCCTCAGCCGGGCGTACTGCAGCCATTGGGTCAGCCAGGTCAGCTTCGAGGAGCCGATCGTGATGGCCAGCGTCTCGCCCAAGCACGACACCTATCCGCTGCTGGTCGCCAGCGGCCAGTTTGCGGTCAGCGTGCTCGCCGGCGACCAGGTGGGTGCCGGCCAATACTTCTCGTACCCGGGCCGCAAGTTCCGTTATCTGGCCGACGAGTTCCTCGATGTGTTTCCCGACACCCAGTTGCCGGTGGTGCGCGACGCCATCGCTTGGCTGCGGTGCGAAGTGTTCGAGATCAAGCAGATGGCCGACCACGAGCTGTTCTTCGCCCGGGTGGTCGGCGTGCAACCGGGCCGGCTGAAGGAGCCGCCGTTGCTGTACTCCAGCCGGCTCGGCTGGCGGATTGCCGGCGACAAGGCCCGCGAGCCGGGTACCTCCGTGCGCGACGGCTTGATGGCACGCCTGGCCGAGCTCGGCGTTTCCGATGCCAACGACGAGGAAGGCAACGACGCATGACTGAACTCTCCGCAGGCGCTCCGTTGGAGGAAGCGCGGCACCCGGTCGGGCGGCGCACGCTGACGCTGGTCGACCCTGCCCGCCAGCACCGTGTGTTGGCGGTCGATGTCTGGTATCCGGCGATGGCGTCGTCCGCGTCGCCGACCGTCTACGAACTTTTCCCGGGCGTTGCGTTCGCTGGCTCCGTTGCCCAGCACGAGGCGCCGGCGATGCCGGGCCAGTTCCCTCTCGTGGTCTTCTCGCACGGGCGCACCGGCATGCGCATCTCCTACTCGCTGATCTGCGAGGCCCTTGCCGCCCGTGGTGCGGTAGTCGTTTCGTCCGACCACCCGGGTGATGCGTTGTTCGACTGGATGCTCGGCACGCAGTCCGACGACCGCACCAACGAGGTCAATCGCGTCGCCGATTCGCACCTCCTGCTGCACGCGTTGCTCCACGGAGCCGATCCCGTTCCCGTCGAACTGTCGAATGCGATCGATCACCAACGGGTTGTGCTCGCCGGCCACTCCTACGGCGCGTACACGGGCTTCGCGACCGCCGCTGGCGCGCGCGGTGTGGAATCGCACGATCGGGTCGCGGCGCTGATCGGCTTTCAGTCGTACACCCGCTCGATGAGTGATGGCTTGCTCGGTCGCATCGCACTGCCCACCCTGCTCGTCGTGTCGGAGCAGGACAAGGTGACCCCGCCAGAAATCGATGCGGATCGGCCGTGGGCGCTGCTGCGCGGCGAGCCAACGTGGCGGCTCGACCTCGTCGGCGCCGGTCATCAGGCAGTCAGCGACATTGCGCTCTACGCGGAGCTTGCCGAGCAGCTACCCGATCTTCCCGACATGGTTCGCGACTACCTCCGCGTCACGGCCGAAGGCTCGGTCAACGCTGCCGGTCGCGGCTGGAGAGCGGTCTTGCAGTTGCAGGTAGCGGCTGCGTGGGCCTTCCTGCAAGTCGCACTCGGCCTGGATGCGGAGGCCGGCGAGGCCGCAGCCCAGGTGCTGGAAGCCACCGACGGCGTCACCCTGCGGCGCCGCTGAGCACCGCTGCGGCCGCAGTTCGCGGCGCGCACGGTTCGGCGATGGTTGTACAGGGCCAGTACTGTCGAATGGAGTCCGCGCCGGGTCGAACCTGGCGGTAACCGTCCTCCAGGAGCCTCGCCATGACCACCATCGACAGCACCCTCACCACCGAGGAGCAGCAGGTCACCGACCTCGTCGAGGCGTTGCTCGCCGAATTCCCGCCGAAGGAGGTCGACACCGTTACCTTTCTCGGCGCCCAGTTCGACAAGGGCCTCGCGTGGGTGCACTTCCCGGTGAGCCATGGTGGCCTCGGCCTCAACCCGAAGCTGCAGAAGTTGGTCAACGAGACCATCTACCCGCAGGGCGCCCCGAACCCGATGTACCGCAACCCCATCGGTCACGGCATGTGTGGCCCGACGGTGGTCGCCTGGGGCAGTGAGGAGCAGAAGGCCCGCTATCTGCGTCCGCTGTTCACCGGCGAGGAGATCTGGTGTCAGTTGTTCAGCGAGCCTGGCTCTGGCAGCGACTTCGCCGGCCTGTCCAGCAAGGGCGTCAAGGATGGCGATGAGTGGATCATCAACGGCCAGAAGGTGTGGACGACGCTGGCCCACCTGTCGCGCTGGGGCCTGCTGGTCGTGCGCACCAATCCGGAAGCCGTCAAGCACGCCGGCCTCACCGCATTCGTCGTCGACATGCACGACCCCACCGTGCAGACCCTGCCACTGCGCCAGATGACCGGAGAGGCCGAGTTCAACGAGGTGTTCTTCACCGACACCCGCATCGCCGAGAAGGAAATGCTCGGTCAGCCCGGCGACGGTTGGCGAGTGTCGCTCACCACGCTGATGAATGAGCGTCAGTCCATCGGCGGCAGCATCCCCCAGCGCGGCTCGGGCACCATCGCCAACTTGATCAAGGAGTGGGCCGACTCGCCCGAGTGGAAGAAGGACGCCGCCACCCGCGACGAGGTGATGAAGCTCTGGATCCGCGCCGAGACGCTTCGCCTCACCAACATCCGTGCCAATAGCAACCGCAAGATGGGCGACCCGGGCCCGGAGGGCAGCATCGGCAAGATGGCCGGCGCCAACCTGAACAAGGACATCTACGAGTGCCTGGTCAACCTGATGGGTGCCGACGCACTGCTCTACGGCAGCTACGAGATGGTGCGCCCCGAGCACGCCATGGAGTACCACACGCCGCAGAAGGCGTTCCTGCGCAGCCGTGCCAACTCCATCGAGGGTGGCACCACGGAAGTGATGCTCAACATCCTCGGCGAGCGCGTGCTCGGCCTTCCCGGCGACGTCCGCGTCGACCGCGAGGTCCCCTGGAGCCAGGTTCCCCGCAACTAGGCCGCGTGCCAGGGCGCCGGTCCG
>Ga0335397_10010296_pt1 | contig 11567 bp, 9 predicted proteins | sample MAT04_FD_205740 | JGI IMG/M metagenome (GOLD analysis project Ga0335397, IMG submission 205740) | Freshwater microbial communities from Lake Fryxell liftoff mats and glacier meltwater in Antarctica - MAT-04 (spades assembly) (version 2) ...
ACCCGAGCGCCTCGCCGCCTCGCTCTGGCCAATGTGCCGAATAATCGGGTCAAGAGCCCTCCGAATCGTGTCCTCTAGCATGTGAATCGCTCCATTGGAATAGTTGGTAGGGTACTTTATGCCCGTTTGGAATAGGTTTTTGGGACCACAAATGTCTGCGAAAATACCCCATTCATCCTCATGCCTTTCCATCCGTATTTGTGTGGAAGGGCCGCGCCGGGTCTGGCCCCGCAAACCTGACACACAACCATGAGGGACCCGACAAGCCGCGTTACGACCTCCAAGTGACGCGAACGGATGCAAAGGACCAGATGTATCGCGGAAGAGCTCGTCGGAAAACCCAAACATGCGCCTGCGATGCGGGGATGCTGGCCGCGTTTAAGACCCTCGCGCAGGTGTTGCAGGCGTCGGGGATCAGTGAAGCCACATACCACCGCTGCTCGCCAGAAATTTGGGTGCTTATCAGCCTGAATCAGTCAGCAATGAGTACTAGGCCCCTCCCCGCTCCCGACCTCACCGCTACTCCCCATGAGCCATATGCCGCCGAAACGGCTGCAAGGAGTGCAACTGACTGACTCTCATTGAAGTTAACGCAGGTTTTGGGGGCAGGCCGACCGCGGCCAATTCAGGGCGCTCGCGAGTATCCACGATAATGATGCAGTAAGAGAGAGCAGGAAATCGAATCAGAAACCGGCACCTCTGTGATCTGGCCCGCAAGCAGGGTTTCTCGGCCGAATTCACAGCCTCGCCGCCATATTTGCCGCGGCCATCCAATAGCTCGATAAGCGGAAGATCGCAGCTTGCACAGACGACGTTGCAGCGGCAAAATGCTGATGGATATTTCCGTAATGAAACTCCCGCAACAACGAAAGATAAATGCTACACTCGCCACATGGCTTGAACTGAACCGGGTCCGGTCGGGCGGTCCTTCGGCTGGGATGCATGACCATTTCTACATCCTCCGGAGTGCCTCCGCGTGTATAATCTGTGCGTTTTGAAGCTTGTGCGGCAGGGCCGTGTGCTTGTCCACATAGTGAGTAACTGCTGGAGCGTTGCAAACAAGCTGGTAGATGAATGCCTCTCTCGGTCACAGCCGATGCGATCGCGTTTCGTAGAACACTCATGATCAAGGTTGTGGACATCTTTGCTGGACCAGGCGGCCTTGGTGAGGGCTTTTCGGCTGTCACGGATAGCCGCGGCAGGGCGGTTTTTGACGTTGCCCTGTCCGTAGAAATGGAGCCGCACGCGTTTCAGACGCTGCTATTGCGGAAGTTCTACCGACAGTTTCCGGCAGGCGCACCACCACGCTACTACAAACATCTCATGGGCGAACTTTCGCGCAGCGATCTATACGATGCTCATCCCAGTGAGGCCACGCGTGCGGCTGCGCAGTGCTGGAATGCCAGGCTTGGCCCAGGCGGCGAGCCTTCGCATCAGGTGCGAGACCGCATCGATGGTATTGTCCGCCGGCACGAGAGCTGGGTACTGATTGGCGGCCCGCCTTGTCAGGCATACTCCCTAGCCGGGCGATCAAGGAATCTGGGCAACCCTGATTACAACGCAGAGCAGGACATCCGTCAGCGGCTCTATGTCGAGTACCTGCAGATTCTTGCGGAACATCGGCCTTCGGTCTTCATCATGGAGAACGTCAAAGGGTTGCTCTCCGCGACGCTCGAAAACGTTCACATGTTTCAGCGGATTCTCGGAGATCTTCGGAATCCACATTCTGCACTCCATAGGGAGGGACGAGCCAGTCGGCGAGGTTCATCCGGCGGATACCGCATCTACTCCCTTGTCGAGCAGCGGATGTTTGAGAACGGCGACATCAAAGCTTCTTTGATCAGAGCAGAGAAGTTTGGAGTACCTCAGGCGCGCCACCGGGTCATCCTGCTGGGTGTCAGGGACGACTTCAGTGTCGCTCCCAACGTGCTCAAGCCCCAATCTGAGGTCAGCGTATCGTCCGTGATTGGCAACATGCCACCTTTGCGAAGCGGCTTATCCAAGATTGCTGATTCGCCTCAAGCGTGGAGACACTGCCTGAGGTCTCAAGCCGAAAGTCGCTGGGCCAATGTCGGAACGCGTAAGGCCGATAGTGACGCATTGAGCAACTTGGTACGCAATGCGCTCTTGGCCATCGAACCACCTCGAGCAGACCGAGGCGGTGAGTTCGTCCTTGGGGACTCAACACCCGGATACGCAAAGACTTGGTTCTGCGACACCAAGCTCGGTGGGGTATGCAACCACAGCACCCGCGGCCACATGGAGTCTGATCTGTTCCGCTACCTCTACGCTGCGTGCTTCGCGGAGCTGCATGGCAGGTCGCCTTCGCTCCAGCATTTTCCCACCGACCTGCTGCCCAATCACGGCAGTGTGGGGACCGCACTCGAAGATGGCGGCAACTTCTCTGATCGCTTCCGAGTGCAGGTCGCTACTCGTCCTAGCACAACGATCGTCTCCCATATCAGCAAGGACGGTCACTACTACATTCATCCCGATGCGGCGCAGTGTCGAAGTCTCACTGTCCGTGAGGCTGCAAGACTTCAGACGTTTCCAGACAACTACTTGTTTAGCGGGCCAAAGACCGCCCAGTATGTCCAAGTGGGCAATGCGGTGCCGCCGCTCTTGGCTAAGCAGATCGGGGAAATCGTTCTCGATCTGCTTCGGAGAGTTGGTGCAAACGACTAATGGACACGCTTACCCCATCCGCGAGGAGCTTGAACATGTCGCAGATTCGCGGTCACGACACGGCTCCTGAACGCGTGGTGAGGTCGTTCCTGCACAGGCAGGGCTTCCGCTTCAGGCTACACGCAAAGAATCTGCCCGGCACCCCTGACATCGTCCTCGCGAAGTATCGGTGCGTAGTCCTCGTGCATGGGTGTTTTTGGCACAGGCACCGTGGCTGCCAGTTCGCCTACACCCCGAAGTCGCGGCAGGAGTTTTGGGAGAACAAGTTCAACGCCAACAAGACGAGGGATCTCCGTGTGCATCGTGCGCTGTTGAGGCTCGGATGGCGAGTGATCACAGTGTGGGAGTGCGAGACGAAGTGTTCGAGGTCTCTGACGCAGAAGCTGCTGCCGCTCGTCAGCGGCAGGTCGCAGCGCGCACGCGATCAAGCGAGGAGCATTGACGACTCGTACCGTTCGCCGAGGTCCGAATGAAGCCAAGCCACAAAAATACCTCGACAAGCACGAGAGAGTCCGCTGCGCACCAGACCATGCCCGGAATGGGGGCGAGCGACGACCGTGATTTGGCACCGCCACATGCGGCGGCGCTGGCGGAAAGCCTTCGGGCCTTCGGTTACGACTTGGCAACAGCTCTGGCAGACTTGGCTGACAACAGCCTCTTTCATCGCTGTCGCACGCTTCGCATTCAGTTTCACTGGGCGGGAGAAAGCTCCGCCATCGCAACGGCGGATGATGGCGACGGCATGGATGAAACCACGCTGATTGACGCGATGCGAGTCGGGAGCCGGAATCCGAGGGCTCATCGAGACCCGCGTGACCTTGGTCGCTTTGGGCTGGGCTTGAAGACAGCTTCATTCTCGCAGGGACGCCGAGTGACCGTCTTCACGCGGCGAGCCGACGGCGCTCAGATTGTCCGTTGCTGGGATCTTGACCACATTGCGGAGACAAACGAGTGGCGATTGCTACGGCAACCTACTGCACTAGCGGCAACTCTTGCAGAACAGTTGGCCGATCCGAAGCAGGGCACCGTCGTTGTCTGGGAGAAGCTTGACCGCTTGACCGCCGGAACCGTCATGGAAGATGATTCTGATGAAGATGCCTTTCTTCGGCAAGCTGAGTACGCTGGCAGGCACTTTGCGACTGTCTTCCACAGACTCATGACAGGGAAGAACGCCGTCGCGATGTCGCTGAACGGGGCTCCCATCAAGCCTTGGGACCCGTTTCTCGCCGATGAGCCGGCAACGCAGCGGCTTGCAGTTGAACACCTCAGATTCCAAGGTCACCCCATTGAGGTGGAGCCGTTCATCTTGCCACATCTGTCCAAGCTCGATGCCGAGACCCATCGTGCGGCCAGCGGTCTGCGAGGCTGGAACGCGCATCAGGGCTTCTACGTCTATCGCAATGCACGGTTACTCGTACCTGGCGACTGGCTGGGGATCAAGGGTTGGCTACAGGAAGAGCACTACAAACTCGCGCGTATCCGAGTCGACTTGCCGAACGCACTTGATCACGAGTGGGAGATTGATGTCACAAAGTCGCGTGCGCGACCGCCGGAGAAGCTCCGACGGGAGTTGGCTCGGATTGGTGCACGGACGCGCAGCGTCGCCAAACGCATCTATTCTCATCGCGGCGCGAAGCTCCTCCCTGCCGTGGGACAAGAGAGAGTCTTTCTGTGGGAACAGACTGCCAAGCACAGCCAAGTCTTTTACCGTCTCAACCGCGACCATCCGCTTGTGAAGCGTGTGCGGATGGCCTGCAGTGATGTGCCCATGTTGACCGCGCTGCTGCGTCTCATTGAGGAAACGATTCCAGTGCCGCTGATCACGACGACCGACCGCGAGATGCCAGATCGGACGATTGGGCCGTTCGAAGCGGCCAAGGAGTCGGATATCTTGGAGGTCATGCGACAGGTGTTTGCGGCGCTCATGGCGGGCGGCTTGTCCAAGGCTGATGCGCTATTGCGGCTTTCACACATCGAACCATTCGGCGGTTTCCCCCAACTCCTGCAAGTCCTCCAAGAGGAACACGCACTGTGAACGAAGCTTTCAATCACGCGAGAGTGCTGGCAGTGACGCTGCTCAACCTCCAGCAGGCACGGACTCCGGATGTCATCCGCGCACAGGTAGCGCTAGCGGTCCAGACCACTCGCGCCGCTGGCAAAGGTGAAGTGGACGCCGAGGCGTTGGTCGCGCAGTTGATGCACGAAGCGAACGTGTATGTACCTGACGCAACCATGATGGACGACCCCACGGATCACATCGAATGGCTTCCCGCAAGTCGCGGAAGCATCGAGTGGAAGTTTTGGAATCGGTACAAAGCGTTTCTCGAGCAGGAGAAGCAGCTTCCAGAACCGGCCGTGATCTCACTGAGCAAGCTCACCGATGAAATCCTTGGGAAACTGGAGCAGCCTGAACGAAGCGCGCCTTGGGACTGTCGCGGCATGGTTGTTGGCAGCGTCCAATCCGGCAAGACGGCCAACTACTGTGGACTGATCTGTAAGGCCATTGATGCCGGGTACCGGCTTGTCGTAGTGCTTGCTGGCATGCACAACAACTTGCGCAGTCAAACCCAGTATCGCCTTGACGAGGGTGTGTTAGGGCTCGACAGTCAAAAGGACCGGCAGCTCGATCAAGGCAACAGCCTTCTTGGTGTGGGAAAGCTGTTCGGGCAACCCTTGGCGATCCACTCCCTTACCAGCAGCTTTGAGGACGGAGACTTCCGAGCGCCCAAGGCTGATACGAACGTTACCATTGGTGGCGACCCGGTGATTCTCGTCATCAAGAAGAATGGGAGCGTACTGCGCAACCTGCTCAGGTGGGTTCTCCATGTTCGGGGTGTGGATGCGCCCGACTGCAAGCGAAAGATCATCCGTGGCATCCCGCTGCTGGTGATCGACGACGAGGCCGACAACGCGTCCATCAATACGAAGGACCGCCGCGGAAAGACGGCCGAGGAGTCTGACGTAACAGCGATCAATGGGCGGATTCGTGAGCTGCTCGATGCATTCGAAAAGAGCGCGTACGTTGGCTATACCGCGACACCCTTCGCCAACATCTTCATTAATCCAGACGCCGAAACGCCCAAGCACGGTGAAGATCTCTTTCCACGCAGCTTCATCTTGAATGTGTCGCCCCCATCCAACTATGTCAGTCCTTCACGGGTGTTCGGGCTTGATGGCGATCCGGATTCTGGAATCGAGCCGAAGCAGGAACTGCCACTTGTCCGCATCTTGGATGACTACTCCAGAGTATTTCCGGCAAAGCACAAGAAAGACCTGATCGTTCAAGAGCTGCCTGAGTCGCTCAAGCATGCCCTGCACAGCTTTGTGCTGGTGTGTGCTGCTCGTCGAGCGCGCGGCCAGACAACCGTCCACAACTCCATGCTCGTTCACGTGACTCGCTTCGTGGACGTTCAGCATCAGGTTGCGCAACTGATCCTCGGACAGGTAGAGTCCATGAGGTTACGACTGACTATGGGTGAAGGTGAGCGGCGTCCGACGTTGATTTCAGAGCTTGAACGGATATGGCACGAAGACTTCGAGCCCACGAGCGAAGCGATCCGTCGCAGTTCTCCCGACGAACACCTGCCAATCGTGTCGTGGTCACAGGTTGCGGCAGAACTTCCTGAGGCAGTGGCGCGAATGGAGGTGAAGGAAATCAACGGACACGCGACTGATGCCCTTGACTACGTCGCGCATCGACAGGGCTTTACGGTTGTCGCTGTTGGCGGAGACAAGCTCTCGCGAGGGCTCACGCTTGAGGGACTCTCGGTGAGCTACTTCCTTCGCGCGTCACAGATGTACGACACGCTCATGCAGATGGGGCGTTGGTTCGGCTACCGTCTTGGTTATCTTGATCTGTGCCGCTTGTTCACGACGGATGATCTTCGCCGCTGGTACAGACACATCGCGCTCGCTGAGGTCGAGCTGCGCCGCGAGTTCGACCGCATGAAGGCCGCAGGGCTGACGCCAAAGCGCTATGGCTTGCGCGTTCGGCAGCATCCAGGTGGGCTGCTGGTAACTGCGATGAACAAGATGTCGCACGCTCAAACGCAGAGGCTTTCGTATGCAGGCCAGCTCGTTCAGACTGCTCACTTTGTTACTGCCGTGGATGTTGTACGCAACAATGTAGAGGTTGTGAGCAGGTTTCTCAACGGGCTTGGAGGTCCGCAGACTGCGAAGCCACCAAGTGCCGGTGCTTGGCTATGGCAATCGGTGAAGTCCGAGCTGCTCGTTGACGGTTTGCTCCGTGATTTCTCGGTGGCGTCCGAGGTCTGGCGCTTTCAGAAACCAGAAATGATAGAGTTTATCCGACGGCAGGCCGCCAACGGCGAACTCGTGAACTGGACGGTAGCACTCGTGGACACGGACGGCAACGCGGGGTCGTGTGAACTGGCCGGGTGCCGGGCTGGCAAGGCAGAGCGCAAGCCAGAAGAAGGCTCGTGGGATGGTGACAAGCCGCCGTTCCTCTACAGGGCTCGCAACGCGAATATCCAGAGCCCGGCCCATCAAGCCCTTGACTTGGCTGAACTCACTTTCGACGGAGCGATGCTTGCAAACCTCTTGGCAAAACGGACCGACGAGAACGGCGGGTTGCTCTTCTACGCTGACGAAGCGGCGTTGCTGCGGGGGTGTCTGGACCAGAGAGCAACGCTGCGTCAGGCAGCCGAACGCCTGTCTATGCACCGAAAACCACCAGTAGAAGCGAGCGAGAGCAAGCGTGCCCGCATCAACGGCGAGGTTGCGCGGCAACTGCGGCCGAGTACGCATGGCCTTCTGTTGATCTATCCAGTCGTGCCCACCGAGGCAAGATGGCCACAAGCGGAATCGCCGTTCATGGGACTGGCTTTCAGCTTCCCCTCAAGCCATACCGCAAGAGCGGTGGACTACAGAGTGAACCGCGTGTGGCAGGACACTTTCCAAGACAGAGACTATGCCGATGAGGATTAATGACCTGTGGGCAAAGATGGACCGGGACATCGCTGCTGGCAAGGTCCAAGAGGGTGGCTGGTTGCTGCGCCTTGCGCAACCGACGGCGGTGTGTCCCTTGTTCGCGGCCATTGATCTCCCATCGCGGCGGCGAGCTGTGTTGCTGCGGTTGCCTGCCGAATCAGTTCCCGCGCGGCGGCGATGGCCGCGCTGCAAGGGACTGGAGCCATTGAGTTTGAAACTTGACGGCAAGGAGCACATTGGCGTGGCTCTGAAAGAAGAGCGCTTCACCGACGTGTTTTCTGCGCTCGCCGAGGATCTGGCCAGACGCATTTCAGAAGCGCCTACCCCGGCCGATCAAGCCCGCGCGTTCTTGGGTCAACTGTCACGCTGGCAGAAGTTCCTGACGGCGTCGTCTGATGGACTCACCGATGAGGCACAGCGAGGCCTGTGGGGCGAACTCCGGTGTCTGCGAGAAAGCCTGTTGCCCGCTCTCGGATACCCAGCGGTCGTCGGTTGGAAAGGACCCGAGCACGCACACCAGGACTTTCAGTATGCAAGTGGGGCGATCGAGGTCAAGACGACTCTTGCGAAGCAGCCGCAAGTCGTGCGCATCACCAGCGAACGACAACTGGACGACCGCGCCTGGCCGACTCTGCTTCTGCACGTCATTGCCTTGGATGTGCGTGACGGCAGCGGCGAGACCCTACCAGGGATGGTCGCGTCCCTGCGAGCCAAGTTGAATGCAGACCCAGCAGCGCAGGATCAGTTTGAGGATCGCCTGCTCTTGGCAGGATATCTCGAGGCGCACACAGCACGCTATGCCGAACGGGGTTACCTCGTTCGTTCGGAGGTGAGTCTGCATGTGCGACATGGCTTCCCGATGCTGACTGAGCGCGACTTGCCAGCAGGCGTCGGTGATGTGAGCTACAGTTTAACCGTCGCTGCGTGCAAGACATTTTCAATTAGCCAGACATCGCTCAATGAGCGGTTAGTCGGGATGGCCACCGTCATCAAGCATCGGAAACGGAGGAATAATGGCTGAAGGGTTAACCCATCTTGAGCAATTCGCACACGACCTTCATCAAGAGGTCCAAGTCAAGGCTGGGAACGATGCTGACCCGCAGATGCGGGAAGACGCGTTTACTGAGCTCGTTTTGGAGCTGTTGAATGAGCATAACGAATCCGACGGTGCGGAGGTGTGCTTTCACGCCACTGGCGGGCGCGGTCGGCTTCCTGCTGCCAAAGTCAATGCTTGGTCACTGTCTGGCGATGGAGCGACACTCGATTTATTCGTTGTCCTGTATCACGGTACCGGTTGCCCTGAAGCGGTACCACGCAGCGCTGTCGTCGAGCACTTCAAGCTTCTTCGTGGGTTTTTGAGGCGAGCACGAGACGGCTTTCATGTGCAGATGGAAGAGTCGCATGAGTCGTTCGAGGCGGCGAGACGTATCTGCGACGGCAAGGACACGTTGACGACGGTGCGATTGTTCCTGCTGACCGATGGCGTCGTAAAGTCTCCTGAAATCGAGCAGGAACAGATGCCTGGACTTGAAGTGCGCTATGTGCTCTGGGACTTGGAGAAGCTAAGCCGACTGCGCGTAGGACACCGCGAGATCATTAGCTTGGACTTCGTGAATGACTACGGCGGCGCGATTCCATGTCTACAGATGGCGGACTGCACCGGCGAGTATCGTACCTTTCTCGCCTTCCTGCCCGCTCCGCTACTTGCGCGCATCTACGGTGAGCACGGCCAGCGTTTGCTGGAACGCAATGTGCGAGCATTTCTGCAGGCCAAGGGGAAGATCAACAAGGGACTGCAGCAGACCCTTCGTGAAGAGCCGCACCGGTTTCTTGCCTACAACAACGGGCTGTGCTGTACGGCTGCTGAGGTCAAACTGCTATCGGGTAGAGACGGTCACGCCATGCTTGAGCGGGTGAGTGACTTCCAGATCGTAAATGGTGGACAGACCACGGCATCGATCTTCCACGCGTTGAAGAAGGAGAAGGTGGATGTTTCTCAAGTCGTTGTGCAGGTGAAGCTGACGGTCTTGAGCGATCCACAAAAGGTGTCGGAGATCGTCCCGCTGATTTCCAAGTACGCCAACAGTCAGAACAAGGTGAACGGCGCAGACTTGTCGGCGAGCGGGCAATTCCATCGTCACTTGGAACACCTGTCGCGTACGGTCTGGTCGCCGCCGATGTCCGGCATGGATCGTGGGTCGCACTGGTACTACGAGAGAGCTCGCGGCTCATATCTGGACGACAAGGCTCGCCAAGGGACTCCGGCTCGCCAAAAGGAATGGGCGACGAACAACCCACTGGATCGCAAGTTCACCAAGACCGATTTGGCGAAGTGCGAGCATGCGTGGATTGGCATGCCTCACCTCGTTTGTCGAGGTGCTGAGAAGAACTTTCTTGCCTTTGCTGAGCGGCTTGAGGATGAGGGGGAGCCCTCAGTGGACTTGAACTACTTCAAGCACACCGTTGCGAAGGCCATCCTGTTTCGGACGGCGGAGAAACTGTTTTCATCGCTGGGCCTGGAGGGATACCGCGCGAACTCAGTGGCGTATGCCGTCGCTTGGGTCTCACATCGCTCAGGGCATCGGATCAACCTCGATCGCATCTGGGATGAGCAGCGCGTGCCTCCATTGACACAGGACTGCGTGAGGTCCGCATGTCAGGCAGCCTATGAGCACCTTACACAAACAGGCGGCAACGTCGGTGAGTGGTCAAAGAAATCCGAATGCTGGGACTTGTACCGATACGAGGAAGTCACCGCGCCAAGCAACTGGGAGGCGGAGTGGGCAGAGCAGCCCTTCGTAACGCTAACGACACGTCCTGATTCGACGGCAGAGGATTGGGAGCGCGTTCGTCATCAGTTCGTCGCCGACACTCGGACTCTGGGCGAACTGGAGGCGCTCACCGGGCGGCAGTGGATGGCGAGATACCGCGGCGAGGAGGTGCGTGGCTACGCCGTTCGCGGGTGGTCAGGGCTCAAGGGTGCGGGCGGCCGCCGACTGAAGAATCTCCGCGACCTGATCGACCTGCTCGCTGCCGCAGCGCAGCTCAACGAATCACCTGTGGGCGCTCCAGTGATCACGGATGACATGGTAGTGCAGGGTCGGATCGCCAAACTCATTGACCTCACGGATGAGTCCGTGCAAGTCGTTCGCTTGGTTGAGGAGGTTGAAGGCCAGTCAGAGGACGACGACAGGCAGTCTGTGAGCGTAAAGAGCCCGCTTGGTAGGGCATTGCTCCATCGACGAACCGGCGAGACTATTCGTGTGCACGCGCCTGGAGGAGTGGCCACATATCGAATCGATCGTGTTCAATGATGCGACGACACAATTGGTCAAAGTCGGATGCGTATTTGCAGGCACTCTTAACTAGAGTACGACCGACGAAAACACCCTCGGAGATGGCGTCAAGCGACTGCACAAGAGCACGTTCGCTGAGTTCAACCACGACCTCGTATCGCCCAAGAATGGGTTCGCGTTCGGCTGGGTTGGATCGCACCGTGTTCCTGTCGTCGCGCGTGCCGGTTGATGTACTTTACTGCCGTGGTGGTCCTTGCTTGTGCCATGCGCCATCTCATTGCTCCACTTCGCCGAATCTCATCGCCAACTGGAGATGCAGTTCATCTCCGTTCGGCAAGAAGAGCATGGCTAACCAGTTGGGGTTCGCACCTATCCGCGACGCGTCACGTTAAGAGTGACGGCACCCGCTTGGTGCGGGCCAACATCTATCGTTACGCCACCAATCGGGCGATCATGCGTCGCTTTTCATGACGTAATATTGGTCTGCCTCCCGAATCCTGATTCATAGCGCTGAGAGTCCTGATGGGCTACGGTACGGTCTCCAAGAGAGTCGAAGATAAGCAACGGGCCAGAAAGAGTGCGGAACAGATCTACGGCAAATCCAAGGATGCGGATGCGATGCGGGAATGCCGGGGG
>Ga0335397_10010297_pt1 | contig 11567 bp, 10 predicted proteins | sample MAT04_FD_205740 | JGI IMG/M metagenome (GOLD analysis project Ga0335397, IMG submission 205740) | Freshwater microbial communities from Lake Fryxell liftoff mats and glacier meltwater in Antarctica - MAT-04 (spades assembly) (version 2) ...
GCGCATTGTCCCATGAAGAATGGTTTGGTACCCAGTCTATAATAACTTTAATGCCCAAAGAATGAGCTTTTGCTACCATAGCCTTGAAATCAACCATGTTCCCGAATTCCGGGTTTACTGCATAATAGTCTTTCACCGAATAATAGCTTCCCAAAGATCCTTTTCTATTCTTTTCTCCAATAGGATTGATAGGCATAAGCCATATAATATCAACACCCATTTCTTTAATACTTTCAAGATGACCAGCAAATGCAGCAAAAGTTCCTTCCGGAGTATACTGACGGATATTGACCTCATATAAGGTCGCATCCCTCAGCCATTCAGGGTGTTTTACGCCAACATTATTTTGTGTTGGACCTGGATTTGTACACGAAACAAAAACAGATGTCATAGCAAAACATATAAAGACAGGGATAATTAAGCTAATACGAAAAAGAGATTTTTTTTTCATTCTATAAAATATGTAGTTGGTAAATATTCACTGTAAAAATTGGAAGGCAAATATGCATAGAAAAATGAGCTGTGCTATTCTACTTCAATAAAGTTGATTTTCAAATCAAGGATTGAAGCATAGTACTCCCCTCTTTCAAGAATATCGTCATCACCTTCTTCATAATACCAGTTTATAGTAAGGATATGATCTTTTGAGGTTAAATCCTTTAAGGATTTCAACATCTCCAGGATAACTTTGGAGGTTCCACTGTTAAGATATTCAAATGAAAGATCCACCTTAGTAGCCTTGCAGTTGGACTCCACATAAGTATTCAGCCATGTAACCACATCTCTGAAAAATAATTCCGCATCTTCCGGTATCGATCGACCTTCAATTTTAATAATGCCAATTGAGTCGAGTGATATGGATGGCGTTTTCCTTGTTCCTTCTATGTAGATTTGATCTATCAAGCTTTCTAATATCGTTCTAAATTAAACAGATTTTATCAGCTTACAAAATAATCCATTCTATAAATTCAATTATTTAGTGAAATATTAACAATGTGATATTTATTTAACTTTGACTTAATATGCCTATCCGTTTTTTATAAACGCATTCTAAATAATTTACAAATAAATACTTTAATGAATTTGTGCGGCATTTCAATCATAATGGCGCTCTTAGAATTATTCAAAAGGAAATTCATGATTATTTTTTTACAAAAGCAATAAATATAATCAACAATTAATGCTAATTGAATTTCAGATTTAGTTAACTTTCAATTAATATTCTACTAATACTATGATATGTACTTTGTGTAAGTTTAAAATCACATATTCACAAAACAATCTAACGAATGAAAACATTGACACATCAAAAATTAAAATTAATTACTGCCATTCTGCTTTTCTTATCAACTTCGGCATTTGTATCTGCCCAGGAGAATGCAGCAGAACCTGCAGATACTCTTTATCCAATTCTCGAACAGGTTCAATCTGATTTATCTGTTTTGAAAAGGTTAAAAATTTCAGGTTATATTCAGGCTCAGTATCAAAAGATTGATACTTCAGGAATGGATTCCTATGCCGGTGGAAACTTTGCAAAAGAACTGGATAATCGATTTTCTGTTAGAAGAGGCCGTCTGAAATTCGCCTACGAAAACCAACTTTCACAATATGTAATACAATTTGATGTAACCGAAAAAGGACTAGGTATTAAAGATGCATACGCTGCTTTCACTGAACCATGGACCAAAGCATTTTCATTATGGACCGGGGTTTTCAATAAACCTTTTGGTTATGAAATAGAATATTCTTCGAACACTCGTGAAACTCCTGAAAGATCAAGAATGTATCAGGTGCTATTTCCCGGAGAAAGAGACCTTGGTGCGAAACTTGTTTTTCAACCTTGGAAAACTTCAAAATACAATTATATAAAATTTGATATTGGAATGTTCAATGGTAATGGCACCAATGTTGAAACCGACCAATATAAGGATATGATTGCTCACCTTACTTTAAACAAAACATTTTTGAGTGAAAAATTAAAACTTGGATTAGGCGCATCCTATTATAATGGTGGAATAAGACAAGTTACAAAGTATGTTTATTCAATTGGAGATGTCACCACTTATAATGCCTACACATCAGGTACAGGAATAAAAACAGATACAGCAACAGCAATGACTAGTTTGAAAGCATTCAGAGCGGACTCAACTGGTGTATCAGGTGATAAAGTAAAAAGGCAATATTACGGTTTGGAATCACAGATAAGTTATGACTGGGCACTTGGTCTTACTACACTTCGTGGTGAATACCTTTGGGGAACTCAGCCAGGTCTTGCAGGCAGTTCAGCAAGTTTTACAGCATTACCTACAGGCGATTTATATTCACGTAATTTTTCAGGTTACTATGTAAATTTTGTTCAAAATCTTGGGCAGTCTCCTTTAGGTATCGTTTTAAAATATGATTCCTATGACCCTAATACAGATATTTCAGGGGATGAAATTGCTCTCGCCAGCAAAGAATTTCCAAAGAACCCTGTACTTACAGTAAAAGATGCTGCAGGTGTTGTAACAAAGAGTTTTGCAGCTCCTATTGCCACAACCGGATTAGCAGACATCAAATATACAACCTTGGGTATGGGTATCATGTATCGCTGGAATAGCAGTGTAAGGCTTACCGTTTATTATGATATGGTTAAAAATGAAACAACCAGTAAAATTGTAAACGGCAGTACTTTAAAAGATTACTCGAAAGACAGAACTGACAATGTATTGACACTTAGATTCCAATACAAATTCTAATAAATGCTTAACAGTAACTTAATATTGCTTTTAAATCCACATAACATTTTAGTAGTTCCTTTACAAAAAATAAAAAATTATGAAAAAGTATATTTTATCAACAGCAGTTTTATTAACTTTATTCTCAGTTTTTAGCTATTCGCAGAAAATAAGTTTTAAAATTAAAGGAAGTGACACAGTTCTACCCCTTTCACAATTGGAAGCAGAACAGTATATGAAGAATAATTCTAATACTTCAATTTCCGTTACAGGTGGTGGATCTGGAGTTGGTTTGTCAGCCTTGTTGAGTGGAACAACTGATATTGCACAATCATCCCGTAAAATGAAAATAGAAGAAAAACAAAAGATGATTGATTCTGGCAAAGCAGTAAAAGAAGTTGTGATCGCAAAGGATGCTTTATCAGTTATCGTAAACCTGGGTAACAAAGTTTCGCAACTTACCAGAGAACAACTCGAAGGAATATTCACTGGAAAGATATCAAACTGGAAAGAAGTTGGTGGCGAAGACCTTGGAATTATTGTTTATTCTAGGGAAACCAGTTCAGGTACCTATGAATTTTTCAAAGAACATGTATTAAATAAAAAGAACTTCGCAACTTCAGCTTTACTTATGCCTGCAACCGGTGCAATTGTGCAGAGTGTTAGTCAGACAAAAGGAGCAATAGGATATGTAGGGCTTGCTTATGCCGACAAATCAGTGAAATCCTTAAAGGTTTCTTATGATAAAGGTGTTACATTTGTTGATGCAAATATTGCAAATGCAATGAATTTGACCTACCCAATTACACGTCCCTTATACTATTACTATCTTAGCTCAATTGAAAAAACAGTTAAACCATTTGTGGATTTCATTTTATCTGCTGAAGGTCAGCAAATTGTAAGAACTGAAGGTTATGTACCTCTTAAGTAATTAATCAGGATGAAATTGTTTCGGAAAGCAGTCGAGAAAACAACAGAATCAGTACTTTTTTTAAGCAGCACGGTAACTACAATCGCCGTGCTGTTTATTGTTTATTTTCTATTTAGCGAAGGTTTAGGTATTTTTAAAAGCTCACCTGTCGAAGGAACTTTTATAATGGTTGTCAACAAGGTTAACCCTGTTGTTGAACTCAGCGCAAAAGAAATAAAAGACATTTTTAATGGTGATAAAACAAACTGGGATCAATTTGGCGGGAAACACGACAGTATCATCCTTTTTACCCTGACTGAAGTTGGGGATATGTTCACCGAGGAAGAACTTGGTGCAAATTATGAGTATATGCCCTCTAAAATTGACAGTTTTATTACCGCAAATCCAGGAGTCCTAGGATATTTCACGAAAAATAATCTCCCTTCTGATTTTCAAGGGAAAATATTGCCCATATCGAATGTCAGTTTGAAAGAATTTTTTCTTGGAAGAGAATGGTACCCAACATCCGCACCTGCAGCACTTTACGGTACACTCCCATTAGTTTTAGGAACCTTGTGGGTTAGTATAGGAGCAATTTTATTAGCTTTACCTATCGGACTTATTACATCCCTTTACATGGCTGAAATAGCCAATGAAAAACTAAGAAGAATTCTAAAACCTTTAATTGAATTATTGGCGGGTATTCCGTCAGTTGTTTATGGATTTTTTGGCCTTGTAATATTAGTTCCATTTATTCAGAAAACTTTTAATCTGCCAGTTGGAGAAACAGCACTTGCAGGAAGTATTATACTAGCAATAATGGCATTGCCTACAATTATAACTATTTCAGAAGACGCTATACGTACAACACCTGTATCTCTCAAGGAAGCAAGTCTAGCATTGGGAGCAACCCGCTGGCAAACAATAGTTCGTGTTATTCTTCCATACTCAAGATCAGGTATTATTGCAGCATCTATTCTTGGGATAGGAAGGGCAGTTGGTGAAACAATGGCCGTACTTATGGTAACAGGGAATGCATCGGTTATTCCTCACTCCTTCCTTCAACCGGTACGTACAATTCCTGCTACAATAGCTGCTGAGCTTGGAGAAGCGCCTTATGGCGGAGTACATTTCAAAGCATTATTTGCACTAGGAATTATACTTTTTCTAATAACATTTACATTCAACACACTTGTTGAACTTGCAAAAGCAAAGAAAATTAAGCAATAAATTTATGTAGTAAGAATTGAAATGAAGAGTAAAAAACATATACAGGAATTTATTGCATTCAACCTTTTCAGGTTAGTTAGTTTCATGGTTGTTGGTATTCTTTTTATAATACTGGGTTTTATTGTAGTCAGAGGGATTTCAGTAATTAACTGGGAGTTCCTAACGGCTATGCCTAAAGATGGAATGACAGGTGGAGGAATCTTTCCAGCTATTGTTGGAACAATGTACCTTATTTTTTTCAGTATGCTTTTTGCATTTCCTGTAGGTGTACTTTCTGCAATATATATGAATGAGTATCTTAAAGAAAATGCATTTAAAAAAATAATCCGTTCCATGACCAATAATCTTGCAGGTATTCCCTCCATTGTTTTTGGTTTGTTTGGAATGGCATTTTTTGTAAATCGTCTAAAATTTGGAGATTCAATTCTAGCAGGCTCGCTAACTCTTGGTATAATGGCTCTTCCTGTAATCATCAGAACAACTGAGGAAGCTTTAAAATCTGTTGAAGACTCTCTTAGAATCGCAAGTTATGCATTAGGTGCAACAAAGCTTCAGACAATAAGAAAGATAGTTTTACCTGTAGCTTTTCCCAATATTATAACAGGCTTGATACTTTCTATTAGTCGGGTTTCAGGAGAAACTGCCCCGATTCTGTTTACCGTTGCGGCATATTTTCTACCAAAACTACCAACGAGTATTTTCGATCAGGTAATGGCATTACCTTATCACCTATACGTTTTAGCCACAAGCGGAACTAATATCGAGGAATCAAGACCAATGGCCTATGGAACGGCACTCGTTTTAATTACTATTGTTTTAATATTTAACCTTATTGCAAATGCTATACGTAAATCCTATAGCAACCGATCAAAATCCAGATAACAGGAATTAAAATATGTCTAAATTAACAGTTGAAGCAAAAGATCTGAATTTATTTTATGGTAGTTTTCAGGCATTGAAAACCATAAATTTTCAAGCACGCAAGCATTCCGTTACAGCATTTATAGGGCCTTCCGGTTGTGGTAAATCAACACTGCTACGAACCTTTAACCGCATGAATGACCTTATAGACGGCGTAAGAATAGAGGGTACTGCTTATGTCGACGGCATTGATGTATATGATAAAAAAGTAATAGTCGATGATCTGCGCAAAAAGGTTGGAATGGTTTTTCAGAAGCCAAATCCATTTCCTAAAAGCATTTTTGAAAATGTTGCGTATGGGCTTAGGGTTAATGGGATAAGCGATAAACACGTTATTGAAGAAAGAGTGATCGCTTCAATCCAACAATCTGCTTTATGGGAGGAGGTTAAGGATAAGCTTAAAAAGTCAGCTATGGAACTTTCCGGCGGACAACAGCAAAGGCTATGTATTGCAAGAACACTAGCAATTAAGCCCAAAGTTATTTTAATGGATGAGCCTGCCTCTGCACTTGATCCTATTTCTACTGGAAAAATTGAAGAATTGATTCACGAATTAAAAAAAGATTTTACTATCATAATCGTTACCCATAATATGCAGCAGGCCTCTCGCGTGAGTGATTTTACGGCATTTTTTTACCTGGGGGAATTGGTAGAATGGGATACTACAACAACGATTTTCATGAATCCCAAGGATGTAAAAACTCAGAATTATGTAACAGGTAGGTTTGGATGATATATTTGTTGTGTGATATATTTGTAGATTAGGGATGAAATTGATTGTTATTGGTTTAAAACAATAAGAAATTAAAAGGATGGAAACAAAAGCACATGCACACATGGATGCAGAGTTACTGCAACTTAAGACTGATATGATTGATATGTGGGAGACTGTAATAAGTCAACTACAAAAAGTACGTGATGTGGTTGAAAAGAACAATCGCGATTTGATTAATGAAATGGCATCCGGTGAAAAACGTATTGACGCTTTTGAACTTAAGATCGATATGGATTGCGAAAGAATTCTTGCTTTATACAATCCTGTTGCAAATGATTTGCGTTTTGTATTAGCAGTTTTAAAGATTAATTACAATCTCGAAAGAATAGGCGATTTTGCCTGGGGAATTGGAAAAATTTTCCGGGATACTGAATCATCATTCAGCAAAGAAAGCTTAAAAAAATCTAACCTGATGCTGATGATCAACACTTCAATTGAAATGGTTAAGACTGCACTCCTGGCTTTTGAGAATGATGATAACGAACTAGCATCGGTAATATTTGAAAAGGATAAAATTCTTGATGCCAATAACAAAAACGCCAATAACATTATTGCTGCGCAGATCAAAGCTCATCCGAAAAGTATATTGAATCATTTAAGTCTTCTTTCCATCATTCGTAAAACAGAAAGAATCGGAGATCAAACAAAGAATATTTCAGAAGAGATAATTTTCTATATTGAGGCGAAAGTATTACGACACAAGAGAAAGAAGAAATAGTTTAAACCAACAAACCTGTCAGGTATTAGACCTGACAGGTTTGTTGATACCAATACCCGGAATCTTTAACAATTCTTTTCTGCGTTGCGAAATCTACGTAAACCAAACCAAATCTGGGCTGATACCCTTCTGCCCATTCAAAATTGTCTGTTAGACTCCATACAAAATAACCGTTTACATTTACGCCTTCTTGTTTTGCCCGAAGTACCTGCTGAATGTGCTGATCTAAATAGTTTGTTCTTTTAACATCATATACTCTGTTTCCAACCAAAGTATCAGGAAATGCAGCGCCATTTTCCGTTACAATGATCTCTTTAAAATTCTTATAACTGTTAAATTTTAATAACATCTCATAAATGCTTTCAGGATACACTTCCCAATTCATAACAGTGGTCTCTACATCTCTTTTTTCTGCTGTTACTATTTTCGCCCATAATAAAGGTGTTAATCTGGAGAAAGTAACCAATTCTCTAGTATAATTTTGTAACCCTATAAAATCCATATTAAATGCCAGCTTGCCTTCATCACCATCTTTTATAAAAGGCTCAAGCCTTTGGAGCATTTGAAGATCTTTAACGGGATAACCTAATCCGGCTAATGGTTCTATAAACAATCGGTTGAGGAGTGTATCGATCCTGTTTGCAGCCAAAGTATCCTTTTGTGAATGTCCGAATGGCTGAATATATGAACATGAGAAGGTAGTTCCAACTATTAAATCGGACTTTAATGATTTTACAATTCTACCCCCTTCAGCCTGACACATTGCAGCATGATGGGCTGCCGCCAAAAAATTATTGAGACCTTTCCTCCCCGGTGCGTGGACCCCAAGAAAATACCCTGCTCCTGTAAATACCATTGGTTCATTAAGTATCATCCAACGTTTTACCCTGTCCCCGAAATATTTGATACAAACTTCAACATATTCGCTAAACCAGCTTATTATATCCCTGTTGGCCCAACCACCACAGCTTTCAAGCTCCCATGGCAAGTCCCAATGGTAAAGTGTTATCCAAGGTTCAATTCCTCTTGCAAGACATGAATTAATTACCCGGTTATAAAAGTCTATTCCTGCCAAATTAATTGTTCCTATACCATTTGGAATTATTCGACTCCAGGACAGAGAAAAGCGAAAGTTCTTTATGTTAAGATTTTCAATTAATTCAATATCATCATTATAGAGATGGTAAAAGTCGCAGGCTATATTTGCGTTTTGATTATGATAAATATTCCCCTTTCTGTTTGCGAAAACATCCCAAACTGACTTCCCTTTACCATCTTCATTCCATCCGCCCTCTATCTGGTACGCAGCTGTTGAAACTCCCCATTTAAAAGTACTTCCAGCAGACATGTTGTTACTATCCATTATCAATCTCTAATTCTGAAGCTACTTTTCTCAATAACATTCTTTTAAATTTTTTGAGGGAAGATGGCTTTTTCCCTTCCAACATCATATCAAGATTGATTACAGAGAAATTTTCAGAAATAACTTTATTTATGATTTGCTCTGTAATATTAGGATAATCTACCTGAATTCTCAAATCGTTTTCAATCCATTCCTGAATTTTTTCTTTATGCTTTAAATTCAGACTTTTTATTACCGGAACTCCCATTTCAGATAATGCTGCTGCGTTGCATTGTTGTTCATACTGACCCTTCATAGGGATTACCAATAGTTTCTTATTCATAAAAAGTGCTTCAGCCGGAGTTTCAAAGCCGGCGCCACATAAAATTCCTTCAGAAGAAGCCATGCTGCTGACGAAGTCATCATTATTTATTGATTGTATTGAAATATTCATTTCTTTGAAGTGCTTTTTATTGTGCTTTGAAAACACTTGCCATTGGACATTTTCAAAATTACTCAACACTTTAATAATTCTCTTATCGTCATAAGCAGGGAGATAAACTGTATAGTGACCCTTATTTGCTATCTTACAATTCCGAACCTGTTGTCTGATAACAGGTGTGTAAATATTTGAATCGTAAGATTTAAAATGGAAACCATATTGCACAGAGGAAGGTGCGTAATTCTTAAGAATTGCTCTTCCAAGAAAATCGCTTTCATTTGGCTGAGGAACACTTTTGTTCAAAACTGCTGACTGATGGCTTAGTGCAACACACCTAATATTTTTCAGTTCGCATGCCCATGCAGTAACAGGTTCAAAGTCGTTAATAACCAAATCATATAATTCTACAGGCACATCATCAATTTCAAAAAACAGTCCCCTTAAATTATTTTTTTTATATGTTTTTTTAAGGTCCACTCCCCCACTCTCCCCAAAGATAAAACTTAGACCTCTGTACTTAAACTTTACTGGAAAAGGCAATTCCACATCAGCCTGAGTGCCACTTATTAAAATATCAACTTCGTGATCCTTTTTCAAAACTGGAATTATATCCCTTGCTCTGCTTAAATGACCATTTCCAGTGCCCTGAATTGCATATAGAATTTTCATTTTTTGAATATTTAAGAATTGAGTGGATAGATAAAAACAGATTTGAGATTCATTTTGTGGAGTTGGCAAATATTTTTGTCTTCGGGGGATTTGGAGCTTTCATCAGATTAAATTCCTGTAGCATATTTTCAAAGATCTGGCTGTTATTTAAATCTGTTTCATCATCTTTTTCAAGGTTTTGCTTCATTTGATGCTTATCTTTTTCATTAAACCTGTAAATTGACCATGCTCCATTTGAGAATTCAAGAGTTGACAAATTTTCAACCCAATCTCCTGAATTCATGTAAATTACCGAACCTTCTGAATTGCTTATTTTGCGCATTTCAGGATGATGAATATGTCCACAGATTACATAATCATATTTGTTGCTGATACCAATATCTGCAGAGGTTTTCTCAAAGTCGTTAATGAACGAAACAGCCGATTTTACACTGCTTTTAATTTTTTGTGAAAGAGATAATTTTCCTTTGTTTAAAATTTTTTCTGAGATGAAGTTAAAAAATTTATTTATCAGAATCAAAGTATCATAACCAATTGCTCCCAACCTGGCTAACCATTTTGAGTGTTGCATGGTAATATCAAAAACATCACCATGAAAAACCCATGCCTTTTTACCTTCGGGGAGGTCAAGAACAACTTTATTTACAACGCTGAGTGAGCCAATTTTCAAGCCATCGAATTTTCGGAACATTTCGTCGTGATTGCCAGTTACATAGTAGGTTTTTATTCCTTTTCCCATCCAGCTTATAAGGTGTTTAACTACCTTCATATGACTGTTAGGCCAATAACGCTTTGTGAATTGCCAGATGTCTATTATATCGCCGTTTAGGACAACTACTTTCGGCTTAATACTCTTTAAATAAAAGAGTAATTCTTTTGCATGACAGCCATAAGTGCCAAGATGTACATCAGAAAGTACCAGAATATCAATTCTTCGTCTATTTTTTTTCATTTACGATATTAATGTTTTAAAAGGGGATAAAACCCCATGAAAAGGGAAATTGCAAATTTTGAAATAAGATTTTCAAATTTCTTTTTAAACCTGTCAGGTCTTAAACCTGTCGGGTTTGGAAGATGAATAAACCTTTTATAATTTTCCATAATATTGAGTTTGTCAAAATTATGGGTGATTTATAAACTGTGTGTGAAAATGATATTACTAAATTGTTATGAAAACGGAAAACCTGACGGGTATTAGTCCTGTCGGGTTTGGTTAAAAATCCATCCTCGCAAGTGGAGAAATATTCTGCGGCGCAAAAATTTTCTTCCCGAATTTGTAATAGCCTGTAATTGCGATCATTGCGGCGTTATCTGTGGTGAATTTAAATTCAGGAATGTAGATTTCCCAATTTCGCTTTTCTGACTCAGTCTTAACTCTGTCGCGTAAACCAGAATTTGCTGAAACACCACCTGCCAAAGCAATGCGGCTTATACCCGTTTCAATGGAAGCTTTTACAAGTTTATCCATCAATATTTCGACAATTGATTTCTGAATGGAAGCGCATAAATCGTTTTTGTTTTCTTCAATGAAGCCGGAATTTTCTTTCTGTTGATCCCTCAAAAAATAAAGAATTGATGTTTTCAATCCGCTGAAACTATAATCGAGACCAGCAATACGAGGCTTACTGAATTTAAAACGATCTGCATCTCCAAGCTTTGCATATTTATCAACAAATGGACCTCCGGGATATGGCAGACCTAGTAATTTGGCGCTTTTATCAAAGGCTTCTCCGGCAGCATCATCGATGGTCTTTCCAATTATTTCCATGTCTAAATGATCTCTTACCAAAACTATCTGAGAGTGACCTCCCGATACAAGAAGGCATAAAAAAGGAAATTGAGG
>Ga0335397_10010298_pt1 | contig 11566 bp, 14 predicted proteins | sample MAT04_FD_205740 | JGI IMG/M metagenome (GOLD analysis project Ga0335397, IMG submission 205740) | Freshwater microbial communities from Lake Fryxell liftoff mats and glacier meltwater in Antarctica - MAT-04 (spades assembly) (version 2) ...
GGGGCCGGTGGGCAGCGAAGCGTGGTAAGACACAAACAGCCCCCCGATCCCCGCCACGAGGCCCAACACCGCCGATACGAGAAGGACGATGTCGAGTCGATCCGATGCCATTCGGGCAGCGACAGCGGGCGCCACCGTGAGGGTGATCGCCATCAACACACCAACGGTCACAAGCCCGACCACAACGATCACTGCCAGTGCCGTGAGAAGGAGGACATCGACAACGCCGACGCGAATTCCCACTGTGCGGGCATGCTGCGGATCGAAGGTCGTGGCGATCAGCAGCGGCTTAGCCAGGACAAGGCCGAGAATGACCACACTCGCCAACACCACGTCTACGGCGACATCACGCCACGTCACTGTGAGCGGATTTCCGAAGAGGACGTGGGAGAGGGCCCGAGGGTCCTGTTGGTAGGAAACACCGATGATTCCCAGAGCAAACAGAGCCTGGCCCGCCACACCGATGGCCCCGTCTTCAGTCGCTCGGGCCTTGGTCACCAACCACGAGACGGCAAGCGCAAGCACCAGAGCCGAAACGAGGCCTCCGACCAGCAGGCTTCCGCCGAGAATCGCTGCTCCCGCCACCCCTGCGAGCATGGAATGACTCATCGCGTCGGCCAGGTAGACCATGCGGCGCGACACGATCCACACGCCGGCCAGCGGAGCAGCCACCGAGAGCGCCACCGTCGCGATCAACGCTCGCACCATGAACTCACTGCTCAGTGGCTCGGCCAGCCAGGTATTCCACCAACTCATGACGTTGCGCTGCTGACGGTGAAGATCCGCTCGATACCGCGTGGCGAGAGAACGGAGTTGGTCGAACCATCCATCAGGAGCCGCCCATCCTGGAGCGCGATCGCGCGAGGAAACAGGCGGCGCGCAAGGTCGAGCTCGTGAAGGGCACACATCACCCCGATACCCCGGCCCATCAGCGACTCGACGACCTCTGCCACCCGATCAACCGCCGCCGTGTCGAGCCCGGCGAACGGTTCATCTAAAAGCATCACCTCAGGCTCCTGCACGAGAGCTCGCGCAAGCAGCACACGTTGCGCCTGGCCGCCCGAGATCTGACCAATGGATCGATGTTCCAGATCGCTGGCATCCACCAGATACAACGCGTCATGCGCTGTCCGACGATCGTTCGACGACCAACGAAACGACCGTCGCGTCCGATAGCGACCAGTCAGGACGACATCGATGACAGAGAAGGGAAGGTCCCACCGAACCTGAGCACGCTGTGGGACGTAGGCAAGACCCCCAGCCACACTCTTACTGAGTGGCATCTGCCCGCGCAGGAGGACCGAGCCGCTCGAACCAGGTTCCAGACCAGCCAAGGCGCGCAGCAACGAGGATTTGCCGGCACCGTTCCGGCCGATGAGAGCCACACCCTCTCCGACGCTGAGAGTGAGATCAATGCCCTGCACGCCGCATCTACTGCCATACATGACGGTGAGGTCGTTGGCTTGAAGCGCCGTACCCCTCATGCGGGCAGTGTTCCCAGGGCCAGAGTTCCATCCGACCAAGCGGCGAGCAGTCGCTCCCGGCCTACCCACGCCACGGCGGTTGCGCCATCAGCGCGGCGTGAGAACTGAGTCGTCGCAGGACAGGGTCGTCCTGGCAATGCGGAGTCCACCCTCCACACCACTACCCGGCCATCCCGCGAGGCTGCTGCCAATCGTTCTCCATCAGCCGACCAAGCCAACGATCCGACAAGATCAGTACAACCGCTCAGAATGCGAGGAGTGGTTCCCGACGGCCCCTTCCCGCTGAAGTCCCAGAGGGTGACTTCGGAGCCGCCATTGCTCGCAAGAAAACGACCGGTGGGGCTGAACGCAAGCGCAGTTACTTTGGCCGCATACCCCTGCATCGTGAGTTCGTCATCGGAGCGGCCAACACGCCAGGCATGAAGACTCGCATCCTGGTTTCCCGTGGCGACCCATCGCCCATCCGGCGTCACGGCCAGAACCAACAGGGAACCCTTGAACGACATGACCTTCGGCGGTCTATCCCTCGTCGGATCGAAGAGGCTGATCCCTCCATAGGCGCTGACCGCCAAGGATCGATCGAGCCACGCCAGCCCCGTCACGGTGCTGGCCACGGTCGCGGACCACGTGATGACCATCCCATCACCCACGATCACGGCTCGGCGCCCAAGACCAGCCGCCAAGGCCTGACCATCGGGTCGCCAGGCAACAGCCGCGCACCATCCGCCCTCGATCGTTGCCAGAACCCCCACACCTGGCTTGAGGATGTGAACACCATGCGTGGTCCCGACAGCCAGCCGCGAACCATCAGGTGACCATGCCGCCGCCAACGGCCCCTCGGGCAGGTGCATCTCCCAGATCGAGCCGCCTGAACTCAGGTCGACCACGCGAACAAGCCCGTCAGCACCCAAGATGGCCACCGTGTCGAGGCCTCCGACATGCAGCGCCACGACAGACTCGTTCGTCGCGTGGGTCCAGTCCACCAAGGCGTCTGCGATAGCCACGGTCATGCGGCCCCCGACACCAGGCAGGCGGAGAAGTCCGCATTCAACTCGGCCCGATCAAGGTTCCTTCCGATGAACACCAGGCGATTCAGACGTTTGTCCGACCCCCACGGCGCACCGAAGTCGCCATCAAAAAGCATGTGAACCCCCTGAAACACATACTTTCGCTCCTCTCCTGCCATGGACAGGATCCCCTTGCTACGAAAGATGTCGACGCCGCGCTCGACCAACAGCCTTCCGAGCCAGGCGTTCAGCAGCTCGACGTCAACGTCTCCGCTGCATTCGATGCCGACCGAGGTCACGGTCTGGTCGTGCTGATGATCGCTGTCCTGCAGAAAATTCGGCTCATCGGCGAGAACACGCTGGAGATCGAACGCCCCCACATCAAGAATCTCCGACAGTGCGACGTCGGCATGAACCGCCGGCAGGATCTGCACCTGCGCATTGATGCTGCGCAAGCGCCGAGTCAGTGCGTCGAGTGATTCCGCGTCAACGAGATCAGTCTTGTTCAACACGATTCGGTCAGCGAACGCCACCTGTTCCACAGCCTCGTTCTCGACCCCGATTGGCTTGACCTCATCCAGGTGGGCCAGTGCATGCTTGGCGTCCACCACGGTCACGATCGAGTCGAGCCGAAGCAGTTCCTTGATCTCATCGTCGACGAAGAATGTCTGTGCAACCGGCGCTGGATCAGCCAGACCGGTCGTCTCGATCAAGATCTGATCAAACTTGTCTCTGCGACGCATCAGGACTCCAAGGATGCGAATCAGGTCGCCACGCACGGTGCAGCAGATGCAACCGTTGTTCATCTCGAAGATCTCTTCCTCGGCATCAATCACCAAGGCGTCATCGATTCCGATCTCACCGAACTCGTTCTCGATGACAGCAATCCGCAGATTATGATTCTCGGTGAGGATTCGATTGAGAAGAGTGGTCTTCCCAGCTCCGAGGAAACCCGTCAGCACTGTGACAGGAACACGCGTGTCAACAGATGGATCCTGTGTCGCTTCAACCATCAGGTCTTTCCTTCTTCTCGATGTCTACGAATGAGTTCTCGAACCATCTGAGGCGTCACTTCAGGCAGTGGCAGATCGATGCGGAATGTCGAAGGCGGCGCATCGAGAACCGCGATGATGGTCTCGTAGGGGGAACATGATTCCTCGGAGCACAGGGCCTCATGGATCACGATGGGCACATCGATTCCCAGCCGCAGTTCATCGCGGACAACGCCTTTTAGACGACGCACCAGCATCGCGCTGTTCGCTGATGCACCACCTGAGCCTCCCGGCGCCGAATCACCTAACCGGAACACGCGAGCCCCTTGACGATGCGGTTCAGGTTGTCCTGCATCACCGAGACGTAGTCGGCCGATGAATCTGCCGAACTTCGGGGATCAAATTCCAGCGCCGAAAGAAGATCGGCCCGCGCGCCAACCTCTTCTGCGACCGTCTTGGCCAGGCGATCGGGCAGAACGTCTTCGTAGAACACCGTCGACACATCGTTCGCCTTCGCCAACGCCGCAGTGCTACGCAGCTGCTTAGCAGTCGGCTCGTCTTCAGGAGACACGCCTGCGATAGCGATCTGGGTGAGCCCATAGCGATCCGCCAGGTAGCCGAACGCGGCATGGCCAGTCACCAGGACGTCACTGCGGCAGCCCTTGAGAGCTGAGGCATAGCGCTGATCAAGAGCTTCGAGCTCACCGGTGACTCGCTTGTGGTTGGCCTCGATGGCTGCCGAGGCCTCGGGAGAAGCCTCCCGGAGGCTGGCCGACACTGCGTCAGCCATCGCCGCCATTCGGCGAGGGTCCAGCCACACATGCGGATCCTTTCCACCCGCCAATGACTCCTTCCCCAGGTCGCGAGGGGCCGGCAGCAGATCCACCCCAGGGGCGGTGAGCAGGTCGGTCGCCACGGACCGATCAGGTAGCAGCGCCACGGCTCGCTCCACATCGGGCTGGAATCCCGCGCCGAGATACAGCACGGAGTCGGCCTTTTGCAAGGCGGTCTGGGCCTTCGCGTCAAGACTCAGATCGTGCGGCTCCACACCTTCAGGCGTCAGGGAGGACACCCGAACCGCATCACCACCGATGCTCTCGGCGAGCCACTGAACCGGATAGAAGTTGGCCACCACGTCGATCCGTTCGGCCGACGCGTTGGAAGAATCCGTCGCATCGGTCGACGAGCAGGACGCGAGAGCGGGTGAAAGAAGGAGGGCAGCAACAACAGCCACGCCTCCGCGCGAGAGAAGCTGTGAAGGAGTCATGCGAGCGACCGTACACTAAATGAAAATGATTATCATTAAGGGGTCAGCGGTTCGTGCTCCCAGTTCCATAGCGCCTGGTGAACTTCTCGATCCGGCCAGCGGTGTCCACGACGCGCGCCTGGCCCGTGTAGAAGGGGTGGCTCGCCGAGGAGATCTCGACATCGATGACCGGATAGGTATTGCCGTCGGTCCACTCGATCGTGGTCTTCGAAGCAGCGGTGGAACGCGTCAAGAAAGTGAAGTCCGCGCTCTTGTCCCTGAACACCACGGGTCGGTACTCGGGGTGGATGCCTGGCTTCATGAGGTTCCCTTCAGATACGGCAGCCGTTGGCGGCCGGTGTGATGAGTGAGGTGATCAACCGGCCATGTACGGCGAGAGAGTCGCGAGAAAGTCGTCCTCATCGTCGAGGAACGCAGAAAAGGGATCGCTGAGCTGACGCCAAGCCGTTTCGCCCTCGCACAGTTCGTCGTCGGTCAGCAGGCAGTGCTCGAGAGTGGCCTGAATGCCCTCGTGGTCCAGGTCGATACCGATGAACGCCAGCGCCTGCTCACGATCCCCGTAGTAGGGATCCCACGCCATGGTGGCCACGGTTCGCCTCAAGGGCGTGATCTGCGACCAGGCCGGCTCGGGCGCACCTGCCAACCAAGCCGAGGCCGGAGTCAGAGCCAGGCCACCACCGGCGGTCTCCCACGAGAGCATCGTCCTGGGCCTGGTGGCGAGCCAGATGTGGCCTCGCCCACGCAGGATGGGGCCAACAAGTTCACTCAAGTTGTCGTGGAGTCGTTCGGAATGGAACGGGCGGCGAGCGCGCCAAACCAGGGTCGATACCCCACAGACGCACGAGCAGGCGGAGGGACGCAAGACACCCGGCTCCCAGCGCTGGAAGTAGGTGATGGGGTCGTGTCGCCTGGTCTTCACGAGGTTGGTGGGCATCAGATCCGCGATCGCAACTTGCGCAGCGAGTGGATTCAGGTGCTCGATCATCGTGCCCACCCGCGCCACGTCGAGCGGGTCCTCGCCCACCGCTCCACCGATCAGAACGATGTCGGCGGCTTCGACCTGCCGAGCCACGACCTCGGCGACGGTTCGATTGTCCTCCTCCGCCGCAGCGATCCCTCTGTCGCTCAGATCGTCCGTGGTGTCCAGGTCGGGAATGAAGGTTCGCGCATCGACCACGACCACCACCGAGTCGACCCGAACCACTTCTGACATCTCCTGCGATCCCACCATGCACTCGCTCAGGGCTGCGACCACACCATCGGGCTCGATGACATCGGGGAGCATCAAGAGCAATGCCGACCATCGACCAAGATCTGCCAACCGTGCGATCGTGGGAAGCACGTCCTCGCGAAGTGTGCACGAGACGCAACCGTGCTCTAGCTCGATGGTCTCCTCCTCAATCACGCCGGAGATGTCGATGACCTTGCGTCGCACCAGATTCTTCAAGCGAAGATCGGACAGATCATGGTCAACAACCACCACTGATTCAGGAGATTGCAGGGCGGTGGCGACGACTGCGGCACGCAACCTGGGAGCGACACCTCCCACGATGGTCACCGGCAACCGGCGATCGGAGTTAGACGCTGGGGGCAGGGGTGTGGGGTCAATGCCGGGCATGACGTCACCCTATATGAAAACGATAGTCGTTATCGGATAGGGTGGAACCAGCCGAGGAGGAGAGGAAGCGAATGTCCGCACGTTGCCAGGTCACTGGAGCCATACCGGGCTTTGGGCACAGCATCAGCCATAGCCATCGCAGGACCAAGCGCCGGTTCAACCCCAACATCCAACACAAGAAGTACTACGTCCCGAGCCTTGGACGCACGATCACCTTGAACCTGTCGACCAAGGGCATCCGCACCATTGATCAGCGAGGGATCGAAGCCGTCGTCCGCGAGCTGCTCGCCAAGGGAGAGCGGTTCTGATGGCACGCAACGAAGTGCGTCCCATCATCAAGTTGCGATCGACCGCCGGAACCGGCTTCACCTACGTGACAAAGAAGAACCGGCGCAACGACCCAGACCGCATTGTCCTGCGTAAGTACGACCCGGTCGTACGACGCCATGTTGAATTCCGCGAGGAGCGCTGACCGTGGCCAAGAAGAGCATGATCCACAAGGATCTGAAGCGCCGAGAAATCGTCGCCCGATATGCAGAGCGTCGAGCCGAACTCAAAACGATCATGACCAGTGCCTCCTCATCGGTGTCAGAGAAGGCGGCCGCCCAGCAGGAACTACGCCGGCAGCCCCGTGATGCCTCGGCCACGCGCCTACGCAATCGCGATGTCGTCGACGGGCGCCCCCGAGCTCATCTCCGCAAGTTTGGGCTCTCGCGTATCAGGTTCCGCGAGATGGCCCACGCGGGAGAACTGCCAGGAATCACCAAGAGCAGCTGGTAATTGCACGATCGCTTCCCCACAGCTAGCGCCAATCGCGCACACTTCGAGATGGGTGCGAGGAACTACTCGTAAGTCTGGTCGGGTGCCTCAATCGGTTCGGCGATGCTGACCTCGATCCATGGGACCGCCGATGGACTGTCGACTCCACCGCCCGGAACCCAACGCCCTGTGATCGTGAGCCACTCATCCGGCACGACAGACGTGTCAAGGTTCTTCAACTGCACCTTGGCCGCGATCGCGTCTGCCGCACAACAGGTCAACGACAGACGCGCGAGATCGAACCCGCCGTCCGAACGCCGCACGGCGAACCCGGTGAGCTGAACCGTGCGCCCTTGCAGCGTTCGACCTCCGTCCCACACTGCGCGCGTGACGTACTCAGCCACCGGGATGGCAGCGGGATCGCCGACTGCGAGGCTGGGCAGAACATCGGAGGGCTTGGCCGCAACCGATCCTCGGTCCGCCGCATAAGCACCGAGTGCGGGCGGCACCACGAAGAGAACTCCCAGCACCGGAAGAAGCAGCAACCACGCCACGCGCGGACCGCCTGCGCCGTGACCGTGGCCGTCATCGATCTGGATGCCGTGGCTGCCTACTTCATGCGGGTGGCCATCGAGGTAGGCATCGAGACGTTCGTCGGCCTCCTCAGTGACCATCTGCGACTCGGATGGTTTGCGCAGCAGCCCATCGAACCAGGCCGAGACCAATCCGAGTCCCACGAGGAACAGTCCGGCCGCCAGCAGGAACCAGAACATGGCCGGCTTCAGATACCGCAGGTAGGTGCCATCAAGGCTGATCCGCACCATCGCACCGCCCAGCAGCACGACGATCAACGCTTGAATGTCGCGCTTCACAGCAGCCACCAGCCGACAGCACTGGCAACGAGTACGGCCACAACGAATGTGGTGGGGGCGAAGCGCGCCGCGAAGCGCCGTCCGAAGATGCCGGCCTGCAACGAGATGAGCTTGACATCGACCATGGGTCCAACGACGAGGAACACCAGTCGCGAGGTGAGCGAGAACTGCGTGAGGCTGGCCGCGACGAACGCGTCGGCCTCGGAACAGATCGCCAGGATCACCGCCAACGCGGCCAGCGCAAAGATCGAGAGAACGGGGTTCGACGCGACTGAGTCGAGCCATTCCTTGGGCACCACGGTGTTCAGCACCGCCGCCGCCAGGCCACCGACGACGAGGAATCCGCCAGCGTGCAGCAGATCGTGCTGCGCGCTCACACGAAACACGCCCCACGACGACAGGCCCTCTGTGTCGGGTCGGCGCAGCGGCTTGATCCATTCACCCTTACCTCGGGCAGCCCACAGCCACCCCATGATCAACGCGACGCCGAGCGAGGCCAGAAAGCGTGCCAGCACCATCTCGGGATCGTTCGGAAACGCAACAGCGGTCGAGGCCAGCACGATCGGATTGATCGCAGGCGCGCTGAGCAGAAACGCCAACGCTGCGGCGGGCGCGACGCCTCGAGCCATCAGGCCACCGGCCAACGGCACCGACGCGCATTCGCACCCTGGCAGCAGTGCACCGGCACCGGCCGCGACCGGAACAGCAGCGGCTGAGTTCTTGGGCAGCACCTTGGCGAAGAACGAGGCCGGGACGAAAGCAGCCACGCACGCCGACAGGACGACGCCCAAGACAAGGAAGGGAAGCGCCTGAAGAACGATCGACACGAAGATCGTGGTGAAAGTGGCTACCGCGGGAGCCTGAAACCACTCGGCAATCCAGCGTTGACCCACGACCATCAAGATCAATCCACCGACGAGCAACTCCAGTGATCCGATGCCAAGGCGCCGGCGCGGGGCGCGTTCGGGTGCACGGGTGCTCATGACGTGACACTCGACCTGGGGGAGCCCTGACCTGAGCCCGGGTCGTGAGCCGGTCTGGGCTCTGCACCGCCGTAGCGACGATCACGGGCGGCGTACTGCTCCACGGCCCGCCAGAGCTGACGCCGGTCGACGTCGGGCCAGAGGTCGTCAAGAAAGACGAATTCGGCGTACGCGCTCTGCCACAAGAGGAAGTTCGAGATGCGCTGCTCCCCTGAGGTGCGCAAGAAGAGATCCACGTCGGGCATATCGGGTTCGTCGAGGTAGCGGGCGAAGAGCTTCTCGTCGACCTTTTTGGGATCGAGTCGGCCCGCTGCTACCTCGCGGGCGATGGCAGCTGCAGCATCGGCGATCTCGGCGCGCCCGCCGTAGTTGACGCACATCGTCAAGGTGATGACCGAGTTCTTCGCGGTCATGCGTTCGGCCTCTTCGAGTTCGTCGATCACCGACTTCCACAACTTCGGACGTCGCCCAGCCCAACGCACGCGCACACCCATCGCGTGCATCTCGTCACGGCGGCGCCTGATCACGTCGCGGTTGAATCCCATCAAGAAACGCACCTCATCGGGCGATCGCTTCCAGTTCTCGGTGGAGAAGGCGTAGGCCGAGATGTGGCCGACGCCCACCTCGATCGCGCCTTGCACCACATCGAGCAGCGCGGCCTCGCCAGCCTCATGGCCCTTGGTGCGCGGCAGACCGCGTTGCTGCGCCCATCGACCGTTGCCGTCCATCACGACGGCGACGTGCTTGGGCACGAACTCGCGCGGAATGACGGGGGCCACCGCACCGCCGGGATGCGGCGGCGGGGCCTGCACCTGATGCTTCACACACACTCCTCGACTTATTCGCGGTCGACCAGGCGCAAGGATCGCAGACCGGTTTCCAGGTGGTACTGCACAAACGCCGCCGTTAGCCCGGCAGCTTCTCGGCGGTTGCGTTCGTCTGAGGCATCGGCCACCAACCAATCACCGGTCATCAAGGCCGACAACAGTTCGAGGGTGGCGGGTGCTGGGGCCGCCGATCCGGGCGGCCGGCAATCAGCGCACACCGCGCCACCAGAGGCCACCGAGAACGCACGGTGAGGCCCGGCTGCTCCGCATCGCGCGCAATCACCGAACGAGGCGGCCCACCCAGCGACGGCCAGCGAGCGCAACAGGTAGGCATCGAGCACCAGACCCGGCGAATGAGTGGCACCGGCTAACGCGCGCAGTCCACCGAGCAGCAGCAAATACTGCTGAACCGCGGGCTCACGCTCTTGGTCGGTGAGCCGCTCGGCCGTTTCGAGCATCGCGCTACCAGCGGTGTATTGGCCGTAGTCAGCAGCCAGTCCCCCGCCGAAGGCATCGTGGGTGATCACCTGCGTCACGATGTCGAGAGAGCGACCTTGGTGCAGTTGCACATCGACGTGAGCGAATGGTTCGACGCGCGCACCAAAGCGCGACTTCGTGCGTCGCACTCCCTTAGCCACTGCCCGCACCCGACCGTGCTCGCGCGTCAAGAACGTGACGATGCGATCGGCTTCCCCCAGTTTCTGGGTGCGAAGCACGATCGCATCGTCGCGATACAGCGTCAGGGGGTCACCAACCGCCGTTGGTCATCGGTGCGCCCGATTCACGGCGCTGATGACTGCCTTGAGCGAAGCCGTCACGATGTTGGCATCGATGCCCACACCCCACAGCACCTCGCCGCCGACGGCGCACTCCAGGTAAGCGGCCGCACGAGCATCGCCGCCGGCTGACATCGCGTGTTCGTGATAGTCGAGCACGCGCACGTCGACGCCCTCGCCTGCCAAGGCCTGAACGAACGCAGCGATCGGACCATTGCCAGCGCCCTTGATCGTGCGTTGCACTCCGTCAATCACTACGTCGGCCGTCAGCGAATCCTGCTCGTCCACAGCGGCGATGTTCTGGTGGCCCTTGAGTTCCAAACGTCCCCACTGGTTCTGCGCATCGGGCAGGTACTCGTCGGAGAAGATGGACCAGATCTGATCTGAGCTAACCTCGCCGCCTTCAACGTCGGTGTGCTTCTGCACGACGCCTGAGAACTCGATCTGCAGACGACGCGGCAGGTCGAGGTGACGCTCAGACTTCAGCAGGTAGGCCACACCACCCTTGCCGGACTGGCTATTGACGCGAATGACGGCTTCGTAGGAACGACCCACATCCTTAGGGTCGATCGGCAGATACGGCACGCCCCACACGATGTCGTCGACGCCCTTTCCTGCGGATTCGGCGTCGGCACTCATCCGTTCGAAACCCTTCTTGATCGCGTCTTGATGCGAACCCGAGAAGGCGGTGTAGACGAGGTCACCGGCATAAGGGTGACGCTCGTGCACCGGTAGTTGGTTGCAGTACTCGACCGTGCGACGAATTTCGTCGATGTCACTGAAGTCGATCATCGGGTCGATGCCCTGCGAGAACAGGTTCAGGCCCAGCGTCACCAGACAGACGTTGCCGGTGCGCTCACCGTTGCCAAACAGGCACCCCTCGATGCGATCGGCACCTGCCATGTAGCCCAGCTCGGCGGCAGCCACGCCGGTGCCGCGGTCGCTGTGCGGATGCAACGAGAGCACGACGTTCTCGCGGTA
>Ga0335397_10010299_pt1 | contig 11566 bp, 10 predicted proteins | sample MAT04_FD_205740 | JGI IMG/M metagenome (GOLD analysis project Ga0335397, IMG submission 205740) | Freshwater microbial communities from Lake Fryxell liftoff mats and glacier meltwater in Antarctica - MAT-04 (spades assembly) (version 2) ...
CGGCTCGAATCACCGTGATAACCGTCCTTGACCGTCGTGACGTCGATGTTAACGATATCGCCGCTCTTGAGCTGTTTTTCACTCGGGATGCCGTGACACACCTGGTGGTTGACCGAGGTACAAACCGATTTCGGATAGGGTTTGTAGCCAGGCGGCGCGTAGTTGAGCGGCGCCGGTACGCAGCCTTGCACGCCAACCATGTAGTCGTGACACAGCGCGTTCAGTTCCCCGGTGCTCACGCCCGGTTTGACGTATGGCGTGATGTAGTCGAGGACTTCGCCGGCGAGCCGGCCGGCGACGCGCATTTTTTCTATTTCGACGGGCGACTTGAACGTTATGCTCATGTTAGGGAGGCGGGTCCGGGCAAAGTAAGGTACGAAGAATAAAGTAAGGCGCGCGCTTAGGCAATTTGACACCTGCAACGTTCGCCGCGTGTCGTCGTAAGCGATAAGCCGACCGAGACGTGACCAATACGCCGCGCAGTGGCATTTTGGCTGCTGCCGATGGTACAATTGCCGGGTTTTTCTGACCCGTGTCGGTAAAACATAACAGCATGCCATGGTGGCATGCGCGGCGTTCCGCAAACGGATCGTCAATTACGCACATTCGCCCGTTCAAGGGTGTCCGCCGGTTTTGTCTAGGCGGGCTGTAGCTGGGCGGATGGTGGTTCAACCCTGATATGAAGGAATCGTATGTCCGCAACAATGCGTCAAATGCTCGAGGCCGGTGTTCACTTCGGCCACCAGACCCGCTTCTGGAACCCCAAGATGGCACCGTTCATCTTCGGCGCACGCAGCAAGATCCATATCGTCAACCTCGAAAAAACGCTGACCAAGTACAACGAAGCGATGTCCTTCGTGCGCAAGTTGGCGTCGAACAAAGGCAACATCCTTTTCGTCAGCACCAAGCGCCAGGCGCGCGAAATCATCGCCGAGGAAGCCATCCGTTCGGGATCGTGCTACGTCGACCAGCGCTGGCTCGGCGGCATGCTGACTAACTTCAAGACGATCAAGCAATCGACCAAGCGCCTCAAGGACACGGAGGCGATGAGCGAAGACGGCTCGCTCGAAAAGCTCGGCAAGAAGGAAGCGCTGATGATGCAGCGCGAACTCGTCAAGCTGCAAAAGTCAATTGGCGGCATCAAGGACATGAACACGCTGCCCGACGCGCTTTTCGTCATCGACGTCGGTTACCACAAGATTGCCATCACCGAGGCCAACAAACTCGGTATTCCGGTGATCGCGGTCGTCGATACAAATCACTCGCCTGAAGGAATCAACTACGTGATTCCGGGTAACGACGACTCGTCGAGTGCGATCCGCCTCTACGCGCGTGGCGTCGCCGACGCGATCCTTGAAGGCCGCAGCCAGTTCGTCGAGGAAATCGTTGCTGCCGCGTCGGGCGACGACTTCGTCGAAGAAGCCGAGTAAGGCGCTGCTGAGCAGGGCTTCCGGTGCCGGTGCGCCGGAAATTTATGTCTGATCTGTTTTGATTAAAATGCGGCCGGTATTCCGGCCGTGTCCACACGTGGAGAGAATAATGGCGGCAATTACCGCAAGCATGGTGGCAGAACTGCGCGCAAAGACCGACGCGCCGATGATGGAATGCAAGAAGGCGTTGACCGAGGCCGACGGCGAAATGGGCAAGGCCGAAGAGATCCTGCGTGTCAAACTGGGCAACAAGGCGACGCGCGCGGCCGCGCGAATTACCGCCGAAGGCATCGTCGGCATCAGTATCGCGGCCGATGCAAAGGTCGGCGCGATCATCGAAATCAATTGCGAAACCGATTTCGTCGCCAAGAACGAAGAGTTCCTGGCGCTGACCAGAACGTGTGCTGAACTCGCTGTGAGCCGAAACCCCGTTGATGTTCCTACGCTCGCGGCGTTGCCGATGGGCGAGGGTAGCGTCGAATCGACGCGTACGGCGCTGGTCGGCAAGGTCGGCGAGAACCTGGCAATTCGCCGTTTCGCGCGTGTCGACGCGCAGGGCAAGCTGATGTCCTATATCCACGGTGGCGCCAAGATCGGTGTCCTGCTCGACCTCGTCGGCGGCGACGAACAACTCGGCAAGGACATTGCGATGCATATTGCCGCCTCGAAGCCAAAAGCGCTCGACGCGAGCGGCGTCGACGCCAGCCTGATCGCCACCGAACGCCGCGTCGCCATTGACAAGGCACGTGCCGACAACAAGCCGGAAGCGATGCTCGAGAAGATCGCCGACGGCAGCGTCCAGAAATACCTGAAGGAAGTGACCTTGCTGGCTCAGGTGTTCGTCAAGGCCGAAGACGGCAAGCAGACGATCGAGCAACTGCTCAAGAGCCGTGGCGCGTCGATTGCCGGTTTCACGCTGTACGTCGTCGGCGAAGGCCTCGAGAAACGTTCGAACGACTTCGCTGCCGAAGTGGCTGCGCAGGCCGCCGCTGCTCAAAAATAAGCTTTAGAGGCCCTCACGACCATGACCGAAACGCCCAAATTCAAGCGAATACTGCTCAAACTCTCCGGCGAAGCGCTGATGGGCTCCGACGCCTACGGTATCAACCGTCAGACGATTTCGGAGATCGTCGGTGAGGTGAAGAGCGTCGTCGATCTGGGCGTGCAGGTCGGCGTCGTCATTGGTGGCGGCAATATCTTCCGCGGGGTGGCTCCGGCCGCCAGCGGCATGGATCGCGCGCAGGCCGACTACATGGGCATGCTGGCGACGGTGATGAACGGCCTCGCGCTGCAGGACGCCATGCGCACCGCCGGACTCGTCGCCCGCGTGCAGTCGGCGCTCAATATCGAACAGGTCGTCGAGCCCTACATCCGTGGCCGCGCGATCCGTTATCTCGAGCAGGGACGGACGGTTATTTTTGCCGGCGGCACGGGCAACCCGTTTTTTACCACCGATACGGCTGCCGCGCTGCGCGGCGCCGAAATCGGCGCCGAGATTGTACTCAAGGCAACGAAGGTCGACGGTATCTACTCGGCCGACCCGAAAAAAGACCCGCTGGCGACGCGTTACGACCGCATCAGTTTCAACGAGGCGATTTCGAAGAACCTCGCGGTGATGGACGCGACGGCGTTTGCCTTGTGTCGCGATCAACGACTGCCGATCAACGTCTTCTCGATTTTCAAGCCGGGCGCGCTCAAGCGCGTCGTTCTCGGCCAGGGTGAAGGCACTTTGGTCTATTGCTGAGGAGAGACGAGATGTCGATTGCCGATGTGAAAAACACCACCGAACATAAAATGCAGAAGTCGCTTGAAGCGCTCAAGGTCGATCTGGCCAAGGTTCGCACCGGGCGTGCACATATCGGCCTGCTCGACCATGTGCAGGTCGAGTATTACGGCTCCATGGTTCCGGTCAATACCGTCGCCAACATCACCTTGATTGATTCACGCACGCTCGGCGTCCAGGCTTGGGAAAAGGCCATGGCGCCCAAGGTCGAAAGAGCCATACGCGATTCAGACCTGGGACTTAATCCCGCCTCGCAAGGCGAGTTGATCCGCGTTCCCATGCCGGCGCTGACCGAAGAGCGGCGCCGCGATCTCATCAAGGTCGTCAAGCACGAATGCGAGAACGCGCGCATCGCGATGCGCAATTTGCGCCGCGACGCCAATGCCACGCTCAAGGATTTGCTCAAGAACAAGGCATGTTCCGAGGACGACGAGCGCCGGGCACAGGAGGATGTCCAGAAGCTCACCGACAAGCACGTCGCTGAAGTGGATAAGCAGTTCGCGCATAAAGAAGTCGAGTTGATGGCGGTTTGACGCCGGTGAAGAGACGTTCGATGACGACTTTTTCGAGTTCAACGTGCGACATTCCCGACACCGGTGACTTGCCCCGTCACGTGGCGATCATCATGGACGGCAACGGGCGCTGGGCCAGGCGCCGCTATCTGCCGCGTTTTGCCGGTCATCGGCGTGGCGTCGAGACGGTGCGCAACAGCGTCAAGTACTGCCTCGAACGAGGCATTCCGTATCTCACGCTATTTGCCTTCAGTTCCGAGAACTGGCGTCGACCCCGCGAAGAGGTGACGCTGCTCATGCAACTTTTCGTCCGCGCGTTGCAGCAGGAAGTTTCCCGGCTGGACAGCAACGGCGTACGTCTGTGCGTCGTCGGCGACCTCTCCCGCTTCGACGTCGAGTTGCAACTCCTCATTCACGAGTCGCAACGAAAGACCGCGGCCAACAACAAGCTGACCCTGACCATCGCCGCCAACTACGGAGGCCGCTGGGATATTCTCCAGGCGGTCAACCGCATGGCCGGCGAACAGCCGGACAAGCGCGGAGAGTGGAGCGAAGCGGATCTCGCGCCGTACCTCGCGATGAGTTATGCGCCCGAACCGGATCTGTTTATCCGCACCGGTGGCGAACAGCGCGTCAGCAACTTTCTCCTTTGGCAACTGGCTTACGCCGAATTCTATTTCACCGCGACTTTGTGGCCCGAGTTCGACGCGCAGGCATTCGACGCCGCGATCGCTTCGTACCGGCTGCGCGAGCGACGCTTTGGTCGAACCAGCGAGCAGTTGATCGCCGACCCGCATCCCTCTGCCGAGGCCAGTGCGCTGACCGAAGCTATGGATTCCGGCCGGCCAGTCGAGCTCAGGATCAATGCTTAAAACGCGGATCCTCACGGCGCTGGTGCTGCTTGCCGTCTGCTTTGCCGCGCTGTTTTATTTGCCGCCGGCCGGCTGGGTCATGTTCGCCACGCTGATCGCCGCCGTCGCGGCATGGGAATGGGGCAAGCTGATGGGTTTCGGCGCGACTGCGCGTTTCGCGCTCGGCCTGGCCTTCATCGTGATCTGCGGCGTTATCGGCTTTGTCCAGCCCGCGGCCCTCGGGCTCGCCGATGGTTTTGCCGACGCGGCGTGGTGTTTGGGACGCTGGTTTTATCTCCCGGCAGCTTTTTTTTGGCTGCTCGTCGTTCCGCTCTGGATGCGCCGTCGCTGGGCACTGCCCAAATCGGCTTTCGGCGCTGCCATTGGCCTGCTGGTGCTCCTGCCGCCTTGGCTGGCTCTGGTCCAACTGCGGCAAGTCGGTGCCTTGGCGCTGCTGGCGATCATGGCCACCGTCTGGATCGCCGACACCGCGGCCTACGTGTTCGGCCGCCGCTTTGGCAAACACAAACTGGCGCCCACAATTAGTCCCGGTAAAACGTGGGAAGGCGCACTGGGCGGCGTCGCCGCTGTCGTCGCCTATGGTTTCGTTCTCGCCCCCAGACTGCCGGCGGCGCTCGCCAACCATTACGGCGTATTGCTCGTTGTGCTCGTCGTTCTCACCGCAGTCGGCATTGTCGGCGATCTTTTCGAGTCGCTGCTTAAACGTCAGGCCGGTCTTAAGGACAGTAGCAACGTCCTGCCCGGGCACGGCGGCGTGCTGGACCGCATCGACAGTCTGACCTCGACCCTGCCGCTCGTGGCGCTTGTCTGGTTGGCTCCCTGGCTTTAACCGGCGGCACATCGCATGCAAAAGCTTACGATTCTCGGATCAACCGGCTCAATTGGCGTCAGCACGCTCGACGTGATTCGTCGGCACCCACAGCGTTATCGGGTGATTGCGCTGTGCGCGCATAATCAGAGTGACCGGCTGTTCGCCCAGTGCCTCGAATTTCAGCCGGACTTTGCCGTAGTCCGGGACGCCGAACTCGCAGCGCAACTGCAGCGCCGCCTCGTGACGGCCGGCTGTCCGACGCGCGTCGAGTACGGACCTGACGCCTTGGTGCGCATGGCCGAGCTGCCCGAAGTGGACGCCGTCATGGCAGCCATCGTCGGTGCCGCCGGTTTGTGCTCAACGCTGGCCGCTGCGCTGGCCGGGAAAAAATTGCTGCTGGCGAACAAAGAGGCTCTGGTCATGGCCGGCCCGGTGCTGATGCGCGCTGTGCGCGAAAATGGCGCGGTACTGTTGCCGATAGATAGCGAACATAATGCTATATTTCAATCACTTCCGTATGACTATTCAGGTAATTTAACAAGAAGCGGCGTGCACAGTGTGCTGCTTACGGCGTCCGGCGGACCGTTTCGCACCCACTGCCTCGCCGACCTCGAACAGGTTACGCCGGAGCAGGCCTGTGCCCATCCGAACTGGGTGATGGGACGAAAAATTTCGGTCGATTCGGCGACACTGATGAACAAGGGCCTTGAGATGATCGAGGCGCACTGGCTGTTTCAGGTCCCAGCCGAGCAAATCGAAATTGTTATTCACCCGCAAAGCGTCGTGCATTCGCTCGTGCGCTACGTCGACGGTTCGGTGCTCGCCGAACTCGGCAACCCGGACATGCGCACGCCGATTGCGCACGCGCTGGCGTACCCGGAACGCATCGCCGCCGGCGTCGAGCCGCTCGACCTGTTCAAGGTCGCGGCGCTGCATTTCGAGCGGCCGGACTTCGAGCGCTTTCCCTGTCTCGGGTTGGCTTACCGTGCGTTGCGCGAGGGCGGGAGTTCCCCGGCGACGCTTAATGCCGGAAATGAACTTGCCGTCGAGGCCTTCCTCGACGGGAGAATCGGCTTCACGGCGATTCCCGAGGTCATTGCTGCGGTGATGGACCGGTCGCCGGTCAGAGCGCTCATCACGCTTGCCGACGTGCTCGCCGCCGACCAGGCGGCACGGCGGATTGGCGAGCAAGTAATCGGTGAATTGGCGGGGCGTTATGAACGAGAGAGGAAAGTGCGATGAGCGGTTTCCTTTATTACCTTGTCGCCTTTGCCCTCATTCTCGGCGTGCTGGTCATTGTTCACGAGTACGGGCACTACATCGTAGCGCGTTCGCTGGGCGTCAAGGTGCTGCGGTTTTCCGTTGGCTTCGGGCGTATCGTCTGGTCGAGACGCTTAGGTCGCGATCGTACCGAGTGGGCGATTGCGCTCTTTCCGCTCGGCGGTTACGTGAAAATGCTCGACGAACGTGAAGGGCCGGTTGCCCCCGAAGAGTTGCCGCGCAGTTTCAACCGTCAGTCGGTATGGCGGCGCATGGCCATCGTTGCCGCCGGACCGATAGCCAATTTATTGTTAGCCATCGTCGTTTACTGGGGTCTGTTCTCCTACGGCAGCGAAGAGTTGCGACCCGTGCTCGGCACGCCGGTCGCGGCAAGCGCCGCCGCTGCCGCCGGAATAGAGAATGGCGAGCGGGTGCTCAAGGTCGGCGGCGAAGCGGTGCAAACCTGGCAGGATATGCGCTGGCTCCTGCTGCGAGCGGCGACCGATAAGGACGCGGTCGAGTTCGAGGTGATCAACCCGCGCAGCGAGATCGCGATTCGCCGACTTGACCTTGCCGCCGTAAAGGCGCAAGGCTGGGAAGGCGACGCGCTTGAAAAACTCGGAATCGCCTTTTACCGGCCGCGGATTGCGCCGGTGCTCGGAACGCTCACCGCCGGCAGCCCGGCCGCCGACGCGGGTTTGCGTCCGGACGACGAAGTCGTGCTGATCGATGGCAAGCCGATCGCGACCTGGTCGGAGGTCGTCATTGCCGTGCGTGATTCGCCAGGAAAACGACTCGAATTCGTCGTTCTGCGTCGTGGTGAACGGCAGGCCGTCGCAATTACCCCGGCCACCGCCCGCGATAAGGGGCAAACGATCGGCCGCATTGGGGCAGGCGTGAAGGACGCCGGTCGTTCGCGCAGCGAGCAGCTCATTACCGTGCGCTACGGGCCGGCCGCCGCACTCGGCAAGGCGATCGCCGAAACCTGGGACAAGTCGGTGTTCAGTCTGGTGATGATCGGGAAGATGATTACCGGCGAAGTGTCCTGGCGAAACATCAGCGGACCGGTCACCATCGCTGATTATGCGGGGCAGTCGGCAAAGCTCGGAATAACTTATTATCTGAAGTTCTTGGCGCTCGTCAGTATCAGTCTGGCGGTCCTCAATTTGTTGCCCATCCCAATTCTGGACGGTGGGCATTTGCTGTATTATGTCGTCGAAATCGTCAAGCGCAGGCCGCTTTCCGAGCGCGCGATGGAGATCGGTCAGCAAATCGGGCTGGGCTTGCTGTGCGTCCTGATGGCCTTTGCTTTTTACAATGATATCAATCGATTGATTTCCGGCTGACCTTATGAAGAAAAACCTGATGGCGGGTCTGATCGCCATGTTGTTTGTTTCCGGCGTGTCGGCATTCGAACCGTTTACCATCAAGGACATCCGTATTGATGGAATCCAGCGTACCGAAGCCGGAACGGTATTCAGCTATCTTCCGGTCAAAGTCGGCGATACGATGACTGACGACAGGGCGGCGCAAGCGATTAAGGCGCTTTTCGCTACCGGTTTTTTCAAGGACGTGCGCATCGAAATCGATTCGGGCGTCGTCATCGTCGCCGTTGAAGAGCGGCCGGCAATCGCGCAGATCGACTTTGTCGGGCTCAAGGAGTTCGAGAAGGACCAACTCATCAAGGGCCTCAAGGAGGCGGGCTTTGCGGTCTCGCGCTCTTTTGACAGGAGCATGCTCGAACGCGCCGAGCAGGAACTCAAGCGCCAATACCTGACGCGCGGCAAATACGGGATGACGATCACCACGACGGTGACGCCTCTCGAGCGCAACCGGGTCTCGATCAACTTCAACATCGACGAGGGTGTTGCCGCCAAGATCAGGCAGATCAATATCGTCGGCGCCCAAGCATTCAGGGAAAAGGATTTGCAGGCGCTGTTCCAGTTGCAGACGCCGAACTGGATCAGCTGGTACACCACTAACGATCAGTACTCCAAGCAAAAGCTCGCTGCCGACCTCGAAGCCTTGCGTTCGCATTATCTCAATCGCGGCTATCTCGAATTCAACATCGAGTCGACGCAGGTATCGATCAGTCCCGACAAGAAGGATATCTACATCACGGTCAGCATCGCCGAAGGCGAGCGCTATGTCGTCTCTTCGGTCAAGCTCGCCGGCGACCTGATCCTCCCCGAAGACGATTTTCGCAAGGCGATGAAGGTCAAGCCGGGCGACGTGTTTTCGCGCGAGAACCTCAACGCCAGCACCAAGGCCATCAGCGACCGCTTGTCGGCACGGGGATACGCCTTCGCCAACGTCAATGCGGCGCCCGAAGTCGATAAGGAAAAACGGCAGGTGGCGTTCACCGTCTTCGTCGACCCGGGCAAACGAACCTACGTGCGCCGCATCAACATCAGCGGCAATACCAAAACCAGGGACGAAGTCATCCGCCAGGAACTTCGCCAGATGGAAGGCGGCTGGTACGACGATGAGCGCGTCAAGCTCTCGAAACAGCGCATCGACAAGACCGATTATTTTTCCGAAGTCAATGTCGAGACGCCTCCTGTTCCCGGCACCACCGATCAGGTCGACATCAACGTCAACGTGACCGAAAAATCGACCGGCAACATCTCGCTCGGCGCCGGCTTCTCGCAGTCCGAAAAGGTGATTTTGTCGGGATCGATCGCGCAGTCGAACATTTTCGGCAGCGGCAAGTTTGTCTCGCTCCAGGTCAGTACCGGCAAGATCAACCGGGCGCTCGGGGTGAGCTATACCAACCCGTACTTCACCGTCGACGGCGTCAGTCAGGGCTTCGACGTCTATCACCGGAGATCCGATCCGCAGTCTCTCGGTTACGTGTACCAGACCGAATCGACCGGTGGCGGCATTCGCTTCGGCATTCCGATCACCGAGCGCCAGTCGATCAGCTTTGGCGCGGCGATCGATCATACCAAGGTCGGCATCGATCGCACCAACCTCAACACACCGATCCAATACACCAACTTCAGCGACAAATTCTGCGGTGGTAGCGAGGCCTGCAGCAACATCTCGATTCCTTTGACCATCGGCTGGGCCAGCGATAGCAAGGACAGTGTCATCAACCCGACGCGCGGCAGTATGCAGCGCGCCGGTTTCGAGGTCAGCCCGGGCGGCGACCTCAAATACTACAAATTGACGTATCAGCACCAGCGGTTCTTCCCGGTAATGCGCAACATCGTGCTCATGGTCAACGGCGAGGTGGGTTACGCCAAGGGCCTCGGTGGCCAGGAAATGCCGTTCTACAAGAACTTTTACGCCGGCGGCGTCGGCTCGGTGCGCGGCTATGACACCGCCAGCCTTGGCCCCTACGAGATATCGCCGACGACCGGCGACGAAGTCCGGCTCGGCGGTACGCGCCGGGTCATCGTCAACGCCGAACTGTCGATGCCGTTGCCGGGCTTTGGCGCCGACAAATCGATGCGTTTCGGTCCCTTCTTCGACGCCGGTCAGGTGTATGGCGACAGCAATGCGGACGCCAAGGTCTTCGACGCAGGCTCGATCCGCATGTCGGTCGGTCTGGCAGCGACCTGGGTGTCGCCGTTCGGGCCGCTCAAGTTCAGCGTGGCGCAGCCTCTTAATCAAGAGAAAAGTGATAAACTTCAGCGCTTCCAGTTCCAGATGGGAACGGCCTTTTAGTCTAGGAGAAATAGCTTGAACACGAAATTTGCCACTGTGCTGGTCGCATTGATGGCTTTGCTGTCAGTTTCTCACGCATTCGCCTCGGAAACACTGAAGGTCGGTTACGTCAACACGCAGCGCATTTTCCGTGACGCGCCAACCGCCGTTAAGGCAGCGAAAAAAATCGAGACCGAGTTTTCCAAGCGTGATCAGGATCTGCAAAAGATCGCCAAGCAACTTCAGACCATGCAGGAAGCCCTCGAAAAGAACGCCGTGACGATGGCTGAATCGGAACGGCGCACGAAGGAAAAGGACCTTAACGAGTTATCACGGGAGTTTCAGCGCAAGCAACGTGAGTTTCGTGAAGATCTGAACCTGCGGCAAAACGAAGAGAATGCCGCCATCATTGAAAAAGCCAATAAGGCGATCAAGCAACTGGCTGAAAGCGACAAATACGACCTGATCGTCCAGGACGTCGTGTGGGTCAATCCGCGACTGGATGTGACCGACAAGATCATCAAGGCACTGACCGAAGGCAAGTAGGCAGCGTGGCTGAGCGACAGGGGCTGCGTCTCGACGAGGTCGTCAACCGACTGGGTGGCTCGCTTAAGGGCGACGGTTCGGTGATTGTTTCGCAGGTGGGGAGTTTGCGCTCGGCCGGCGTCGGCCAGATCAGCTTTCTCGCCAATCCGAAATTTCGCGAGCAGTTGCTGGCGACGCGCGCCTCGGCAGTCATCGTCTCGCCCGCGTTTGAGGGCGACACGATCTTGCCGCGGATCGTCCATTGCAATCCTTACGCCTACTACGCCCGGGTCGTCGCGCTGTTGAACCCCGGCGGCTGGCGTTCGCCAGGGGCGCATCCGTCTGCCGTGGTATCCAGCGTGGTACCGCCATCGGCACGCATCGGCGAGAACGTGGTGATCGGACACGACGTGCGCATCGGCGAGAACGTAACGCTTTATCCGGGCTGCGTCATCGGCGACGGCGTCGTGCTCGGCGACGACTCGCTTCTTTATCCCAATGTCGTGGTCTATAGTGATTGCTCGATTGGCAAACGGGCCGTCATCCAGGCCGGGGCGATCATCGGCAGCGACGGCTTCGGTTTTGCCAAGGAAGATGAGCGCTGGATAAAAATTCCGCAAATTGGTCGCGTCGTGATCGGCGATGACGTCGAGATTGGCGCCAATACCTCGATCGATCGCGGCGCCCTAGACGATACGGTGATCGGCGACGGTGTCAAACTC
>Ga0335397_10010300_pt1 | contig 11566 bp, 7 predicted proteins | sample MAT04_FD_205740 | JGI IMG/M metagenome (GOLD analysis project Ga0335397, IMG submission 205740) | Freshwater microbial communities from Lake Fryxell liftoff mats and glacier meltwater in Antarctica - MAT-04 (spades assembly) (version 2) ...
AACGGTAAAACTAAAATCAACTCCGGGCGAGGCCCGGCAGCCCCGCTCTCTCCCCGCACTTTTCGGCAGTCCTGCCGCGAAGGCGATGACGCATGCCCACTGGACAGAACCCGCGACCGGGTGTGTCCTGATGAGTCCGGTGCCAAGAACAACAGCAGGCCGGTTTCGAGTGAGGAAACATGTCCAACCGACCGAGCCACATCCGGCTCAACTCCCACCCCGGTGCCGGGACCGTCAGCCGGTTTCCGCTGAACTGGGGCGCGCCCACGGCCAAGGAACGCGGACCCGTCATCGGCACCGTCAACTCGGGCAGCGACCGCAACGCCATCGGCGCACACGGCGGGGCCTATTCGGTCTATCGCGCCCTGGCAGTGTCGTCGGGAGCGATGAGCGCCAACAACCGGCCCGACCTGACCAATACCTCGCCGACCACGCCCATGGGGCCGTTCCCGCAATGGAGCGACGCGTCGAAAATCGTGTCGCTCGACCCCTGGGGTGCCCGGGTCGCCGAGGATTTCGCCGACGAACTGCGCGACGGCGTCGACATCCGCCCCACCATCGCCGTCACCCGCGCCCGCCTGCAACTGGGCGAGATCGGCGAGGCCATCGCCTCGGGCCGGCTCAAGGTCGACGGCCAGATCGTCCATGACAGCGGCGACGTCGCCGTGACCAAGGCCGCCATCGATCCGGTCTGGTATCTGCCCGGCATCGCTGACCGCTTCGGCGTCACCGAGACAGCCTTGCGCCGCACCCTGTTTGAACAGACCGGCGGCATGTACGCCGACCTGGTCACCCGGCCCGACATCAAGGTCTTCCTGCCGCCGATCGGGGGTATCACCCTCTACATCTTCGGCGACCCGGCCGCGATCGCCGACCCGAACCGCCGCCTGACCTGCCGCGTGCATGACGAGTGCAACGGCTCGGATGTGTTCGGCTCGGACATCTGCACCTGCCGCCCCTATCTGACCCACGGCATCGAGGAATGTATCCGCGAGGCGCAAACTGGCGGCGCGGGCCTGATCGCCTATAACCGCAAGGAGGGCCGGGCCCTCGGCGAGGTTACCAAATTCCTCGTCTACAACGCCCGCAAGCGTCAGCCCGGCGGCGACCAGGCGGCGACCTATTTCGAGCGCACGGAGTGTGTGGCCGGCGTCCAGGACGCGCGATTCCAGCAGCTGATGCCCGACATCCTGCACTGGCTGGGCATCACCCGGATCGACCGCTTCGTCTCCATGTCCAACATGAAGCATGACGCCCTGACCGCCTCGGGTATCGAGATCGGCGAACGGGTGCCGATCCCCGACTATCTGGTGCCGCCCGACGCCTCGGTGGAGATGGAGGCCAAGAAGGCCGCCGGTTATTTCAGCCCCGACGCACCGCCGTCGGCCGAGGACCTGACCCGCGTGGTGGGCCGCGACCTTGAGCAGTTCTGAAACGCAGCAGGCCCCGAGCCTGCTGGCCAAGCGCCTGCTGAACGCCGCCGCCGTCCGCGAACGCGCCCATGAGATGCTGGCCATCGGAGTCGCCGGCGGCCTCGACCACTGGTGCGTCGACCTCGAGCGGCTGCCCGAGGTCGCAGCTTACGTCGCCGCCGTAATCCGCGACCAGTATCCGACCCTGACCGTGCCCTTCCACGCCCGCTGGCGGCATTTCGCCATCGACGGCGTCGACCTGTGGGGGCCAGCCGCCGCGGCCCGCGACTGGCTGGACCCGGCCTCACGCGCCCGGGCCGAGTTCGACCTCGCCATCGTCTCGGTGCTGCTGGACGCGGGTGCCGGTCCCGGCTGGTCCTACAGGGACATACAGACAGGCCGCATCCTGACCCGATCCGAGGGTCTGGCCATCGCCTCCCTGAGAATGTTCGAAGCCGGGGCCTTCTCCGTCACCGAAGACGACCCCTGGCGCGTCGATGCCGTAGCCCTGACTTTCCTGACCGCCGCTGATCTGGCCAAGGGCTTTCAGGTCAACGGCAAGAACCCCCTCGTGGGCCTGGAGGGCCGCGCCGCCCTGCTGCGCCGCCTCGGTCAGGCCTGTCTCGCCGAACCCGATCTCTTTGCGCTGGAAGACGAGCCCCGCCCCGGCGGCCTGTTCGATGCCATGGTCGACCGCGCCGACGACCGGGACCGCCTGCCCGCGCCGGTCATTCTCGAGGTCCTGCTGGAGGCCCTTGGGCCCGTTTGGCGCGACCGGCTGACCCTCGGCGGGGTCGATCTCGGCGACTGCTGGATCCACCCGGCGATCCAGCGCCCAGACGCCACCGATGGCTTCGTGCCGATCCACAAGCTGTCGCAGTGGCTCAGCTATTCGCTGGTCGAGCCGTTGCAGACGGCGGGGGTGCAAGTCACCGATCTCGACGGCTTGACCGGCCTGGCTGAATACCGCAACGGCGGCCTGTTCATGGACCTCAGCCTGCTGACGCTGAAGGACCCGACGGACGCCGGCAAGGCCTGGCCGGTCTCTGATCCGCTGGTGGTCAGCTGGCGCGCCATGACCGTGGCGCTGCTGGACCGGATCGCGCCGCTGGTACGCGCCGAACTGGGCGTCACCGCCCAAGCGATGCCGCTGGCCAGCGTGCTGGAGGGCGGCACCTGGGCCGCCGGCCGTCGCATCGCCGCCGAAAAACGTGAAGGCGGCGGGCCGCCCCTGACCATCCTCTCCGACGGGACCGTATTCTGATGCCGACGAAGCAAGTCTTCTCAATGGACGGCGTCACCATCGTCGGCCACCCGCTGGTGGCCCACAAGCTCAGCATCATGCGCTCGAAAGACACCTCGACCGCCCGCTTCCGCCAGCTGCTGCGCGAGATCTCGACCCTGCTCTGCTATGAGGTCACCCGCGACCTGCCGCTGGAGAACTATCCGGTCGAAACCCCGGTCGGCCCCACTACCGGCCAGCGCATCGCGGGCAAGAAGCTGGTCTTCGTCCCCATTCTCCGCGCCGGCCTGGGGCTGGTCGAGGGCATGCTGGAACTCGTTCCCTCGGCCCGCGTCGGCCACATCGGCCTGTACCGCGAGCCCGAGACGCTGGACGCCGTCGAATATTATTTCCGGGCACCTGACGACGTGGCCGACCGCCTGTGCATCGTCATCGACCCCATGCTGGCCACCGGCAACACCGCCGTCGCCGCCATTGAGCGGCTGAAGGAGCGCGGCGTCACCAACCTGCGTTTCGTCTGCCTGGTCGCCTCGCCCGAGGGGCTGGAGCGGCTGCGCGGCTGGCACCCCGACGTCCCCGTCTGGACCGCCGCCATTGACGAGCGCCTGAACGAGCACGGCTATATCGTGCCCGGACTCGGAGACGCGGGAGACCGGCTGTTCGGGACGCGGTGAGCCGTCAGTCCACCGCCTTCACATTGTCGTCCGAGTTGCGGTCGATCCATTTGTTGTACGGATCGACGCCCGCGAATTTCGGCTCGCGCGTCGCGATGAACCGCAGGGTCTGCACGCCCGAGCGGATCAGCCGCCGATCGAGCAGAACCACGTCGCGGGCATTGAAGCTGCCCTTGCCCGGCTCGGCCGTGAACACGCCGATGTCGAAGGTCTCGTTCAGCGGGGCCTCGGTCTCGACCCCCTTGCCGTCAGGATAGAGTTTGCGGGCATCGACCGTGACCGTGACGTCCCAGCGCCCGTCGGCGCGCTTCGCCGAGGTGACGCCCGTGGTCTTGACGTCATACAGGGTGATCTTCTCGAACAGATCGGTGATCAGGCCCTGTTTGTCGGCCGGTGCCTCGGCCCGGATGGCCGCGATCAGGTCCAGCGAGCGCGGGTAGGGCGCGCCCTTGAAGGCGTATTGCGCCAGCACCCGGCGCAGGGCGCGGTTGACCGCATCCTCACCGATCTGGTCGCGCAGCAGGTACATGACCAGCCCGCCCTTCTGGTAGTGGATATACTGCTGGTTCTCGACCCGCATCAGGGGCAGTTCTTCCAGACGTTCGGTCCCGCGCGAGCGCAGATAGCGGTCCAGTTCCTGCTTCAGGAAGCGGCGGATCTGGTCCTTGCCGTACTTCTTCTCCATGACCATCAGGGCCGAATACTGGGCGAGGGTCTCGGACAGGGAGGTAGCACCCTGCTGGTTCGAGCCGACGATCTGGTGCGCCCACCACTGGTGCGCAAACTCATGCGCGGCGACATAGGTAACGTAGTCGATCTTGGTCGGGTCGCTCAGGTCGGTGATGAAGCCGAGGCCTTCGGACCACGCGAAGGTATTGGGATAGGACTGGGCAAAGCTGTCGTAGTCCGGGAATTCGACGATCCGCGCCTGCTTGAATTGATACGGGCTGAAATTGGCCTGGAAATAGTCCAGCGACGAGGCCAGCGCATCCAGCATCCGGGGCACGTTGCGACCGTGGCCCGGGTCGTGGAAGACCACCATCTCGACGCCGTTGTGCACGCGCCGGGTCTGGACGTAGCGCGCCGACTGCACCGAGAAGAAATTAAGCACCGGGGACTCGGTCACGAAGCGACTGGTCCGGCGATCGCCGCGCACCTCGTCCGACACCATCGTGCCGGGCGCGACCAGGGTCTGGTCGGCCTCGGTCGAGACCGTGATGTCGGCTGTGACCCAGTCCGCACCAATGTAGTTGCGGACCTGGGCCGACGTATCCTCCAGCTTGGCCGGACGCAACTCGGCCGGCAGGCCCAGTTTGCGGCGCCGGGTCCGGTCGGTCAGCAGGCCGCCGCGGTCCATGCCGATCGACGGTGCAAACTCGCCATTGTTGACGAAGGTCCCGTTGTCGACCAGCCGGGTGGTATTGCCGCTGGCCTTGAAACCGCGCTGTTCCAGCACGGTTTCGAAGGTCACGGCCCGCCGGTCACCCGGCTGCATCGGCGTGTCGAAGCGGTAGATGCGATATTCGAAATCCTTCCACTCGCGGGCCACCTTGGCGCCCTCGACCGTCAGTCCGACCATATCCAGATCGTCCTGCCAGCGCAGGTGGACCTCGGTCAGCGGCGCCTGGGTTTTGTTGATCAGCACATAGGAACCGCGCGTGGTCAGCTTGGGCTGATGTGGCCGAAGGTCCATGACCAAACGCACATCGGCGATCGACGGCTGGGGCGTGGTCTCATAGGGCAGCAGCGCCTTTTCATAGGCCGCCTGTTCCTTCTCCTGCGCGTCCCGGGTCCGGTATTCATTCCAGACATTGGTGTTGGTGTAGATGAAGAGGCCCAGGCCGATGAACACCGCCAGCGCCGTGCCGCCGATCAGACCCGCCGGCCCCATCAGCCGATGCGGCAGCCGCTTGAGCCGCGGCCACAGCCGCTGTTCGGTTCCCCGCCGCCAGAGACCGTAGGCCAGCACCAGCAGGATGACCGCGAAGGCGGTCCAGTAGGCGTCCAGCCAGCCCGAGAAGCCGGCGAAATCGCCTCGACCGTTCATGTCCGAAAGCGGGACGCCGATGCCCCCGCCATAGCGGTACAGGATATGATCGAACCCCAGATTCGACAGCACGATGGTCGAGATCAGATAGACCACCATAATGGCCCAGCCGACGAACTTGTTGGGCGACAGAGCCTGGATGAAGATCGCCAGCACGGCCAGCAGGCCGAAGCTGACAGCTTGGGGGAAAACGTACCAGAGCAGGTATTTGCCGAGCTCAAAGTCCGTGTAGCCCTTGATCGCCTGGGTCACGACGCCGGCCACCACGCCCGCCAGCGCGGTCGAGACCAGCACCAGGGCGAGGGCCAGCGTCTTGGGCACGAGGAAGGTCCAGTCCGGCGTGGCGGTGGCGTCGATGATCTCGTGCACCTTGCGGTCGCGATCGCGCCAGACCAGTTCGCCGGCGTAATAGATGGCGATGACGATCGAGATCAGGCCGAACGCGCCCGTCAGCCCCGTAATGACCACGCGCGTCACCAGCAGGATCGGCGCACCGTAGATCTCTCCAGTGAAAAACAGCGTCGCCATGGCGAAGGCGAAGCCCAGCAGGATCAGGACGACATAGGCCGGGCTCTTGAAGATCAGAACCGTTTCAAAAACGGTGCGCGACCAAAGCTGGGTCAGACCGCTGGCCAGGCCATAGGTCGGGCGCGGCAGGGCGCCGACCGGCGTGACCACGATGTCCTTCTCGACCAGCGCCTTCAGTCGCTCCTGCTTCTTCAGCTTCGCGCCACGCGGAGACGGACGGTACAGCACGTAGGAGGCCGCCAGCAGGAATGCGCCGACTGCGGTCCAGATGACCCGGTTCCACAACAGCACACCTTCCAGCGGCGCGTTCAGCGTGTTGCGCTCTGCCGCGGTCCAGTATTTGGTGACCAGACCATAGGCACCGGAGCCGAACGGTTCGGCCCAGGCCGTGGCGGTCTCGAACTCGGGCTTTGAGCCCAGCACCCCCGTCGACGCCAGATAGGCGATCAGCACGGCGACGACGCCGATGTAGGTCGCCATCATCGACCGCGTCACAGTCGCCAGCATGAAGAACAGGGCTGAGGTCAGGAACAGGCCCGTGAGGCCGAAGACGCCGTAGGCATACGCGTAGTCGCCCAGGCGCAGCGGCCCGATGGTCTCGGGATCGACCCAGGGCATGAAGGTGCCCAGCAACGTGCCAAAGGCGATGCTCAGATAGCACAGCGCCACGGCCGCGAAGGCCCCGAAAAACCGGCCGTACAGATAGGCACCCTTGGTGATCCGGGTCGACAGGATCATCGGCCCGAAGCCGGTCTGGGTGTCTCGCGCCACGACATTGGCCACGATCGCCGTCGTCGCCAGCATGAAGAAAACATTGAAGATGATGTGCGCGATCGCCAAGGAAAAGGGCGCGTTCTTGAGAACGTTGCCGCCCGAACCCAGCGAGACGTTGGGACTGGCCACGGCGCCGAAGGCCAGCAGGCCGAAGACGATGGCGATGACCCAGAACGCCGGTTGGCGCAGCTGGTAGCGGAATTCAAAACTGGCGATCTTGGCGAACATGATCCGTCCCTCAGGCCGCGCGGCGCGAGGCGTTGACGGTCGCCAGATAGACGTCCTCAAGCCCGCCCGGCGCTGGCGCAAACCCGGTCCCCGGGTTGGTGTCGGACAGGACGTGGACCACGGTGCGGCCCGCGAACAGGCGGGTCGAGATGACGTTGTGGGCCTTGTTGAATTCCGACAGTTCCGCCTTGTCGATGGTCTTGGTCCAAACCCGGCCCTGGAGCGAGTGCATCAGCTCGATCGGCGCGCCTTCAAGCTGGATCTTGCCGCCGGCCAGCACCGCCATGCGCGGACACAGGTCGGTCACGTCCTCGACGATATGGGTCGACAGAATGATGACGACGTTTTCGCCCACCTCGGCCAGCAGGTTGAGGAAGCGGTTGCGCTCCTCAGGGTCGAGACCGGCGGTGGGCTCGTCAACAATGATCAGTTCTGGGTTGCCGATCAGGGCCTGGGCGATGCCGAAGCGCTGGCGCATGCCGCCCGAGAAGCCGGCCAGCGCCTTGCCGCGCACGGGCCACAGGTTGACCTGATTCAGCAGGGCCTCGACCGTGTGCTTGCGGTCGCGGCCGTTGGAGACGCCCTTCAGCACCGCCATATGGTCCAGCATGTCGTAGGCCGAAACGCGCGGATAGACGCCGAAATCCTGGGGCAGGTAGCCCAGCACGCGGCGCAGCTGGTCCGGACCCTTGATCACGTCGATGTCGCCGAAGCGGATCGAACCTGAAGTCGGCGTCTGCAGCGTCGCGATCGAGCGCATCAGCGTCGACTTGCCGGCGCCATTCGGGCCGAGCAGACCGAACATACCCTTGGGAATGGTCAGGCTGACATCGTCGAGCGCCCGCGTGCCGTTGCCATAGACATGTATCAGGTTTTCGATCGTCAGCATGGTAGCTCTCCGGGAAGTAAAGGAGCCTTGTCATCGGGCCTGCCCGGCCGCAAGTTACGTTTGTGTCAGGTTTGCCGGCCGGTGTGATCAGGCCCGGTCCTTGGCCATCCGCCTGAACCGGTGCAGCAGCGGCTCGGTATAGCCGTTCGGCTGGACGACGCCGTCGAAGACGAGGGCCCGTGCCGCAGTGAACGCCCGGCTGCTCCCGGGATCGGGGGCCATCGGATGGTACAGGGGATCGCCAGCGTTCTGGGCGTCGACCCGCGCCGCCATTCGCAGCAGCGCCGCGTCGACCTGTTCCGCCGTGCAGACCCCGTGAAGCAGCCAGTTGGCCATGTGCTGTGACGAGATGCGCAAGGTCGCGCGATCCTCCATCAGCCCGACGTCGTGAATGTCCGGTACCTTGGAACAGCCGACGCCCTGATCGATCCAGCGCACGACATAGCCCAGCAGCCCCTGGGCATTGTTGTCCAGTTCCTCGGCGATCTCGGCTTCGGACCAGTTGCGCCCAGCGGCCAGCGGCGGGGTCAGCAGCGCCCCAAGGCCGGGGACCGGACGCGCCGCGATCGCGTCGCGCAAGGCGAAAACATCGGTCTGGTGATAGTGCAGCGCGTGAAGGGTCGCCGCGGTCGGGCTGGGCACCCAGGCGGTGTTGGCACCGGTCTTGGGGTGAGCCGCCTTCTGCTCCAGCATCTCGGCCATCCGGTCGGGTGCGGCCCACATGCCCTTGCCGATCTGGGCTCGGCCCGACAGGCCGCATTTGAGCCCGATGGTGACGTTGCGCGCCTCATAGGCGGCGATCCAGGCGGATGACTTGATCTCGCCCTTGCGCACCACCGGCCCGGCCTGCATGGCGGTGTGGATTTCGTCACCGGTACGGTCGAGAAAACCGGTGTTGATGAAGACGATCCGGTCCTTCACCGCATGGATGCAGGCCGCCAGATTGGCCGAGGTGCGGCGCTCCTCGTCCATCACCCCGACCTTGACCGTGTGCCGCGCCAGACCCAACAGGTCCTCGACGGCGTCAAACAGGTCGTTGGTGAAGGCGCACTCTTCCGGCCCGTGCATCTTGGGTTTGACGATATAGATCGAGCCGGCCCGGCTGTTCCGGAACCGCCCCTGCCCTTTCAAATCGTGCATCGCGATCAGCGAGGTGACGATGGCGTCCAGCACACCCTCGGGCGCGTCCGTTCCGTCCGCCAGCCGGATCGCCGGTGTGGTCATCAGGTGGCCGACGTTGCGCACGAACAGCAGCGACCGGCCCGGCAGGGTCACGGTCGATCCGTCGGGTGCGATGAACGACCTGTCCGGTGCCAGTGCCCGCGTCATCGACCGGCCGCCCTTGTCGAACGTCTCGGTCAGGTCGCCCTTCATCAGGCCCAGCCAGTTGCGATAGGCGGCAGTCTTGTCGGCGGCGTCGACGGCGGCGACCGAGTCCTCCAGATCGACGATGGCGCTCAGCGCCGATTCCAGCACCACATCGGAAATCCCCGCAGGGTCGGTCGCGCCGATCGGATGCTCAGGATCGAACACGACCTCGATGTGCAGTCCGTTGTGCCGGAACAGCCGCGACCGTTCGGTCCGGCCCACATATTGCCCGGGATCGCGGATCGCGATGCCCTCGTGCGGATCAACCAGATCGGCCCAGCGCCCCTCAGCCATCGGAACCGCCTCATCGAGAAAGGCCTTGGCCGACTCCACGACCCTTGCGCCACGTGCCGCATCGTAGGGACCCGACGGCGCGGCGTCGCCCAGAGCGTCCGTCCCGTACAGCGCATCATAAAGGCTGCCCCAGCGCGCATTGGCGGCGTTCAGAACGAAGCGGGCGCTCAGGCTCGGCACGACCAGTTGTGGCCCGGCGAGGGTCGCGACCTCGGCATCGACGTTGCGGGTGCCGATGGCGAACGCCGCAGGTTCGTCGACCAGATAGCCGATCTGGCGCAGGAAGGCGGTCGTGGCCGGGACATCATACGGCTGCTCGCGATGGTCGACATGCCAGGCATCGATCCGCGCCTGAAGATCGTCGCGGACCGCCAGCAGTCGCCGGTTTTCCGGCGCGAACCGGGCTAGGACAGCACCGACGCCGGTCCAGAACGCGTCCGCACCGATCCCCGTGCCTGGCAGCGCCTCCTGCTCCAAAAAGTCCGCCAGTTCGTCGGCGACCTGAAGTCCGGCGCGCGGCGTCATCGACATGGTTCAGTCCTGTGGGTGGGAGCGATGCTGAAACATTCCGTGATGACCCTGCGGAAGTCGAGCGGTTTTCGCAGGCGCGAACAGCGGCCCTCTTCCTTGCCTTCACGCCTGCGCGGAGATGCACGGAGCCAGCCAACGCGAAGCGGCTTGCCTCAACGGCGCAGAGGCGCAACATCGCCTCATGAAAGTCTCCGCCTGGGTTCGTCTGCACTGGCCGATGATCCTGCTTCTGGTCATCGCCATGTCCAGTCTGGCCTGGCCCGTCGGCGGGGGCTGGCTGACGCGGATGGCCCTCGGATGGAACGTCGGCGTCGGCCTGTTCCTGGTTGAATCCTTGTTCAAGTTGATGCGGGCGCGAACCACCGACGACATCCGCCAGCGCGCAGCGGCGATGGATGAGGCCGGTGGTGCCGTCCTGCCGCTGGCGCTGCTGGCCGCAGTCACCAGCATCGCCGTCGTGGTCGGCGGGGCCGTCCGGGTCGCCGGAGACAAGAGCGAGGCTGGCGGGGCGGCCGTCCTGGCGCTGGCGACCGTGGCCCTGTCCTGGACCTTCGTGCACCTGATTTTCGCCTTCCATTACGCCCACCAATTCTACGCCCCGGCGGTGCCGGGCGGCACCCGTGCGGGGGGCAAGGCGCAGGACAAGGGCGGTCTGATCTTCCCGGGCGATGAAAACCCCGACTACTGGGACTTCGTGCATTTCTCGATGATCATCGGGGTGGCGCAACAGACGGCGGACATCCAGATTTCGGACAAGCGTCTGCGCCGCACGGCGACCGTCCACAGCGTCACGGCCTTCCTGTTTAACACCGTCGTCGTCGCCCTGACGGTCAACCTCGCGGTCAGTCTGCTGGGCAGCGGTTAACCTCTCCGCCTTGACTTGGCCGTCTTTCGCGCCCATTTGCGCTGCGTCGCACAATTGCGATGCCCCGGTGCGCTCCAGCGCGTGTGGGTCTTCCTCCCAAGCGAAGACCTGACTGTAGCAGCGGCCGGCCCTCAAGATTCATTCGCTGCCCGGACACGCGGGGCGGTGCCCGATCCACCCCGAAGGCCTCGCTTGAGGCCCTGTCGGGACTGGCGGTGCGCGGCCTTATCGGCGTTGAGCCATGGCTGTTGCGCGTCGCCGCATACGCGAAAGAAACCGCTCCCATGAGCAAGACATTCGACACCTTCGGCCTCAACCCTGCCCTCCTGCAGGCGCTGGCGTCCGAAGGCTACACCATCCCCACCCCGATCCAGGCCCAGGCCATCCCCGACGTCATGGCAGGCAAGGACCTGCTGGGCATCGCCCAGACCGGCACCGGCAAGACCGCGGCCTTCGCCCTGCCGATCCTGCATCGCCTGGCCGCCAACCGCGTCGCGCCCAAGCCGCGCACCACGCGGGTGCTGATCCTGTCGCCGACCCGCGAACTGGCCAGCCAGATCGCCGAGAGCTTCAAGACCTATGGCCGTCACCTCGGCTTCAAGGTCGCCGTGGTCTTCGGCGGCGTGAAATACGGCCCGCAGGAGCGCGCCATCCAGGCCGGTCTCGACGTCCTCGTCGCCACCCCCGGCCGGCTGCTCGACCACATGCAGCAG
>Ga0335397_10010303_pt1 | contig 11563 bp, 9 predicted proteins | sample MAT04_FD_205740 | JGI IMG/M metagenome (GOLD analysis project Ga0335397, IMG submission 205740) | Freshwater microbial communities from Lake Fryxell liftoff mats and glacier meltwater in Antarctica - MAT-04 (spades assembly) (version 2) ...
AAACAGCTCGCCGATGCCTTGTTCACCAAGTGCCAGCATCGCGTTGAGCTCATCGCGGCGGAACGCGTGGCCCTCGGCCGTGCCCTGCAGCTCGATGAAGCCGCCGCCGTCGTTCATCACCAGGTTCATGTCGGTATCGCAGTCACTGTCCTCGGGATAATCGAGGTCAAGCACCGGCTCGCCACGGTAGATGCCCACCGACACCGCAGCCACTGCGCCGTGGATCGGGTCGCGCCCGTGTTTGGCGGGCTTGATCTCGTTGCGCGACTTCAGCCAGTTCACCGCATCGACCAGCGCCACGTACGCACCGGTGATGGCAGCGGTGCGGGTGCCGCCGTCGGCCTGCAGCACATCGCAATCCAGAGTGATGGTGCGCTCGCCCAGTGCACCACGATCGACGCAGGCGCGCAGCGCGCGGCCGATCAGACGCTGGATCTCCAACGTACGGCCGCCCTGCTTGCCACGCGAGGCTTCGCGATCGCTGCGAGTGTGGGTGGCACGCGGCAACATGCCGTATTCGGCCGTGACCCAGCCTTCGCCCTTGCCCCGCAAAAAGCCCGGAACGCGATTCTCGACACTCGCGGTGCACAGCACCCGGGTTTCGCCGAAAGACACCAGCACCGAACCCTCGGCGTGGCGCGTGTAGCCGCGCTGGATCGACACTTCGCGCATCTGGTCGGCAAGGCGGCCACTGGGGCGGGCAACGGGCATGTGCAATCCGGGAAGCGGGGCGCGCTAGGTTACCATTCGCCCTCCACTGCACCGGCCCACGCAATGATCCGCAGCATGACTGCCTACGCCACCGTCGAACGCGCCATCGAGGGCGGCACGCTGGCCTGCGAACTGCGTGCGGTCAACCATCGTTTCCTCGAGCTCGGCCTGCGCCTGCCGGAAGAGCTGCGGGTGCTGGAGCCGGCATTGCGTGAACGAATTTCCTCGCGCATTGCGCGCGGCAAGCTCGATTTCAGCCTGCGACTGCGCAATGCGGAAGACGAGGGCAGCCTGCAGCTGAATGCCTCGCTGGTAGCGAAGTTGTCGGAGCTGGCCTTGGACATGACCGTGCGGTTTCCGGCGCTGCGGACCGAATTCATCGACCTGCTGCAGTATCCGGGCGTGCTGCAGACGCGATCGGTTGATGCTGACACGTTGCAGGCTGAAGCGATGACCATGCTTGACGCGCTGCTGGATCAGTTCGTCGCCGCGCGCGAACGCGAGGGCGGCAAGCTGGCCACGGCCATCAGCGAACGCGTCGATGGCGTGGCCGCACGTTCGGCGCAGGCGCGCGAACTGGTGCCGCTGATCCGCGTCGGCCAACGCCAGAAGATGGAAACGCGGCTGGCCGACCTGGCCCAGCCCGCCGATCCTGGCCGGATGGAACAGGAGCTGGTGATGTGGCTGCAAAAGCTCGACGTGGACGAGGAACTGGATCGCCTCGACAGCCATGTGGTCGAAATTCGTCGCGTGCTCAAGCAATCAGAACCGGTCGGGCGACGCCTGGATTTCCTGCTGCAGGAATTCAATCGCGAGGCCAATACGCTGGGCTCCAAGTCGGTCGATACCCGCACCACCAATATCGCCGTGGAACTGAAGGTCTTGATCGACCAGATCCGCGAACAGGTGCAGAACATTGAGTAGGAAAGCTGGCGAATGACCATGCGCGGAACCTTGTACGTGGTCGCCGCGCCGTCAGGCGCCGGCAAGAGCAGCATCGTCAACGCGGTGCTGGCCCGTGATCCGCAGATTGCACTGTCGATCTCGTTCACTTCGCGCAAGCCACGGCCCGGCGAGCGCCATGCCCAGCATTACAACTTCGTCAGCGCCGACGAGTTCCAGCAGATGATCGATGCGGGCGACTTCTTCGAGTACGCCAGGGTTCATGGCGACTGGAAAGGCACCGCGCGCCAGTCGGTGGAACCGCAGTTGTGCGCCGGCAAGGACGTGCTGCTGGAAATCGACTGGCAGGGTGCGCGGCAGGTTCGGGACAAGGTGCCCGATGCGGTCAGTGTGTTCATCCTGCCGCCTTCGCGACTGGCCCTGGAGCAGCGCATGCGCGCGCGCGGGCAGGACAGCGAAGCGGTCATGGCCCAGCGGATGGCGGCGGCGCGCGAGGAGATGTCGCACTACGGCGACTTCGACTACGTGATCGTCAACGAAGTGTTCGACAGCGCGGTTGTGGAAATGTGCGCGATATTCGTCGCCAGCCGCCTGCGTCGCGAGCGCCAGGCGGTCCGGCAGTCCGGATTGATCGCCGCGCTACTGGCCGAGGTTTGAGTCGCTCCAGGGTCGGGTGGGGCGCCATCCCGGCGCCCCACCTTGTCTCCGCAGGTAGGCACGATCGCGGCTGGCAACCCCAGTGATGGAGCTAACTGACTGATTCAGAGCGCTCTTTGTGCCTGGCGGTTTGCGTTGCGCCGGCCACACGCCTACAATTCACGACCCCTTTCCCACCAGATCGCGCGGCCCCTCGGGCCGCCGGGAGCCCGCATGGCCCGCATCACCGTAGAAGATTGCCTGGAAGTCGTCGACAACCGTTTCGAGCTGGTCATGATGGCGGCCAAGCGCGCCCGCCAGCTCGCCAATGGCGTCGAGTCCACCCTGGACAACATCGAGGCCGGCGACAAGCCGACGGTCATGGCGCTGCGCGAAATCGCCGCGCGCAAGATCGACAATGCCTTGATCGACCGGGTCGAGAAGTCCGAACGTGAGCGCGTCGAGCGCGAAGCACTGGAATGGGCCGCCGCCGAAGTGGTCTCCGACGACGACCTGTCCAAGGGCGACGACTGAATCAGTGGCGTCACCAGCGATACCCGGCAGCCCGCGCAAGCGGGCTGTTTGCTATGTGACAAGGTGAAGATTCGTTGTAGCTTGGCCGGGACTCTTCCTGACACAGGAAGCCTGGAAGGTAGCCTTCTGCAGCCTGTGGCGCCATTTCGGCTAAGGCTGGGATCCAAGGCACCGCCACCGGGAAGATGGATTCGGGCGTTCGTCCGTGCGACGTCATGCGGATCATGAAAACCAGCACCCCGGGCATCGTCTTTCAACCCACCCACCCTCGTCACGTACCTGGTTTGAAAATACTCATTCGTTTGCCGTAATCACGCCGCTGACATAGGCTGCTGCCATGACTCCCGCCCGCCCTGCCAAGGCTGCCGATCGGCCGCATTCGCCTGACGGCGATGTGCCCGCTTACGTGCGCCAGCTTGAGCAGGTGGCCAGCTATCTGCCACACGAGCAGCTGCCGCTGCTGCGGCGTGCGTGGCAGGTCGGCGCAGCTGCGCACGTGGGACAGACGCGCAAGTCCGGCGAGGACTACATCACCCATCCAGTGGCAGTGGCGCAGGTGCTGGCCGAACTGGGCCTGGACGTGGAAACCCTGATCGCGGCGATCCTGCACGACACCATCGAAGACACGCCGTTGACCCACGCCGAGATCGCGGCCGAGTTCGGCGAATCGGTGGCCGAACTGGTCGACGGCGTCACCAAACTGGACAAGCTGCATTTCCGCGATCGCCAGGAAGCGGCTGCCGAAAGCTTTCGCAAGATGCTGCTGGCGATGTCGCGCGACCTGCGCGTGATCATGATCAAGCTGGCCGATCGCCTGCACAACATGCGCACCCTCGGCGCCCAGGGGACCGAGGCGCGGCGCAGGATCGCCAAGGAAACCCTCGACATCTACGCGCCAATCGCGCAGCGCCTGGGCATGAACGTGGTCAAGTCCGAACTGCAGGACCTGGGCTTCCGCGCGTTGTATCCGTGGCGCCACGCGATCATCGACAAGCACATCCGCAGCCAGCCGGTCGTGCGTCGCGAATCGATGGCCCAGATCGAAGCCCGCCTGTCGCAGCGGTTGACCAAGGAAGACCTGCAGCATCGTCTGGTGAGCCGTATCAAGACGCCCTGGAGCATCTACAACAAGATGCGCGGCGAGGGTAAAAGCTTCGACCAGTTGATGGACGTGTTCGGCTTCCGCGTCGTCGTGTCCAGCGTGCCGCTGTGCTACCAGGCGCTCGGCGCCGCGCATGCGCAGTACAAGCCGCTGGACGCGCGCTTCCGCGATTTCATCGCCATCCCCAAGGCCAATGGCTACCAGTCGCTGCATACAGTGCTGTTCGGCCCTTATGGTTCTCCCATCGAAGTGCAGATCCGCACCGAGGAAATGGACCTTATTGCCGAACGCGGCATCGCTGCACACTGGACCTACAAGTACGGCGCGGCCACGCCCAACAGTGCGCAGAGCCGCGCCCATGCCTGGATCGTGGAGCTGATCGAGAACCAGCGTGCGGCCGGTTCGTCGCTGGAGTTCCTGGACAACGTCAAGGTCGATCTGTTCCCCGACGAGGTCTATCTGTTCACGCCCAAGGGCAAAATCCTGTCCCTGCCGCGCAATTCCACCGCATTGGATTTTGCCTACGCCGTACACACCGACGTCGGCAACCAGGCGGTGGCCTCGCGCGTGGACCGCAAGCTGGTGCCGCTGCGAACGATCCTGGCCAGCGGCCAGAGCGTGGAGATCATCACCGCCAAGTCGGCTGCGCCCAAGCCGCAATGGCTGGAATTCGTGGTCACCAGCAAGGCGCGCACCGCCATCCGCCACCAGCTCAAGCAGCTGGAGCACGAGGACGCAGTGCAATTGGGACATCGCATGCTCGATCGTGCGTTGGAAGAACTGGATAGTTCATTGGAGCGCCTGCCGCAGCAACGCCTGGAGGCATTCCTGGCAGAGCACCGCTATCCGCGCCTTGAGGCGCTGCTGGCCGACGTGGCGTTGGGCAACTGGATGCCGTCGCAGGCGGCGCAGGCGCTTACCGCCTATGCCGAATTGCGCAGTGGCGGGCACTCACGTCATTCCCAGGAAAAGATCCTGATCAACGGCACCGAACGTGGCGTGATCAGCTTTGCCAATTGCTGCCAGCCGATTCCCGGCGACGACATCATGGGTTACCACACCGCCGGCAAGGGCATCGTGGTGCACCAGCTCGATTGCCCCAACGTGGCCGAGTTCCGCAAGTCGCCAGAGCGCTGGATTCCCATCGGCTGGGATCAAGCGGTCACTGGCGACTACGACGCGGCCCTGCTGATCGACGTCGAAAACCGGACGGGCGTGCTGGCCCAGGTGGCGGCCGCGGTGGCACAGGCCAAATCCAATATCGATCGCGTGGAATACCTGGAGCGCGACATCAATGCCGCGGTGCTGCGCTTCTCGATCCAGGTCCGCGACCGCAATCACCTTGCCGAAGTCATGCGCAGGCTGCGACGACTGGGCGTGGTGCATGGGGTGCGCAGGCAGTAGTCGTCTTTCGGTCGTCGACGCGGGAATGGGAACCTCTGATTCCGGGACTCGCTAGAATCCGGGCAACTCCAACGCACGGAAAAGTCCCGCATGACTCGCCAGATCATCCAGACCGACTGCGCACCGGCCGCCATCGGTCCCTATTCGCAAGCCGTGCGTGCCGGTAACACGGTTTATTTTTCGGGGCAGATCCCGCTGGACCCAGCTACCGGCGCCCTGGTGGAAGGCGACATCGCGGTGCAGGTGCGGCGCGCGTTCGACAACCTGGACGCTGTGGCCGGTGCCGCCGGCGGTTCGCTGAAAAAAATCGTGCGGCTGGGCCTGTATCTCACCGACCTGGGCCAGTTCTCGGCGGTCAACGAGGTCATGCAGGAGTACTTCGACACTCCGTACCCCGCACGCTCCACCGTGGAGGTTTCCGCGCTGCCGAAGGGCGCGGTGTTCGAGGTCGACGCGGTGATGGTGCTGGACTGAGCCCGCAACGCTGGCGGGAGCGGATTCCAGCCCGCAGCTGTCGATTTTTCCTGGGTTGTCGGATCCGGGCGGCAGCAGTTCGCGGCAGAAGGTCGCTCGCGTGAGGCCACCATGCAGTGGTTCCATGCCTCATTCCGATAACACGGTGCGGCAAACCCTGACTGGCAATAAGCCCGTGCGCTCGGCATGCTGACAACATGCCTTCTCCCGCGCGCAGCGCAGAACCCTCGTTCAACCAGCCGATTGCCGGACACATTGCCGGCGTCGGTCCGCGCGTGGCGGAAAAACTCGCTGCCCGTGGCCTGCTGACCCTGCAGGATCTTTGGCTGCACCTGCCGCTGCGCTACGAAGATCGCACGCAACTGACGCCAATCCGCAGCCTGCAGGGCGGGACGGCAGCGCAGGTCGAGGGCAGGGTGGAGGCGGTGGAGCGGGGTTTTCGATACCGCCCACTACTGCGCGTGGCCATCGGTGACGATTCGCAGGCGACGCTGGTACTGCGCTTCTTCCATTTTCGCGCGGCCCAAGTGGCGCAGTTCATCCCCGGTGCGCGCATCCGCTGCTACGGCACACCCAAGCCCGGTCAGAACGGGCTGGAAATCGTGCACCCCAGTTATCGGGTACTCGACGATCAGGATAACGGTGCATTGGGCGACGCCCTGGATCCGGTATATCCGCTGGTCGAAGGCATCGGCCCGGCCTCGATGCGCAAGCTCATCCTGCAGGCACTGGAGCGCCTGCCCGAGACCGCCGCGCTGGAGCTGCTGCCGGCTGCGCTGTTGCGGGAACTGCAACTGCCCTCACTGCGGCAGGCCTTGCTGGACATGCATCGGCCTGCGCGCGATAGCGATCTGGCGGCGCTGGCCGCTGGCACGCATCCGGCGCAGCGTCGGCTCGCCCTGGAGGAATTGCTGGCGCATAACCTCAGCCTGCGCCGGCAACGCATTGCACTGCAGCGGCATCAGGCGCCGGTGCTGGGATGCGGCGACGCCCTGGCCGAGCAGCTGCGGGCTGCATTGCCATTTCAACTGACCGGTGCGCAACAGCGGGTTTACGCGCAGATACGGCACGATCTGGCACAGCCACTGCCGATGCTGCGGCTGGTCCAGGGCGATGTGGGCAGCGGCAAGACCGTCGTTGCCGCGATGGCCGCGATGCTGGCCGTGGAAGCCGGCAAGCAGGCGGCGCTCGCAGCGCCCACGGAACTGCTGGCAGAACAGCACCTGGCGAACCTGCGCGGCTGGCTCGAACCCCTCGGCGTACGGGTGGCGTGGCTGGCCGGCAAGGTCACCGGCAAGGCGCGCGCAACAGTGCTGGCGCAAGTGGCGTCCGGCGATGCACAGGTCGTAGTGGGCACCCATGCGCTGATGCAGGAATCGGTCGCCTTCCATGACCTGGCTTTGGCGATTGTCGACGAACAGCATCGTTTTGGCGTGCATCAGCGCCTTGCCTTGCGCGACAAGGGGGCGGCGGGTGCCTTCGTCCCGCATCAGCTGATCATGACCGCCACGCCGATTCCACGGACGCTGGCGATGGCCGCTTATGCCGACCTCGATGTGTCGGCCATCGATGAGCTGCCACCAGGTCGCACTCCGGTACAGACCGTGGCGCTGAGCGGCGAGCGCCGGCCCGAACTGGTCGAGCGCATTCGCGCGGCGTGCGCCGAGGGGCGGCAGGCTTACTGGGTGTGCACGCTGATCGATGACAGCGACGAAGTGGTGGCGCAGGCGGCGCAAGGCACGTTCGAAGCGTTGTCCGCGCAATTGCCCGAGCTGCGGGTGGGGTTGGTGCACGGACGCATGAAGCCGGCAGAAAAAACCGCAACGATGCGCGCTTTCAAATCAGGCGATCTGGACCTGCTGGTGGCCACCACCGTGATCGAGGTCGGCGTGGACGTGCCCAACGCTTCGCTCATGATCGTCGAGAACGCAGAGCGCCTTGGCCTCGCGCAGTTGCATCAGCTGCGTGGTCGGGTAGGCCGCGGCGCCACCGCGTCCAATTGCGTGCTGCTCTACCAGTCACCGCTGTCGAACATGGCCAAGCAGCGTCTGGCGACCATGCGGGAAACCAGCGATGGCTTCGTCATTGCGGAAAAGGACCTGGAGTTGCGCGGTCCGGGCGAGCTGCTGGGCACGCGCCAGACCGGCCTGGCGACTTTCCGCGTGGCCGACCTCGCGCGCGATGCCGACCTGTTGCCGCTGGTGCGCGAACTAGCGGACCGGCTGCTGGCAGAGTCGCCCCACATCGCAGATCGCATCATCGCAAGGTGGGTGGGCAGCGCCGCCCGCTATGCGTCCGCATAGCATTGCCATGTCTTCCAAGAGACTTCACTTGGTCCGGATGTACGGGGCTGCTCGGATGCTCGACGACAGGTAGATCCGGGCTTGCTCGGATGCTTTTCGCATCGAAGCCACAACACCCGAGCAGGCTCGGATCTACAAAACCAGGGGACGGCAGTCCATAGTGCAAAGCTTCGAGCTTGCATGGAAACACGTGGCATGACCCAGAAAATTCCGTTGCTGATCGATACCGACCCTGGCGTTGATGACGCCCTGGCCCTGTTGATGGCATTCAACGATTCCGATCATCAGGTCGTCGGCTTGACCATCGCTGCGGGCAACGTGGGCCTGGTCCACACCGTACGCAACGCGTTGAAGCTGTGCGAAGTGGTGGGCCGCGAAGATGTGCCGGTGTTTGCAGGCTGCGCGCAGCCCTTGCTGCACGCCTCGGTGGATGCAGCGCACGTGCATGGCCTCGACGGTTTTGGCGATGTAGATCTGCAGCCCGCGACGAGGGCCGCACACAACGAGCACGCCGCCCTGGCGATCCTGCGTCTGTCGCATGAGCATGCCGGACAACTGCTGCTGGTGGCGTTGGGGCCGCTGACCAACATCGCGGTGGCGCTCAAGTTGGATCCCACGCTGCCATCGCGGATCAAACGTCTGGTGGTGATGGGCGGGGCGGTAAGCGCGCACGGCAACATCACCGCAGCAGCCGAATTCAATATCGCCTTCGATCCCGAAGCGGCGCATATCGTGTTCGAAGCATTCCCAAGTCTGGATCTCGCCGACTGGGAGGCTGTGATTACGCACGGATTTCTGCATCTTGAGGCGGAACAGTGGCTGCAGGCGGATTCCCCGCGCGCGCGCTTCTACGGACAGATCTCCATGCAGACTCGCAACTGGTCCGCCGATCGGCGCGGCGACCGCTGGCACTCAGCCGACGCGCTGGCGATGGCGTTCGCGCTGAAGCCACAAGGCGCGCAGGAAGTGGTGCAGCGTCCGGTGGCCGTCGAGTTGCTTGGCAAGCTGACCCGCGGCGCCACGGTGGTCGACTGGAATCGGCAACACGGCTTTCCCGACAATGCGCGCATATTGATGCGCTATGACCAGCGGCTGTTCGAGCGCCTGATCCAGGAGGCATTGGCGGCCCCATAGCCCGGACTTGCGCCGGAAACGCGGTGCGGGCTAAAATGCCGCTCTTCACTCCCAGATCCGGTGCCGCCATGAAGGCCGACATCCACCCGCAGTACCGCGACGTCGTCATCCAGGACGTCACTTCCGATTTCAAGATCCTCACGCGCTCCACTTTGTCCAGCAAGGACACGGTGAAATGGGAGGACGGCAACGAGTACCCGCTGATCAAGGTGGAAATCTCCTCGGCCTCGCATCCGTTCTACACGGGTCAGCACAAGGTCATGGACACCGGCGGGCGCATCGACAAGTTCCAGAGGCGTTACCAGCAGAAGTAGTCGCAGCTGCAATGCATTTGCAAACGGCCGCGCCAAGCGCGGCCGTTTGCGTTTGCGCGAGCTGTTCTTGTCTGGTCTTTGGCAGCACTTCGTCCGTAGATCGTGCGGGCGCATGCTTTTGAGCGACGGCTCCAAAACGCGTATGCGATAATTCGACGTATCCGCGGAGTTCCCGTGGACTTCCATCCCGCGCCCGGCCTCGCCGAAAAGGCGCAATTCCCCGAGGAGCGAACTGTGTCCGATCTCGACCAGGTCACGCTGAATGCCGGCGATAAAACGCTGGAAATGCCCGTATTGAAGCCGACGCTGGGCAATGACTGCGTGGATATTTCCAGGCTGACCAAGGAAACCGGTCTCTTCACCTACGACTCCGGTTACACGGCCACCGCCAGCTGCAAGTCGGCCGTAACCTACATCGACGGTGACAATGGCGTGCTGTTGTATCGCGGCTATCCGATCGAGCAGCTCGCCAAGCATTCCAGCTTCCTGGAAGTGGCCTATCTGCTGATGAACGGTGAACTGCCGAACGCCACCGAATTCGCCGCGTTCGACCACGAGGTTGCGCATCACACGATGATGCACGAGGCCTTCAAGAACTTCCTCGGCGGCTTCCGCCATGACGCCCATCCGATGGCGATGATGGTCGGCATGGTCGGCTCGATGGCTGCGTTCTACCACAACACGCTTGACCTCGAAGATCCGGAACAGCGCCGCTTGGCCGCGATCCGCCTGATCGCCAAGGTGCCCACGATCGCGGCCGCGTGCTATCGCTATTCGATTGGCTGGCCGGTGCGCTTTCCGCGCAACAACCACGCCTACGTCGACCGCTTCCTGCACATGATGTTCGAGGTGCCGAGCGAGCCGCTGGAGCTAAACCCGGTGGCCGCCAAGGCGCTGGACCTGCTCTTCATCCTGCACGCGGACCATGAACAGAACGCGTCCACGTCGACCGTGCGCATGGTGGGTTCCACCGGTGCCAACCCTTACGCGTGTGTCGCAGCAGGCGTGGCCGCGCTGTGGGGTCCCGCACATGGTGGCGCCAACGAGGCCGTGCTGAAGATGCTGGCCGAGATCGGCAAGCCGGAAAACGTGAGCTCGGCCGTGGACAAGGCCAAGGACAAGGAATCCGGTTTCAGACTGATGGGCTTCGGCCATCGCGTCTACAAGAATTTCGATCCGCGCGCGAAGATCATCCGCGAGATGACCCATCAGGTGCTGGCCGAACTCGGAGTCAACGATCCGATGTTGGAAGTGGCGTTGCGCCTGGAAGAAGCAGCGTTGAAGGACGACTACTTCGTGCAGCGCAAGTTGTACCCGAACGTCGATTTCTATTCCGGCATCATCTACAAGGCACTCAACATCCCGACCGAGATGTTCACGGTGATGTTCGCCATCGCCCGTACGGCGGGCTGGGTTGCGCACTGGCTGGAGCAGCAGGTAGATCCGGAAGCCAAGATCGGGCGTCCGCGCCAGATCTACACCGGCTACGCGTCGCGCGATTACAAGGCGCTCGACCAGCGCTGAAAGGTCACGGTTCTGTCGAAGAAAATGCCCTGCCGACGCGGGGCATTTTCATGTGCAGCCATCTAAATCTCGACCTCGCCTTGGCACAGCGTGCATCATCGCTACGGATCGTGGCCAGCTGTTCCCCCATCGACCAGCAGTTGCCGCAGTTGCGCAAGTGATGCACGTTTCATGGGTTTTTCATCAAAACCCGACAGGGGCGCCTGACGCAGCGCGTCGAGCGGAAGCACGGTGAGGTCGATGGTCAGGTCCTGCGCATTGAAGACCCACACCGGAAAATCCGCGCGGCGTTCTCGGTCCAGCCGCACGCGGCGTGTGTGCGGATCCGCAGGGATGCGCTGATCCTCGAGAAACAGCATCACTGCGTCGGGATCGTCGCTGTGCAGGTGCAGGTGCACAGGCGAATTTTCGTCGGCGGTGCCGTCCAGCACCGGCCCGACCAAACGTGGGTGAAACCGGGAAAAAAATTCAAGCGCTTCCAGTGCCGCGTCCCGCCTCATGCGTACTGCCCTGGCATGCGAGTC
>Ga0335397_10010304_pt1 | contig 11563 bp, 11 predicted proteins | sample MAT04_FD_205740 | JGI IMG/M metagenome (GOLD analysis project Ga0335397, IMG submission 205740) | Freshwater microbial communities from Lake Fryxell liftoff mats and glacier meltwater in Antarctica - MAT-04 (spades assembly) (version 2) ...
CGCTGCCGACAAAAGCGATCAGCGTCAGGCCGTGTTGGCCGTCGTCACTGATGGCGTCGATGTACCACCAGAGGTAGCCACCCGGCGGGACCGGCTGGTCGAATCGAGGTGCGCCATCAGCGTCTCTGCCGCCCGCTGGCCCGACAACGCCGCCATCGGCACCCCCGGCCCCGGGTGTACGCTGCCCCCCGCCAGATACAGGCCCGGCACCTGACTCGTCGCGCCGGGGCGGCGGAACACCGACATCCAGCCGTGGGCCGCTGGCCCGTACAGGGCCCCGCCCGTGGCTGGGAACAGGCGGTTGAAGTCGTGCGGCGTGGTGCGCTGCACTTGGTGGGGCGCTGCTGTCAGCGTCAGGCCGCAACGGCCCAGCAAGGCCCGTTGACGTTGTTCGCATGGGTCGGTCTCCGCAGGGTCAAAAGGGTTCTGGTCGCCGTCGGGCGGCGCGTTCACCAGGCACAGGATTCGTTCATGGTCACGGGTCACCAGGCCATCGTCGGCGCGGTCCTGCGCGCAGACGTAGACCGTGCCGCGCTGGGGCAAGCGGCGGTGCTGGAACACGTCGGCAAACTCGCTGGCGTAGTCATCGTCAAAGAATACGTTGTGGCGTACCAGCGGGAAGCCGCTGGCGCGGGCGTGCATCGCCCAGGTCACCGCTGAGAGCGAACGCTGGCCCCTTGGCAAGGCCTTGACCGCAGGCTTTGCTTGCGGACCCAGGAGGCCACTGGCCAGGGCCTGAGCGTCGCCGTTGAACACCACGGCGTCAGCGGTGAGGATGCTGCCATCAGCCAAACGCACACCGCTGGCCTGCCCGCCCTGCAGCAGGATCTGATCGACTGCCTGGCCGTAGCGCAGCTCAGCCCCACGTGCTTGCGCCAGGTTGGCCAGCGTTTGTGCCAGCGCGTGCATGCCGCCTTCAACCGCCCACACACCGTCCAATTCGACCTGTGCGACCAACATCAAGGTGGCTGGCGCCAGCCAGGGTGAAGAACCGCAGTAGGTGGCGTAACGACCAAAAAGCTGCTGCAAGCGCGGGTCGTGAAAGTGCCGGCCCAGGCGACCCCACATCGTGGCAAACGGGCCCAGGCTGGCCAGCGTGAGCAGCCCGCTGGGCCCCAGGCCAGCCGCCATGCTGCGCAGGCTGGGCCGGGCCGAACGGATGTGCGGGGCCAGCAGCGCACGGTAGACCCGCTCGGCCTCGGCACAGAACTGCACAAAGCGCCGCGCCTCGGCAGCGCCGCTGAATGCGCCAATCGCGTCGACTGAACGTGCCCGTTCGGCAAACAAGTCCAGGGTTTTCGTTTGGCCAGCCCAAGCGTGCCGTCCGAGCACCGCCAAGGCTTGCAGCTTGAGCTGCGCCGCCAGCGTGGTGCCTGCCGCTTCGAAGATCTGATCGAACACCCAGCGCATCGTGAACACGGTGGGCCCCGCGTCGATGGCAGCGCCGTCCACGTGCAACTGCCGCATCTTGCCGCCGGGTGTGGCAGCGGCTTCCAGAACGGTGACGCGCACTCCCCGGTGCGCCAGCAACAAGGCGCTGACCAGGCCGCCCACACCAGCGCCGACGACGACCACGTGAGCGTCGCGCAAGGCTGCGGGGCTACCGAATACAGCGCTGGTCATGGGGCCGTCCAGGCATGTTCGCTTCCCTGCCAGGTGCCTTGCACCGACAACGGCGCAAAGCGCACAAACATCGACTCGCTGAAGTGGCGTTCGGCTGTGGCGGCCTGGATCGCCTGCAGGTGCGCGCCAGAACGAGCGTAGGCGTTCATCGCCGCCACGTTCTGCCACATGCTCAGGGTGGCTTGGCGAAACAACGGTGCCTCACCCAAACCGGCTGCCAGCCAGCACCCGTCCGCGCCGGCCAGGGACAGCTGTGACGCCGGCGCGTTGCGCCAAAAGCGAGCAGCGGCCAAGGGGCGAATGCTGGCCCGCGTGAGCGCCGCCATGGGCAAACCGGCGGCAACCGTGCTGGCCGTGTCCGCTGCAACAGCCCGCCCGGCCCAGCTGCCACGGCTGCTGAACGGGGTCAGGCGCAGCACGCAGAGTTCGTCGCACTGCGCGCGGTATCGCGCCACACACTCAGAGCGCTCGGCAAAGGCCAGTGCGGCAGCGGCGCCGTCAAAAACCGCGAAAACCCCTTGATGCGCTGGGCTGGGCCGCAGACCAAAACCGCCTTCGTGGCCACTGCCCATGACCTTGGCCCAGCGTAAACCAGGCACGCCACGCAACAGCACGGGCCCACCGACAATGCGCGACCAGCCCCACAGCCTTGCGGTCGAGGCGACCTTGGCCAAAAGTACAACGACGTTATCCACCATGCTGGATGTTGCCCCACCAACGGCACGCGTCAACAACACCCCAATCCGATTTGCCGCAGCACCCCCTGAAATGAACACCGCCAGCACCCTCTGACAGGTACCGGCGGCCGGGGAACTGCACTGCATCATCGAACAACCGCGGCGGCATTTCGCCCCCGCAGTTTCATCGACTATTTGGGCTTCGCCGTCGTGACCGTAACCTCGGCACGGCGCGCTGCGGGGTCTTCACCAGCCAGATTGGCCTCAGCCGACAGCGGCTTTTCCAGTACCACCCGATCGGCAGCGATGCCGGCTGTTGTCAGCGCATCACGAACCGCAAACGCACGCTGCTTGGCCAGTTCCTGGTTCTGGTCCAGTGCGCCTGCAGCCGAGTGATAGCCCGAGATCGTCACTTTTGCGCCTGGTGTGGCTTGAAGCGTGGCGATCACTTGCGCCATGCCGGCGGCCTGCGGGCCTTGAAGCAGGGGCGAACCAATGTCAAAGTACATCACCGTTTTCATGGCGTCAACCAATGGTGCCGGCAGTGCCGAAGCCGGCTTGGCCAGTGTCAACAACTCAGGGAAGCCCTTGGCCATGGCCGCGCCATATAGCGGTTTCTGCACCCCCTGGTGGCAAGTCGCGCAGTAAACCTTGGCCACATCGCCATGCGGGCCCTTGCGGTTGGCCGGGAAGGTGTCGGTCAAGGGCACGATGTACTCGTTGTTCAGGTCGCGCGCCATGCGGATGCCGTACCAGGCCGTCACGCGTTGCGGAGGTGCATTGGTCCACTCCTGCCAGTTTCGAGTGTTGTGGCATGTGGTGCAGTTCGCGCCCAGAGCAGTGGACATATGGACCATCAAGCCGTAGGTGTGCTCAGCCTGCTTGGTGCTGTGGGTGTTCCTGGCAGCGCCCGTCATCCTGAGCGCCTCGTTGCCGTTGACGCGGATGTCCTGGTTGCCCAGCAAGTACGGCGTGAAAGGGTCGTTGGGTAAAGAGGAAAGGCCTACTGATTTAGCCCCGATGTTCTGCCCCGCGAGGTCGCCCATGACCGAGTTCTCGGTGTACTTGCGATCGGCCGGCTTGTACCAGACGTTTTGAGGTACTGGGTTGCCGCGGTGGCAGGTATAGCAGGTGACACCCGTTGCTGCGACGTGCTTCTGCCAGTCCTGATTGATGTGCTGCGTCATCTGGATCATGCGCCGCGCCACGACCTTGGTGTACTTGCTGTCGTCAGCAAAGTTCTCACCGTTGTGGCAATAGTTGCAGCCTTCCTGCGGCGATACCCACTGAGTGATGGCGGCCATGTGACGAGAGAACTGAGCCACGCTGAGGTCGCCCAGGACCTTCACGTTCTGGTACACCTCCGACGCTTTCGGACCGTCGGGGCTGGCTTCGTCGGGGGTAGCGGGCGCCTGGTTTGCCGCCAGCTTCACTGCCTCGAGGCGCGGATTGACGTTTTGCTCCATGCCGGTGCCACGGTAGCCCAGCTGCTTGGTCACGATCGGCGGCCGTTCGCCACACGCCGCCAGCGCCACCAGCGCCAAGCCCGCTGCCAAGACTTGCAATGTGCGGAGGGTGAAGATCAGGGGTCGGCTCATGGTTTGGCTCCCAACAGGGCGGGGTCGATGCTGATGGGGTAAACCTGCGGGTAAGACGGCACAACGTCGTGTTTCATCGACCACAGATACCAGTTGTCGACCACCGTGCCTGTCAACAAGATGCCCAGTCCACCGACCAAGGGGCACAACACAGCAAACCACCAGGCCCATCGGTGAACCGACTCCATGGTGGCGTTGAAGCCCATGGTCCAGCGCCAGAACAGCGCCGCGCGTTCACTGGCTGTTCCGCGGTCGAGGATCTGCTCAATCTCACGCTCCCCACCAAACCGGCTAACGGCCATGATGGTTCCCGCGTGCATTGCAAACAGCAAAACGCTGCCGTACAGAAACACGATCGAAAGGGCATGGAAAGGGTTGTAGAACAGGTTGCCGTAGCGCAAAGAGATCGCTGCGGTCCAGTCCAGGTGCGGGAAGATGCCAAAGGGGACCGCCTCCGACCAACTGCCCATCATGATGGGGCGGAAGAAACCGCACACCAGGTACAGCCAGATGGCCGCGGCAAAGGCCCAAGCCACGTGAGTGCCCAGCCCGAGCTGCCGCGCCCGGCGGTAGGTGCGCACCCACCACAGGATGAGCGACGTGGTGAGCAAGAAGCCTGTTATCAACCACCAGCCGCCTTGGGCCAGGGGCGGAATACTCAGGCCGTAAGCGGGCGGTGGTGGTTCGAGCGCCAGCCAGAACAACTGGCGGACCAGTTGCAGCGGGCTCCAGTCGACCGAGGCCAACATATTGAAGCCGATGATGTTGAAGGCCAGCATACCGAAGACCAGCGATGCCACCCCCAAACCGCCCAGATAGAGAGGCCCAATCTGAGCGTTGCCGATGCGCCCGAGCAGGTGAAACAGGAAGGGCTTGCCGCTGCGCCGCCAGTCACCGCGCGGCAGCGCCGGACCGTCGTGCAAAGGCCCGATCGGCTGCATCGCCGTGAGCAGGTTCTGGTTCTCGATGGAGAACAGCGGTTGGAATTGCGCCATGTTCTTTTCTCCTTTTTCTTGTGTTTGTTCGTTACATCCAGATCGGCATGTTCAGCCACCAGCCCCACCACTCTGGCCAACCCCGCGTCCAAAACGGCCCGCTGATAACGATACAAAGCGCCGAAAACCAGACAGCCGACAAAGCCAGGAACAAGCCCAAGCGGTGGATGCCCAGGGTGCCCACGGAATAGCCAATGAAGTCTCGGAAGAAGGTGTCTTCATGTTCCGGCGTCTTGACCACCTGCCCCTTTTTCGGGTTGGTGGAAGACAACACCAGGCCGCCGTGCATCGACAATGCCAGGACTGTTGCGAAGAACAGCGTGACGGCGACCATGTGGGCCGGGTTGTAGTGAAAGTGCAGGTACTGGTAAGCCACGTTGCTGACCCAGTCCAGGTGGCTGTAAATGCCATACGGGAAGGCATGGCCCCACGCGCCGAGCAACACGGGGCGAATGATCTGCAAGGTGAAGTAGGCAAAGATAGCGAAGCCAAATGCCACCGGCACATGCAAACCCATGCCGAGTTTTCGGCAGATCTCAACCTCGCGCAGTGCCCATGAAACGAAGGCCCCTAACGCACAAACGGTGATGATTTGCCACAGACCGCCAGCCATCAGCGGCGCCATGCGCAGGCCGTAGCTCAAGTCAGGTGGGGCGATGCTGATCTGCCAGATGTTCCAGGTCGGGCCCATGGCCGCAGCCCACAGGATCATGGTGGTGCCCAGCAGCGAGAAGAAAGCTGTGGTGACACCGAAGAAGCCCACATAGAACGGGCCTAGCCAGAAGTCGAACAAGTCGCCTCCTACCAGGGTGCCACCGCTGACGCGGTATTTACGTTCAAAACTGAGCATGGCCATTTATGTGTCCTCCGTCCTTTTGTTCGGACATCGAATTCAGAAGCGAAATCGAAACGGAAATAGAAGGTGTTCGAAACTGTCTAAAAAAAGATAAAGCAGGCGCGCCGTTCGCACGGACACTGACGCGCCCGCCTGCATCAACAACCGAAGTCTTTACTTGGGCAGCGGCGCGTTCTGCGCGACCTTGGCGGCTTTCACCGTGTCCGGGTGCCAAGTGTTGATGTTGTAACGATCGCCACTGATCTGGATCAGATGGATGCTCGTCGAAACGAACGCGATCAAAAGACCGGTCAAGATGATCGCCTTGCGGGGATCGACAACTCGCCAAAAACGCCACATGTTTCTTTCCTTTGCACTAACTCAATTGGGAAATGACGGTGTAGACGGCGGTTTTCACGCCACCCAACATCGACTGCGCACCTTCTGCCCCCGGCAGGAAAGTCCGCCAGTTCTTGGTGACCAACATCGAAGCCAGCGCCACGGCCAAAAAGACAATGAACATCACGGCGAAAGTGCCTTGAAAACCCTTGAGAGAACCTTCGCGGTGCCCCTCGTGTGAAGCCAGTGTTTCTTGATACATGGTGTGTGCCTTTTCAGTGGGCCGTTAGAACCAGGGGCGCCAGATCCAGACCAGGCTGTGGGCGAAAAACGCACCGACAGCCCACAGCAGGTATCCCTTGATGAAAAACCCGTGGACCTCTTGGCATTCGTCGTCCGTCAGACCTGACGGGTTTACGTTGGAAGCCATAGCAGCTACTCCTCTTCAATTAGCCTTGCGGCCGAAACCCGCGCTGCAAGAGCGCGGACGAAAGTCATGTCCACCCAGGGGGATGACCATGCACAGACACCTTGCACAACAAGGTGCTTGTTTGGGGACAGAGTCACAAACGGCAGCGTTCATGCCAGCTCCTTGTGACCCAAGAGTTTTTTGACCAGCTCGGCCGTTACTCGGGCGGCACCCGCCGCTCGGGCTTCGCGTTCGGCGCGGTCGCGCAGTTGTTTGGCGGCTGATATCTGTACCAGCACTGGCTGGCTTTGCACATGGTCCTGCAGCACAGTCTGGGCTTCGTCGTCCCAGGGGCGCGAGTCGTTCTCGGTGCGGTTGCGCGCTGGGGTGGCGTCCACCAGGTCGAGCTCAGTGCCCAGCGGCAGGATGAAGAACAGCGCGTCAAACAACGCGTTGCAGAACTCCTGCACGATGTAGGTCGCACCGGCATAGCCCATGTAGGGCGTGCCCGTGTGGCGGCGGATGATGGCGCCGGGGAACGATGCAGCAATGAAGGTGGGCTTGGGGCCGTGGCCGCCACCCTGCGCCGATTTTTCGGCCAGGTACATGCGCTCGTTGTAGCTGCCGAACATCACCAGCGGCGTCTTGTCGTAGGTCAATTGACGGACGCTGGCGTTGTCTGTCTTGTTGCCGGCAATGCGCGACACCGCGAAATTGCAGGGCAGACCCAATTCGTCTTCGAGGAAGTGCCGAATGCCGCGGGAATAGGTTTCGCCGGCCACAACCGCAAAATTCGCGGTGCCGAAGAAGTCTTGTGTCACGCTGCGCCACAGGTCCCAGATCGGTTTGATCGTGGTGTGCTTTTCGAGCTCGATGAAAGGCTCAGGATCGAGATTCAACAACTCGCCCAATTGGCGCAAAAACGCTGTCGTGCTGTGCAAACCAATGGGCGCTTGAAGGTACGGCCGCTCCAGGGCTTCACACAGCATGCGACCGAATTCGCGGTACATGCAGATGTTCACATCGGCTTCAACCAGGTGCGACACGTCAGCCAAATGGCTGCCCAGCGGGAACACCATGTTCACGTCAGCGCCAATGCCTTGCACCAGGCGACGGATTTCAGCCAGGTCACTCGGGCCATTGAAGACGCCATAGCTTGGGCCAATGATGTTGACGCGCGGCTTCTCTGCGGCTGGTCGTTCCGCAAATGGCGTGCGTTGCGGGACTTTGCGCAGGCCGTATTCGGTCCACAACCAAAACATCGCGCGGTTGGCGCATTGCCACTGGTCTTCGTCAATGGTGCGCGGCAGGAAACGCGCAATCGTCGTGCCTTCTGGTGTGACACCGCCACCAATCATTTCGGCGATGGAACCCGTCACCACCACGCTGGGCAAGTCGGGGTCGAGCGCTGCGTGGGCGCGTTTCATCGCACCTTCAGTGCCTTCGCGGCCAAGCTGCTCTTCGGCCAGGCCCGTCACGACGATGGGCAGTTCGTGCGGGGGCAATGCGTCGGTGTAATGCAGCACCGAAGTGACGGGCAGGTTCTCGCAACCCACCGGGCCGTCAATGATGACTTGCAGGCCTTTGATGGCCGTGAAGACATACACGGCGCCCCAGTAACCGCCGGCGCGGTCGTGGTCGATGACGTAAGTCATAGGTGCCGCCAGCGCCGGACGGCCGTCCGAAGGAGCCGTCGCGCCCCCTTGGGGGTCAGCGAGCGAGGCGAGGTTGGGGGCCGAGTTCATCAGACCATCTCCTCGGCCTTGCGCTTTTTCATCATCTTGATGACTTGGCGCTTGGTCTCAGCCCTGAATTCAGGGCGCTCAACGGGCTTGCCTTCCCACACGCCGGCTTTGTCGCCATTGCCGACATCACCGAAAAATTCGCGCATCTGGTCAAAGCGGGCTTTGTTGCCGATGGCGTTGTTGATGACCTGGGCAAGTGAGCCCGCGCCCATCGGGCCCATCAGTGGCCGGGCCGAAATGAGGTTGGTGAAGTACAGCGAAGGAACCGCGGCTTGTTTGGCAGCCTGCACAACCGGCGTGGTGCCAATGGCCAGATCGGGCTTGAATTCGCGAACGGCTTGAATGTCTTGTTCCAGGCTGGCGCGGTATTGCACGTGCACACCGCGGGCTTGCAGCCATTCCAGGTCGGGCGCGCTCCAGGGGGTCTTCGGGCAGGCGGTACCGACGTACGGAATCTCAGCGCCGCTTTCAATCAGCAAACGCGCGACCAGCAGTTCACTGCCTTCGTAGCCGCTGACGGTGATACGGCCTTTGATGGGGGTGCGTGCCAAAGCGCCCTTGATGGCGGGCAACCACTTGTTCTTGGAGGCGTCGATGAGGGCCTGCGACACGTTGGTCGCCTCGCCGATGGCCTGCAACCAGGCTTCCGTACCGTCGTAACCCACCGGGGCCGAAGCGACCACCTTGCGGCCAGCGGCAACAAATTCGCGCACGCTGGCGGTGTAGAACGGGTGAATCGCAGCCACCGCAGCGCAGTCCAGAGCGGCATACAACTCGCGCCATTCGCGGGTGGGGACGACTGGCCCAGCGGCCAAGCCCATCGGCTCCAACAACATGCCGATACCGACCGGGTCGGCCGGGAACATTTCACCCAGCAAAGTGATGGTGGGCTTGCTGCTGACACCGTTGCGTGGGGCTGAGACCGGGCCGGCCTCAGCCTCGCCGCGGGCGTACTTCAACATCGCTCCGGCCAGCACGTCTTTGGCTTCAGCGTGGGTTGGCACACCAAAACCCGGTACGTCGATGCCGATGATGCGAACGCCGTTGATCTCTTTGGGCAACAACTGCAGCGGCACGCCGCTGGCGGTCGGCACGCACAGGTTGATGATGATGATGCTGTCGTACAGCGCAGGGTCAGCCTGCTTGAAGACGTTCTCGCGGATGTCCTCGAACAGCTTGCCCGTCACCAGGCTTTCGCTGTTGAACGGCACATAGCCGACGCTGCGGCGCGCGCCGTAGAAGTGGCTGGTGAAGGTCAGGCCGTAAACACAACAGGCCGAACCGGACAGGATGGTGTGCGTGCGGCGCATGCGCAGGCCCACACGCAGGCTGCCGAAGGCCGGGCACATGCTTTGGGGCTGGTCGTGCGGACCGGCGCCTTCAGGAATCGGGTAGTCCTTGGCGTATTGCTGCAGGACTTCGCTCTTGCCCGCGCTTTTGGCAGCGGCCAGCATGGTGTCTTTGCCGGAGTGGCAGCCCACCCCGTCGCCCGACAGGGCGGCGGGAACTTTCACATTCACGTCGCCCGACAGGGCGGCGGGAACTTTCACATTCACGTCGCCCGACAGGGCGGCGGGAACTTTCACATTCACGTCGCCCGACAGGGCGACGGGGTTGTTGACGTTGGGTACAGCGCTCATCAAAAATCTCAGGCAGCGTCGTAAACGACTTCAAGCGTCGGCTTCACGATGTCTTGTTTGCCCACCATGTCGAACAGCGTGGCGGGTTCCATCTTGAAGTTGCGGCCAGTCACTTCGGCGCTGAACAGGCCCAGCAACTGGTCTTGCGTTTGTGGCTTGGGCCGCACGGGTGGGGCTTCAGCGACATTGGTGGCCAACTCTTCAAACAGCGAAGCCCATTGCGTGCCAGGACGACCAATGATTTCGTAGCTGGCGCTCTTGCGGCGGATGTCGTCGTGGGCGGGAATCGCTGCCAACACGGGTATGCCGGCCGCCGTGGCGAAGGCCTGGGCCTCGCCTGTACCGTCGTCTTTGTTGATGACCACACCGGCCACGCCCACATTGCCACCGAGCCTGCGGAAGTATTCGACCGCGCTGCAGACGTTGTTCGCGACGTACAGGCTTTGCAAATCGTTGCTGGCCACGACGATCACCTTCTGGCACATGTCGCGGGCGATCGGCAAGCCAAAGCCGCCGCAGACCACGTCGCCGAGAAAGTCGAGCAGAACGAAATCGAAACCCCAGTCGTGAAAGCCGAGTTTTTCCAGCGTCTCGAAGCCGTGGATGATCCCGCGCCCGCCGCAGCCGCGACCGACTTCCGGGCCGCCGAGCTCCATGGCATACACACCGTCGCGCTTGAAGCAGACGTCACCGATGGCCACAGCCTCACCCGCCAACTTTTTCTTGCTGCTCGTCTCGATGATCGTGGGGCAGGCCTTGCCGCCGAACAGCAGGCTGGTGGTGTCGCTCTTGGGGTCACAACCGATCAACAGCACCTTCTTGCCCTGCTGCGCCATCATGTAGCTGAGGTTGGCCAGGGTGAAACTTTTACCTATGCCGCCTTTGCCGTAAATGGCGATGATCTGGGTGGTCTTGGTGGCGGGCGAGGTCGAAACAGGATCGGGCTCGATGGCCGCCTCTTGTTTGAGGTTTTCGACACGTTCGTCACGCATGAACATGACGGTTTTTGTGGGGGCGTTCATTGATAACTTCTCCAATCCAGAACCATCTTTAAACAGTCGCTGTCACCGAATGCGGTGCGGTAAGCGCTGTCAGCGTGCATCGGGTCAGCGTGGTGCGTGATCAAACCGTCCAACGACAGCCGTCCGCCTTCCACCAGTTCTTTCACTGCCAGCAAGTCGGCGCGCTGCCATTCGGCGGCGCAGCGGAAGGTGGTTTCGCGCATGAAGGCCGGGGCGAAGGCAAACGCAATGGCTTCGGTGTAGAACCCGGCCAGAACCACCTCGCCGCCGGGGGCCAGCCGCTGCACCAGACGGTCGAGGATTTGTGAGTCCCCACTGACGTCGTAGATGGCCTTGTAGTTGCGCTGCGCATCGTCATCCGGTGCGATGACTTCGTAGCCTTCGGCGCCGGACTGCCGGTTCGGGTTGGTTTCCCAAACCGTGGGCGGCGCAAAACCAGCCGCGACGGTCAGGCGCGCCAACAGGCGACCGAGGACGCCATGGCCAACGATGAGGTCGGGCGGAACGATGTTGGTGCGCTTGCCACCGCCAGCCACCGCGTGATAAGCCGTTGCCGCCAGCGCCAGAAGAACAGCCTTTTGACCCAGCGATTCGTCAATGTTCAGCACCCGCGCGTCGCCGACCACAACTCTTGATGCCGCGCCGCCCGAGAAGCCGCGGACTTCGCCATAACAACGCGC
>Ga0335397_10010312_pt1 | contig 11558 bp, 9 predicted proteins | sample MAT04_FD_205740 | JGI IMG/M metagenome (GOLD analysis project Ga0335397, IMG submission 205740) | Freshwater microbial communities from Lake Fryxell liftoff mats and glacier meltwater in Antarctica - MAT-04 (spades assembly) (version 2) ...
ATCCGATATGGGTTATGAGGCTGTAAAACTACTTCTTGAAAAGACGAATACAAAACCCGAGGAAGTTGACCTGCTTATTTGTGCAACAGTTACACCGGATATGATGTTTCCTGCTACCGCTAACATTATCAGCGACAAATGCGGAATCCTTAATGCTTTCAGCTTTGATATGAATGCTGCATGCTCCAGTTTTCTTTATGCACTTACCGTCGGACAAAAATTTATTGAATCGGGAACACACAAAAAAGTAGTTATTGTAGGCGCTGATAAAATGTCGGCGATTACTGATTACACCGACCGTACCGTTTGCCCGTTATTTGGTGATGCCGCTTCGGCTGTAATGCTTGAGCCTACTGTTGAAGATAACGGTCTTGTCGATTCTATTTTCTATACCAATGGTACCGGAAAGCAATACCTGCATATGAAAGCCGGCGGTTCTCTGAAACCAGCTTCTCACGATACCGTTGACGCAAAAGAACACTTTATATACCAGGAAGGACAGACCGTTTTTAAATGGGCTGTTTCGAAAATGGCTGATGTTTCTGCCGAAATGATGGAGAAACACAACCTGCAACCCGAAGACCTGGCATGGCTGGTTCCTCACCAGGCCAATATGCGCATCATTGATGCCGTAGCCAACCGCATGGGACTGTCGAGAGAGAAAGTAATGATCAACATCGAAAGATATGGAAACACTACCTCGGCAACTATTCCGCTTTGCTTGTGGGAATGGGAGCCAAGGCTTCGTAAAGGTGATAATATTATTCTTTCAGCTTTTGGAGGAGGTTTTACCTGGGGAGCTACTTATCTGAAGTGGGCTTACGATCCGAAGTAAAGAGAAGGGGCTTGCGGGAGAAAAAGGGATGGGGAGAAATGGAGAAGGGGAGACACGGAGATGGGGAGACACGGAGATGGGGAGACTGAGAGATGGGGGGAATGAGAGAAATGGAGATTAAGAGATTCCTGAACCAGAAGATTTAAAATATAATTGAAATTAATGTCAGAAGGTTCTCCCCGCGGTTGCTGAGCGTAGCCGAAGCACAAGGGGAGATGTCCGGAGGAAAGAGGGGTACAAAAGTAAAGTTTAAAGTTAACTGAAAAAAGTTAAAAGGAAGGCTGAACAAAGAAGCCGTTTTCTATTCTAAAAGTAAATATAAAAAGCCCTGCTTCCGGCGGGGTTTTTCATTTTGACCCAAACCATTGATATTCCCTGAAAACAAAAGCTACAGCTTCTTCATATTCATCAAAGCTTTTAACCTTTTTAATGTTTTTAAAAACCTGGTGGGGGTCATCAAATGAATCGGCCAGGTATTTCCAGTATTCTTTTAAAATTCCCAATACTGCCAGGTTATCATTCAGTTGTCTGCGATAGCCGGCATACAAGTCTTCGATAAATCTTTTGATATGTTTTTGCTGATCAACAGGAATTAGTAAAGCTTTAATCTTTGCCGGTAAAAACGGATCTGAAAGCAACCCACGCCCGATCATCCAAGTGTTGATTGCTGGAAAGTGCGTATTGAGTCTTTCAAAATCACCGGCTGAAAAAATATCGCCGTTATAAACTACCGGAACCGTAAGCTGTGAGTCGGCTTTCTGAAATGTTTCCAGGTCCGTTTCGCCGGTGTAAAGTTGTTTACCGATGCGGGCATGTATGGTAATTTCCGAAATATTATTACGGTTGAATATTGGAATCAGCTTTAAAATCTCTTCCGGTGAATTATAGCCAAGTCTGCATTTTATCGAAAACCGGATGGGGATTTCTGCCATCGCTTTTGCAAGGATTTCTTCAACCATTTCGGGGTAAGGCAGCATACCGGAACCTCTTTTTTTATTGGCAACCATGGGATACGGACAACCCAGATTCCAATTCAGTTCTTTGAAACCAAGTTGCTGGCAAAATGTTGCAAAACGAATAATTTCACCGGCATCTTTACTGAGCGTTTGAGGTACTACTTCAATTCCGTTTTCTTCGGGTTTGCCCAATTCGGCCGATTTACGCGCAGGGAGTTTTGAATCGTTGCTGATATTGGTAAAAAAGGGCGTGAAAAGTTTTTCCACACCTTCGAAATGTTTTGAGTAGATCGTTCGGAAAGTAACTCCAGTAATTCCCTGGAAAGGGGCAAGATATATTATCGGTTGTTTGGCCAATGGAGCAAGGGTTGAATCTGAAATAAGCTACTTCTTTTTTAAACCATCAAGATATTCCTGCAACTTATTCTGATTTTTTGCATCAACCAGTTTTTTAATTTCGCCTCTTTGCTTGTAATTGTTTTCAGGATTTTCGCAATATTTTGCCAACAACAGATAGGAATTATATTTTAATGAATCGCGGTTTACGCCTTTGCCAATTTGGAGTGCATATTTGGTAATGCATGCAGCATAGGTTCCTACAAGATCCCTGTCATCATTTGTAATTTTCCTCATTGATTCATCGGGAGTAAATGAAAAATCCGATGTGCCGCCCATCCATTTCAGAATAAAAGAAATGGCATCTTTCCTGTGTACATTTTCCTTATCAATAGGACTCCAATATACATAATCGGCTGCCAGGGCAACCTGTGGCTCGGCTCTGCGGTATTCAATGGCGGTAGTAAGCGGAACATTGTCATATTGCGACACGGTTTGTGAAAAAATAGTGGTACTAAATAAGAAAAGCAGGCAGAACAAAAAGAGTTTCATTTTTCTTTCAAGTTTATTGGTGAACAGAATAAGATGGAATTTTCAGGGAACACTATTCTTTTGATTCCTGACCATCGGGTCTGCAAATATAGATTTTTATCTGATGACTGAATCAAGACGTGCAAGGAATTTGAACCTTGTTTTTAGCAGACTTCTAATTGCCAGTCACTAACCAATCAAGCCTTTCAAGGGTTTAAACTCTTGAATGGCTTGGCTCTCATAAAAAAGCGTTCCGGGATAATTTTATCCCGGAACGCGTAAAGCATCAAATTATCCCATTACTTCTTTTCAATACTCCAGCCTGTTTTCAGACCTACTATAAACCATGCCAGTGCAACGGTTCCAAGAGCAAAAATTGTATCGCCGATTACTCGAAGCCAGCGGAAAGTGGATAAAGTATCGCCCTGCATAAAGTCGGCAGAACGTGCATACCATAAACCGTATTTTACGCTTACCCAGGTTTGAGCCAGTCCTACAGGCAGAACGCTTATCAACACCATTAAAGCCAATCCAATGTTAATTGCCCAGAATGCAAAGCGGATATATTTCTGTTTCCATACCACTTCCGCATTCATGCTGCGTAATACAAAAAGCATCAAGCCAATTCCAAGCATTCCGTAAACACCAAAGAGTGCGGTGTGCCCGTGAACGGCTGTAGTATTCAATCCCTGCATATAATACAATGCGATAGGAGGATTTATAAGAAAACCGAATATGCCGGCTCCTACCAGGTTCCAGAATGAAACGGCGAGAAAACTGTAAATCGGCCATTTGTAATTCTGAATCCAGTTGCTGGTACGGGAAATTTTAAGTGTTGAATAAGCTTCGAAACCAATCAATACTAATGGTGCTACTTCAAGCGCACTGAAGGAAGCTCCAAGGGCCAGAATTGCTGTCGGAGTTCCTGTAAAATAAAGGTGATGGAATGTCCCCAATATGCCTCCCGAAAGAAAAACGATGGTTGAAAACAACACATTAGACGTTGCTGTAACAGCACGGATCAGATTGAGCTTTACAAAAAGGAAAGCAATAGCTACGGTTGCAAACACCTCGAAAAATCCTTCAACCCATAGATGAACTACCCACCAGCGCCAGTATTCGGCAATAGCAAGGTTGGTTTGGCGACCCCACATAAGGCCCGCGCCATAAAATGCTGCAATAGCAACGGAAGCAATCAGGAACATGGTGAGCAAATGCCGGTTTTCGTCACGTTTTGTGATGGCTGGCCAAATTGCGCGCCCCATCAGCCACAGCCAAAGTACAAGACCAATAAAGAGGAATGCCTGCCAGAAACGACCAAGATCTACATACTCATATCCTTGGTGACCAAAGTAAAAGTTAGTAACCAGTCCAAGTTTCTGCATAATGCCAAACCATTGTCCGATCAACGAACCTACAACTATTACAAGTAAAGCTATAAAAAGGAAGTTTACACCAAGCCTTTGAAATTTGGGCTCATGACCTGAAACAGCTGGAGCAAGATACAATCCGGTTGCGAGCCAGGATGTGGCTATCCAGAAAATGGCGATCTGAACGTGCCATGTACGCGAAAGGGAATAGGGGAGAAAGTCGGACAGCGGAAACCCGTAAAAAGCCTGTCCTTCGACACCGTAATGTGCTGTTATAACTCCCATTATTACCTGAACAAGAATTAATCCTGTTACTACCCAAAAGTATTTCAGCGTAGCTTTCATCGAAGGTGTCATTACCAACCCAAAGAAAGGATCGCGTTTAAGCAGTTCAATTTCTTCTTCGTTTTTGGTTGATGCATAATACCAAACCAGCAATCCGATACCGATCAGTAGCATAATTACACTAAAACCGGTCCATAAAATTAGAGCACTTGTAGGTTTGTTGTCAACAAGTTCATCTGCCGGCCAATTGTTGGTGTACGAAATGTCGCTGCCTGGCCGGTTGGTAACGCAGGCCCATGCGGTCCAGAAAAAGAAAGCATTCATTTTCGCCATGCGGTCGTCGGTTTTAATCGAATTGGCCGGAATCGCATAATTGTCGCGCAGCTTATCCAGTGAAGGATCATTCATAAACAAGCCGGCATAATGCATACTTACAGCAGCAATTGCTTCAGCCCGCAGCGGTGATATGATAAAACTGTTTGATGCTTCATCGTAGGTATTGGTGCGCAGTTCCTTTTGAAGCCGCGCTTTATACATAGCCTGCTTTTCGAGTGATAATTTTTCGAAAGTAGTACTGTCATTATCCATGGCATACTGTTCGAGGATAAACACAGCTTCGCGGTGCAGCCAGTCGGCCGACCAGTCGGGAGCTACATACGAACCATGGCCCCAAACGGTGCCAACTTCCTGTCCGCCAATCGACTGCCAGATGTTCTGTCCATCTTTTATATCCTGACCGGTGAAGAGAACGACACCTTCGGTTGTGACTACCTGTGCCGGGATTGGCGGTGCTTTTCTGTAAATCTCCCTTCCGAAATATCCAAGTACGGCAAAAGAAATAACCATAACGGCTATAAAAGCTATCCAGAGTTTTTTTGTTGTCATAAATTGTTTGTTTTAGTTTTTGTATTAGGTTAGTTAATTGGTGTTTAGTTAATTACAATTATTTTAGTAAATTTCTTATGGCCTTTAGCGTTTCATCCTGTTCAACAGCGAAACCATTTTGCTGGTGAATAATTACGCCTTCCTGGCTAAAAACATGAATAATATTGGAATGGTCGAAACCGCCACTGTCCAGTTTTTTTACCCGGACACCCAGAACATTGGCAATTTCCATTGTGGCATCCTTATTGGAACAGATAAGTGTCCAGTTAAGTTTCAACTTATATTCCCTTGAAAATTCAGTGAGCCTTGCTGGTATATCCCGTTCAGGATCCATGCTTATAAGCAGGAAGTCGATCTGTTGAAGTTCCTTAGCTGACAATGCAGATTCAATCCGCTGCATATCAGCTACTATTCGCGGACAGGCTGATTCGCAATGGGTGAAAATCATAGCGACAATGATGATTTTACCTTCGAAGCGAGTTAATTGAATGCTCTGATTATTTTGTGTTACCCATGGTGATGCAAGATTATAGACAGATTCGCCGGAAAGTGCTTTTAGTTTTGCAGCCGGTTTTTCTTTGCTACAACAACTCTTAACACCAGTATCCTTTTTGCTGGTACACGAAATAAAAACTATCGTGGTCAAAACTGATAGAATGATTATTGCTTTCATACTCGAAAAATTTATTTTACACATCTGAAACCCAGGTTGGCAATACAATATTTTGCATTTATACTCGATCGCAACGCGAACCGCATAAACGAAGCGTAGTTATTAAGGTCTTTGGATGCAAACGACCCGCCTCCGCAGAAAAAGGTATTGTCGAGGCTGCTATTGCCGCGTGATTCGCCAGTAGTCAATGCATTGTTGAAGTCGTAGGTCCATTCCCATAACAAACCGTGCATATCGTAAACACCGTAGAAGTTTTTAAAAGTTGATCCTACAGAAGGCAGAACAACAGGATTAGGTTTTGTAACCCAATTTAAAACCCATTGATTGAAACCGGAATCTTTGCTGGCATCCGCTTTTATTTCGCTTGCCTTTGCGGCGAGTTCCCATTCAGCAGTTTCAGGGAGACGTTTGCCCTGGCATTCGCAGTATTTTTTGGCTGCAAACCACGATACATTTACAACCGGGCTGTTTGCCATATTTTTATTGAAAGATAAATCTGAGTTCCATTGCTTCAAATAATTGCTGTCGGCAAAAATGCTTTTTACCTTACTTTTTCCCCATTCAGGATTAACTTTTACAAAAACCAGGAAATCAGAATTTGTAACGGCATATATATCCATGTAAAAGCTTTTCACTTCCGTTTTCTGTACATTTTTCGAATATAAAGGAAGATATGATCCGCCGTTAATATGCACCATGACCGGAGTTGCAGACTTGCTTTGACAGATTCCTGCAAATACATTAAGGAGGTTCAAAAGAAGCAATACTACTTTCATACTTTTATTTTCTCGTTTTGGCTACATCTGTGGCATGCACTTCGCCGCCTTTATTTCCGAAATTATTAAGAACATAGGTGGCAACCGAGGCAACCTGGTTGTCGCTCAGGGTTTGTTTAGGCATTACACTGTTGAAGGGCCTTCCGTTAACTGTAACCGGCCCTGTTAAACCATGTGTAATTACCTGAATTATCTTCTGAGGATCGGAGGCAAAATAATCGGACTTTACCAGAGGAGGGAATGCTTTATCAATTCCTTTTCCATCAGCCTGGTGGCAAGCCTGGCAGGTACTGGCATACAGAGCTTTCCCTAACTTAAGTTTTTCAGCTTTTGTGAGTGGTTTCGAAGGTTTTTCATCGGTTGCCGGCATGGTTTGTACAGCACCACCTTCGGGCTGGTAAATCCTGTCATCCTGCTGGCCTGAAAATATGGCTTTATCATCCGAGCCATCTACTTTCAGAATTCCTAAAGCACCTTTATTAAATGCCCTGAAAATAGCATGGTCAACCAGGATAAAATTACCAGGTATCTGTAGCTTGAATTCGGTTATAGCCGAGCCTCCGGGAGGAATCAGCGTTGTTTGTACATTGTGGTTCAGAGTGCTTCCTCCTTCAGGATATACATTATCGAAAATTTCGCCTATCACATGGAAACTGGATGTAAGTCCGGGGCCACCATTCCCCACAAACAGGCGAACGGTTTCGCCCACTTTAGCTTTCAATGAATTGTCGCCGGTTAAAGCCCCCACTTTTCCATTAAAAACAACATAATCGGGTCTTTCATCCAAAGCTTTTTCCATATCGAAAGGTTGAAGTCCTGATTCGCCATACCCCCCTTTGGTGTAAAAATCACCCTGGACAACATAAAATTCCTTATCAACCTTTGGTAATCCGGCTTTTGGCTCGACCAGGATCAGGCCATACATCCCATTGGCAATATGCATCCCAACCGGTGCGGTGGCACAATGATAAACAAATAGCCCGGGATTTAAAGCGGTAAACGAAAACTGAGTTTCATGTCCGGGTGCTGTAAATGTTGAAACTGCTCCTCCTCCCGGTCCGGTAACTGAATGAAGATCGATATTATGAGGCAGCTTGCTTGAAGGATCATTTTTAAGGTGAAACTCAACCAGATCGCCTTCACGCACACGGATAAATTTTCCTGGAACCTGTCCGCCGAATGTCCAGAAATTATATTTCACGCCGTCCATCATTTCTATTTCCTTCTCAATAACCTCAAGATTTACTATCATTTTGGTGGCATGATCACGGTTAATCGGAGGCGGAACATCCGGTGCAAAAGTCAGAACAGCCACTTCCTCACCTGAGATTTTTTCACGTGTAGTTTCACCAGGCTTCTGTGTATTTTTAATGCAACCTGCATTTAGAACGATTGCCATAAAAATTGGCAACGCTGTTTTTGCAAAATAATATCCTGATTTCATATTAGTGAGGTTTTGAAATTAATTTACCAGGTTGATTATCAATTTTGTGATTCGTCAGATGGTATAAATGGCTGTAAGGCCATCTATCATTGTGATATAGTCATCTTTGCTGCGGCCATTACCCTGTTTATTTTCCACTTTCGCAAAATCAAGCAGCAGCGATTCCTGCTCGGCTGGCGTGAATGCCTTATCGGCCATACGGAATAGCACATTGTTTTCTTTGGCAATATGGTTTTTCAATAAATCAGCATAGCCATACATGTTATTATAAACAGCCTTTAACGAGGCCGTTTCACCTTGCTTGAACAGTGAAATATTTTCCATCATTCCTTTCACGAAATTGCGACCCTCCATATGATCGTACAGCATAACAGCTACCGGTCCTGCTTCGTTCGAAAATCCTTTCTGAACCATCAGCGGGAACAGCAATTGCTCTTCCTTGGCGTGATGAAGACCATCGGCAAATTCGCGGATGATTTTTACAATCAATTCAAGGTGTTCCGCATTGGGATAGGCGGATTCAGTAACCCGTTCCATAACCTCTATCAGGCGAAGTATCTGAACGTGATCATTTTCGAGATTTTGTGTTGCAGTCGTCATTATAATTTTGGTTATTTAACACATGAAAGTTTATGTAACCGAAAGATGGGCGAGGGGTGACAAGGCGAAAGGCGGAGTTTTCTTGACCAAAAGTGGTATGATAGATAGTTTCATAACTTCCGTCTTCGGACTCCTGACATTTATTATTCAGCCAATTTCAAAGCTTTAGGGTAAAGAATATTGTTTTCGAGATGAACATGCACATGGAGATCATCCTCGAATTGCTCCAGCAATTTCAGTGATACGCTATACGTATTGCAGGCATCATCAGGAACCAGGTATTTTTTTGTCAGCACCGCAATCTGATCCATGGCCCCACCGGCAAATTCGTGTTCGCCTTGCATGCGGGTTATTTCTGAGTTAATCAGTGATTTTACATCCGCAGTATTATTGTCAAGAGCTTTTTTGATTGCCGGGAAAAGCACTTCTTCTTCGTTTTTAAGGTGCTGAAGGAGTTCCTCATTGATTTTTGTGAAAAGTGAAGCCACTTCAATCAGTTCGGGATGATGATCGCCATGCACATTTGCAATTTTCTGAGTGTAAAAAACCAGTTCGGGCAGCGTTTTCAATACAAATTTATGATGCGTATTCACTAAATAATCGCATAGAAAATCAAGATCCCATTCTTTGAAATTCTGGTTCCCTGAAACCGGTGTATTTTCCAGTTCTTTAATTCTATTGGCTAATGCCTTTGCATCTGCGCCTGTCTCCTGGCAAGCTTTATCGAGGCTTTTATTGCCTCCGCAGCAAAAATCAATTCCGGCATCTTTGAACAGAGCTGCTGCCCTGAAATCGTTGGCTACTATTTCGCCTATGGTAGTTTGAGTGTTTGTTTCCATTGTTATGATTTGTTTTATGATGAATTCAGGCTGCAAATATAATCATTATTTTTTATAAAGGATAAAAAGGTCTTTTATTATTTTAAATAAATTATTCATACCTTTGCCGTTCATAAATTTTAAAAAGGTGTTTAATAAAGAAACAGAATACGCTCTGAGGGGGCTGGTATATATTCAGACACAGAACCTGGATAGCCGCAGACCAGGAATTATTGAAATTGCCCAGGAGATTGATGCACCACAGTTTTACACGGCAAAGATCCTGCAACGGCTGGTAAAGCTTGGTTTTATAGATTCGCAGAAAGGCAAAGGCGGAGGTTTTTATTTCGATATGGCAAAACCTGATCTGTCGCTTAAGCAATTGATCATTGCTACCGAAGGAGATGGGCTATTTACCGGATGTGGTTTTGGATTGAAACAGTGCGATGAAAATAATCCCTGCCCGCTGCACGAAAAATATGCCGGTATCCGTGATGCATTAACAAAATTAGTTACGGAAGAAAGTGTGCAAAGTCTGGCGCAAAAGACAATGAGAGGGGAGGAAATGCTTTCGCCGAGGTTGAGGTGAAACCTGGTAAATTTTGAAAACGCTCCGTTGAATTCGCGATTCGCGAATCTCAAATTTTGTCCAAAATGAACTGGTCAATAAGGAAGTAATTATTATTCCGTATCAACTTGACGAACAATTTGTCCTTTTAAAATCACATATTCCGCTTCACCGCTTATCCAAAATCCTTCATAAATATTCGAATCACACTTCTGCATCTGGTTTTCAACAGAAATAATCGATTTCACTTCCGGATTCCAGATAACCAGATCAGCATATGAACCAACAGAAATACTTCCTTTTCGGGGATATAATCCGAAAATTAGGGCTGCATTTGTGGCGGTTAGTTTCACAAATTGCTGCAAGCTTATTTTTTGAGTTAAAACGCCATAGGTATAAAGCAGTGCCAGCCTGTTTTCGATTCCTCCGGCGCCATTCGGAATTTTAGTAAAATCATTTATGCCAACATCCTTCTGCCCTTTTGTATTAAACGGGCAATGATCGGTCGAAATCACATCCACCGTTCCATCGGCCAAGGCAGTCCAAAGTGCATCCTGATCTGCCTTTGAGCGGATTGGCGGACTGATAACATATTTCAATGAGTCTGGCAAAGGCTTGGAATATACACTTTCGTCGAGAAGCAAATACTGCGGACAGGTTTCGCAAAAAAGCGGAAGACCTTCTTTTTTTGCAGAGCGGATATATTCAATTGATTTTGCAGTGGAAGTGTGGACGATATAAGTTTTACAGCCGGTTTTCCGGCAAAGGTCAATTACTTTCCGCACTGATTCGGATTCAGATTCCGGTGGCCTGGAAAGGGCGTGATATAAAGGAGCTGTTTTTCCATGGCTGATAAATTCTTTTTGATTTCTCAGAATCAAGTCTCCTTCCTCGCAATGCACCAGCACTGTTGCATCCAGTGAAGCTGCTGTTTCCATTACTTTTTCCAGCTCTGAATATTCCAGGCCGATAGTTCCTTTGTAAGCCAGGTAAGCTTTGAATGATCTGATTCCTGCTTCTTTAACACACCATTCCATTTGTTCGGGAATGCTTTTGTCGAACCAGGTAATTCCCATATGCAAATTGCAATTAATTAGGCATTTTTCGGATTCTTTCAGGCGGAGTGAAAGTGCTTCTTTTAAGGGTTGTCCATGTGATGGTGTGACAAAATCGATCAGATACGTTGTTCCACCGGCGATGGCAGCTTTGCTTCCGCTCAGAAAATCATCGCAGGATGGACCGGCCGGGGTTGGCAATTGAAGATGTACATGTGCGTCAATTCCTCCAGGAAAAATATATTTGTCGGTGGCATCAATCTTTTGATAGTCCTGGAAATCAGAAGGATTGAAATGGCTTATCTTTGAAATAACTCCCTCTTCAACAGCAAGATCAGCTTTTAATATTGATTCGCTGGTTACAATAGTTCCATTTATTATTAATAGCTGGCTCATAGTATTAGTTATTTGAGTGTCAGACACCCT
>Ga0335397_10010313_pt1 | contig 11558 bp, 7 predicted proteins | sample MAT04_FD_205740 | JGI IMG/M metagenome (GOLD analysis project Ga0335397, IMG submission 205740) | Freshwater microbial communities from Lake Fryxell liftoff mats and glacier meltwater in Antarctica - MAT-04 (spades assembly) (version 2) ...
CTCACGCCGGTAGGGTTTCCCATCGACGGTCACGTGTACCCAGTCGGTCGCCTTCGACAACGGCCCCTCGGGGGTGCCGGTCGGCTTGAAGTCTTCGAGGTCGGGCGGGACGAGCGGGAGGTCGGCCGGCGACAGCGCGACGCGCTCGCCGTCGGCCCCGTGCAGGATCGGGAACGGCTCGCCCCAGTAGCGCTGCCGGCTGAAGAGCCAGTCGCGCAGCTTGTAGTTCACGCGCCGGTGGCCGATCTTGCGCTCTTCCAGCCAGCCGATGATCGTCTGCTTCGCCGCGGCCGTCGGCAGACCGTCGAGGATGACGGAGTTGACCGCGACGCCCTCCTCGCAGTACGCCTCAGTTAGGTTGTCGGGCGTGCTGCCGGTCTGCTTCAACCACGCCTCGGTCGGCTGCACGACCGTGACGACGGGCAACACGTACTGCATGGCGAACGCGAAGTCGCGCTCGTCGTGCGCAGGAACCGCCATGATCGCGCCGGTGCCGTAGGTCGCCAGGACGTAGTCGGCGATCCAGATGGGAATCTTCTCGTCGTTCACCGGGTTGATCGCGAACGCGCCGGTGAACACGCCGGTCTTCGACTTGGCGACCTCGGTGCGCTCGAACTCGCTCTTGCGGCCGGCCGCCTCCTGGTAGGCCGTCACCGCGGCGCGTTGCCCGGTAGTGGTGATGATGTCTACCAAGCGATGTTCCGGCGACAGCACCATGTAGGTGGCACCGAACAGCGTGTCGGGGCGGGTGGTGTACACAGTGATTGCAACCCCGCCCGTTGCAACGGGTGGGCTTTCAGCAATCTGAAATGTGACCTCCGCCCCCTCGCTCTTCCCGATCCAGTTCCGCTGCATCTGCTTGATCGACTCGGACCAGTCGAGTGGGGCGAGGTCGTCGATTAAACGTTCGGCGTAGGCGGTGATGCGCATGAGCCACTGGCGCAGCGGGCGGCGCTCGACCGGGTGCCCGCCGCGCTCGCTCTTGCCGTCGATCACCTCCTCGTTCGCCAGCACCGTGCCCAGGGCCGGGCACCAGTTCACCGGCACCTCGGCCTGGTACGCGAGGCGGTGGTCGTCCTGGTACGCCCGCACCGCCGTGTCTCCCATAGCACGCACGGCATCGGGGATCGGCAACTCGGCGATCGGGCGGCCCTTCTTAGCAATCGCGTCGTACCAAGTGTCGTAGATCAGCAGGAAGATCCACTGCGTCCATTTGAAGTAGTTCGGGTCGGTCGTATCGACCTCGCGGTCCCAGTCGTAGGAGAAGCCGAGCGCCTTGATCTGCCGGCGGAAGGTGGTGATGTTCGCCGTCGTCGTGATCCGCGGGTGGACGTTCTTCTCGACGGCGTACTGCTCGGCCGGCAGGCCGTAGGCGTCCCACCCCATCGGGTGCAGGACGTGGAACCCGGTCATCCGTTTGAACCGGGCGAGGATGTCGGTGGCCGTGTACCCCTCCGGGTGGCCGACGTGCAGGCCGGCCCCGCTCGGGTACGGGAACATGTCGAGGATGTAGTATTTCGGCTTGCCCTGCGTGCCGGGTTCGCCCGGGTCCGGGGTGCGGAACGTCGCGTGCGTTTCCCAAAACTGCTGCCAGCGCCGCTCGACGTCGGCCGGGTTGTAACTCGGCATGGGTCCACCGCCTCGGGTACGAATGCTCTCCGCATGGCTTATGCGGGGTGCGAACCCCCGTCCACGACGGACCCCGCCGCCCGCGGCCGGGTTCGGCGGCCCGCGGCCGATACAATCGGCGGTGGCTCAGCCCTTCCCGGAGTCGCACATGCTCGCCCCCGCTGCCGTCTTCCTGCTTGGGTTGGTGATCCTCGTGGTCGGGGCCGAGTGCCTGCTCCGCGGGGCCGTCCGGGTCGCCCGGGCGCTCGGCGTCAGCCCGTTCGTGATCGGGTTCACCCTGGTCGGGTTCGGCACGTCCGCCCCCGAACTGGTCGTCGGCCTGTCCGCCGCCCTCCAGGGGTCGCCGAGGATCGCCCTCGGGAACATCGTCGGGAGCAACATCGCGAACGTCGGGCTGATCCTCGGGGTCGCCGTCCTGATCCGCCCCCTGCGGGCGAACATGCGGCTGCTCAAGGTCGGGGGGCCGATGGTCGTCGGGGCGTCGCTGTTGCTCTGGTTCCTGTGCCGCGACAACACCCTGTCCCGGACCGACGGGTACGTCCTCCTCGCCGGGTTCGCCGCCCTCGCGGCCTACATGTACCGGGCGGCGCGGGCGGAACCGCCGCCGGTGAAGGAGGAAATCGGGAAGGGGGCGGAGTCGAAGATGCGCGTGTGGGTGGCGGCGGTGCTGGTGGCGGTCGGGCTGGGCGGGCTGATCGGCGGGGCCGACCTGATGGTCGTGGCGGCGGTCGAAATGGCCACCGCATTCGGGGTCAGTCCGTGGCTGATCGGGCTGACGGTGGTGGCGGTCGGGACATCGCTGCCGGAACTGGCGGCGACCGGGGCGGCCGCCTGGCGCGGGGAGGCCGACATCGCCCTCGGGAACGTCCTCGGATCGAATCTCTTTAACATCCTCCTGGTACTCGGGACGACGGTGGTGGTCAGCCCGATGCGGTTGGGCGATTCGGTCCTGTTTCGGGAGCTTCCGGCGATGGTCCTGTTCGCCGTCCTCCTGGTCGCGGTCGTCGCAAACGGGCTGACGGTCTACCGCTGGGAGGGGGCGGTCCTGCTCGCCGCCTACGCCGGGTTCATCGCGTGGCAGGTGGTGGGGGCGATGTAACCATCCCGCCCGCCTCGGCCCGTTGCGTGTCGGCGTCGAGGTGCGGGGCACCGAGAACCCACAGCCCGCCGGCGACGGGGATCAGGAATGCGGTCGCCAGGAACGCGGTGTGGAGTCCGGCCGCGTCCTTGATCGCCCCGATGATCGGCGGGGAAATGGCGTCGCCGAGCAGGTGGATGATGAGGATGTTGACGGCGAACGCCGTCGCCCGGATGTCGGACCGGGTGACGTTCGCCAGCACGGTATTCGCCGGGCCGGTGTTGAAGAACAGCCCGAACACGGCCAGGAACATGAACACCCAAGCGAGTGGGAACGGCGCGTACAGCATCGCCACGAAGAACGGGAACGCCGCGACCGTCCCCCACCCGGCGACGTGGAAGTACGCCCCCCGCACCCCGCGGTTCCGGAGGCGGTCCCCGACCACACCGCCGAGGAGCGTGGCGACCAGCCCGGCGACCACCACGATCGCGCCGAAGTATAGGCCGATGGTGCCGTTTTTGATCGACCCCGGGGCGGTCGCCGCGTCGTCGATGTACGAGCCGTATTGCTCCAGTTCGGTGCGCGTCAGGCGGTCGGCGAGTCGGCCGCGGAACTCGGTCACGGTCAGCACGTCCGGGGCGGTGAGGCCGCGCACGTCGTCGATCACGTTGGCCGGGATCACCGGCTCGCCGTCGCTCAGCCGCAACGCTTCGAGTTTGGCGACGGTCTCGGGGCTGACCACGAAGCGGGCCTCGCGCTCGAAGATGTACACGGGTGCCCACGCCGCCACCCCGCCGAGGACGAACGTGCTCAGCGTCATCCCGGCGCAGCACAGGACGAACGACCGGGTGCCGCGCAGTTCCCGCAGCACCGCGGCGTACCCCGGGGCGTGGGCCGGCTTCTCGCGCTTCGCCGCCGTGTCGCGCCGCGGGTCGGTCATGAAGAAGCAGAGCGCCCCGAGGACGAGGCCGGGCACGACCGCGACGAGGAACGCCCCGCGCCAGCCCCAGCTGGTATCCGCCACCTGGCCGCCGATGACGAACCCGAGGGCGCTGCCGACCGGGATGGCGAGGTAGAACCAGCTCATCACCCGCCCGCGGTGATCGACCGGGTACAGGTCGGAGAGCATTGACGGCGCGACCGGCCCGTAGGCCGCCTCCCCCACCCCGACGAGGCAGCGAGTGAGTAGGAGCAGGCCGTACCCGGCGGCCAGCCCGGTGCCGCCGGTGGCGAGGCTCCACAGGATCACCCCGACGCCGACCAGGAGCCACCGCGAGGTTCGGTCCCCGAACCACCCGAAAACGGGGGACAGGAACATATACGAGACCATGAAGCCGGTCGTCAGCAGGCCGAGTTTCAGGCCGAGGTTCGGGTCGTCTGGGCGGAAGATGCCGGCGTCGAGCTGGATCTTCGGCAGCGTCGCCGAGAGGATTTGCCGGTCGATGTAGTTGAACAGGTTGATCGCCAGGAGTAGGGCGAGGGCGTACCCGGCCCCCGGCACCACCTTCGTCGGCCCGCCCGTCGCTGGCATTCCACCCGGCATCACCCCACCCCCGCGTCCCGGCCCGGTCGGTTGAACGGCCGGGGTACGGTACGGTAAAATCGCGGGCGCGTCGATAAGGATCACGACCGCGGCCGCCGGGAAAGCTCACCGGCGGCCGAAATGCGTCGCCGCCGGCGGCGAAGCACCGTTAGCGGATTCGTACAACTTCCGCCCCGCAGACCGCGTCGGTCCGTCCGAGGAGTCTCCCATGTCGGTCGAAGAGATCAAGAAGCGGTTCGTGAGCGAGATCAAGCTGCGGGCCTACGACGACAAGTACATCGACAAGAACGAGGAGCGCGAAATCCTCCAGATCGCCATCCAACTCGGGGTCAGCATCGACAGCGCCCGGTCGGCCCTCGTGCAGGTGTGCGGCGACAACGGGTACGTCCTCGAAGGGGTCGTCGTCAAGCAGATCAAGGACCAGGTCGAGACGGCGGCCGGGAACGACGGGGTGGTGGACGAGAAGGAGTTCGAACTGATCTTCCAGAACGCCCGCAAGACGGTGGCGGGGAAGAAGAGCGACCGCGAGGTCAAGAAGATGATCGTGACGGTGATGGAGGACACCGGGAACAACAAGGTGAAGAAGGGGTGGTTCAGCAACTGGTACGCGGCCCTCAAGCAAGACCTCGGCATGGCCTGACGTGTCGCCGGGTTCGGCGGTTGACGCCCCCCGGCCCGCGCCCTACCCTGATACTTTCCGACATTTCGGCGCGCGTGCCGCACCGTCACCGGGGTAGGGTCCAGGGCCATGGTCGCGAAGAAGCAGTTGGGGAAGAACCGGAAGAGCCGCTGCCGGTTCTGCACGAAGGAGGGTTGCCCGCGGCCGTCGTTCGTCGATTACAAGGACGTGAACAGCCTCAAGAAGCTGGTGACCAGCCAGGGCAAGCTGTTCAGCCGCAAGCGGAGCGGGCTTTGCGCGGTCTTCCAGCGGGCGTCGAGCCTCGCCGTCAAGCGGGCGCGGTTCATGGGGCTGCTCCCCTACGTCGGCGAGTGAGGCGGTGGCCGTACCCCGCGCAACCCGGCCCCGCGCCGGGTTTTTTCATTCCCGGACCGCCCGCCGCCGGCGGGGAGGCTGCCCGTGAGCGCGCCGCTCGATGAGACCTTCGCCGAGGCCGTCGCCCGCCACCAGGCCGGCGACCTCGCGGCCGCCGAGCGCCTGTACCGGCAGGTACTCGACCTCGCCCCCACGCACGCCGGGGCGCTCTCGAACCTCGGGGTGATCGTCGCCAAGGGGGGCGACCCGCGCGAGGCCGGGCGGCTCTACGCGGCCGCCCTCGCCGCCAACCCGCACCAGCACGACGCCCACTTCAACCTCGGCAACCTGCTTCGCAAACAGAACCGCCCGCACGAGGCCGCCGCCGCGTACCAGGCCGTCATCCGCCTCGACCCGAACCAGCCGCGGGCGTACCTCAACCTCGGGCTGGCGGTCAGCGACGCCGGCGACTGGCCGACGGCCGTCGATTGCTTCCGCCGGGCCGTCGCCCTCGACCCCGGCATGGCCGACGGGTACAACCTGCTCGGCGACGCCCTCTACCGCCTCGGCCGGGCCGAGGAGTCGGTGGAGGTCTTCCGCGAGTTCGTGGCCCGCTGCCCGGACGAGCCCCGCGGCCACCACAACCTCGGCCTCGCCCTCGCCTCGCGCGGCGACTACGACGACGCCGTACCGGAACTCGAACTCGCCCTCAGGCTCCGCCCGGCCTACCCGGAGGCGCACAACTCGCTCGGCGTGGCCCTCGAAGCCCTCGGCCGGTCGGACGACGCCCAGGCCGAGTACCGCCGGGCGATCGACCTGCGGACCGACTTCCCGGACGCCTGGAGCAACCTCGGCACCAACCTGACCGAACAGGGCCGTGTCCCCGAGGCGACGGTCGCCCTCCGCCGGGCGCTGACCCTACGCCCCGACCCGCGGACCGCGAGCAACCTGCTCCTCGCCCTCGGCTATTCGTCCGACTCGGCCGCCGAGCAACTCTGCGACGCCCACACCGACTGGGCGGCGCGGTTCGCCGACGCCCTCGCCCCCGCCGCCCCGCCGCCCGTCGCCACCCCGGACCCCGACCGCCGGTTGAAGGTCGGCTACGTCTCCGGCGACTTCCGCACCCACACCGCGGCCGGGCTGATCGAACTCCTCCTCGCCGGCCACGACCGCAACCCGTTCCACGTCACCTGCTACCCGAACGTCACCCGCCCGGACGACGCCACCGACCGCATGCGCCGCCTCGCCGACGCCTGGCGGCCCGTCACCGGCGTGCCCGACGCGCAGGTCGCGGAGATGGTCCGGGCGGACGAGATCGACGTACTCGTGGACCTGAGCGGCCACACCGCCGGGAACCGCCTGCTCGTGTTCGCCCGCAAGCCCGCCCCGGTCCAGGTCACGCTCTTCGGCTACCCGAACACGACCGGGTTGAAAACGATCGACTACCGCATCTCCGACCCGTTCGCCGACCCGCCGGGCGAGTCGGGCGAGCAGTACGTCGAGGCGGTGTTGCGGCTGCCCGCCGTGGCGTGGGTGTACCGCCCGCCGGCCGACGCCCCGCCGCCGGCCGCGCTGCCGGCGCACTCGGGCCGGACGTTCACCTTCGGCTGTCTCAACAACCCGGCGAAGTATTCGGAGGCGTGCGTCGCGGCGTGGGCGCGGGTGCTCAAAGCGGTCCCGAAGTCGCGGCTGGTGTTACTCGCCGGGCGGTCGGCGGCGGCCGCGCGCGTCCTCGGCGAACGGTTCACGGCCCTCGGGGTCGCGGCGGGCCGACTCGAACTCGTCTACCGCCTGCCGCCGGGCGAATACTTCGAGGCGTACCACGCGATCGACCTCGCCCTCGACCCGTTCCCGTACAACGGCGGCGTCACCACCTGCGACGCCTTGTGGATGGGCGTCCCGGTCCTGACCGTGGCCGGCTCCGACTACCGGGCGCGGCAGGGGGCGAGCATCCTGAACAACCTCGGCCTGCCGGAGTTCGTCGCCGACTCGGACGACAAACTCGTCGAGCTGGCCGCGATCTGGAGCGACCAGCGCGAGGGCCTCGCCGACCTCCGCGGCAGCCTCCGCGAGATGATGCAAGAATCCCCGCTCACGAACGCGGCCGCATACGTGAAGCATCTCGAAGCGGCGTACCGCGGGGCGTGGCAGAAGGCTCTTTCGTAGGGCCGGCTCTGCCGGCCGTTTTACGTTCAACGTCTCGACCACAACACCGCCAGCCCCGCGAACGCGACCGCCCCCGTCGCCCTCACCTCGTTCGTCCCGAACACGACCGTCGCGTTGAACGTCACGAACGCCAGGAACCCGTGGACGGCCAGCCCTACCGACCGCGGCCGGGTCGCGTAGCCGACGGGGTTCGCCCACCACCAACCTGCGTCCGCCGCCCACGCCGCCGCGAACAGGTAGTTCACCGCGATCCCCCAGCCGAACCCGCCGGTCGCCGCGACGTGACGCACCGCCGCGGCGTGCGACCAGGCGTGCGCCAGGGCGAACGCACAGCCGACGTGGACGACGTGTAGCGCCAGCCCGAGCGTCCACAGGCGGCGGGCGGTTCGCACCCGCGGCGCGAGTGTTCGCCACTCGTCCGGCCGCGCCCGGAGTAGGACCGCGGCCGCGGCCGCCCACGCCGCTACGAACAGCAACGCCGTGGCGGTGACGGCGTCCGATTGAACCGCGCCCGCCGACGGCATACACCACTCCCATCCCCGCGGCATCCCCCCCGGCCGCACGCCAGCATACCCGACGGAGCGAGCCGCCATGTCCCGGCGCACCAAGATCGTCGCCACCCTCGGGCCGGCGACCGACGACCCGGCCACGATGGAAGCCGTCCTCCGGGCCGGGGTCGATGTCGCCCGCGTCAACTTCTCCCACGGGACCGCCCAGGACCACATCGACCGGGTCGATCGGTTCCGGGCCGCCGCCCGCCGGGTCGAGAAGTTCGTCGCCGTCCTCGCCGACCTGCCCGGCCCCAAGCTCCGGGTCAAGATCACCGCCCCCCGCGACCTCGACCCCGGGGCGGCGGTCCACTTCTCGATGCACGACGTGCCCGCCCGCCCGGACGACCTCGCCCTCACCGAACCCGAAATCCTCGCCGACGTGCGGCCGGGGCACCGGATGCTCCTCGACGACGGGCGGATGCAGCTCGAAGCGGTGTCGGCCGACGGCGACCGGCTGACCGCCCGCGTCATCATCGGCGGGACGTTGCAGCCGAACAAGGGGCTGAACCTGCCCGACACCCCGCTCACGATCCCCGCCGTCACCGACCGCGACCGGGCCGCCCTCGTCGTCGCGGCTCGGGCCGGGGTCGATTGGGCGGCCCTGTCGTTCGTCCGCGGGCCGGGGGCGGCCGCCGAGGTGCGGGCCGCCCTCGCCGCCGTCGGCCTGTACGTCCCGGTCATCGCCAAGGTCGAACGGCCGGAGGCCGTCGGCCGGGCGGCGGCCATCGTCCAGGCGTTCGACGGGGTCATGGTCGCCCGCGGCGACCTGGGGGTCGAGATCCCGCTCGAACGGGTGCCGAACGTCCAGAAGATGTTGATCGCCGAGTGCCGCACGGCCGGCAAGCCGGTCATCACCGCGACCGACATGCTCGACTCGATGCGGCTCAACCCGCGCCCGACCCGGGCCGAGGCGAGCGACGTGGCGAACGCCATCTTCGACGGGACCGACGCCGTCATGCTGTCCGGCGAGACGGCCGTCGGCCGCTACCCGATCGACGCCGTCGGTTGCATGCACCGGATCGCGGTCGAAACCGAGGGGCACATGGAGCGGGTCGGGGCGTCGCTCGGGTCACACTTCATCCGCCCCGGACACGAGATCGACGACCCGATCACCCTGGCCGCGTGCAACCTCGCGGCCGAGGTCGGGGCGACCGCCGTCGTCATCCCCACCCTGTCCGGGCGGACGGTCAAACTCGTCACCCGGCACCGCCCCTGGCCGCGGGTCATCGCGGTCGCGCCGACCGACGCGGTGCTGCGAGTGTTGGCGCTCGTGTGGGGGGTGACGCCGGTGCGGATGACGCCCGCCGGCCCCGGCGGCGACCGGGTAGCGACGGCGGTGAAGGACGCCTTCGCCGCCGGCACGGTCGCCCCCGGCGAGCGCGTCATCGTCCTGGCCGGGCACCCGGTCGAGGGCGGGCCGAATTACCCGACGATCCGCGTCGTGCGGGTCGGCGAAGGGGGCACGTCCGTCGAGCCGTAGCCCAGCCGTCATTGTCGGCAGCCCCGGTTGTGAAATCGTTCGCGTCGTACCCGTCGCGCCCGTCCTCGGCGTGCTGACGCCGGGGGCACCGGCCGGGCGGCCCCTTCGCCCACAAATCGTCGCCCCCCCTTCCGCCGCCGGCCGAATCTACACGCACTTGCCACGCGCCCGGTCACGGACGGCCCGCACGCATCGCCCCCGGCAGTCGGGGCCGCGACCGCGTCCGGCCAACCCCCGCGGGTTTGACACACACCGTTGAGGAACGACGCCGATGCTCCGCCCGTCTTGCGCCCCCCGTGCGCGCCTCGCCCTCGAAACCCTCGAAGCCCGCGAGAACCCGGCCGGCCCGATCCAGACGTTCGACGCCCCCGCCCCGCCGGCCCTCCCGGGCGGGTGGGCGGAGTGGAGCAGCGACGGGACCGACGTGTTCGCCCCGGCCGCCGGCCAGGGGGTGAACGGGTCGGGCGGGGTGGTGTCGTCGGCCGGCACCCGCACCGCCGGCCGCGCGTGGGAGACCCGGGCCGTGTCCGGCGGCACCGGCGCGGCGGCGCTGGTCAAACTCGACACGCTCGTGCCGACCTTCGTGTTCGCCCGCGGGACGAACCTCGGCACGGCCGCCCCGAGCTACGTGGCGGCCGTCGTCACCCGCGGGGCGACGCTGAGCGTGTGGGAGGTGACGAACGGGGCGACGAAGGTGCTCGCGACCGTCGCGTCGCCCGGCTCGGCCTACTTCTCCGGCAACTGGGCGCGGGTGGCGCTCGTCCCGACCGGGGACACGGTCGCGGTGCAGGTGATCCGGCAAGACACCGGGGCGTACCTGACCGCCCGGGGGACGTGGCAGGCGGGGGCGGCGACCGCGATCGCCGTCAAGACGGCCGCCGCCGACGCCGCCGGGTCGGTCGGGATCGGCCGCGGGGCGCTCTATTCCGGCGTCGTCCGGCTCGACAACTTCGAGGTGCTCGCCCCCCCGGCTCCGACCCCGCCGCCCGCGCCGCCGGGCGTGACCCAGGCGTTCGACGCCACGCCGGCGGGCACCCGGCCGGCCGGGTGGGGGGCGTGGGCGAGCGACGCCGCCGTCGGGTTCGCGGCCGGGGCGACCCGGGCGCTAAGTCCGGGGAACGGGTTCGCGTCGAACGGCGGGTCGCGCAGCGCCGCCCGGTCGTGGTCGGATGCCGCGCTGCCGGCGGACGTGACCGCGGCCGCGGCCGTCTACCTCGATAGCCTGATCCCGGCCCAGGTGTTCGTCCGCGGGGCGAACCTCGATACGGCCCGGCCGACGTACTACGCCGTGACCGTGACCCGCGGGCTACAGGCGAGTCTGGTGCGCGTCGTGGACGGGGTAGAGACGACGCTGGCGACCGTGAAGTCGGCGAGCTACTTCAGCGGGCAATGGCTGCGGGTCCAATTGACCGTCGCGGGCGGGCGGCTCCAAGCGAGCCTCTACCGGGCGGACACCCGGCAGTGGCTGACGGCCGGCGGGGCGTGGTCGGCGGCCCCCGACGTCGCGTTCGACGCCCGGGACGCGGCGATCGGCGCGGCCGGGAAGGCCGGCGTCGGCCGGGCCGCCCTGGTCGCCGGGGCGGTCGCGTTCGACGACTTCACGGCCCGGGCGGCGGGGGCCGTCGCCGGTCCGGTCGTGACGCTCGCGGCACTCCCCAACCCGGCCGCGGTCGTCGGCACGGCGACGTTCCGGGCCGCGGTGAGTGGGGCGGTGTCGCGCGTCGAGTTCCAGTTGAACGGCCAGGTATACGCGACCTCGGCGACGGCCCCGGCCGCGTGGGCGCTCGATACCACCACGCTCGTGAATGGCACCTACACCGTCACCGCACGGGCGTTCGACGCGGCCGGGAACGTCGGCTCGGCAACTACCACGTTCACCGTCGCGAACCCGGGGGCCGACCCGATCCCGAAGCCGACCATCCCCCGCCACTACTCGCACATCCGCGTCGCGATGCTGGCCTACTACGGCACCCCGATGGGGGCGGTCGAGGCCCAATTGCTCCGGGACAGCGTCGATCTCGTCGTCCCGAATCCGATCTTCCTTTCGACGATCCAGGCGGCGGCCCCGGACACCCCGCAGCTCATTTACACGAACGTCTCGAACCTCTACCAGAGGTTGCTCACCGACTGGCTGGGGT
>Ga0335397_10010321_pt1 | contig 11551 bp, 11 predicted proteins | sample MAT04_FD_205740 | JGI IMG/M metagenome (GOLD analysis project Ga0335397, IMG submission 205740) | Freshwater microbial communities from Lake Fryxell liftoff mats and glacier meltwater in Antarctica - MAT-04 (spades assembly) (version 2) ...
CGCAAAATAAAAAACCGGCTTAATAGCCGGTTTTGTATAAAATCGATATTTTTTGATTATTTCTTTTCTTTCAATAAATCTCTGATTTCGGTAAGTAGATTTTCTTCGGCTGACGGAGCAGGAGGAGTAGCAGGAACTATTTCTTCTTTTTTCTTGGCTGAATCCATAGCTTTGATCATCAGGAAAATAGCAGCTGCAATAATTATAAAATCGATAACATTTTGAATAAACATACCATAGTTTAGTGTTACAGCAGGTTTGTCGCCTATGGCTTCGACGAGTACAGCTTTGTAATCTTTAAAATCGACCCCACCCAGAAGTACTCCCAGGGGAGGCATAAGTACATCGTTTACAAAAGAGGCAACAATTTTACCGAAAGCTACGCCAATAATTACACCCACTGCCAAATCGACTACACTGCCTTTCATGGCAAATTCCCTGAATTCTTTTACAAGTCCCATTTTTTTGTTTGGTTTTTGGTTAATATTAAAGTTATATGCAAGTCAATAGTTTAGTTGTGGTTAAAAGCATAGGAGAAGCCGACACTAAAGGTTTCCCTGAATTGGGTACGTGGCCCATGAGTTATTCCTTCTTTATCAGTAAATTTAATATTATCGTCGTAAATAAGCATTGTTTGCAAATTCAACGAAATATACTTATTCACTTTCATCATAATATTATTCTCCCAACCAACTATAATATTCAGCGGATTATTTTTGTAGTCGGAAAATAAATCGAGTTTCGACATCAGGTTTACATTTTTCATGATATCTTTTTTGAATATGATATTAACAGATCCCCCTACCTGCCATAGCGTTTTGTTATCGCCCATAACCCCGAAAGCACCTATGAGGTTTCCCTTATCATCAATTGTATTAGTAAGCGAAGTATCATTTACAACAGTTAAACGTGCCCCTATCGGCGAAACGAAAACTGCAAAATAATCAACTGGTTTATAGTTTAAACCGATGGAAAGCTGGAAATATCCCGGTGCCAGGAAATCGGAAATATAGTCGGGAGCAGGATAGTTATATCCTTTATCGAATTGCGAGCGGAATTCAAACAGTCCGGCATAATCCCAGTTTTTCCAGGCATACAATCCGCCTTTGGTAACCAGGTTTATTTTGTCGTTTATTTTGCGCCATTGCGGGTCGGATTCCTCCATGTACGACATACCATATGCCAGTCCAAGGTAGTTGTCCCACGACACTTTCCCTTTTTCATAATTTTTATAAATGTTTAAAGAAGCGTTTCCGGCAAATGCATTTTCGCCTCCGGCTGACCAATTGGTAAAAGTGGTTTGAGATATTCCCAAATTGGCTTCGTATGTTGATTTCCACGAAGTATCAACTTCCGGTTCGATGGCCATTAACTGAAAACTACAAAATGATATCAATAGGATAAGGGTAAATTTTCTCATAGTTTAGGCCCTTAATGATTGATTTTTGTGATTGGTTGATCAAAGTTACGTTGCAATTATTTTAAAAGCAAATGATTATTTTGCGGCTTGTATTCAATCAAAGGGGAATTAACAATCGGATCCGGTACAATGTTTAGCTCCGGGCATAAAAATAACGAAAATCAAGAAGCCTGGGAAGAGGAAAACCAGGAAAAAAGTATAGAGAAAATTGAACTGCTTGCTATATTTTTTTTAAATCAGATATTTTGATCCATCCTATGCTGCCGTTAGCAATCCTTATTTCCTGCCAGTCGGCAACAATATCCAATAATAGTACTTTTGTGCCTTCATGAAGAACAAATATATCTTTACTGTTCTCGTCGGGTGAACTTTTTATATTTACCGTGGGTGTAAATACTATAGCTTCGTGTTGTTTATTCAGATAATGATTGCGTTGCGAAGCAGCTAATACTCCGATACCAAAAAGGAATAAAAGTGAAAACCCGGTCCAGAAAAAGATTTTCCGCAGCAAGACATTCGAAAAAACGATATACAATGCAATCAGCAAAAGTGCTATGGTAAGAAGTAAAATATTTAGCGTTGCCAGTGTATCAATATCCAGCAGGTAGATTATTTCTTTCCACCACCGTTTGTAAAAAAGCTCCGGTACCTTTTCGACTTTATCAATCAATTTGCTGTTTGCAACTTCAATATTGTGTTTCAGATCTTCGTTGTTCGGGGCAAGTTTCAGTGATTTTTCATAACAGTATATAGCTTCAGTATTCTCATTGTTCCTGAAATATGCATTGCCGAGATTATAATACAAGGCATACGATTCGTAACCGCCTTCAATAATTTTAGTGTAAATCTTAATTGATTCTGTGTATTGCTTTGTATTGTATGCTTTTGCTGCCTGTTGTGCCAATTGCTCAGAACTCTGACCTGATACATGAAATGCTGCTAACAGTATGATCGTAAACAGGACTGTTATTTTTTTACATTTCATAGGGTATTGGTTTAGAGTGATTTGGATTAATTGGGTGCCTTTTGGTGGTTTATGCTGCTGATGAAGACTTAGCTTTTTAAATTGCCTCAAGCAATCGTGCTGACAAATTAGTAATTTTTCATTTTAACCTTTGACCTTTGCATTTTTGCCTCCTTTTCTTACTTCAAAACCTGTTCCGTTTCCGTAATGGTTTTAATAGCAAGGTCATAGAGTTGCTGCATATTTAAAGCTTTACCCGCCGGAGCGTAACGGGCAAAATTGCAATCGTTCAATGTCGAAATAAACCTCTCAGTTAACGAGGCATCAACATTACGCATTTCGAGCTGCTCACGTGCTGTATCGAGGGATAGAAGTGACATAGGAATGTTGAATTTCTGACTGATATATCCCCATAATGCATATGCGATTTCTTCGTGAAACGCGTCATGCTTTCCTGAATCAAGCAGTTTCTTAGCTTTTTGTAATCTCTTTACGGCAATTCTGGTAGCTTTTTTTCGCTGCATGAGTTTGGAATCACCTCTCAAACGCATATTCCTTCGGTACAACAGCGCAAAGATTATAAAGCCCAATACAGGTATTACAAGCAGTATCCAATATAAAGTTTTCCCATACAATTTATTTCCGCTTGTACGAATGTATAATGGTGGCTCCATCAGGTACCTGATGTCGTTTCCCAGATATTTTACATCGCCTTGTACCACGTTTTCACCCGCTGCTCCTGATCCTTTGGTTACTTTCAGCATGAATTTCTCTGAACTCACCACGTGGTAATCTTTCTGTGAAGGATTAAAGTAAGCAAACTGTATTGGGTCGATTGTGAAATTACCCGCAGCCCTGGGAATAATCAGGTATTCGAAAGTACGCGTACCTGAAGTGGCTCCTTTGTTGTTAAAATTGTCAATTATTTTTGGTTCATACACCTCGAAATCGGGCGGAAAACTAATTGCTGGCTTCTCAATGAGGTTCAGGTTTCCGGTTCCGGTTACCGAAACTTTCAGCGTAATCCCGTCATTAGTAACTACTTCGGTCCTGTCAACCTGGGCTTTCATGGTAAATTGACCTACTGCTCCTGTAAAATCAAGTGGCCGGTTGGCTGCAGGCAGAGGTTTTACGTTTACGGTTATTGGATTTGAACTTAATGTCTTTTTCACATTTTGGTATTCGCTGCCAAGGAACGAATCATCCATAAAATTTTTAAAGAAAGGGTCATTGCTGAAAAAAGGATCATCAGCGAAAGGATTCCGGGCCTTTACTTTAACCTGGTAAATCACATTCTGAACCAACGGATCAATGGTTAAAATTCCTGATTTCTGAGGATACAGTGCTGCTTTACGGAGTTCAGCAACAATATACTTTTTGCCATTCACCACTTCGGTGTACTGCGGATATTGTGTTGCATCCTTTAGCAGGTCTTGTGCCCAGAAACCCGGATAAGAAGGAATTTTTTCAGGTTGGTCAATCTGAAGGCGGTTGGTAGGTGTATATAGCTTAAATGTAACTACAATGAGTTCTCCCTGGTATGGATTATTTTTATCGACAACAGCTTTCAGGAAAACATCATTCCCAATATCTTCCTTTGGTTGCGTATGTACTTTTCCCTGCGACTGGGTGTTATTTGGATTTTGCTGCGTTGATCGTTGATTCTGGTTAAGTACGGTTATGGTCGAAGTATTCGACATATACCGCTTTCCTTTTATCGAAATTAGTCCCTGTGGAATAGTGAACGTGCCCGGTTTAATGGCCTCTAAAATAAAAGTATAGGATGTGGTACTTGAATATTCAAGTTTGCCGTTAATATTCATAATATTCTGACCGCTCGACATCATCGGGCCATTGAGTATGTCGAAATTGGTTATTTCGGGACCCATGAAGTTGCTTCCTTCAGCATTTATCGTAAATGTGAGTTGAAAACGCTGGCCTACGTAAACTTGTTTTGGAGCCTGGGCAGTAAAACTGATATCCTGGGCTACAATGAGTCCGGGTATTGCAAGCAGGAAAAAAAGTATCAGTTTGTGTTTCATTTTGTTTAGTTCAATTCAAATTTGTTGTAAAAAGCTGTAATATCCTGGAATGGTATTTTTATTATGTTCATAGTATCAATCTTTTACATTGTCCTTATAAGTCACTTTTTCTCACTACTCTGCTGATTTTCAAATCCTCAAATCCTCAAATTTTCAATCCTTACCAATCTTTCTCCGGCTGACTTTGGTTTGATGTTTTTTGCTTGTTTTTGGTTTTGTCGAGTGTACGTTTCTCATTATTGTTCATAGCGTTAAGCATGCGGCTTGCATCCTGTTTCGACATAGTTGGTTTTGGCTGTGGTTGCTGTTGCTGCTTCTGCTTCTGCTGTTGTTTTTGTTCCTCTTGCTTATTTTGTTGCTGCTTATTTTGCTGTTGGAGTTTTGTCATTGCATACGATAAGTTGTAGCGGGTATCTTCATCTTTCGGGTTTTGCCGCAGTGCCATTTTATACGCATCAATACTCTCTTTATATTTTTTGTTCTCTAAAAGCGAGTTCCCAAGATTATAGTAGACGTTTTGTTTTGCTACTTCTTTCTTCTCACTCTGGGCAAGTTTCAAATATTGAGCTGATGCTTCATCGAAATTCTTTTGTTTGTAAAGAGAATTCCCCAGGTTGTACGTTGCTTTCTGCGAATTGGGAGCTTTGGTTAAAGCCTTCCTGTAATCAATTTCAGCATCTTTAAAATGTCCGTTTTTATATGCCTGGTTACCTGAGCGAACGAGTTTCTGCGCGGGTTGGGCAAATACCAAATTCACGGTAAAAATCAGAAATATGACAAAAACATTTCTCATGGCTTCTGTGTGGATTTGTTATTAAATAATTTTATCTTGCCTGCCAGCCTGCCTTTGCGGTCAGCAATAAGGACTTCACCCAAAATAAGGATCAGGGCTGCAAGGATAAAGAACTGGAACCTGTCCTCGTAGTCAGAGAAAAAGGCTTCGTTATATTCGGCCTTCTCAAGTTTATTTATCTGGTCGAAAACTTCCTGAACTCCCGATTGGGAGTTGTTTGCCCGGGTAAAGATTCCATTCCCGGCTTTAGCAATATCCTCCAGCATAGGTTCATTTATGCGTGTGATAACTGTTATTCCCGACGCATCTTTTTTGTATCCGATCTGCGTATTTCCGCTATATACCGGTATGGGTGCTCCCTCGGGCAGTCCGATGCCGATAGTGAAAACCCTGATGCCTTTTCCTGCGGCAGAACGGGCTGCTTCCATGGCATTATCTTCATGGTTTTCGCCATCGGTAATAATAACAATGGCTTTGCTCTGTTTGGTATTCCCAAATGCCGAAGCACTTGTTTCAATAGCATCGCCTATGGCGGTACCCTGAACAGGGAGCATCCCTGGGTTAATATTCGACAGGAATAACCTTGTAGCCGAATAATCAGTAGTTAATGGCATCTGGATATATGATTTGCCTGCAAAAATTACCAGGCCTACGCGGTCATTTTCAAGTTTTCCCAGCAGGTGAGTAATTGCCTGTTTTGCCCGTTCAAGCCTGTTAGGTGTGATATCCTGCGCCATCATACTGTTCGAAACATCAAGGGCAAAAACCATGTCAACCCCTTTGCGTTTTATCTTCTCAAGTTTCGATCCTGTTTGCGGATCAGCCATCCCTATTACAATCAACATCCATGCAACCGACCAGATGATAAACTTCAATACCTGACGTGAAACTGAAAAGTCAGGTAATAGCCGCATCACCAGGCTCAGATCGCCAAAAGTTGAAAGTGCTTTTTTATTTCTCTGCTTCGCATACACAAAGAGCAAAACCAGCAGCGGAATGATCAGCAGCAGGTAAAGGAATTGCGGATGGGCCAGACGAAACATATGTTTTTTGTTTAAGGAACTAATTTAAGAACGACAAAGCGCAAAATAAATTCGAGTGTAAGCAATACCAATGCAAGGATAACAAAGGGCAGAAATTCTTCTTTTTTACGGCTGAATTCGGTTACGTCAATTTTCGATTTTTCGAGTCGGTCAATTTCCTGATAGACTTCCTGTAATTTCTGTTTATTGGTAGCCCTGAAATACTTACCGTTGGTAAGAGCTGATATTTTTCTGAGCAGTTCTTCGTCAATCTGCACTTCCATCCTCTGGTACTGCATTCCAAACTGCGTGCGAACCGGAACCAGGGCTGTACCCATTGTTCCAACCCCGATTGTATATATCCTGATACCGAACAGCTCAGCTATTTCAGCTGCCGACTGGGGATCAATTGAACCCATGTTGTTAATACCATCCGTAAGTAAAATGATAACTTTACTTTTGGCTTTGCTTTCTTTCAGCCTGTTAACAGCTGTTGCGAGTCCATCGCCTATCGCTGTCCCATCATCAATCATTCCGAAATTAATATCCCTGTAAAGATTAATAAGCAGGGCATGATTTGAAGTAAGAGGACACTGAGTAAAACTCTCGCCACTGAATACTACCAGTCCAATCCGGTCGTCGGGGCGGCTGCTGATAAATTCAACGGCAACATCTTTGGCAGCTTCCAGCCTGTTGGGTTTAAGATCCTCGGCAAGCATGGTGCTCGAAATATCCGTTGCCAGCATTATATCGATGCCCTCAACGCTTATATCCTGCCTGTTCAAATTGGTCTGGGGCCTGGCAAGTGCAAGTATAAGCATCCCAACGGCTAACATCCTGATGCCAAAGAGACTAAAGCGAACATAATGTTTCCAGCCTTGCACTGATTGCCTGAATGCAGTTGTTGATGACATTTGCATGGGAACCGTGTAGTGCCTGAGCTTATACCAGTAAAAGGCTACCACTACCGGTATAAGGAGCAGTAACCATAAATATTCCGGATCAGCAAAGTGCAGTCTTGTCATCATGCTTTTACTTCTGTATCAGGCGTTTGGTTTTTTTCTATCGTTGTAGTAGTATTTTCAGGTACTACAGGAATGGGTTTGGTGTTTTCAACGAAATGCCGGGCATACTGCATACTCAGCTCATTTTCAGCTTTCAAAGGACTGGCTTTCGCAAACTTTACATAATCAGCCTGTACCAATATATCTGATAATTTTAAACGTGAATCAGCCTGAAGCCCGGAAGAATCATAAGCTGCAAGTATTTCTGAAGTTGTCATTTCCATGGCATCAATTTTATGCTGCTGATGAAGATATTGCCTCAGGATATCCGTCAATTCCGAATAATACTCTTTAATCCTGCCGGCTTGCCATAGTTTCTTGCTTTCAAGCGCATCGAGACTTTGAAGTGCAACCTGCCATGGTGGTCCAAGGGTACGTGTGATGACAGGGAATAATGGTTTGTTCATACGTTTTCGCCAGAAATAGTACCACACAAAGCCTATTATCAGGCCAATTATTGCTAAGGCACCAAGAAATGGAGCCATTTCAGCAAAAGAAAGGGGTGCTTGTATAGGTCCCCGGATATCACGGATTGCCTGTGTTGTATCCACTTCAACAGTGCGGACTTTCAGGTAAACTCCTTCCGAGAGAATTTCATGCCGGGAAGTGTCGCCCGAATATGAGTAATGAATTGTAAAAGGTGGAATAAAGTGAAAGCCGGTATCGAAGGAAGTTATTACAATGCTCTGGCTGTAATTGATAAAATCTTTCCGGCTGGTGGCATTTGTATCAAGTTTTGATTTAGAGGCCACCTCCACCGATGAGGACAAAGTGTCGCCTACAACCGGCCAGTAAATAGATGCTGATTTCGGTAAAGTAGCGTGCAGCCTGAGCTGGACACGTTCGCCTATCCTGATTGATGAAGTATCAAGACTAAGAACAGCTTTTTGCGGTGCGGCATGTACCTGAACGGCAGTGTTTACAGTGAGTAAGAAACCGTATAAGAAAAAGAGTACGATGTGGTTTTTCATTTTCATCCTCATTGCCTCATTTCGCGAAGTGTAAATAGTTTCATGAGTGGTTTCACAAAATCCTTTCCTGTTATAATATTTGCTGCGTCGGTTCCGGCACGCTTGAAAATTCCATCAATTATTTTTTCATGATTTTTCCACCAGCGGCTGTAGTTTTCACGAACTTTTGCACTCGTAGCATCAACCCAAACCCTGCCGGAGGTTTCCTTATCATATACTTCAATCATCCCGATTGCCGGCAACTCAGCTTCCCTTGCATCATACACCCGTATTGCCACAAGGTCGTGTTTCCCCGAAGCAATTTTTATAGCAGGTTCAAATGCATGATCCATAAAGTCGGAAATTATAAATGCAGTGCAACGTTTTTTAATCGCATTGGTCAGAAAGCGAAGCGCTTCCGATAAATCAGTTCCCTGGCTTTCGGGCTTAAAATCAATGAGTTCGCGGATAATCCTGAGTATATGTGATGTTCCTTTTTTCGGAGGGATAAATTTTTCGATTTTGTCGCTGAAAAATATTACACCCACTTTATCATTATTCTGAATGGCCGAAAAAGCAAGTACAGCAGCAATTTCTGTCATCAGGTCTTCTTTAAAAGCACCTTTTGTTCCAAATTCGTTCGATCCGCTTACATCAATCAGCAGCATGACCATCAGTTCGCGCTCCTCATCAAATATTTTCAGATAAGGAGTGTTAAATCGGGCTGTTACATTCCAGTCAATATTCCTGATATCATCCCCGTACTGGTATTCGCGTACTTCGCTGAAAGCCATTCCTCTTCCTTTGAATGCACTGTGGTAGTGCCCCGAAAAAATATTCCGCGACAAGCCCCTGGTCTTGATCTCGATACGGCGTACTTTTTTTAGAATCTCAACGGGTTCCACGGTAGTTCAGAGTTTTAAGACGGGATAAATTGCTTCGATGCTTTGAAATTGAGCATTTTGTACATTTGATTTTTGATTTTTGAATGGTGATTTTAATCAAATCCGATGTTCATTCTACGTTCAATAATCATTCTTCTCAAATCAATATAATCAATGTACAATTAATTATACAGTTCTATTATGGCACTTCAACTGAGTTCAGAATTTCGTTGATAATATCTTCTGTCGTTATATTTTCGGCCTCAGCCTCGTAAGTAAGCCCAATGCGGTGGCGTAATACATCATGCGCTACTGCCCTCACATCCTCAGGAATAACATACCCGCGGCGTTTTATAAAAGCAAGTGCTTTTGCAGCCATGGCCAGGAATATACTTGCTCTTGGCGACGCTCCATACCTGATCAGATCCTTGTACTTTTTGAGGTTATAGTCAGCCGGGAACCTGCTGGCAAATACGATATCAGTAATATAATTTTCGATTTTTTCATCCAGGTACACTTCTTTTACGATCTCTCTTGCGCGCTGAATGTCAGCGGGTTTAAGGATTTTGCGTGTTGTAAGTACTTCATTGTTTATGTTCTGACGCAATATCAGCTTTTCTTCCTGTTTAAGAGGGTAAGTGATTACAAGTTTGAGCATAAACCTGTCAACCTGTGCTTCCGGCAGGGGATAGGTGCCTTCCTGTTCAATTGGATTCTGCGTAGCAAGAACCAGGAACGGATCGGGTAGGGGGTACGTTTTGTCACCAATGGTAACTTGTTTTTCCTGCATGGCTTCGAGCAGGGCACTCTGAACCTTAGCCGGTGATCGGTTTATTTCATCAGCAAGGATCAGATTTGCAAAAACCGGTCCTTTGCGAACATTAAATTCTTCGCTGCGCTGGCTGTAAATCATGGTTCCCACAACATCGGCAGGCAGCAGGTCAGGGGTAAATTGAATCCGGCTGAAACTCAGATCAATAGAATTGGCTAATGACTTTATGGCCAGTGTTTTTGCCAGTCCGGGAACTCCTTCGAGCAGAATATGCCCGTTCGAAAGTAAACCGATTATCAGGCGTTCGATCATCTGTTTCTGCCCAACAATTACACGGTGCATTTCCAAGGTAAGCATATCAACAAATGCACTCTCCCGTTGTATCTTCTCGTTTATTTCACTAATGCTGCTTTCTATCATTTCTTCTGGTTAATAATTGACCTGCAAAAGTAAAAACAGGCACCTCTCCAGCACCTGTAAATCCTGTTAAAAATTGTTAATAGCCGCGATTTTCAAGCAACTTTTAACAAATCAAATTTCTTTTGCACTGTTGATGCAACAATTTGGAAAAATGATTTATTTGAGGTGAATAGTAGTGATTTTTGATTTCGGAATTTGGAATTTGTAATTTGCAATTTGCAATTTGGGACTTCCCTTACCAGAAAATCATCCCCTAATTACCTGATTCCCGCCTTTTTCCTGATCTCTTTAGGAACTGCATTTTTGTGAACCATAATCGCGATGGTATTCATACGGGCATAAGCTTCTGACATATTCAAATAGCCTCCGTTGCTGTTACTATCGGTAGCCCATGAGTTTTTCGTTACGAAATAGCGTTTTCCGTTTTGATCGTTCACAGTTCCTGTAATATGCATCAGATGATCGTCCGTAGCAGTATAGTTATCAAAAGCAGCCTGGCGCATTGCTGTAGTAACTGTTTTTTCAGGAACAGGCTTTTCGAAAGTATAGAACTGTTGCCTGCGTTCTTTTTCTGAAAGTTTGTCCCATTTTGCACGTTCTGTTGCAGCTAAATTTTCAATATTTACTTCCGGAACAATGGCCACGGCATTTTTGTGCGAAAATCCTTTATCACTCACATCGCCATCCCAGGCTATGGAATAACCGTTATTAAGTGAATAATCCATGATTTCGATAAGTTCATCAGGCGGAACATTGTAATAGCTCCCGCCCGACCAGTTATCAGGGATTTCGAGTGAAAATGTAGTGTAATAAGGATGGTGTTTGTATGATGTAATTTCAATATAATCGTCAGGATTGAATTTGTTTGAAAATTCTTTTTGTGTCATACTTACAGTGGTTGGCACTTCTCCCATATAAACATCTAACACAGCTGAAACAGCATTACTCCATTCGGGTGTAAGTTTACCGGCAGGATTTTTTGAAATAGCACCAACCATAGCTGAAAGCACTGCCTCCAGTTCGGCATGTGATGGTTTGGTCTGGCCGTTGGCTAAGCCGGAATATTCCGATTCGGTCATCATACCACTACTTTTTAATACATTTATTACATCATGAGCCTGGCCACCTTGTCCGAAATTTGCTGTTCCATGCAGCCTTACATACTGTATCGCTTTTGATTCGTATGCCTTACGGGCAAAATACATTTCCGATAGGTCAAT